>Ga0187845_1001665_pt1 | contig 12521 bp, 13 predicted proteins | sample SpaLakP09_SKY_68_FD_134515 | JGI IMG/M metagenome (GOLD analysis project Ga0187845, IMG submission 134515) | Oligotrophic lake water microbial communities from Sparkling Lake, Wisconsin, USA - SP09_SKY_68 | ecosystem: Environmental > Aquatic > Freshwater > Lake | place: USA: Sparkling Lake... | reverse complement strand
GATTTCGCGTAACCACTCGTCGGGCAGATAGCAGATCCGTCGATCCAGATCCTCGGCGAAATCCTTGAGCACGTTGGTCTTCTGCAGGGCGCGCCCGCACGCTTCACTTCCCGACAAGAGGCTCTGCGCCACGCTTCCCGAAAGCCCATAATGGTCGATAACAAGTTCGGTGCCCATGCCGCCCACGGTGCCGGCCACCGAGTAGCAGTAGTCGTTGTAGGCAACCGCCGTCGTCAACACCCGCACCGTGTCGTGAACCACCACGGTGGGGGACTGGGCCGGATCAAGCACCGATTCCATACCTCGGGCCATCAGCGCAATCCAGTTTCGGAGAATCGACCGGGTGCGCGGCGGGAAGGTCGAGTAGATCAACCAGAGCGGCAATCCGCCCTCCACCGTCATCAGCGCCCGTTCAGCAGCCGAGAGGCCCGGCCATGACGTGGCTTCCCACTGGGCCAGGCGTGCGGAGGCAAGTTCGGGCTCTGACAGCAACTGGGCGAACTCGGTGAAGCGCTCCTTTTGCCAACCCACCGGCTGTGAACAGTCCTCAATATTGTCCAGCGCACGACACAGCAGATAGGCGGTCGACACATAGTCCTGCAGCGGGTCCTCCAGCCACGGCACAACCAGCGCGAACGAACGCGAGACCCGGTCCATCGTGACGGTGAGGTAGGTCCGCTGCAGGGGCTTGAGCTGGTAGATGTCGAATGGCATGGGGGTTTTGCCCTCGGGCGCGCTAGGCACCCGCATCAGATGGAAAACCGACGGCGATGACGTCCTTCGGGGCCCGAACCGGGCATTTTCCGGGGCGGGAAAATCTCATGTACGTCAATCTACCCGTGGGGGCCAAGCCCGCCCGCTGGAATACCACGGGTACGGCACCTCGGATGTGGGCACGGTTCAGCCGCGGGCGGCGGCAAGGGCACTGGTGCCTGCAACGATTGCCTCACATTGAGCCTGTGACAGTGCGCCGAACAGCGTCGCCATCTGGGCGGTTGTCATTGCTTCGGCTTCGGCCTTCTGGGAATTGATCTCGGGGGTGTGTTCGACCATGTCCTCGTCGGCGAAGCCGTGCAACCTGAAGTGGTCGAGGTCGCGATCGAATTGGCACGCGGTGGCAGGTGTGAGGCCGCATGCCCTGACAGCGTCGGTATGCACGCCGCCGCGCAACTCTCTCAACAGTATGGCCGCCCGGTAGGCCCGAGCGGTGGCCGTCGTCGGTACCGGGGCAGACCGGTAGCCATCGTAAAGCGGCCAGGCACCCGCCGGAATCGTGGCAGCCAGGGCATCCACGGCGTCGGTGAACGCGGCGAGGGTGGCCGGATCTGCTGCCGCGAAGGTGGCCTCCGCGTAGTCGTCGGCGGCGCCGAGGTGGGCGGCGCTGATCGCGTCTGCACTGGCGAGGCTACGACCCTGGGCCACCACCGCGGCGATCATTCCGGGCTTGAAGAAGTAGAAGATCTCGTCTGCGGTCTGCGGGTCCACGCCACCGAGCACGGACGCGCGGCCTGCGGCGTAGAGGGATACGACGTTAAGGCCGATGGCGTCGGCCCGGGACAGCGCCTGTGGGGAGAAGTAGAAGCCGGCGCCCAACTCCCCGAGGGGGCCGGCCACGGTCGAGGCTGCGGTGGTTGCGTCCATCGGCTCAACCTAGCCGGTGGCTTTAACCGAATGGTCGACAGGCGGGTTCTTGCGGGATCGAATCGGTGGCCAACCCGGCGGAGATCTCGCGAGCGATTCGCGGTATTGCGACTACCGCGACGACGGGGATAACGAACCAGCCGAGCGCCACCCACGGCAACACCGCGTAAGCACCCGGCTGGATTGGATAGACGTTGACCCACAGCGTGTAGACGATTGCGACGGCGGCGATGACTGGGATCACCAGGGTGATCCGTTCGGCACCTGAGGTCGACCGGCGTACTGATCTTCCCGCGCCGAGGGTGACCAAGAGGTACGCCACCAGAATAGCCAGTGCGGCCAGGGTGGAGGCCCAGAAGAACGCATCGGAGGCCGATGCGCCGAACACCTGCCGCATCGCTTCGTAGCCCAGCGCACCGACGGCCAGGATGAGCAGGGCAGCCTTGCGTGGCGTGCCGGTATTGCCCTCGGTCCGTCCTAGTGCGCTGTGGGGCGCGGTATGACGGACAAGGGTGTCAAGGATTCGTGAACCCGCCGCAGCGGCTGCCAGCCCGCCGCCTACGGCGGACAGCATCGCGAAAACGTCAAACACATCGCCGACGTCGTGCCCGGCATAGGTGGTGGCGAGGTCCCCGAGCAACGAGGTGGATGCGGTGAATCGCGCCATATCTGCGGTGGTGAGTCCAAAGCCCAAGACTTCCGCCGCACTGATGACCGTGCAGATGAGGCCCAGCGTCAGGAGGGTGAAAATCAGGGCCCGCGGAATGGTGCGGGAAGCCTGGGGAATTTCCTTGCCCAGGGTCGCCGACGTCTCGAAGCCGGCGTAGCTCAGGAACCCGAACCCGAGGCCGAGGGCGATCGCATAGATGCCGATGTGATCCGGGGGCACGAAAACCATGCGGATACGTGGATCGCCGATTGGTCCGTGACCTTCGAAAACCTTCTTGAGCACCACTGCTGACAGGGCGAGCATCGCCAGGACCGAGATACCTTCGAGGGCCATCAACGCACGACCCGTCGCGCGTAGCGAGGTGAGGCAGAGCAGTCCGATGATTCCCGCGGCGATCAACGACAGCGAGTCGGGTGAGAGGTGCGGGGCCGTTGGAAAGCGATCGAGGATATTGGATCCGAAGAGCCCGAAGCCGGCGATGGCGACCATGACGAACGATAGGTATGCGCCGAGGGTGATCCAGCCGGCGACGAATCCGGCCCGCGGCCCCAGCGTTGCACCGACGAACGTGTAGGACGAGCCGCTGCCGGGGTAGCGCCGGGCCAGATGTGCGAAGCACCACGCAACGGCCAGCAGCAGCAGGGTGCAGAGCGCGAAGATCAGCGGGACGGCTCGACCGACGTGTTGGGCAGGTTGTTGGGGATTGAGGTTCATCGCCACTGTCGGCGCCATCCCCCCGATCGAGACGGCGACCGCATCGAAACCTCCACCGGCCAAGAAACGGGCCCGCCGTTGTCCGTTCAGCCGTTTCATCAGCCGAGATTAACCGACGGAGGGGCTAGCATCGTGTCCCATGAGCACGCGATGGGAGCCTCCGCCATTGCCGCCGCAGAACTTTGCGCCCCCGCGCCCAACGACCAGAGCTCGGTGGTTGCCCGCAGCGATTATCGGTGCGGCCATAGTGATCGCGGCCGGACTGGTGGCCGGCGCTGTGATACTCAAAGGCAAAGAGGGTGGTTTGGCCGGCGGCAGGCTCACGACCTGCCAGGCGTGGACGCAGACGCAACAGACTCTGCGGGCCATTCCAGCCCTTCCGCAGGTTTGGAACTGGGACACCCCGGATATCGACACCTACATCGCCAACCAGAATGCTCCGGTTGGCAAAGCCTTAGACCTGTTCGAGCCGCAGATTACCGCTGACCCCGCCGACGTTGCGCAGGCGGCGCAGCAATATGTGGTTGCACGACGCAAACAGATCCAAACACTGACCGATCACACCTATGTCCCCGCCGATGGGGTCGCGGTGGACCGCGCGCTTGTTCGCCTAAATCAGCTCTGCGGGCTCAGGGACAGCGGCGAACCGATCTAAGTACTAGTCGTTCACTTTCGCTGCGGTGAGGTTTTCCAGCCGGGTAAGTCGGCGTAACACCTCGGTTCCGAGATTGTCGGCATCGACGTCAGCCAGCGAGGCCCGGATCTCGATCGGGTTGTCGGCATCGCCACTTTCCAGATAACAGGCTGCGATGAGTGCCTCGATCGGCGAGCGCCGGTAGGCGCGAGCGGTGTTGATAGCCGTCTCGGCCTTGGGCCGACTCTTACCTCGCAGCCAGTTGCAGACCGACAGTCGGCCGACGCCGATGCGTTCGGCGATCTGCGCCTGGGTGGCCCCACCGCTGATCCGGCGCACGTACTCCGGCCATGTCTCAGCTACCGGACCCGAGCCGGATACTCCTGCGTCATGCGAGTTTTCCACTGGCAACCCCCCTGTCGCGATCCCCCCGATCGCTAAAGACGAGCGTAATTCGGGGGTGTGACAAGTTCGGTGGTGTTTCAGCAGCAGCCGGTCTGGCCTGCTCGCTGGGCCAGGTGGGCATGCGGAGTTGCATCGGTCCCACTGACCGCGGCCAGAAAAGCATCGAGGTCTACTCGATTGCCGGTCAGCCACGTCCCGCTCACGGTGGCCGCCTCGGCTAGCTTCGCGGGGTCGACGGTGTAGGGATCGGCGGCCAGTTCGGTGAAGTCAGCCAGCTTACCGACCGTGATCGATCCGACCAGGGTGTCGCGATGCAGCGTGCTGGCTGCGTCGATGGTGTGGCCGCGTAAGGCTCGGTCGAGGGTCATGACCTGGTCTGGGCCGTGCACAGTGCCCGACCGAGTACGCCGGGTCACCGCGGTCTGAATGTTGAGCACCGGTGAGGGCGGCGACACCGATCCGTCGTTGTGGAACGTCACCACCGCGCCGGAAGCTTGAGCGTCTCCGAAGGACTGCCAGCGGCTGCCATGGTCGTGATCGAAGATCTGTCCGTCCAGCAGGTCACCCCAGTAGTAGTACTGGAACGGCCCCATCGAGGTGTGGACGCCGAGGCGGGCGGCCCGGTCGAAGTGGCGCCGGGTGCCCGCCCCCAGATGCTCGATGCGCCAGCGATGGTCGGTGCCGAGCAGGTTGTGTCGCTGCAGTGCGGCTGCATAGGCATCCAGGGCCAGATCGATCGCGAGGTCGCCATTGGCATGCAATGCCATCTGCCAACCGGCCGGCGCACCCTTGTCCAGGATCGCGTCAAGCTCGGCCCGGGTGTAGTTCATTGATTGCGGACCACCGGCTTTGGCTGGGTCGATGCCCGCCATCTGGGTGGTCTTGGTGCTCAGGTAGGGAAACGTGATACCGATGTTGCCCACCCAGGGCGAGCCGTCGGTCCACAACTTGACACCCTGCTTGACGAGCCAGTCGTCACCGGGGGCGAAGGCGGTCGGCTCGGTGTAGGTACCGCTGGTGGAGACCTCCCACATGCTGACCCGCAGCGGGCAGGACGGTGCGGAAGCGAGTGCCTCGTAGCCGGCCTTGAGGCTGAGGTCGAAAGCCATGTCGGAGGTGGACGTCAGACCGGCCTGCGCCATCGTCGCGTAGTACTTCGCGCCGGCCACCAGGGGGTTGCCCAGGGTGGTCAGGATTTCTCCGGCCACCGCGATCAGTACCGCGGTCTCGAAGCCCTGGCCGTCGAGGCTGCCGTCCGGATTGCGCCCGAAGTGCGCGCCGGCAGGGTCGGCCGGCGGGTTGACGTCCCAGCCCTTGGTCTTCATCAATGCGGTGTTGAAGTAGACACCGTGGCCGGAGTTGTCGGCGACGACTGCGACCCGGTCACCGAAGATGCGATCCAACTCCGGTGCCTTGGGCGCGGGACGTTGATGCAGTAGCGCATCGAAGCCGGAGAACAGCAGTGGAGTGCTGGTATCCGTTTCCGCGATTGCCTGGGCGAAGACCTTCTCCACGTCTGACCAATTCGGCATGCGAAACGGGGTGATGTTGCGCGCGGGAGGTTCGGTGGCGACCCCGCTCATCAGTGGATGGCTGTGCGGTTCGATAAGCCCCGGCAGCAGGGCAGCGGCACCGGTGTCGACCACCTCGGCATCGGGGGCGGCCGCGCGGCACTCGTCCAGCGATCCCACTGCGGTGATCCGGCCGGCCGAAACGGCCACGGCTTCGGCTCGCGGCCGGGTCGGATCCATGGTGATTACGGTCCCGGCCTTGAGGATCTGATCAGACATCTGCGCCCCTTCGTTCATGCTTGGGCCCAGTACACCAGGTGTGAAAGGCTGCCGGGGTGATTGCGCTCGGACGGTCGGGGCCGGCTGGGATTCTCGCCGCGTACCTGGCCGATGTCCTGTTAGCTGATCCCCGACGGGGCCATCCGGTGGCGGGGTTCGGTTGGTGCGCAACGGCTCTAGAAAAGATCACCTACCGCGATCGGCGTCGCTCGGGCGTGCTTCACACCGCCGTACTGATCGGTTCTCTGGCCGGTGCGGGAACCCTGGTGCAGCGTCGCGTCGGGGGCGGTGTCGCACGGTCAGTGCTGACCGCTGCCGCGACCTGGGTGGCCCTGGGCGGGACTACATTGGCCAAGACCGGGATCGAGATGGCCGATCGATTGGACGCCGACGACATCGACGGCGCACGCGCACTGTTGCCGTCGCTGTGCGGTCGTGATCCCGCCGCACTCGACGGTCCCGGACTGGCCCGGGCCGCGTGTGAATCGGTAGCCGAGAACACCTCCGATGCCACCGTCGCGCCGTTGCTCTGGGCGGCCATAGCTGGAGTGCCCGGTGTGCTGGTCTATCGCGGAATCAACACCCTCGACGCCATGATCGGTAATCGGTCGGTGCGCTATCGCCGATTCGGTTGGGCAGCAGCGCGATTGGACGATATCGCGAATTACATTCCGGCGCGGGTCACCGGAGTTTTAGTGGCACTGTGCGCCGCTGTGGTCGGCGGTTCGGTGATGCACGCCGTGGAGGCCTGGCTGCGCGACGCCGACCGCCACCCCAGCCCGAACGCCGGTGTGGTGGAGGCGGCGTTCGCCGGAGCACTGGGGGTGCGGCTCGGTGGTCCGACCCAGTACGGCCACGAATTGGAGATCCGGCCCACCCTGGGCGAGGGCCGTTCTCCAGGTGTGGAGGATTTGCGCCGTGCGGTTCGACTGTCGCAGCTCGTGCAGTTCGCTGCAGCGGTGTTGGCGGCAGGGATCAGCGCCGTCGGCCGTAGCGGTCGGTCAGTTTGTCCTCAACGGTGAGCGGCTGCTGCGATGCCTGCGTTGCGGCCCGGTCAGCGGCCTCGCGGCGACGCATCCGAATCTCCGAGTAGGCGAAGTACCCCAGGCCGATCGGCGCCAGGATGCCGAACGCGATCCACTGGATTCCGTAGGACAGGAACGGTCCGGCATCAAGTTGAGGAAGCTGAAGTGCCTCGAGACCCCCGGGTTGGTTTTCGACCAACTGCAGATAGGAACCGGTTAACGGGGTGTTGGTGACATCGGCGATCTGGCGGGTGTCGATGACGTAGACCTGCGTGACACCGTCCTCGCGGAAGGGTTGCTTATCAGCTGCCGGCGCGGTCCCGGAGTCGCGCAGTCGCGCGATGATGGTCACCGATCCGGTGGGAGCCAGAGGAACCGGGGGGACCTGGGTGCCCTGCACCGGCCGCACATAACCCCGATTGACCAACACGGTGGGTCCGGAATCGACCGCGAAGGCGGTCAGCACCTCGAAGGCCGGCGCTCCGCCGATCACGCGAAGCCGGGCGAGGACCTGCGCAGCGGGCAGGTACTTGCCGGTGGCTGTGACCCGGCGCCATTGATCATCGGGTGCAGACGAATCCTGTTGCGGCAGAATCGATGTCACCGGAAGCGGATCGGCTGCCAGGGAGGCTGCGATCTGACTGTTCTCTCGGGATGTCTTGGTGTTCTTGCCCAACTGCCACGGCGCGAGCACGGTCAGCGACAGATAGGCGAACCCCGCGACCACGAGAGCCAGGGCGATCCAGCCCGGCCGCAGCAGGAATGTCCACCGCCGCATCAGGCGTCCGATCCCTCTGGGTCTGATTCTTTTGGGGCCAGGCGTCGGTCGACCCAGGTGTGCAGACCGGGTAGTGCCGCGTCGATCACGGTGAAGACGTCCGCGAAATCGGCGTGGTCGCCGTAGTAGGGATCCTCCACGTCCAGCGCGTGGGCACCCGAGCGCGGATCGAACGACCGCAACATGCGCAACCTGTCGGCCTGCACGCCAAAGTCGGTGAGCATCCGCAGGTGATTGCGGCCGAGTGCCACCACCAGGTCGGCGGACAGGTGATCGGCGCCGACTTGGGCCGCGCGGTGCGCCGTCGGGTATCCGCGCTCGCGCAGTACTCGGACCGCCCGATCGTCGGCGCCGGCGCCGGTGTGCCAATCGCCGGTGCCCGCGCTGCTCACCCGCACCACGTCGGCCAGGCCGCGCTGCGCAATCTGGTGGGCGAACATCTTCTCGGCCATCGGTGAGCGGCAGATATTGCCCGAACACACGAACGTCACGTGCAACAACCAATTCCCGGGTTCAGACACCAAGTGCCTCCCGCAGCTCCGATATCGTGGCCACGTGGGTGGCGGCCTCGGCGGGGCCCGGCCCGGTGAAATCGTCCGCGCCGTAACCCCAGCCCACCACCAGGGTGTCGATACCGTGTTCGGCGGCGCCCTCGACATCGTGGACGCGGTCGCCGACCATCACCACCCGCTCAGGTAACGGCTGCAGCTGCGCCAGGGCGCGCGAGAGTACCTCGGCCTTGGTGGCGCGGGTTCCGTCCACATTGGCCCCGGCGATGACGTCGAAGTGATCCGTCAGGCCGAAGTGGTCGAGGATGCGTCGCGCGGTGGGTTCGACCTTGGAGGTCGCCACGGCCAGTCGCACCCCTGCGGCTCGCAGATCCGCCAGCAATGCCGCCACCCCATCGAACACGCTGTTCATCGCCCACCCGCGGCTGGTGTAGTCGGCGCGGTAGGCGGCGATCGCCTCATCGGCGCGATCACCCAGACCCATGGCCGCGAGGGTGTGATGCATCGGCGGACCCACCACTCGACCGGCCAGGTCGCCATCGGGTATCTCGGCGCCGATCGTGGCCAGGGCGTGGCGGAAGCTCGCCACGACGCCTTCCGCCGAATCCGTCAGTGTGCCGTCGAGGTCGAAGATCACCAACTGCGGGCAGGTGCCGGGGGACGCGGGTGTCACAGGACCATTGTCGCTGACCCACACCGGCAGCTGCGCTCAGGCTTCGCGCACTACTGTTCTCCTGGTGGTGGGTGAGCAGGGCGACAGGCGGCGGTTGGGTATGCGGGCTGCCGAGGCGCGGCGATGAGCGTGCGTCTGGCGGACATCATCGCGGTACTCGATGACGCTTACCCGCCCGGTTTGGCGCAAGACTGGGACTCCGTGGGTCTGGTGTGCGGAGATCCGCAGGACACCATCGACTCGGTGACTGTCGCCGTCGACGCCACCGCCGCGGTGGTGAGCACAGTCGGACAGCGCGGACTGCTGCTGGCCCACCACCCGCTGCTGCTGCGCGGGGTGGACACCGTCGCCGCGAGCACGCCGAAGGGTGCATTGATCCACCGGCTCATTCGGGCCGGCGCGGCGCTGTTCACCGCACACACCAATGCCGACGCGGCTAGCCCGGGTGTATCCGACGCGCTGGCCGAAGCACTGGGGCTGATGGTCGAGGCGGTTATCGAACCCGCTCCGGGTGGGCTGCCCCCGAACGTCGGCACCGGCCGGATCGGAACGTTAGCCCGGCCGCAACGTTTCGCCGACTTTGCCGCGTGGGTGAATTCGGCCCTCCCGCAGACAACCTGGGGGGTTCGCGCAGCGGGTGATGCGGACGCGACGGTGACGAGGGTTGCGGTGTGCGGCGGTTCAGGCGATTCACTGCTGGCGGCAGTCGCCGCTGCCGAAGTGCAGGCCTATGTCACCGCCGATCTGCGCCACCACCCCGCCGACGAACATCAGCGGGGCAGTGGCGTAGGGCTGATCGATGTCGCCCATTGGGCCAGCGAATACCCGTGGTGCACTCAGGTTGCTGAGCTGTTGCGCGCGCAATTTGGCGTCGCGCTTCCGGTGATGGTGTGCCCCCTGCGCACCGATCCCTGGAATGTCGAATACCGGAGAGGTGATCATGAAAGCTGAAGTAGCGCAACAGGTTTTGCTGGTAGAGCTGGCTGAACTGGATGCAGAGCTGTCCCGCCTGAGCCACCGCGTCTCGCATCTACCCGAACAACAGCACTTTGAGCAGCTACAGGCCGACCAGCGCAGCGCCGCCGATCGGCTCGCCGTCGTCGGTATCGCGATGGAGGACGTCGATGCTCAGGTCAGCCGATTGGAATCCGAGGTCGACGCGGTTCGCCAACGGGAGGACCGTGATCGCGGGCTGCTGGACTCCGGTTCGGTGAACCCCAAACAACTCGAGGAACTCCAGCATGAGCTGGGCACCCTGGAGCGTCGGCAGGCGAGTCTGGAGGATTCGCTGCTGGAGGTGATGGAACGCCGCGAACAGCTCGCCGCCGAACAGGCAACCGAACAGGCCGGTGCGGAGGCGCTGGAGCGAGAACTTGGCGCCGCAGAGCAGGCCCGTGACGAAGTGATTGTGGAGATCGAGCAGACCCGCACCGAACGGGCCATCCGGCGGGCCGAACTGGTGGCGGAGTTGGACGCCGAGCTGCTCAAGGTCTACGACCGGCAACGCGGGACATCGGGAATCGGCGCCGCCAGACTGGTCGGCGGCCGCTGCGGAGCCTGCCGTATCGAACTCGACCGTGGCGAGTTATCCCGGATCACAGCAGCTTCCGATGACGAAGTGCTGCGCTGCTCGGAGTGCGGGGCGATCCTGTTGCGGGTCCGTGGGCGCGGCGAGTGAGAGTCATCATCGAGGCCGATGGCGGCTCCCGCGGAAACCCAGGACCGGCCGGATTCGGGTGTGTGGTGTGGTCGGCCGACCATGGCACCGTGCTGGCGGAGCACAAGCAGTACATCGGGCACACCACCAACAACGTCGCCGAATACCGGGGGCTTATCGCCGGACTCGAGGAGGCGCGTCGGCTCGGCGCCAATGAGGTTGCGGTGTCGCTGGACTCGAAGCTGATCGTCGAACAGATGAATGGACGCTGGAAGGTCAAGCACCCCGGTTTGGCAGAATTGCATCAGCAGGCGCGAGCCCTGGCATCGACGTTCGATGTCGCCACTTTTTCCTGGATCCCCCGGGAACGCAATAAGGACGCTGATCGTCTGGCCAATGAAGCCATGGATGCCGCTCACGGGCAGGAGGCGCCAACCGCCGCCGACCCGCCGCCCAGCGCGATAGCAGTCCCCCCGTCGGCCTGGACCGGTAACCGTGGCGGACCGACTCGCCTGCTGCTTTTGCGTCACGGTCAGACCGAGTTGTCCGTGCAGCGTCGCTACTCCGGACGCGGCAACCCCGAACTCACCGAGATCGGTCGCTGCCAGGCCGAGGATGCCGCCCGCTATCTCGCTCAGAAGGGTGGTATCGCCGCGGTGATCAGTTCCCCGTTGCAGCGGGCGCGCGACACCGCCACGGCGGCAGCCGGCGCCCTCGGCCTGACAGTCGATGTCGACGACGATCTCATCGAGACCGACTTCGGCGAGTGGGAGGGACTGACGTTCTCCGAGGCGGCCGAGCGGCACCCCGGGGTGCATGGCCGCTGGTTGCGTGACACCAGCTTGCAACCGCCGGGTGGGGAGAGCTTCGACGAGGTCCAGCAGCGGGTCCAGCGCGCCCGGGACCGGATCATCGGCAAATATGGCGCTGCCACCGTGCTGGTGGTCTCGCACGTCACCCCGATCAAGACGCTGCTGCGTCTGGCGCTGGGGGCCGGCCCGACGATTCTGCATCGCCTGCACCTGGATCTCGCGTCGCTCAGCGTCGCGGAGTTCTATCCCGATGACGGAGCATCAGTCCGGCTGGTCAACGACACCTCGTACCTACGGCGCCACGATGGCTGAACCCGCCGCCGATGCACACGCCGCGTGGGAGGAGCACTACACGGCCAAGCCCCAGGTCTGGAGCGGGCGGGTGAACGCCCGACTGGCCGAGATCGCCGCCGACCTGGATGCGGCGCACGCTCTTGACCTTGGCTGCGGCGAAGGCGCCGATTCGCTGTGGCTTGCCGAACGCGGGTGGAATGTCGTGGCGGTCGATATCTCGACCACGGCGCTGGGCCGGGCTCATGCCGCCGCCGAATCGCGTGGGCTCGCGGCTCAGATCGACTTTCAGCAGTGCGATCTCAGCAGCGGTTTCCCTGACGGCTCCTTCGATCTGGTGTCGGCGCAGTTCCTGCACAGCCCCGTTGAGATGGACCGGGTCGCTCTGCTTCGGCGGGCTGCCGGCGCGGTAGCTCCCCGCGGCAGCCTGGTGATCGTCGATCACGGTGCGGCCCCGCCGTGGGCGTCGAAGATTCACCATCACGAGTTCCCCAGCACCGAGTCGGTGTTGGCCGGCCTGGATCTGAACGGCGCTCAGTGGGAACAGGTCCGGGTGGGTGCGGTAGAACGGATGGCGGACAGTCCCGACGGGAAGCCGGTTTCGCTGACCGATAACGTGATCTGGGTTCGGCGGGCCGAGCCGCCGCGGAACCAGGAATCACCGCCGCGGAACCAGGAATCACTAGGGGAATGAACGTGGACACACCGCCGGGGTCGACCCAATCGCCGGTGCGGCAGGCGATGCTCCGAAGGCTGCAGCGACGCGCGGTGGTCAAGGGGGAGATCGTCCTACCGGCAGTGCCGGGCATGCTGGAGGAGTACATCACCCTGTGCGATGAGACGTTCAGGGCCATCGGGGTGCAGTTCTCGAAAGAGGACTTTGACCACATGCGCGGTATCCTCACCAGCCAGCTAGCTGAGG
>Ga0187845_1001663_pt1 | contig 12524 bp, 8 predicted proteins | sample SpaLakP09_SKY_68_FD_134515 | JGI IMG/M metagenome (GOLD analysis project Ga0187845, IMG submission 134515) | Oligotrophic lake water microbial communities from Sparkling Lake, Wisconsin, USA - SP09_SKY_68 | ecosystem: Environmental > Aquatic > Freshwater > Lake | place: USA: Sparkling Lake... | reverse complement strand
GGTCGCGCGCGCCGTCGCGCAGGGCCGCCAGCATGCTGCCGCTGCGCTGCGGTGCGTCCTTCGACAGGAGGAACATCGGCAGCACGCCGAGCACGAACAGCAGCGCGGCGATGGGTGCGGCGATCCGGCTGGGCTCGCCCTGGAGCGGGTCGATGCCGAACAGCGGAGCGCTCGGCACGAAGGCCCAGTTCACCTTGCCCGGCAGCGCGAAGGCCCACAGCACGAAGATCAGCGCGGCCACCGAGGCCACGTTGCCCATCGCGAACGCCGCGCCCGACATGCTGGCACCGTCGTGTGGGCTGCGCGCCGAGTAGGCAATCATGGCGTTGTGCAGCACCTCGCCGTAGGTGAAGACGAGCGAGATCAGCAGCACGATGACCAGCAGTGCGGGCACGCTCAGGCCGGAGCCGTCGGGCTTGGCCCACCACAGCGAGAACACCAGCGGTGCGAACAGCAGCGACAGGACGGCAAGCGGCGGTAGCCGCCGGCCCAGCCGGTCGGCTGCCGCGCCAAGGAAGGGCGCCGTCAGCGCGGCGATCAACCCGCCGAAGAAGGCGTAAGCGCCGATCATGGCCTGCCCCTTCACGGCATCACCGATCAGCACCGTGGCCACGTAGGGCATGAAGATATAGATACTGATGAGGGTGATGTAGGGGTCGCGCCCGCCTTGGTAGAGGGCCCAGGCGCGGGCGCTGGTCGACATGCGTTGCGAGGTGGTGGCCGGGGCCGCGAGGCTGGCTGGTGAGCTGTTCATGAGGGTCTCAGAACTTGGTCGTCAGCGTGACGCCGAGCATGCGCGGCGCGTTGGGAAAGCCGCTGTAGCTGCCCGTCTGCGCCACCGTCGGGAAGGCCGCGATCATGCTGCGGCTGTTGTTGAGGTTGCGCGCCCACAGCATCACCTCGTAGTGGTTGGGCTTGCTGGCCAGCCCGACGCTGGCGTTGACGGTGCGCTGCGCCCAGGTGGAGAGTTCAGCCGGCACGGTCTCGATCAGCTGCACCTTGCTGGAATAGTCGAACTCGACGCGCGCGAAGCCGGTGTAGCCGCCGCCGAAGTCGTGCGTGAGCAGGGCCGACGTGGAGAACGACCACTTGGGAATGCCGGCCGGGCGCTGGCCCGAGAGGTCACGGAAGGCCGGTGTCTGGCCAGTGGCCGGGTTGACGGGGCAGCGCACCGTGTCGAAGCTGACGCAGGGCGCGTGTGTGAAGGCGTCGTACTTGGCGTCCAGGTAAGTCACTGCGCCGGTCAGGCTCAGGCCGTCGACGGGCCGGTAGGCCGCGTCGATCTCGAAGCCGCGGGTCGACTGCTTGCCCGCGTTAACCAAGCTGTAGCCGGTGCCCGTGTAGGCGTTGGACTGGAAGCCCTTGATGGCCTGGTCGAACACGGCAATCGTCAGGTAGCCGCGGCGCGATTCGGTCTTCAGGCCCAGCTCGACGACCGACACGTTCTCGGGCGCGGCGGTGCGGCCGATGCCGTTGGCGTCGGGCGGCCGGCTGTCTGACGACAGGTTGTAGGCACCGGCCTTCCAGCCGGTGTTGTAGCTGACGTAGGCGCTCCACGGCCCGAAGTCGTAGGCGGCGCGCAGGGCGGTGCTCAGCTTGCTGCCCGACAGCTCGCCGGACTCGCTGGCGTTCGGGTAGTTGACCGGCGCATGGGCGGGTGAGTTGCCGTAGAAGAACTGCAATGCGTTCAGGCCGGCAAAGGCATTGGCCGGCTGGCCGACGGCGGGGAGCTGCGGCACCGATTGCAGATTGAGTGCGGAGAACTTGTCGGTCAGCACGACCGCGGAGCTGGCGCGCTTGCGGTCATGCAGATAGGCCAGGCCGCCGGTCAGCGTCAGGTCCTCGGTGACGACGTAGTCCAGATTGCCGAACAGCGAGTAGGAATCCTGCTTCATCGAGTAGTGATCCTGGATGCCCTGGCCCGACTGGAAGTAGCTGCCGCCCGGCGTGACGACGCTCGGCGTGACCAGGTTTTGCAGGTACTCCAGCGCAAAGATGTTGGACCGCCCGGCCAGCGGGCCGGCGGGCACCCGGCCGCCCAGCGCGTCGGCGTAGCTGCGCATCTGGCCGCCAAAACTGGTGTCGACGCCGGTGTTGAGCTTTTCCTTTTGCAGGAAGGCGCCCAGCAGCCAGCGCGCCGGGCCACTGTCTTCGGAGTTCAGGCGCAGTTCCTGGGTGAAGGTGGAAATGTCATTGGCCTGGGTCTTGTTGGCCAGGTCGGCGCCGGTGAAGTCGACGTCCTGCGTCGAGCCGTTTGTCTGCTTGCGCTGCGCCGTGATGGAGGTCAGCGTGCCGATGCCGGTCTTCCAGTCGGCCTGCACGGACACGCCCTTGCCCGTCAGGCGGTTGGTGGGGTCGGTGTTGAAGGCGATGTGGCCATCGAACTTGGCAGTCGCGGCGATGACCTTGGCGCCCAGACCGGCCGGGGGGGTGCCGGAGATGAACTGTGTCGCCGGGCCATTGGCCAGCTGCACGGTGCCGCAGCAGGTTTCCTCGATGCGGTTGTAGTCGGCGATCACGCGCACGCTGAGGTCGCTGTTGGGCATCCACAGGACGTCGGCGCGCGCCGACTGGCGGTCGCGGTCGTTCACGCCGTTGCCGGTGACGTCGTTCGTCAGGGTGCCATCGCGGCTGTTGTTGCTGACGGTCAGCCGAGCCGCCAACGTGTCGGACAGCGGGCCGGTGACCGACAGGCGCTGCTTGCGCAGGCCGTGGTTGCCGAAGTCGACGGAGGCGGTGCCGCCGAGCACGAACTGCGGCCGGGCCGTGACGATGCTGATCGCGCCAGCCGAGACGTTCTTGCCGAACAGCGTCGACTGCGGGCCGCGCAGCACCTCGATGCGTTGCACCTCGGGCAGATCGTCCAGCGCCGAGGACGTGCGCGAGCGGTAGACGCCGTCGACGAACACACCGACCGAGCTTTCGATGCCGTCGTTGCCGGCGCCGTTGCCGAAGCCGCGAATGATGAAGTTGGTCTGGCCGACGGCGTTGAACTGCGTCACCTTCAGCGAAGGCACCAGGGATTGCAGGTCGATGAGGTCGACGACCTTGGCCTTCTCCAGTGTGGCGGCGCTCGTCACCGACACCGAGATCGGCACGTCGCGCAGCGTCTGCTCGCGCTTGGTGGCGGTGATGGTGATCCGCTCCAGCGTCTCGTTGGCCGAGGCCTCCGTGGCCGGCACCGCAGGTGCAGACGGCGCCTCCTGTGCCAGGACCGCGCCGGTCGCGATGACCTCCAGGGTGACCAGGCCGCTGGCCAGTATTTTCCGCATGTCGTTGTCTCCAGTCTTGGCGGCTCTCTTGGATTTGGAGCTCGCTGCGGCGCAATTTTTAGTTTGGACTAGAACTTTTAGTCAAGACTAGAATTAACCCTGCAAGAGATTTTGTGGAAGCTGAGCAGAATGCGGATCAACCGATACTTGCCGTCCCTGGAATCGACGAAAAGTCATCATGGCAACGAAAAAGACCAAGGCCGAGAAGCCCCTAGCCCAGACTAAAAAAGCCGAAGGCATGCGCGACGAAATCATTCGAGCCGCGACGGAAATGATCAACGCGAAGAGCTATGCCTTCGCCACGCTGACCGGCATCGCGGCCACGCTGGACCTGCGCGACGCGGCGCTTTATCACTACTTCCCCAGCAAGCAGGCGCTGGCCTATGCCTGCCACCGATCGTCGCTGGAACGCTTCGAGCGCCTGCTGACCGAGACCGACAAGAAGGGTGGCACCGGCGAACACAAGCTGCGCCACCTGATCCGCGACATGCTGGTCGAGTCGGCGGAGAACGGCCCGCAGCTCTACTTCGGCGACTTCTCCTACCTCGAAGCCGCGCACCGTAAGGCGATTGCGGCCTGGGCCGACCGCCTGAAGGCGGTGCTGGTGCGCTTCCTGAAGGAGGGCATGGCCGACGGGACCATCGTGCAGTGCGAGCCGGAACTCGTCATGCAGCTGCTGCTAGGCATGTTGATCTGGATGGGCAAGTGGGTGCCGTCTGTCGAAGGCCTGACGGTCGACCGGCTCATGAATGCAATCGACGCCTCCATCTTCCGTGGGCTGGACCGCGCCCACGCTGTTTCCTTGAAAGCGCTCTGATCAAGACCTGGCCCCGGGTTTGAGCAGAGCGCCTTCCTTCCTCCGTTCTCTCTCCCGAGGTGATGTTCTAGATGAAAGCATTGCAGTTTGTGGAAGTCGGCAAGCCGCTGCAGCTGGCCGATCTGCCCCGCCCCATTGCTGAGCCCGGCGGGCTCGTGTTCAAGGTCAAGGCCTGCGGCATCTGCACGTCGGACCTGCACGCCGTCGAGGTGCCGGGGCTGCTTCAGCCAGGCAATGTGCTGGGCCATGAGTACACGGGCGTGGTCGTCGAGGTCGGCCCCGGCGTCGCCGGCTGGCAGGTGGGTGACCGCCTCGTCGCCTTGCCCGCCAAGCCTTGCGGCGTCTGCCCGGCTTGTGTCGAGGGCCGGCATTCGGAATGCGCGCAGATCGTGCCGCAGGGCTTCGATCTGCGCATGCCCGGCGCGTACGCCGAGTACGCCGGCTGCATGGCCGGCCTGGCGATGAAGATCCCCGACGAGTTGAGCGACATCGACGCCGCCACCATCGAGCCGCTCGCCGTGGGGCTGGGCGCCTGGCGCACCGGGCAGGCGGTGCTGGGCGCCGACGTGCTGGTGATCGGCGCCGGCATCATCGGCCTGGCCGTTGCCAAATGGGCGCGCTTCTTCGGCGCAGGCGCTGTCGGGATCAGCGAGATGCAGCCGACCCGCCTGGCGCGCGCCCGCCGCATCGACGCCGATGTCGTCATCGACGCGGCGCAATGCGCCGATCCGGTCGCAGAATTCGAACGGCAGACCGGCCGCAAGCCTTCGGTGATCTTCGAGTGCGTGGGCCGGCCGATGCTGGCCAAGCTGATCGAGATCGCGCCGGCTGGCGCCCACCTCGTGATGGTCGGCACGGGCATGCAGCCTGAGCATTTCACCGTCGTTTCGGCGGCGCTGAAGAAGCTGCGCATGAGCTTCCCGCTGGCCTACGAGGCCGCGGACTTCCCGTTCGTGCAGCGCATGCTGGCCGCCGGCCGCATCAAGGTGGATGGCTTGGTGACGGCCACCGTCAACCTCGACGAGGCCTCGGCCATGTTCACGCTGCTGGGCCAGCCCAATGAGCACTGCAAGGTGTTGATCGCGCCATGAACGAACTTCTCTTGCGCCCGCCACAGCGCTTTGCCCGCGCGTTGCAGCGCCATGGCGTGGAATTCCTGTTCGGCCAAAGCAACCCGCCCGCGCTGACGCTGGCCGCCGCCGACCTGGGCATCCAGCAGATCGGCTACCGGACCGAGAACGCCGGCAGCTACATGGCCGACGGCTACGCGCGGGTCAGCGGCAAGGTGCCCGTCGTCACGGCGCAGAACGGCCCGGCCGCGACGCTGCTGGTGCCGGGTCTTGCCGAATGCCTGTCGGCCTCGGTGCCCATCGTCGCCATCGTGCAGGACGTCGGCCCCAATGCCCGCGACCGCAACGCATTCCAGGAGCTGGACCAGCTGGAGCTGTTCAAGGGCGTGTCCAAGTGGATTCGCCGCGTCACCAGCGCCAGGCGCATCGAGGACTATGTCGACATGGCCTTCACCGCTGCGGCCAGTGGCCGCCCCGGGCCGGCCGTGCTGCTGGTGTCGATGGAGCTGCTGGCCGAGCGCGAGGAGCAGGCCGACCCGGCGCTGCGCCGCGCCTGCCTGGGCCACTACCCGCTGGACCGCGTGCAGGCCGATCCGGGCTCAATCGAGGCGGCCGCCGAGCTGCTGGCCCAAGCCAGGGCGCCCATCGTCTACGCCGGTGGTGGCGTGATCGGCGCCGGCGCACAGGCCGAGCTGCGCGCGCTGCAGGAGCTGGCCCATCTGCCGGTGGCGACCACCACCATGGGCAAGGGCAGCGTCGACGAAGCCCACCCGCTGTCTATGGGCGTCATCGGCTACTTCATGGCCACACGCGGCATGGCCAAGTTCGCCAAGCCGCTGGTGACGGAGGCCGACGTGGTGTTGTTGATCGGCAACCGCACCAACCAGAACGGCACCGATTCGTGGACCCTGCTGCCACGCGCGGCCCGCTATATCCACGTCGACATCGATGCCCAGGAAGTGGGGCGAAACTACGAGTCAATGCGGCTGGTGGGCGATGCCAAGCTGACGCTGGCAGCGCTGAACGTCGCGCTCAAGAACAAGGATTTGACTCACCGGTTGGCGGCGCGCGCGAAGGTGGAGGACGCCCTGGCGACTGCCAAGCACCGGCACCGCGAAGAGATCGCCGAGGTGACGACCTCAGACGCGACGCCTATCCGCCCCGAGCGCTTCATGGCCGAGCTGGAGCGGCAGCTGGCGGACGATCACATCGTCGTCGCCGATGCGAGCTTCTCTTCCATCTGGGTGGCCAACTACCTGACGGCCAAAGGCCAGCGGCGCTTCATCACGCCGCGCGGCCAGGCCGGCCTGGGCTGGGGCATGCCCATGGGCATGGGCGCCAGGATCGCCCAGCCGGGTCGCCCGGTGTTCTGCGTCGTTGGCGACGGCGGCTTTGGCCATGTCTGGTCGGAGCTGGAGACCGCGAAGCGCCATGGCATCAAGCTGGTCGTGGCGGTGATGAACAACGCCATCCTGGGCTACCAGCTGCACGCCGAGGACGCGGGCCTGGGCCGCCACACCAACGTCTGCGATTTCGCGCCGGTCGACCACGCGGCCATTGCCCGGGCATGCGGTGTCATGGGCCTGCGCCTGGAGCGCGCCGAAGACATCGCCACCACCCTCGCCGAGGCCCTCGCGACCGACGGGCCCGTGCTGATCGACGTGATCGCCGACGCCAACGCCATGCCGCCCGTCACCCTGTTCACCAAGCTGGCCAACTACTGATGACGACCACCGCGACCCCTCCCTTCAGCCTGAAGAACAAGGCCGTCTTCATCACCGGTGGTGCGTCCGGCATCGGCCTGGGCACAGCTCAGCGCTTCCTGCAGGACGGCGCGCGCGTGGTGGTGGCCGACATCAAGGCGCCACCGAAGGAAGTGCTCGATGCCGGCGGCGTCTATCTCGCCGTTGACGTCAGTGACCGCGACAGCATGGTGGCCGCCTTTGACGCCGCCGAGCGCGCCATCGGCAAGCTCGACGTCATCATCCACAACGCTGGCGCCCCCGGGCGCAACGTGCACATCACCGAGTCCGATGAAGCCGTGCTTGACGGCCTGGTGGCGCTGAACTTCTACGGCACCTACTACCTGCTGAAGTACGGCCCCCGGCACATGAACGATGGAGGCGCCATCATCACGACGGCCTCGGTCGCCGGCCTGCAGCAGAACGAGGGCTTCTTCGATTACAGCGCCACCAAGGCGGCGGTGATCAGCATGACCAAGACGGCGGCGGTTGAGCTTGGCATGCGCGGCATTCGCTGCAATGCCGTCGCGCCGGGCCCGGTGCGCACGCCCATGTTGCCGCCCGGGCATATTCTGAACACGCTGGCCAAGCAACTCTCGACACTCGGCCGCATTGCCGAGGTCGACGACCTGGTGGGGGTGTATCACTTCCTCGCCAGCGACGAGAGCCGCTACGTCACCGGTCACACCATGGTGGTCGATGGCGGCCGGCTCACCGGCTATCGCAAAGAGGTACTACAGCGGCTGGCAGACTGACCTTGACCGTTCGTTTGGGCGCCAGCGGTGTGATCGCCATCATTGCCTCCACCGCGCTGCCTTCGTTTTGAGCCGCCCGCACCTTCCTCGAAACGCTGTCAGGGCGTTTGTACCGCGCCAGAGGTGACAGCCTCATCCGCGCATGCCGCCCAGAATCGCCCAACACCCCAGGAGACGCCATGACCGCCCACGCCACCTTCACCCGCATGGATGAAAGCACCCGCGAAGACTGGGGCCTGATCGTTCCCGAGGCAATGATGATGGCCCGCACCCTGCCCGATCGCGTGCTCGGCCACTTGCGCCTGCTGGACGGCGACTTCGGCGGCTTCGCTGTCGACCGACTGACCCACTGCCGGCAGACAGCCACGCTGGCCCACCGCGACGGGCGCGACGAGGAGTACGTCTGCTGCGCGCTGCTGCACGACATCGGCGACACGCTGGGCTCCTTTAACCACCCGGACATTGCCGCCGCCATCCTCAAGCCCTTTGTGACGGAGGAGAACCTTTGGATGGTGCAGCAGCACGCCATCTTCCAGGGGCACAACTTCTTCCAGCACATCGGGCTGGACCGCGACATGCGCGAGCAGTTCCGCGGCCATGCGCATTTCGACCGCACGGCTGAGTTCGTCGAGCGCTATGACAACCCGGCCTTCGACCCGCAAGCCGAGGCGCTTCCTCTGGAATTTTTCGAGCCCATGCTCAGAAGGCTGATGGCCCAGCCACGACAGTCCATCTACAAAGCCGCCATGAAGGCGTAAGCCGCTGCAGTTGCGCCGCAGATGGCGAGCAGTTAGACCCCGCGCCACTTCAAAACCACGGGTTTCTCCATGAGCTGCCACGGGTAACGCGGCCGATCAATGTCTTTGCGGGCTCAAGCATGCTCGGCGTCCGAATGAACTCCTGCTTCAGCTCCTCAGCTCTTTCACGAAGCTCCGATCCATCTAGACCGAGTTGCTCGATCACTCCGTCAACCGCGCTCAAAAGCTCACCAAGCTTCTCCGCCGCCGCCGTGATGTCCCAACAATCAACCGCGTGGTGAGTCAGGAAGATCGAAAACTCGACGTTCTTGTCGCGTTGAAATATCCGCTCGGGCTCGGCCTTGAAGTCGACGAACCCCGCTTGGGCCGCCTTGGTCGCAATGGCTCGTAGGGATGCAGCCGGACGTCCTGGTACTCGCGGTTCCCGTCGTAGTAGCCGTGACAAGGCGGAGATGTCGATGCACTTAGGCCATCCCAGGTAGCACCATTTCAGCCAACAAGAGTTGAAGCATCATGGTGGCGCGAAACGTCGGCGCCTCGGGCCACTCCAAGCCGGTCACCAATTGACACGCCGCGACGTCCGGCCTATGGACCTCTGCGATGAGTACGCCGCAGCCATGATGAACGGCACCCAGGCTCAGCCAGACCGATCTGGGGCCTACCTCGGAGGTATCAGCGGGCCGGGCGGGTAAGCCCATTCGCCACATGGTTCGCAGGGTGAGGTCGAGAAGCGGCGCGCGGATCGTGTCGGCAAGAACGTCAATCCGTTGGGCTTGGGTCAGCAGTCGTGAGGCTTCAGCGAGGCGGCCGCGGTCGACGTGAGCCAGAGCTTTCAGGCTGCGTAAGACCAAGGGATGCCCTTCTTCTGCGGCGCAGCCTGTGGCGAGGCTTTCGGTTAGAGCGCGCTTGAAGCTTGTCAGGCCGTCGAAGCCCAGCGCACGGCAAAAGCGAATGACCTGCGGCTGGCTCACCCCGGCCGCCTCTGCCAGCCGAGCAGTGGCCGTGTCAAGCGTCGCTGCGGGATTTGCCAGCACCACGTCGGCCACGCGGCGTTCGCTGCGCGTCAACCCTCCATAGGCCGCACGGATCTTTTTGCAGACCGCGCCGGTCGAAGATGCATGCCAAGCCAGATCGAGCGCGCGAGCTGCGCCGACCCAGTCGGGTGCTTCAATATTGCTTCCCTTGACAGCGTCACTTTGGACCGCAGCCAGACGGCGTGCACGGTCGCTTGGCACCAAACACATCGTGGCAAGCCCGAGCCGCCGCCGCAGGGGATCGGCCGCTAGAGACATGTCGCCAACCAGGACGGCATGGCGGACCGGTCGGTGCATCGCTGAGAGGGCATCGGCCAGCGCGGGCCCGAGTTGCTCCGTGTCGTCGACCGGCTCGTCCCGCGCATGCGTGTAGCGACTGTCGCTGTGCAGCAGCACCGTCTGCAGCCGCCCGCCTTGCCAGCACGCCAGTAGCCGAGGCCAGGGCGCTGTGTCCGTGATCATCTGAACAGGCTGATGTTTCGCCAGCCATAGATCGCGATGCCGGCATAGCAAAGTGCGGGTACGCCGAAAGAGGCCTGCAAACCGATGACGTCGGCCGCATAGCCCTGCACGAGCGGCAGCAGCGCACCGCCCACGATGGCCATGCACAGCAGGCCGGAGCCGTGCGCTGTCTGAGCACCCAGCCGATGAAGGGCCATGCTGAAGATGGTGGGGAACATGATGGAGTTGCACAGGCCGACGGCGAGCAGCGCCCACATCGCGACCGGGCCATGCGTGGTGACGCCGACGGCGATGAGAGCCACGGCCAGCGCCGCGTGTACGGCCAGCAGCCGGCCCGGCGCCATAAAGCGCATTAGGCCCACGCCGACGAAGCGGCCCACCATCGCGCCGCCCCAGTAGACGCTCAGGTAGGGCGCGGCCTGCGCGGCGGTCAGGCCTGCGGCTTCCTGGATGAAGTTGATGAGCAGGCTGCCGATGCTGACCTCGGCGCCTACGTACAGGAAGATCGCGACGATGCCCCACGCGAGGTGCGGGTTGGCGAGAGCGACGGCGACGCTGGAATCGGTCGTCGGCGTGTTCTCGGCAGCGATGCGCGGCAGGCGGGCCATCGCGAAGAGCCCGGCCAGCACCAGCAGCGCCGCACCAAGGGATAGGTAGGGCCCCTGCACGCCTGCGGCGCCGGCGGCCTCGGGCAGGATCAGCACGCCGAGCGCCGGTGCAACAGCCGTGCCAAGTGCGTTGAAGGCCTGCGTCAGCGTGAGCCGGCTGGATGCAGTGCGCGGGTCGCCCAGTGCCGTTACATAGGGGTTGGCCGCGACCTGAAGTACCGTGATGCCGGCGGCCAGCACGAAAAAGGCGAACAGAAAGAGCGCGTAGCCCGAGGTCGCGGCCGGCAGGAACAGCAGGCAGCCCACCGCCGCCACGACGAGGCCGAAGACGGCGCCGCGCTGGTAGCCCAGCCGCTGGATCAATCGCCCGGCCGGTAGCGAGACGAGGAAGTAGGCGCCGAAGAAGCAGAACTGCACCAGCATGGCCTGCAAGTAGGACAGCGTGTAGAGCGCCTTAAGGTGCGGGATCAACACATCGTTGAGCGACGTCAGCAAGCCCCACATGAAGAAGAGCAGCGTGACGATGGCGAGCGGCGCACGGCTGTTGGCCGGCTTAGCCAGCGGCAGGGCGGAGGAGGGGACGGACATCGGCGAACTCAGGGCAGGGGGGTGAATCGGATCGCCTGGCCGCCGCCGGGGGCGAGGTTCAGCGGCAGCGTGTCGGTGGAGGTCACGGTGACCTGCTCGGCGACGAGGTCGAAACGGCGCTTGTCGTCCCGGTAGTCGGCGTTGTCGCCGTCGCGATAGATCTCGGCGCGGTAGCGGCGGCCCGGTGTCAGGAAGGTCAGCGGCAGCGTCAGCTTGCGGGCGTCGCCGTTGGTGATGGCGCCGACGTACCAGTCCTCGCTGCGGCGGTCCTTGCGGGCAATCGTCGCCACCTCGCTCAGCTCGCCGTGGATGACCTTGGTCGTCTCCCAGTCGGTCGGCACGTCCTTGATGAACTGGAAGGCCTTGGGCCAGCGCTCGTAGTGCTCGATGAGGTCCGGCACCATGTGCACCGGCGAATACAGCGCCACGTAAAGCGCCAGCTGCTTGGCCTGTGTGGAATGCAGCTTGCGGTCACCGGCGCCGTTCAAGCTCAGCACGCCAGGCGTGTAGTCCATCGGTCCACTGAGCATGCGCGTGAAGACGAGGTCCACCTCGTGGCCCACCGGGTTGATGGGGTCGCCCCAGGCATTGAACTCCTGGCCCCGCGCGCCTTCGCGCGAGACCCAGTTGGGATAAGTTCGCCTCAGGCCGGTGTCCTTGACGGGCTCGTGCGTGTCGATGGCGATCTTGTACTTGGCCGCCTCCTGCACGGCCTTGACGAAATGGCGCACGCCTTCCTGCGATTCGGTGAAGCCGAAGTGCGTACCGCTGCCGCTGGCGTTCGCAAACTGCGCCGTGCCGATGTCGGTCACGTAGCCGGACTTGATGACGTCCACGCCATGCTTGGCGTAGAGCGCGTAGGCCGCGTCCATCTGCGTCTCGTAGCGCGCGACGTTGCCGCCCGTCTCGTGGTGGCCCACCAGCTTCACGCCCTTGGCCTTGGCGTAAGCCGTGACGGCTTCGAGGTCGAAGTCGGGCATGGCCTTGGTGTGATCCATCGCCGACTGGCTGCCGACCCAGTTGCCATCCCAGCCGATATTCCAGCCTTCGACGAGCACGCCGCGAAAGCCGTTGGCCGCAGCGAAGTCGATGTGCCGCTTCGTGTTGGCCGTCGTCGCGCCATGCTTGGCGCCGCTGGACCAGCTGGACTTGTCCAGGTGCATCTCCCACCAGACGCCGACGAACTTGCCCGGCTGCACCCAGCTCACGTCGCCCAGCTTGTTGGGCTCGTTGAGGTTGAGTTCGAGGTTGGATTCGTAGAGCGCTGCAGCCGAGTCCGCCACGCGCAGCGTGCGCCAGGGCGTGAAGAAGGCGCCGCTCTTGAACACTGCCGCACCGCTGCTGCTCGGTGCCAGTTGCGCGCGCAGCTTCTGGCCGCTGACCTTGCGCACCCACATCGAGGCGTAGTCCACCAGCGC
>Ga0187845_1001662_pt1 | contig 12526 bp, 8 predicted proteins | sample SpaLakP09_SKY_68_FD_134515 | JGI IMG/M metagenome (GOLD analysis project Ga0187845, IMG submission 134515) | Oligotrophic lake water microbial communities from Sparkling Lake, Wisconsin, USA - SP09_SKY_68 | ecosystem: Environmental > Aquatic > Freshwater > Lake | place: USA: Sparkling Lake... | reverse complement strand
GCCTTCTTGGTCCAGTTGATGAAGTCGAAACGGTCTTCGTTGCGGCGGTCTTCGATGGCGCGGTTCTTCTCGAAGGCGTCGGGGTCGAAGCCGCCGCATTCCACGGCCAGCGAATGGTCGACCACGAGCTGGGTCGGCACCACCGGATTGACCAGCGCCGGGTCGCCGCCCTGCAGGGCGATGGCGTCGCGCAGGCCGGCCAGGTCGACCAGCGCGGTCTGGCCCAGGATGTCGTGGCACACCACGCGCGCCGGGAACCACGGGAAGTCCAGGTCGCGGCGGCGTTCGATGAACTGTTTCAGCGATTCGGTCAGCGTGGCCGGGTCGCAGCGGCGCACCAGGTTTTCAGCCAGTACGCGCGAGGTGTAAGGCAGCTTGTCGTAAGCGCCGGGTTCGATCGCGTCGACAGCTTCGCGCGTGTCGAAGTAATCCAGGGATGTACCGGGCAAAGCCTTGCGGTACTTGGTGTTGAGTGGCGTCGTCATGATTATTTGCGGTCCGAGATCGGCACGAATTTCAGGTCTTCCGGGCCGACGTAATTGGCGCTCGGGCGGATGATCTTGTTGTCGATACGCTGTTCGATGACGTGCGCGGCCCAGCCGGAGGTGCGCGAAATGACGAACAGCGGCGTGAACATGGCGGTCGGCACGCCCATCATGTGGTAGGACACGGCCGAGAACCAGTCCAGGTTCGGGAACATCTTCTTGATGTCCCACATGACGGTCTCCAGGCGTTCGGCGATGTCGAACATTTTGGTGGAACCGGCTTCCTGCGACAGCGAGCGCGCCACTTCCTTGATGACCACATTGCGCGGGTCGGACACGGTGTACACCGGATGGCCGAAGCCGATCACGACTTCCTTGTTGGCCACGCGGTTGCGGATGTCGGCTTCGGCTTCGTCCGGGTTCTCGTAGCGCTCCTGGATTTCGAGGGCCACTTCGTTGGCGCCGCCGTGCTTCGGACCGCGCAGCGCGCCGATCGCGCCGGTGATGGCCGAGTGGATGTCCGAGCCCGTGCCGGCGATGACGCGCGCGGTGAAGGTGGAGGCGTTGAATTCGTGTTCCGCGTACAGGATCAGCGAGGTGTGCATCGCTTTTTCCCGGGACTTCGACGGCTTCACACCGTGCAGCATGTGCAGGAAATGGCCGCCGATCGAGTCGTCGTCGGTTTCGGTTTCGATGCGCTTGCCGTTATGGCTGAAGTGGTACCAGTACAGCAGCATGGAACCGAAGGACGCCATCAGGCGGTCGGCGATGGCGCGCGCGCCCGGCACATTGTGGTCGTCTTTTTCAGGCAGCGTGCAGCCCAGCACCGATACGCCGGTGCGCATCACGTCCATCGGATGGGCCGACGCCGGCAGCGCTTCGAGCGCCAGCTTGACCGATTGCGGCAGGCCGCGCATCGACTTCAGGTCGGTCTTGTAGGCTTTCAGTTCGGCCGCATTGGGCAGCTTGCCGTGCACCAGCAGGAAGGCGATTTCTTCGAATTCGCAGGTGTCGGCGACGTCGAGGATGTCGTAGCCGCGGTAGTGCAGGTCGTTGCCGGTCTTGCCGACCGAGCACAGGGCGGTATTGCCTGCGGTGACGCCGGACAGGGCGACGGATTTTTTCGGCTTGAAGCCTGCTGCTTGTACTTCACTCATGTTCGATCTCCTGGATGATGGATTGGATTATTTTTTCTGCGCGGCGAACAGCGCGTCGAGCTTTTGCTCGAAGTCGTGGTAGTTGATGCGCTCATAGAGCTCCATGCGCGTCTGCATGGTATCGACCACGTTCTTCTGGGTGCCGTCGCGGCGGATGGCGCCGTACACGTTCTCGGCAGCCTTGTTCATGGCGCGGAAAGCGGACAGCGGATACAGGACCAGGCCCACGTCGGCGCTTTTGAGTTCTTCGACGGTAAACAGCGGCGTGGCGCCGAATTCGGTGATGTTGGCCAGCACCGGCACCTTGACTGCCTTGGCGAAGGTGGAATACATGGCCAGGTCGGTGATCGCTTCCGGGAACACCATGTCGGCGCCGGCTTCCACACAGGCCATCGCGCGCTCGAGCGCCGCTTCCAGGCCATCGACTGCCAGCGCATCGGTGCGCGCCATGATCACGAAGTCCGGATCGATGCGGGCATCGACGGCGGCCTTGACGCGGTCGACCATTTCCTGGAGGGAGACGATTTCCTTGCCCGGACGGTGGCCGCAGCGCTTGGCGCCGACCTGGTCTTCAATATGAATGGCGCCGGCGCCGGCCTTGATCATGGCCTTGACGGTGCGCGCCACGTTGAAGGCCGAGGAGCCGAAGCCCGTATCGACGTCGACCAGCAGCGGCAGGTCGCACACGTCGGTAATGCGGCGCACGTCGGTGAGCACGTCATCGAGGTTGGAAATGCCCAGGTCGGGCAAGCCGAGCGAACCGGCCGCCACGCCGCCGCCGGACAGGTAGATCGCGCGGAAACCGGCGCGCTTGGCCAGCAAGGCGTGGTTGGCATTGATGGCGCCGACGACCTGCAGCGGGGATTCTTCTGCGACAGCCTTGCGGAAAGCTGCACCTGCGGATTGTTGAGTCATGGTGTTTCGCCCTGGATGAATGGAATGCTACAAGCATTGCAAACGCCGTGCCATGGCACCATTGCGGTGCAAAGCCTGTGAAATCAAGCACTTGAAACCGCAGGCCGAGGAGCGCGATGTTTCATTTTGAAACACTGAAACATCCGCGCAACATCATGCCTGGAACATGGGCTACAATCAGGCATGAACATTGAGCATAGCGACAAGCCCGTCATCTGGACCGTTTCGGTCTCCCGCCTGTACGACCTGTTCCGCGACATCACGCTGGAATACGATCACCTGGCGTCCATCGAGCCGATCAACCTGGGCTTCGACGACGCCGCGCGCCACATCCGCGAACGCATGGCCACCGAGCGCTGCGACGTGGTTATCGCGGCCGGTTCCAACGCCGCCTACCTGAAAGGCCGGGTTTCGGTCCCCGTCGTCATCGCCAAGGCCAGCGGCTTCGACATCATGCAGGCGCTGGCCCGCGCGCGCCGCGTGTCCGACCGTATCGGCGTGGTCACCTACCAGCAGCAATTGCCCGAACTGGCCGAATTCTCCAGCACCTTCGGCTTCACCATCGCCCAGCGCACCTACGTCACCGAAGAAGACGCGCGCGCCCAGATCAACGACCTGAAGGCGTCCGGCATACAGGTCATCGTCGGCGCCGGCCTGATTACCGACCTGGCCGAAGAAGCAGGCCTGACGGGCGTGTTCGTGTATTCGGCCGCGTCGATCCGCCAGGCCTTCGACGATGCGCTGGAAATGGCGCGCCTGACCCAGCTCGAATCGACGCGCAGCCGGCGCACGGTGGTGGCCGACACGCTGCGCGCCAAGCACGGCATCAACGACCTGCGCGGCACCTCAAAGGCCATGGAAACGCTGCGCCAGGCGGTGGTGCTGTACGCGCGTTCGCCGGCCACGGTGCTGATCAACGGCGCCACCGGCACCGGCAAGGAACTCGTGGCCCAGGCCATCCACCGCGAAAGCCCGCGCAGCCTGGGCCCCAACCGCCCCTTCGTGGCGGTGAACTGCGGCGCGATCGCCGAATCGCTGCTCGAATCGGAACTGTTCGGCCACGAAGAAGGCGCCTTCACCGGCGCGCGCCGCGGCGGCCATGCGGGCCTGTTCGAGGCCGCCAACCACGGCACCCTGTTCCTCGACGAGATCGGCGAAATGCCGCTGGCGCTGCAAACGCGCTTGCTGCGGGTGCTGGAAGAACGCGAAGTGGTGCGGGTGGGCGGCACGCGCCCGGTGGCCGTGAGCGTGCGCGTGATCAGCGCCACCCACTGCGACCTGGAAGCGCGCGTGCGCGAAGGACGCTTCCGGGCCGACCTGTTCTACCGCCTGGCGGTGCTGCGCCTGGCGCTGCCGCCGCTGCGCGAACGCGCCGGCGACGTGGCCGCCCTGGCCGAATGGTCGCTCAAGAATGCGCTGGCTGCGCTGGGCGCCCGCCCCCACCCCGACCTGCATGCCGAAGTCACGGCCTGCGCGCCGCTGTTCGAGCGCTATGACTGGCCCGGCAACGTGCGCGAACTGCGCAACCTGATGGAAAGGCTGGCCCTGTTCCTGGCCGCCGAGCCGCTGCAAGCCCTGACCCCGGCCTTCGTGCTGGCAGTGGCGCCCGAGCTGGGTAGCGCCGTTACGGAACCTTTTATTCGCCCGATGGTCGAAACGGCCGAACAAGTCCTTGCGCGTTTCGGCGGGCGGCGCGACGAGGCGGCTGCCTACCTGGGCATCAGCCGCACCACGCTCTGGCGCAAGCTAAGAAAATAGACCGCGCTTGCGCAATTCGGTGCAAAATCTGTATATGCAAGTCTAAAATAATTCCTTCCCTTAACTCGGGGGTGCGGCCAACATCGTGCCCTTTACCCGCCCTGGCGCCCGCCCACAAGGTGCGCGCCGGCGGCTTCCGGAGGTTTCCCATGTCGCACGCAGCACAGCCTGCCCTGTTCTCCCTGATCGGCAACACCCCCCTCGTTGAAGTGACCCGCATCGACACCGGCCCCTGCCAGCTCTTCCTCAAGCTCGAATGCCAGAATCCCGGCGGCTCCATCAAGGACCGCATCGGGCGCGCCATGATCGAAGCGGCGGAAGCGGACGGCAGCCTGAAGCCGGGCGGCGTGGTGGTCGAAGCGACGGCCGGCAACACGGGCCTGGGCCTGGCGCTGGTGGCCCGCATCAAGGGCTACCGCGTGGTGCTGGTGGTGCCCGACAAAATGGCGGTCGAAAAAATCCTGCACCTGAAAGCTCTGGGCGCCGAAATCCACCTCACCCGCTCGGACGTGGGCAAGGGCCATCCCGAGTACTACCAGGACTACGCCGCGCGCCTGGCGCGCGAGATCCCCGGTTCCTGGTTCGCCGACCAGTTCAACAACCCGGCCAATCCGCTGGCGCACGAAACGACCACCGGCCCCGAACTGTGGGAACAGACGCAGCACAAGATCGACGCGATCGTGGTGGGTGTGGGCTCGTCCGGCACGCTGACCGGCCTGTCGCACTACTTCAACAAGGTGCAGCCCGAACTTGAATTCGTGCTGGCCGACCCGAAAGGCTCGATCCTGGCCGACTACATCAACACCGGCGTGCTGCGCGACGATGCCGGCTCGTGGGCGGTCGAAGGCATCGGCGAAGACTTCATTCCCGCCATCGCCGACCTGTCGCGCGTGACAAGCGCCTACACCATCAGCGACGAGGAAAGCTTCAATACCGCGCGCATGCTGCTCAGCGAAGAAGGCATCCTGGCCGGTTCGTCGTCCGGCACGCTGCTGGCCGCGGCCCTGAAATACTGCCGCGCCCAGACCGAGCCGAAACGCGTGGTCACCTTTGTGTGCGACACCGGCACCCGCTACCTCACCAAGGTCTACAGCGACGGCTGGATGGTCGACCAGGGCTTGCTGCAGCGTCCCAAGCTGGGCGACTTGCGCGACCTGATCGGGCGCCGCTTCGACGACGGCGACGTGGTCACCGTGGCGCCGTCCGACACCCTGCTCACCGCCTTCAACCGCATGCGCAGCGCCGACCTGGCGCAGCTGCCGGTCATCGACAATGGCCAGCTGGCTGGTATCATCGACGAATCGGACCTGTTGATGCACGTGACGAGCGAACCATCCCGCTTTGCAGGCCTGGTGAGCAGCACCATGACGTCGCAACTGCAAACGCTGCCGCCGTCGGCGAGTATGGCGCAGCTGCGCGGCATTCTCGATCACGGCCTGACCGCCGTGATCAGCGACGGCGAACGTTTCTACGGCCTGATTACGCGTTTCGACCTTCTTAACCACATGCGCAGGACTCTTTCGTGAGCAAAACCGTGACCAAAAAGCATATCTCCACACGCGTCATCCACGCAGGCCAGTTTCCGGACCCGACCACGGGCGCGGTCATGCCGCCCATTTACGCCACCTCCACCTTCGTGCAGGAGAGCCCTGGCGTGCACAAGGGCCTCGACTACGGCCGCTCGCACAATCCCACGCGCTGGGCGCTGGAGCGCTGCGTGGCCGACCTGGAAAGCGGCGCCCAGGCGTTTGCCTTCGCGTCCGGCCTGGCCGCCATCGCCACCGTGCTGGAACTGGCCGACAGCGGTTCGCACATCATCGCCGGCGACGACATGTATGGCGGCACCTATCGCCTGTTCGAACGCGTGCGCAAGCGCAGCGCCGGCCATCAGTTTTCCTACGTCGACCTGACCAGCACCGAATCGCTGCTGGCGGCCATCCGCCCCGACACCAAAATGGTGTGGATCGAAACGCCGACCAACCCCATGCTCAAGCTGGCCGACCTGGCGGCCATCGCCGCCATCTGCCGCGAGCGCGGCATCATCACCGTGTGCGACAACACCTTCGCCAGCCCGATCGTGCAGCGTCCGCTGGAATTCGGCATCGACATCGTGGTCCACTCGACCACCAAGTACATGAACGGCCACTCCGACATCATCGGCGGCATTGCCGTGGTGGGCGGCGAGCCGCACCAGGCCGGGTGGCGCGAGCAGCTGGGCTTCCTGCAAAATTCGGTGGGCGCCATCCAGGGCCCGTTCGACAGCTTCCTGGTGCTGCGCGGCGTGAAGACGCTGGCGCTGCGCCTGGAACGCCATTGCCAGAGCGCGCTCGACCTGGCGCAGTGGCTCGAACGCGAACCGAAGGTGGCCAAGGTCTACTACCCGGGCCTGGAATCGCATCCGCAGCATGCGCTGGCCAAGCGCCAGATGAACGGCTACGGCGGCATCATCTCGATTGCGCTGGCAACCGACCTGCCCGGCGCGCGCCGCTTCCTGGAACGCTGCGAAGTGTTCACCCTGGCCGAAAGCCTGGGCGGCGTGGAGAGCCTGATCGAACATCCGGCCCTGATGACGCATGCCACCATCCCGGCCGAACAGCGCGCGCTGCTGGGCATCAGCGACGGCCTGATCCGCCTGTCGGTGGGCGTGGAGCATGTGGACGACTTGCGCGATGACTTGCGCAACGCCCTGGCCGCGATCTAAGTTGAAAATTTTGCAACTACAAGCAATGATTTGATAGAATTACATTACTTATTTCATCAAATCATCTGCTTGTCTATGCCTCAATCTGTCAATCAAGCCGCAGCGCGCCTGCGCGACGCCATTCGTGAAGCAACCGCCGGCCTGATCGACCGCGAGCACCTTGCCGAACTGATGATCCTGGCCGCCGTGGCGCAGGAACACTTGCTGGTCATCGGCCCGCCGGGCACGGCCAAGAGCGCCGTGGTGCGCCGGGTTGCCCACAGCCTGGGCGGCAACTATTTCGAATACTTGCTGGGCCGCTTTACCGAACCGTCCGAACTGTTTGGCCCCGTCAACCTGGGCAAACTGCGTGAAGGCCTGGTTGAAACCGACGTCAGCGGCATGCTGCCGGAAGCCGACATTGCCTTCCTCGACGAAGTGTTTCTCGGTTCGACCGCGATCCTCAACACCTTGCTGGGGTTGCTCAACGAGCGCCAGTTCCGGCGCGGCCACACGCGCATCCGCTGCCCGCTGCGGGTTTGCGTGGCCGCGGCCAACGGCCTGCCGGACGACGAAGGACTGGCCGCGTTCGCGGACCGCTTCCTGTTGCATGTCTTCGTCGAAGCGGTCCCCGACAACAAGCTGGAAGACTTGCTGGAAGGCGGCTGGAACGTGGGCCAGAACGCGGTCATGGCGAAAGCCGACCTGGCCAGCCTGGACCTGCTCAACCGCGCCGTGCCCGAAGTGGACATGAGCCTGGTCCGCGGCGACCTGGCGCAGGCGATCCGCCTGCTACGCCAGGCCAATGTGCAATTGTCCGACCGCCGCATCGTCAAGGCGCAGCACCTGATCGCCGCGGCCACCGTGCTGGCTGGCCGCACCTGCGCCACGCGCGCCGACCTGTGGCCCCTGGTCTATGCGATTCCGACCAGCGCCGGCCAGCAGAACGCACGCGAGGCGTTGCGCGACGTGCTGTCCGAAGCGCGGCATCCGCTGCTCCATGCCGTGGTCGAAGAAGCCGTGCAGCAGCCGCTGGCGCGCGTATCGCGCCTCGCCGAAACAGCCGACCAGGTGCTGGCCAGTGCCGACGCCGCGCAGGCGCGCAAACAGGCCGAAGCCGTGCTGCGCGAGATCGACGCCAACTTCGACCATGCGGGCATGCCGCCCGAACTGGAAGTGCGGCGCGCACGGCTGGTGCTGATGGTCAGCGCCGGCTAATGACGGTGCTTGCATGGACGCGCCGCGCCGACGCGCTGGCGCCGTCGGGCATCGTGACGGCGGGCGCGACGACGCGCCGCGTGCTGGCGCAACTGCGCGGCCGCAGCCATGAAGACCTGGCCCGCCTGGCCGTGGTCGCCACGCGCGACCTGCTGGTCCTGTTGGGCGCCAATGACGACCTGCCCTGGGTCGACGGCGCACGCTACTGCGCGCCCGATCCGGCCGCGCAGACCCTGTGGCTGCCCACGACCATGGCGCCGGTGCTGCCGCCGGACCTGGTGCGACGCAGCGCCAGCGCCCGCATTGGCGAGCGCGCCGTGCTGCTATGGGACGCACCGGAACAGTTCCTGCCGCTGCACCAGCCGCGCGGCCTGACGCCCGACCTGGTCGCGTGGCTGGACAAGGAATGCGCATGAAGCAGCTTCCGGTCCTGCTGGAACCATGGCGCCCGTGGCTGTCGCTGTTTCCGCCCGACCTGGCCGACCCGCTGGGCCAGATCCTGCTGCGCCTCCACCGGCAGATCGGCCCGCTGCGCAGCACCCCGGCGCGTGCCGACGCACTGCCCGAAGGCGTGGGCAGCATCGTCCAGCGCGGCCCTTACGAACGCCTGCTCATCTCCGAATGGGCCTATGCCGATGCGGAGCCCGACGAATTCATCCGCCGCGCCGCCAACGGGGAACTGATGTTCACCGGACCGGAGCCGGCGGCGCGCCGCCGTTCGCGGCGCTGCGTTGCCTTGTTCGATGCCGGCCCCGCGCAGCTGGGCGAGGCGCGCCTGCTGCACCTGGCGCTGTTCATCCTGCTGGCGCGCCGCGCCGAAGAAGCCGGCGCCGTCTTCGAATGGGCGGTGCTGCAGGACCGCCATGAACTGGCCAGCCAGGGCGGCATGGAAGGCATCAAGTCGCTGCTCAAGGCGCGCACCTTGCAGGGCCCTGACACCGCGGCCATGGCCGGCTGGGCCGCGGCCGTCGACAGCGACACCGACGACGTGTGGATCATCGGCGCGCATGGCCTGAAGGCGCCCTTCCCCGTGCGCGGACAGGTGGCGATCCGGCGCAGCATGTTGTCCGAACAGCTCGACGTCAGCCTGACGCTGCACAAGGCCACGCGCAGCTTCAGCCTGGAGTTGCCGCTGCCCGAACTGAGCATCCGCTTGCTGCGCCGCCCGTTCGAGCCGCTCGCCTTGCAGGGCGCGGTGCGCCAGCCAAACGGGCGCCCGTCGATCAAACAGGCGCCGCGCTTCAGCACCACGGGGATGTCGCTGGCAGTACCGCAGCTTGATGGTGGCGTGGTGGTATACCACGTGCCTTCTTCGCTCAGGAATGCGCCCGGGAAGCCGCGCGTGCACCCGCGTGCCGCGGGCGCCAATGTGTTGAGCGTGAGCGTGTTCGGAAAGAGCATGGCATCGATCACCAGCGAGGGCGACACCTTGCGATTCAAGGGCTTTCCGTTCGAAGCGTTTGCGTCGAAAAGCGCGACATGCGCACGCCCTTTGCCCGAGAAATTCCGGGCGCCGCCGCAAATGGGCCGCTGGCTGCCGACGTTCTTCATCCGCCGCGCCGTCAGAAGTGCGAGTCCGTCCGAGAAATGGGAAGACGCCCATGTGCTGGCGCTCGACGTGGCCAAGCACCTTGTGTGCTGGAGCAGGCGTTCCACGACACAGGCCGGCACTGTGTCCAATGGCGCCATCACATTCAGAACCATAGCCAATCTGGTTGTCGGGGCGGACCAGTCCGACCAGACCCTGGTCTACGCATGCGCCGGCACGAACAGTACCCGCTTGTTTGTATGGCGTCCGAACAGGGAGACCGTCGAACTGCCTTCCCTGCAGCGCACCGCCATGCGGGTCATATTTGGCGACATGTCGCAATGGCCACTCTCGGAACATCTGCACGGATTGCTAGCGCTCCAATCCGATGATACCGAATGGTGGGTGGGTAACTATTCAGAAGGCGTGCCGATCTCCATCCTCGACCGCGCCAAGGTCCTTGGCGTGGCATCCAGTGGCTTACATAGCATTTACGGACTGGTGGTCCTTTCACCCAACAAGATGACTATCGAACTACGCACACGGTTTGCCTCACGCATTCTGGTGCGTTCGGCCGAGCCGATTGCCCAAGCCGCCGTCTGTCCTCGTACTGGAAAAATTGCATGGATCGGAACGCACAGTGGCACTGTCAGCGTCCAGGGCCTCGATGAGGAAAAGCCCTTCTTGCGGGTGTTGATGGAAGAGGCAGTCCATGCACAGTAATATACGCCGCCCCCTGTTCGACGGCATGCGCCTGGTGCACGGCATCTGGTTCGACCTGGACCTGCTTGGCGAACAGGAAGCGCGCCGCCGCGTGCTCGCACACTGGCAGGCCGGCGCGCGCCTGCACCTGGCCGGCGGCGGCTACCTGCTGTCGCTGGCGCATGCAAAATTCGCCGACTGCGGAAGGCTCGATGGCGTCGCGCTGTGCAAGGTGGACCAGATCTTGTCAAGCGCCCCACTGGCGACCGATGAAAAGCACGAGGTGCCGTACGGCGGGTGCTGGCTGGTGCGCGGCGCCCAGGCCCATGCCTACCAGTTGGCCGACGCGAACCGGGTCGATCCGGCGGCCTGGATCGACGTGGGCGCCATCGTGCTGCGCAAGCCGCTCGCCATGCCTGCGTCAACGCCCCAGGTGGCGCTGGGCGAGCCGGACGCGCACAAGTCGCTCAGGGAAATTCTCGAGGATACGATTCCGCCGCCAAGCAAGCAGCGCGACGCCTTCCTGCGCCATGTCCAGGCAGCGAAACCAAGCCGTGCCGGCGGCGTCGCCGGGGCGGCCCTGGCGGCCGGCGCCGCCGCATTCATGGGCGCCGGCTTCCTGGGACTGATGCTGGGGCGCCTGTTCGGCGGCGGCGGAACCGGAACCGGGACCGGTAACGGAACCGGCAGGCAGTCCGGTTCGGGCACATCGCCAGCCACGCGCGCCGCGCCGGATGGTCCTTGGAAGCAGCGCCTGCACGCCGCCCTGGCGTCGCTTGCCATGTTCACCAAGATGTCGAAACTGATCGGCTGGCGGCAAGCGGCCTACCTGCGCAAGATGATCGGCATGTTCGAGAATGGCGATATCGGCGAGGCCTTGCGCCACGCGATTCCGCTCGACGGCCAGGGCGACTCGCAGCGCCAGGCGTTCGGCACGCCGCGCCGCCGTACGAGTCTCGATATCACGCCGGCGGGCGGCACCACGTCCGCGATCGGCATGGATGGGGAACTGCAGCAATACCTGCGCCAGTCCTACCGCCAGCTGTTCACCAGGCTCGAACGCGAAGGCCGCATCGACGAGGCGACCTATGTGCTGGCCGAATTGCTCAAGTCGGGCCTCGAAGCTGTCGACTTCCTGGAAAAGCACGGCCGCCTGAAACAGGCTGCCGAACTGGCCGAGACACTCGACCTGCCGGCCGAGGTCAAGGTGCGCCTGTGGTTCATGGCCGGCAATGCCGAACGCGCGGTCCGCATCGCGCGCCTGCAGGGTGCGTTCGACGACGCCGTGCGCAGGCTGGAAAAGCACCAGCACGCGCAGGCCGGCGAACTGCGCCTGGAATGGGCAACCTACCTGGCCGAACGGGGTGACCTGGCCGAAGCGGCAGACGCGGTCTGGCCACTGGCAGAACATCGCGCCCTGGCGCTGGGCTGGCTGCTGGAAGCCGAACGCGCCGGCCGCGCTCCGGGCGCTCGCGCCCTGGCGCGCAAGCTGCTGCTCATGCCCGAAGCGCTGGCCGACAGCCTGCCTGCGATCAACGCCCTGCTGGAAGCGCCCGACGAAGACGGCGCCCAGCTGCGCGTGGCGCTGGCGGCCGAACTGACAGGCCTGGGCGAGCAATCGACAGCCACGTCGCGCCTTGCGGGCGAACTGCTGCGGCACGTACTGATCGACCGCAGCGCGGGGCTGAACCGGATCGACAAGGAGCTGGTCAACAAGCTGATGACGATTTCCGACGCCGCCCTGCTCAAGAGCGACTTGCCGCCAGTGGCATTTACCGCGCCTGTACGCAACGCCCAGTTGTCGACTCTGATGCAGCCGCTGCAGGCAAGCGGCGGCGCGCCCGGACTGCTGCCGATTCACGATGCCTGCCGCCTGCCCGATGGCCACTACCTGCTCGCGCTCGGCGAAGGCGGCGTGGTGCGCGTCAATGCCAGGGGCAAGCAGCTAGTGCATTTCCCCCTGCCCGCTTTTCACCTGGTGCTGGCCCGGAACGGCGAACGTGCGCTCGCGCTCGCGCGCCGCGGCGACATGATCCGGGCCAGCCGCATCGACCTGACGGCGTGCACGGCGTCGGACTGGATT
>Ga0187845_1001661_pt1 | contig 12532 bp, 5 predicted proteins | sample SpaLakP09_SKY_68_FD_134515 | JGI IMG/M metagenome (GOLD analysis project Ga0187845, IMG submission 134515) | Oligotrophic lake water microbial communities from Sparkling Lake, Wisconsin, USA - SP09_SKY_68 | ecosystem: Environmental > Aquatic > Freshwater > Lake | place: USA: Sparkling Lake... | reverse complement strand
GCGCAGGTGGGCATTTCGGCTGTCGATGCCCAGGGAGCAGAAGCCAATCTGGCATCCGAACAGAAGGGCTTTGCGTTTGACACCGTACGCCAGCAGGCGCGCGCCGCATGGAACCGCCAGCTGGCGCGCATCGAAGTGGAGGGCAGTAGCGAAAAGGACAAGCGGGTGTTCTACACGGCGCTGTATCACGGCTTTGTGCAGCCGAATACTTTTCAGGACGTGGATGGACGCTACTTTGGCCGCGACGGACGGGTGCATCAATCGCAGGACGGCACGCGTTACTCCGTGTTCTCGCTGTGGGATACCTTCCGTGCTGCGCATCCGCTGTACAGCATCATCGAACGGCGCCGTAACGAAGATTTCATCAAGACCTTTATCGCCCAGTTCAACGAAGGCGGCCGCCTGCCGGTCTGGGAATTGTGGGGCAACGAGACGGACTGCATGATAGCCTACCATGTGGTGAGCGTGATCGCCGATGCCTACGCCAAAGGCATACGGGGCTTTGATGCCAAGGCTGCGCTGAATGCCATGGTGAAGAGCGCCGAGGTGGACAAGTACGGCCTTACAACCTACCGCAAGCAGGGCTATCTGCAAGGCGACGAGGAAGCTGAAAGCGTCTCCAAGACACTTGAATATGCCTACGACGACTGGTGCATTGCCGTGCTGGCGACGGCACTGGGCGAGAAGGATATTGCGCAGCGCTTTGCCGCCCGTGCCGAAGGCTGGCGCAATCTGATCGACGAAAAAGGTCACGTGCACCCGCGCGTGAAAGGGCGCTGGATGGAGGGCTATGATCCGGCGGAAGTCAGCGTCAATTTCACGGAAGCCAATGGCTGGCAGTACGGCTTCTTTGTCCCGCATAACATCGAAGGCTTTATTGCTCGGGTGGCGGCAACGAGAAGTTCCTGCAACTGCTCGACGATTGCTTCAATGCGCAGCAAGGACTGAGCGGGCGCCATCAGGTTGATATCACGGGTCTGGTAGGGCAGTACGCGCATGGCAACGAGCCTAGCCACCATATGGCTTACCTGTATACCTATGGCGGCCAGCCTTGGAAAACCCAGGCGCTGGTCAAGCGGCTGATGGACGAAATGTATAACGATGCGCCGGACGGGCTGGCCGGCAATGAAGACTGCGGTCAGATGAGCGCATGGTATGTGATGAGTGCACTGGGCCTGTACTCGGTGACGCCGGGCCAGCCGAATTACGTGATCGGTACGCCGCGCTTCCGGCGCGCTACCATTCATCTGGAAAATGGCAAGCGCTTCACCATCCGTGCCGACGGCGCAGGACCATACATACAGGCGGCGCAGCTGAATGGCAAGCGCTGGAACTCTGCATGGCTTATGCACGACACTATCATGCAGGGCGGTGAGCTGCGCTTCAGCATGGCGGCGACACCGTCACAGTGGGGCAGTGCGGTAGCAGACCGGCCCCGCAGTGGCCAGCTGCCGGTGCTGCAGCAGGTAGTGCTGGCGCCGGTCGCAAGCGGGCCATATCGCTTCAAGGACACGGCCGTGCTCGACGCGCAGGCCATGGAACCGGTCGATGCTATTCACTACAGCGTCGATGGCAGCGAGCCGGATGCGGCCAGCCCGCGGTGGCAAGGTCCGCTGACGGTCGGCGCAACGACCACACTCAAGCTGCGTGCGCGGCGCGGGCAGTACTGGAGCCCTGTGACCGAGGTGCCAGCGGTAAAACTGAGCGAACAATTGAAGATCACCCTCAAGTACGCACCGAATTTACAGTATGCCGGTGGTGGCGCGGCGGCGCTGGTCGATGGTATCCGGGGCGGTAATGATTTCCGCCTCGGTGGCTGGCTCGGTTTCTATGGCGTGGATCTGGATGGAGTGATTGATCTGGGTGAGCAGCGCAAACTTAAACGCGTGGCAGTGAACTTCCTGCAGGACCAGAACAGCTGGATCTTCATGCCCAAGGCGTTGGAGGTGGAGGCCAGTAGCGATGGCAGCCAGTGGATACTGTTAGGGACGGTGCAGAACACTGTGGACGAACATGCCGACGGCAGCATTATCCGTGAGCTGGCCGTGACCGTGGATGGCAAAGCTGCCCGTTATGTGCGGGTACGTGGCGTGGCGCCAGTGTGGTGCCCGGACTGGCACAAGGGACAGGGCAACCGTAGCTTTATTTTTGCTGATGAAATCACCGTGGAGTAAGACGATGCGCAGTGAACTGCAATGGAATAAACCGGGAGCGGCGCTGCTGCTGGCCGCCGTGGCGCTGGTATGTGGCAGGGCGCAGGCGAGGGAAGTCAGTGTCAGCTCGCCCGATGGCAAGCTGACCGTTATCGTCAGCGACGAGCGCGGTGCGCCGAATTACCGCGTCCAATATGCGGGCAAGGAAATCATGCCGGCCGCCCGCCTGGGGCTGGCGCTGCGCGAAGGGCCGGAACTGGGTGAGGGCTTCAGCATTGCCGCCACCCGCACGTCGGATAAGGATGAAACGTGGGAGCAACCCTGGGGCGAACGCCGGCTGGTGCGCGACCATCATCGCGAACTGCTGGTGGAGCTGGCGCATGGTGGCAAAACGCCGCGCAAGTTCGCCTTGCGCCTGCGCGTATTCGATGATGGTCTGGGCTTCCGTTACGAAGTGCCGCGCCAGCGCGGTGTCGAACAGGTGGAGATTACCGATGAGCGCACCGAGTTCCGTTTTGCCGATAGCGACAAAGTGCGCGCATGGTGGATACCGGCGCGCTACTGGCGCAGCTACGAAGCGCTGTACCAGAAGACCAGTCTGCGCGATGCCGTGCATGTGGAGACGCCGTTCACGCTGCGGTTGGCCAATGGCGTGCATCTGGCCCTGCATGAAGCGGCGCTGACCAACTATGCGTCGATGACGCTGAACCAGCGCCGTGATGGCGTATTCAAAGCCGATCTGACACCTTGGTCGGATGGCATCAAGGTCAAACTGCGCGCTCCGTTCAATACGCCTTGGCGCACCGTGCAGGTGGCGCCCGATGCGGCGGGCCTGCTGAATTCCGATCTGACCCTCAACCTCAACGAACCGAACAAGCTCGGTGACGTCTCGTGGGTCAAGCCTGGCAAGTACGTGGGTATCTGGTGGGCCATGCACCTGTGGCAGAAAACCTGGGCCTCTGGCGACAAGCATGGCGCTACTACGGCCGAAGTGAAGCGCTATATGGACTTCGCCGCCAAGCATGGCTTTAGCGGTGTGCTGGCCGAAGGCTGGAATGTGGGTTGGGATGGCGACTGGCCCGAGAACGGCGAGTTGTTCAAATTCTCCCAGCCGTATCCGGATTTCGATATGGCGGCGGTGGCAGCCTATGGCCGCAGCAAGGGGGTGAAGCTGATCGGCCACCACGAGACGTCGGGTGCCGTTAGCCACTACGCCAGCCAGATGGGCGCCGCCTATGACTATGCCCGTGCCAGCAACATCGATACCATCAAGACCGGCTATGTGGCCGATAACGAGCGTATCAAGCGCATCGATGAAACAGGGCAGGTGCGCTACGAGTGGCACGATGGCCAGTTCATGGCGGGCGAGTATCTGCGTTCGGTGACGGAGGCGGCCAAGCGGCACATCGCTATCGACTCGCACGAGCCGATCAAGGATACGGGGCTGCGCCGCACCTATCCCAACTGGATTTCGCGTGAAGGGGCACGCGGGCAGGAGTACAACGCCTGGGGCTACCCGCCCAATCCGCCCGAGCACACGGCGATACTGCCGTTTACCCGCATGCTGTCCGGCCCGTTCGACTACACACCTGGCATCTTCAATCTGGAACCGAACGGCAAGGGCCACGAAAACCGCGTGCGTTCCACGCTGGCCAAGGAACTGTCGCTGTATGTGGTGCTGTATTCGCCCGTGCAGATGGCGGCAGACCTGATCGAAAATTACGAAGCGCGCCCCGACGCCTTCCAGTTCATCGCCGACGTGCCGACCGACTGGGAGCAGAGCCGTGCATTGGCCGGAGAAGTGGGCGAATACGTGGTGATGGCGCGCCAGCAGCGCGGCGCACGGGACTGGTATCTGGGAGCGCTCAGCAACGAACGGGCGCGCGATGTGCAGTTCAAGCTCGATTTCCTCGATCCACAACGGCGCTATCAGGCGCAGATCTACCGTGATGGCGCCAACGCGGACTGGGAGAGCGCACCTTACGATATGGTGATCGAACAGCGCGAGGTGCGCGCTGGCGAGGCAATGGCGCTGCATCTGGCCGCTGGCGGTGGCGCCGCGATCCGCTTCAAGGCACTGGACTAGGGCAGGCGGGCTTATTTCGGCAGACTGAAAATTCCCGCTATGTCGTATAAAAGCGCCGTAAAGGTGTTTAATTTGCGGCGTTTGCGCTGCCGGATGCGGCGGGCTTGACGATCCGGTGTGGCGATGGCTTACAATGGTTTAGCCGTCTGTCACATCGGGTTCAATATGCCTATGCACTACCTCCGGGCTCTTACCAGTCCGCACCGTACACACCTGAGTAATCGTCATCTGGGCCGTTCACTGGCTTTTGTCGCTGGCGCCGTCAACGCCGGTGGTTTCTTCGCTGTGGGCCAGTACACCTCGCACATGTCCGGCATTGTGTCCTCGCTGGCCGATGGTGCGGCGCTCGGTGATTTGCCGGTGCTGAGAGCAGGCCTGATGTCGCTGCTGTCGTTTGTGTGGGGAGCAGCGTTTTCCACCATCATGGTCAACTGGGGTAAGCGGCGCGGCGCGCAAAGCCAGTATGCTTTGCCGCTGATACTGGAAGCCATGCTGCTGTTAAGCTTTGGTCTGGTAGGTGCCACGCTCGATGCTTCCGGTCATATCGAGGCGATTCTGTCGCTGCTGTGCTTTGTCATGGGACTGCAGAACGCCATCGTCACCAAAATTTCTCGCGCTGAAATCCGCACCACCCACGTCACCGGACTGGTTACCGATATCGGTATCGAACTTGGCAAGATGCTGTACTGGAACCGTGCCAGCGACGATCCCACACTGGAACCCGTCTGTGCCGACCGCGACAAACTGCGCCTGCTTAGTTCCTTGCTGGCGATGTTCTTCTGCGGTGGCCTGACGGGTGCCTTCGGCTTTAAATATATCGGCTACATTGTCACCGTGCCGCTGGCACTGGCTCTGCTTACGCTGGCCATCATCCCCGTCTTTGACGACTGGCAGGCCGTGCGGCGGCGCCAGTCACCGATGGATTTCTGAGCGCTGCGGCTGTTCGTGCTGTTGGTATAGCGCTTCTTCCGCCGCCTGTTGCAATATGCTGGCGTTCTGGTAGGGGCTGGCCGTGCGTACCGCTACGCTGAAGCGCACACTGCCTGCACCACTGCGCGGCAACCCCGTCGCCTCCAGGCAGGCTCCCATTTGGCGCAGTAGTAACTGCGCTTCATCCTCGCCTATGGCTGGCGCAAGGAAGGCAAACTGGTCGGCACCATAGCGCGCCAGGGTATCGCTGGCGCGGTGCATGCAGTTCTTCAGCGTGTGCGCCACCTGTTGCAGCAGTTCGTCTGCCGCCATGGAGCCATGCCGTTCCTGATACACGTCCATCTGCTGCAGGGCGATCAGCCCCATGGCCACAGGCTGCTCTTCGCGCGCCGCCCGGCGCCATTCGCGCACCAGCTGGTCGTCGAAATTGCGCCGGTTGGGCAAGCCCGTCAGGCTGTCGCTGGCCGAGAGATAGGCCAGCTTGTGCTGAGCCTTGCGCAGTTCTTCATTGCGCTGCTCCAGCAGGTCCTCCAGTTCCTGTGCGCGGGCGCGCCAGCGGCGCATCAGCCAGCGCGCCAGTACGGCGGCGGCACCCAGCATCAGCAGGGCCTGTGCGGCGCGGGCCCAGCCGGTTTCCCATGGCGGTGGCGTGATGGTGACCGGCAGGATGATTTCATCGCGTGCGGCTACGCCTTTGTTATTGGTGCCCTGCAGGTGGAAATGGTATTTGCCCGGCGCCAGATTGGTGTAGGTGGCCACCGGGCGGCTGGCATCGGCCTGCACTGGCTGCTTGTCGAAGCCTTCCAGCCAGTAGGTGTAGGCATTGCGGCGCGGCTCGGCGTAGTGCAGAGCGGCGAACTCGAAGGAGATGGTGTTGGCGCTCCATGGTACCGTCAGCGCACGCGGCTGGGTCAGCGTGCCTTCCAGTTGCACGCCTTCCGGCAGTACGCCGCTGCCGAGCGAGCGGTTAAGCACACGCAAATCGGTAATGGCCAGCTGGGGCGGGCGCGACGCGCTGCTGTGGATGGCCGGATTGACGGCAGTAACGCCGCTGCTGCTGCCGAAGTAGAGCAGGCCATCGCTGCTGTTGGCGGCCGAATCCATGTAGAAGCCTTCGGTCAGGCCGTCTTCCACCGCGTATTCCGTCACCGTCCATGAGGCGGGGTCGATCTTGCTCATGCCTGCAGCCGTGGTAACCCAGATAAAACCGTTTTTATCGGTGCGTATGGCTTCGATCAGGCGGGTGCCCAGATCGCCTTTTTCCTGTATGCGCGTGACGGTGAACTTGCCATCCTTGTCGGCCACGACGTGGTTCAGGCCCTTGGAGGTACCTATCCACATGCTGCCGTCGGCATCCAGATGCATGGTGCTGACGCGGTCGCTGCTCAGGCTTGCCGGATTGTTGGGATCGAGCCGGAAGTGGCGGAATTTGCCGCTGACGGGGTCGCGCATATCGAGCCCGCCACCGCGATAGAATTCGCCGGTCCAGACGCGGCCTGCGCGGTCTTCGATCACGGTGGTGGCGCCGTTCACGCTGCGGCTGTCGGGATTTTTCGGGTCATGGCTAAAGCTCTCGGTGGCGCCGCTGGCCGGATCGTAGCGCAGCAGTGCAGCGCCAGTGGCCAGCCACAGCACACCGCCTCGTCCCGGCGAGATAGCGTTGACGAAATTGCTGGTCTTGGTGCCGAACTGTATGACCTTGAACGGCCCGTCCGGATGGTCGAGCCGGTTCAGTCCTTCCGAGGTGCCCACCCAGAGCGTGCCGTCGGGCGCCTGGTAGGTGCAGTAGATGACGTTGGAGCTGAGGGCGCCCGGACGTTTCGGTATGGCGCTGTAGGTGCGCGCCATGTCCCGTTTGACGGGATCGAACAGTGCCAGCCCATCGTCGAGCGCCAGCCATAGCTGGCCGTTGGCCGCAGCGCCTATGCTGCGCACGAAGTTGCTGGACTTGACGAAGTCCGGTTCGATATCGCGCGGCACAAACCGTTCGAAGCCGTGATAGCCCAGATTGGCGCGGCTTACGCCATCCGTCAGCGAGCCTACCCACAGCGTGCCAGCGCGGTCGCGCATGGTGGTGTTGATGGCGTCGCTGTTGAGGCTATGCGCATCTTCGGCACGGTGGCGGTAGCTCTGGAACTGGCGCAGTTCGCGGTCATAGCGTATCAGGCCGGCCGTACGGGTGCTGATCCAGACGTCGCCGGCGCGGTCTTCGTCGATGTCGGTCACGCGCTTGGCGGCCACCGGCATCAGGGTGCGTTGCTCCCACGGCTGGCCGGCCTTCCACGTATAGACACCGTCGGCCGTGCCTATCCACAGCGTGGTGCCGCTATCGAAATACAGCGCCCGCACATCGTTGGCCTTGGGGTTGGGGTGGGCCGGATCGTCCACGCGAAAATGCTGGAAACCGCTGGCGCCGGGTGCCAGATAATCGAGCCCACCCGGCCATGTGGAGGCCCACACACCGCCCTTGTTATCGACGGTGACGGCGTTGACATCGTTGAATTGCAGGCTATCCGAGCGGCTTTCTTCATGCTGGTAGATCAAGAATGTGCCTTTGCGCGGGTCGAAGTGTTGTAAGCCGCCCCACGTGGCCAGCCACATGCCGCCGCGGTAGTCGCTGACGATGCGGCGGATGATGCGGGCATTGGGCGGCCCTTCCTTGGGAAGATAGTGCACAAAACCGTTAGTCACCGGGTCGAAGCGGGCCAGTCCCTCATCGGTGCCCACCCACAGCTGGCCCGCTTCATCTTCGAACAGCGAGGTAACCCGGCCGCCGGGCAGGCTGGCCGGATTGGCGGGATCACTGAGAAAACGCACCTGTTTGTGGCCGTCGTGGCGGAACAGGCCGCCCTCGATGGTGCCGATCCAGACAAAGCCCTGCCGGTCCTGCAGGATGCTGAGGATGGCGCGGCTGTCGGCGCCCAGCGAATCGACCGCGGTAAACGCCAGTGGACGTGGTGCCGCAACCACGGCGGAGGCAGCCCCGCCGAGGGCAGCCACCAGTAGTAAAACCGTGTAAATACGTCCGGAATTGCGCAGCATGGTCTATCCTCGCGATGTCAGCCTAGGCAGTAAATCACAGAATGGGTATGGGTGGAAGCGTTTGCAGTGTACTTTTCAGTTATACTCTATTGTCAAATATTCACGCAATGCCAGGCGCAATGGACCGACCAGCAGACGGAAAACCTCAGCGAACGGCGGCTCTGCCTGTCCGTCCGCTACGGCATTTCCGGAACAGCCTGCACGCTCGCGGCTGGCGCAAATTGATGTTGATACGCTGGACCGGACTGGCGCTGCTGGTAGCGGCGAGCGCGGTGATGATCCAGCGGCAGGTGGTGTTCCAGGAACATAGCCGCGATCTGCGCGCCCGCGCCGACGATATCGCCCGCCAGATCCAGATCGACAGTACCGATGGCCGCGTCATGGGCGGCGCCATTCTGATGGGACTGGTGGAGGACAGCGTCAAGCAGCTGCTGTCCGGCGAGCTCAGTGCCGATGCCTATCGCCTGCACGTCAATTTTGCCGCGGTGCTGGACCAGTACAACGCCGATACCGTGTTTGTGCTGGCGGGCGACGGCACCACCGTGGCCTATCTAAACAAGGAAGGCAAGGCTATCGGGGTGGGCCGCAATCTGCGCTACCGCCCGTATGTACGGCGTGCGTTGGCCGGACAGGCGAATGTGTATGCAGCCATAGGCACAAATTCGCATGAGCGGGGGCTGTATTTCGCTGCCCCCGTGTATAGCGGGAACTCGCGTGACACACCTATCGCCGGGGTCTACACCATCAAGATGGCGGCGGCAGAAATCGACCGAATACTGGTGCGCAGCAAAGACCCTGCGCTACTGCTTTCGCCGGATGGCGTGGTGTTTGCCACCAACCGCAACGAATACCTGTACATGGTCAGCGGCCAGATCGCGCCGGCCCGCATGGCCCAGCTGGAGAAAGAGCGCCAGTTCGGCGACGTGTTTGCTGCCAGCGGCCCGTTGCAGCTGCCGTTCGAGACCCGCAGCAGCCAGACCAGCATTGACGGCCACACCCATGCGATTGCCAGTGCGGCACTGAGCTGGCCCGATGATGGCGGCCAGTGGCGCGTGCTGATCCTGCAGGATCGCAACCAGTGGCTGCCGGTCTGGCACCAGCTGGCGCTGGCAGCTGGCTGCATGGCCGCGGTGTGGCTGTTTGCGATGGTGGTGACGGGACGCAGCCGTGCGGCCGAGCATGCGCGTCAGGTGCGCTTCGAAAACGAACAGCGCATGCGCGAGATCACCAACAACCTGCCGGTGGCGGTGTACCAGTTCAAGGTCGATGGCGATGGGCAGCCGCGCTTCCGTTTCATGAGCCCTGCCATTACGGCGATTACGGGCTTGCAGGCCAGCGATGTGCTGGCTGACGGCGCGGCGCTGTTTGCGCTGCTCGATCCGGAAGGGCAGAGCGGCTTGCTGGCCCAGTTTGCCGATGGCGCGCGCCAGCAGTGGTTTGTGCACCGGCGTATCGCCTTTGGCGCCGAGGGCGGGCTGTCGCAGCGCTGGATAGAGCTGCACTGCAGCTGCGTGCACCAGAGCGCCGAGGAAGAAGTGTGGAACGGCTATCTGGCCGATGTCACGGCTGAACACGCGGCAGCGCAGGCGCTGAGCGCGGCCAAGCAGACGGCGGAAGATGCCACGCGCAGCAAGTCGCTATTCCTCGCCAATATGAGCCACGAAATCCGCACGCCGATGAATGCCATCATCGGCATGAGTCATCTGGCGCTGAAGACGGAACTGACGCCGCGCCAGCACGACTACGTGCAGAAAATTCAGCGCGCCGGCCAGCACCTGCTGGGCATCATCAACGACATTCTCGATTTTTCAAAAATCGAAGCGGGCAAGCTGCAGGTGGACAAGCAGCCGTTCGAGCTGGATCAGCTGCTGGAGAATCTGGCCACCCTGATCGGCGATAAAGCCAGCGCGCAAGGGCTGGAGCTGGTGTTCGATGTGGCGCCGGATGTGCCTACGGCACTGGAAGGCGACGCCCTGCGGCTGGGCCAGATTCTGATCAATTACGCCAACAATGCGCTGAAATTTACCGAGCGCGGTGAAGTGGCTGTAACGGTGCGGGTGCTGAGCCGCGATGCGCAGCGCGTGCTGCTGCATTTTGCCGTGCGCGATACCGGCATAGGTCTGAGCGAAGAGCAAATCGGCCAGCTATTCCAGAGCTTCCAGCAGGGCGATGCCAGCACCACGCGCAAATATGGCGGCACCGGGCTGGGGCTGGCGATCTCGCGCAAGCTGGCGCACCTGATGGGCGGCGACACCGGGGTGGAAAGCGTGCTGGGACAGGGCTCCACTTTCTGGTTCACCGCGCGCCTGGCGATAGGCCAGACCCAGCGCCCCACGCTGCAGCCATCGCCCGATCTGCGTGGCCGGCGTCTGCTGGTGGCGGATGATAACGCCAGCGCACGCGCTGTGATTGCCGGTATGCTGGGCAGCATGGGCTTCGAAGTGCAGACCGCCGTTTCCGGCGCCGAAGCGCTGGCCATGGTGCGGGTGGCGGCACTGAGCGATGTGCCGTTCGAAGTGGTACTGCTGGACTGGCAGATGGGCGCCCTCAGCGGCGTCGATACGGCAGGTGCGATCCGCGCACTGGCGCTGGCGCAGCCGCCGCGCCTGCTGATGGTGACGGATTACGGCCGCGAAGAAGTGATCCAGCAGGCCCATAGCGCAGGCTTTGACGATGTGCTGATCAAGCCGGTCAGTGCTTCCGTTCTGTTCAATACTCTGATCCGCCTGCTGGGTGGTAGCGTGGACGACAGCGCCGAGACGCGGGTGGCGCCACTGAGCATGCTGGCAGCGCTGGGCACCATACGCGGCGCGCGCGTGCTGCTGGCCGAAGATAATGAGCTGAACCAGCAGGTGGCAGCCGAACTGCTGATGGATGCCGGGCTGCAGGTGGATATCGCCGTGAATGGAGTGGAAGCGCTGGCCATGGCGCAGCGCGGCAGCTACGAGCTGGTGCTGATGGATATGCAGATGCCGGAAATGGATGGCATTGCCGCCACGCGCGCCATACGCGCTCTGCCGGCGCTGGCCAATCTGCCGGTGGTGGCGATGACGGCCAATGCCATGCAGGCCGACCGCGAGCTGTGCATGCAGGCAGGGATGGTGGACTATATCGTCAAGCCTATCGAACCCGATGAGCTGTGGCGCGTACTGCTGCGCTGGATACCGGTGCGCGCTCAAGCTGCCGATGCGCCGGTGGCCGAACCGGCGGTGGAATATGCCGCACCGGAGCAAACGCCGCTGGCCGCCATTGAAGGGCTGGACATGGTGGGCGGCCTGCGCCGCGTGATGGGCAAGCAGGCGCGCTACGTGCACATGCTACGCGCCTTTGCCGCCAATCAGGCCACTGCGGTACAGCAGATGCGTATCCTGCTGGAGGCGGGCGACCGCGCCGGCGCCGAACGCACCGCCCATACGCTCAAGGGGCTGGCCGGGAATATCGGCGCCGATGCGTTGCAGCTGCTGGCCGACGAGGTCGAATACGCGCTGACGCCGGCGCAGGCAGGCAGCACCCGCGCCGCCGTGCTGGCGCAACAGCTGGAGCCGCAGCTGGCCCAGCTGGCGCAGGTGCTGGCCGGCCAGATCCGCGCGATCGAAGCGGCCCTGCCGGACGTGGCGGCCGCTCCGGCTGTGCAGTACACGCCGGCGCGCCGCAAGCAGCTGGTGGCCGAACTGAAAACACTGCTGGCCGATGATGATGCGCGCAGCGCCCATCTGCTGGATGAACACAAAGCCCTGTTTGCCGCCGAGTTCCCGCAGCAGTTCGCTGCACTGGAACAGGCGATACGCGAATTTGATATGGAGCGGGCGCTGGAACTGCTGAACAGCGCTGCCGAGACTTTAGCCAATAAGGAAAATGCATGAGCACCAAGCCCGTCATTCTGGTGGTGGACGATACCCCCGACAAGCTTACGCTGATGAGCGATCTGCTGTCCGAACAATACACCGTGAAGGTGGCGCCGAATGGCGCACGTGCACTGAAAATCGCCCAGAGCGACAAGGCGCCCGATCTGATACTGCTGGACGTGATGATGCCCGAAATGGACGGCTATGAAGTCTGCCGCCGGCTCAAGGCCGATCCCGTTTCGGCAGAAATTCCCGTGATCTTCCTGACGGCGAAAACCGAGCGTGAAGATGAACAAATGGGTTTTGATCTGGGCGCCGTGGACTACATCACCAAGCCGGTCAGCCCACCCATCGTGCTGGCGCGGGTGCAGACCCATCTGACGCTGAAAGCTTCGGCCGATTTCCTGCGCGACCAGAATGCCTATCTGGAGCGCGAAGTGCAGCGCCGTACGGATGAAGTGCAGGCGCTGCAGGAT
>Ga0187845_1001657_pt1 | contig 12568 bp, 10 predicted proteins | sample SpaLakP09_SKY_68_FD_134515 | JGI IMG/M metagenome (GOLD analysis project Ga0187845, IMG submission 134515) | Oligotrophic lake water microbial communities from Sparkling Lake, Wisconsin, USA - SP09_SKY_68 | ecosystem: Environmental > Aquatic > Freshwater > Lake | place: USA: Sparkling Lake... | reverse complement strand
CGCGCATCGCCATCGAGGCCTCGCTCACCGGGCACCTGGTGCTGTCCACGCTGCACACCAACTCGGCGCCCGAGAGCATTGCGCGCCTGCTCGAAATTGGCCTGGACCCGTTCAACTTCTCGGACTCGCTGCTGGCCATCCTGGCCCAGCGCCTGGTGCGCCGCCTGTGCACCGCCTGCCGCGCGCCCCAGGTGGCCGACGCGGACACACTGATGGGTCTGGCATCGCAGTACCTGGACAGCGGCACCAACAACTCCGCCGATGCCCGCGAGGCACAGATCGCGCGCTGGCGCCAGCAATACGGCGGGCCCCAGGGCGAGCTGCGGCTGTGGCGCCATGTAGGCTGCAAACAATGTGACAACCATGGCTACCACGGGCGGCTGGGCATCCACGAGCTGATGATGAGCGACGAAACCATCCGCCAGCACATCCGCCACCGGGCCCCGGCCTCGGACATCCGCCATTCGGCGCTGGCGGCTGGCATGCGCACCCTGCGCCAGGACGGCATCGACAAGGCACTGCAGGGCCTGACCGACATGGCCGAGGTGGTGGCCGCCACCAACCTGTAGCGCACTGCAGGCGCAGGTGTTTCACGACGGACGGGGCCCGGTGTGCGGGTAAGCCGGGGTTGCACACCCCGGTGCCCGGTGGGACCATGTAAGCAAGTGCAACCACCACCGCCCACCGGGGCGCACGCGCCAAAAACACCGCAAGCAACGTCAACAATTGTCAAGACGCCCTATTTGTGGCGATTTTCCGTTTTGGACCTGTCGGATTTCGTGCTTTCCCCTGCATAGTCACTCTGTGCCCGCCCCCTGCCCCAAGGCCGGGGCTTCGATGAAAGACCCGCACCAGCCCCGGCCCCTTGCATCGGCGGAAACGGAAGACGTGAAAGTTGTGATGATGTTCAGAGCCACTGCCGTCCTGCCCCGCGCAGGCGCCGCCTTGATTTCCCTGATGACCCTCTGGGGCCCGCAGTGGGCACACGCGGGCCCGGTGTGCCCCGGCCCCGACAGCCGCCGTGTGCTGCAGCTGCACGCCCCACAGGGCAGCGCCCCCCAGGCCTGCGACCTCAAGGGCCTGGCCAGGCTGCCTGCCAAAGAGATTGTTGCCACGCTCCCAGCGGCGCTCGGCCTGGCGGGCGAGCACCGCTGGCGGGGCGTTTCGCTGCGCCACCTGGTCGAGCAGCTGGGTGGGGGTGAACACAGCCAGATCCTGCTGACCGCGCTCAACGACTACGCCATCGAAATCCCATGGAGCGACCTCGTGCGCTACGACCCCATCCTGGCGTACAGCCGCGACGGCGAGCGCATCAGCATCCGCGACAAGGGGCCGCTGATCCTGATCTACCCGTTTGGCACCCACCCCCAGCTGCAGGGCCAGGACTACATCAACCGATCCATCTGGCAGGTCCATGCAGTCACCCTCCGGTAAACCGCTGTCCCGCCGGGCGGCCAACGACATCCCTCCCGGCCAGCCCCGCCCGCACGCCACCTACTGGCTGCTGGCCATGGTGGCGGCCATGGCGCTGGCCACGGCCGCCACCCTGTGGTGGACGCTGCGCCAGACCCACGTGCTGGCACAGCCCCACCAGCAGAACGACCTGTGGTACGTGTCCAGCGTACACAACGAGCTGGCCCGGGTGAGCCTGCTGGCGCGCAAGGTGCGGGCCCGCGAGGCCAGCACACAAAACCTGCAGGAGCGGCTGGAAGTGCTGCTCGGCACACTCGACACCTCGGGCCGGGGGCCCCGCGTCAGCACCCAGCTGCGCGAGGCATTGCCCGAAGCCGCCCAGGACCTGGACAGCCTGCGCCCGCTGGTGGAGCGCTGGTCCACCCAGCTGGCCCCCCTCGCCACCCAGAACGGCAACGGCAAGGCTGCGGCCATCACTGCCGACATCGTGCGGCAGTCCGACACCCTGCTGGACCGCCTGCGCAAGGTGGTTGCCACTGTCCACCTCTTCAGCGCCCAGGAGGCCAACCAGGCGCGCCAGCAGCTGTCCCAGCGCTTTTTGTTGCTCAGTGCCGTGCTGGGTGGGCTGCTGCTGGGCACGGCCCTGCTGATTGCCAAGCTGGTGCGCGACACCCGCCTCGCACGCGCCGCGTCGCAGCAGCTGGTGCAGGCCAACCGTCAGCTCGAAGTGCGGGTGGCCAGCCGCACCCGCAAGATCGAAGAAGGCCGCGCGCTGCTGAGCTTCATCCTGGACACCAGCCCGAGCGACGTGGTGCTGGCCGAGGTCGAAAGCGGCCGCGTGCATTTCATCAACCGCCGCCTCACCGAGCGCCTGGGGCTCAAGGCCGCACCCGAGACCCTGTTCCTGCCCGAGCTGCTGCACGACCCCGAAACCCGCGAACGCTTCACCCAGGCCCTGGACCGGTATGGCCAGGTCGATGCCATGGAAGCGCTGATTGGCGAACATGACCCCAGCTGGAGTTCGCTGTCGGCCCGTCTGATCGAGGTGGAAGGGCAGCTGGCGCACCTGCTGTGGGGCTTTGACATCAGCGCCCACAAGGCGCTGGAAGGCCAGCTGCGCGAGCTGGCCACCCGCGACGCGCTCAGCGGGCTGCTCAATCGGCGAGCCTTCCTGGAGCGCAGCACCGCCCTGTTCGACCACTGCCGCCGCCACGGCCAGCCCTGCGCTGTGCTGATGATCGACATCGACCACTTCAAACGCATCAACGACCGGCACGGCCACCAGATGGGCGACGTGGCCATCCGCACCTGCGCCGATGCCATTGGCCATGCCCTGCGCGACGCCGACCTGCTGGGCCGACTGGGGGGCGAAGAATTTGCCGTGCTGCTGCCCCACGCCACGGCCGACAGCGCCACGGTGGTGGCCGAGCGCATCCGCAGCGCCATGGCCCAGATGAACCTCATGTCGCCCCAAGGCCAGCCGCTCTCCTTCACCATCTCGATCGGCGTGGCCGAAATGGCCGCACACCACGCGGGCATCGAGCCCCTGCTGGTCGATGCCGACCAGGCGCTGTATCGCGCCAAGGCCACAGGCCGCAACAAAGTGCTTGCCTACGAAGCCGCTATCGGACAACCTTGACCCCACCGCCTGCCCCACACACCATGAGCCTGCGCCTAATGATCGTTGACGACAGCCGCATGTCGCGCCTCATCCTGCAGGGCCTGATCCTGCAGGCCCACCCCCAATGGACCATCGTGCATGCCAGCAGCGGCGAAGAAGCCCTGCAGCTGGTGCGCGAAAACCCCGTGGACCTCGTGTCCATGGACTTCAACATGGCCGGCATGAATGGCCTGGAGGCCGCCCTGGCGCTGCGCGAGATCCTGCCCGCCGTGCCGATTGCCATCCTCACAGCCAACGTGCAGACCGCCGTGCAGGGGCGCATCGAGGAAGCCGGCATGGTGTTCATCGCCAAGCCCATCACCGCCAGCGCAGCCACCCAGCTCTCGGCGCTGGCAGGAGCCTGACATGACGGTGCAGCTAGATGCCGAACAAATCGACGCGCTCAGCGAGATCTTCAACATCGGCGTCGGCGAGGCCGCCGCCGCCATGGGCGCCCTGATGCACGACGAAGTGCTGCTGTCGGTGCCCCACGTGAGCATCTTCACCGTGAGCGAAGCCGCCCAGCAGCTGGGGGCCGCCGGCAGCACCATGTACGGCGTGCGCCAGCCGTTTCGCGGCACCTTCAACGGCGACGCCCTGCTGATCTTCCCCGGCCACAAGAGCCTGGAGATCGTGCGCATCGTCGCAGGCCAGAGCGTGCCTGGCGAAGACCTCAGCGCCATCGAGCAGGACGCCATGACCGAGGTGGGCAACGTCATGCTCAACGCCTGCATCGCCGCGCTGTCCGACCTGCTGGGCAACGAATTCCAGCTCAGCCCCCCCAGCATCGACGTGGGCGACAGCCGCACCATCCTGGGCACCCGCATCCAGAACCACCTGGTGGTCTTCCTGCACATCCGCTTCGAGCTGCTCACCAGCCAGATCGAGGGGTTTGTGGTGTTTGTGCTCAACACCACCTCGCTGGAAGGGCTGCGTGCGGCGGTGAACCGGCTGCTGGGGCGGCCGGCGGAGATGGACTGACGCCGAGGTGCGCTGTGCGACACTCGCCACCCTTCGTTGCGCCACCCCATTGCGGCTGGCGCGCCCTGGACTCCACCTCCCGCCCGCATGCTCCGCTACCTCACCGTCCCCGTGACCGCGTTCCAACAGAACTGCTCCCTTGTCTGGTGCGATGCCACGCAGCAGGCCGCTGTGATAGACCCCGGGGGTGACCTCGATGTGCTGCTGGCTGAAGTCCAGCGCCTGGGCCTCACGCTGTCGCAGATCTGGCTCACACACGCGCACATCGACCATGCGGGCGGCACGGGCGAGCTGGCCACGCGTTTGGGGCTGCCCATCGTGGGGCCGCACCCGGGCGACCAGTTCTGGATTGACGGGCTGCCGCAGCAGAGCGCGATGTTCGGCTTTCCGCCCGCGCAGCATTTCACGCCCACGCGCTGGCTGGCGGATGGCGACCAGGTACAGATTGGCAATGAGACGCTGGCCGTGCGCCACTGCCCAGGGCACACGCCCGGGCATGTGGTGTTCCATGCGCCGCAGATCGACCGGGCCTTTGTGGGCGATGTGCTGTTTGCGGGCAGCATCGGCCGCACGGATTTCCCGATGGGCAACCACCAGGATTTGATCGACAGCATCATCCAGCGCCTGTGGCCCATGGGCGACCAGACGGTGTTCATCCCCGGGCATGGGCCGGAGAGCACCTTTGGCCGCGAGCGCAAGAGCAACCCCTACGTCGGCGGCACCTGAGGCGGTGCGCCCGCGCGCTGAAATTTGTGCTTTTTTGGCCGTTACCGCGCACTGGATAAGCGGTAATAGCTATCAATTTTGAAGCAATAGATTCCCTACCCTGAAGCCCGGCGCGCCCACCAGGTCGCACGCCGGTCTCCATGGCAAGGGCCTCTCTCCACCTTAGAAGTCAAACGTGGCCGACAGGCGCACGGCACGCGGCGCGCCCACGTTCACCCGGCCTGCACCCCAGATGCTGTCGAAGTACGCACGGTTGGCCAGGTTGGTGACGGTGGCGCGCAGCACCACGGGCTGTGCGCCAAAGCGTGTGGCGTAGCGGGCGCCCACGTCCAGCGTGGTCCAGGCGGGCAGCTTGACGCTGTTGTCGCCCGTGAGCCACTGGGCGCCCGTGTGGTTCACCCGGCCGTTGACCGACAGGCCCTGCACGCCGGGGATGGCCCAGTCGGCGCCCAGGTTGAGGGTGAGCTTGGGCACACCGAACTGGGCACGGCCCTGGTTCACGCCCTTGGTGGTTTGGGTTTGCTCGGCCTCGGTGTAGGCCACGCCGCCCAGCAGGCTGAGCGCCGGGGTCAACTGGCCGAACAGGTTCCACTCCACACCCCGGTTGCGCTGCTCGCCGTCCAGCACCTGGCGGTTGCCCGCCTCGATGAGCGCGGGCTTGCTGATCTGGAACAGGCTCACGGTCTGCGTGAGGCTGCCGCTCACCCACTTCACGCCCACCTCCATCTGCTTGCTTTTGTAGGGCTTGAAGGTTTCGCCCTCGTTGGCATAGGGCGCCTTCACGGTGGTGCCCGCGCTCAGGCCTTCCACGTAGTTGCCGTAAAGCGAAAGGTTCTCGCCCCAGGGCTTGGCGACCACACCCACCAGCGGGGTCACGGCGCTTTCCTTGTACTTGTTGAGCTTCTGGTTCACCTGCTGCGCGCGCAGCCCCAGGGTGAGCTGCAGCTTGTCATCGGCAAACGCCAGGGTGTCCACCACGCTCAGCGCCGTCATCACGTCGTCGTTGAGCTTGTTGTAGGTGGATGCGGCACCACCCGCCGGCATGGTGATGGGCCGGGGGTGGTAGATGTTGCTGTTGATGGCGGCCGTGCCGTTGGCGCGGCTGCCGCCTTGGTAGTTCAACACATTGGCGGCCAGGGTGAGCTTGTGGGCCACGACGCCGGTGCTGAACTGGCCGCGCAGGCCCAGCTCGGCCGTGGTGGTGTCGTACTCGCCCCAGGAGTTGTAGGCCGTGCCCGTGGCATTGCCGGTGGCGGCATTGGCCGGGGCCCACACGGGCCGGGTGCCGAAGATAAAGCCGTCGTAGGCATGCTCGGCCTTGCCCGCCGATGCAAACGCCGTCCAGCCCGCGCTGATCCGGGCCTGCCCCCGCACGAGGAGGCCCTGCGTCTGCGTGTTGCTGTACACGCCTTCGCCATAGAAAAAGTTGGTGGAGCCGTCGGGCGCCTTGGGCACCGTGGTCCAGCCGGTGAGGATGGGCTGCATGGGCGAGCCCTTGCGCACCTTGTTTTTCAGCGAATAGGCATCGGCCTCGATGTTCCAGCCTTCGCCCTGGTAATCGAGCGCCAGGTGACCGATCTCGCGCGCCTTGGTCTGGTGGTCCAGCCAAGTCTCGCCGCCCGACAGCACGCCGTTGACGCGCACGCCCAGGCGCCGGTCCGCGCCAAAGCGGCGCGACACGTCGGCATGCACGCCCACGTTGGATTGGGTCGAATAGGTGGTGGTGACGCGCGTCAGCGGCTCTTTGCCCGCGCGCTTGGGCACGAGGTTGATGGCACCGCCCACATCGCCCGCAGGTGGCAGCCCCATCATCATCGCGCCGGGGCCCTTGAGCACTTCCACGCGCTCGAAGATCTCGGTGGGTGTGTTCTGCTCCGGCGCCAGGCCATAGGCTCCGTTGATGGCCAGGGAGCCTGCGCCCACGCCAAAGCCCCGGATGATGAAGTTCTCGACGATATGGCCCTCATTGGTGGTGGTGCGCACCGAGGGGTCGTTCTTGAGCACCGCGCCCACCGTCTGCGCCTGCTGGTCGGCAATGCCTTCGGCGGTGTAGCCCGTCATGTTGAAGGGCGTGTCCATCACACCCACATTGCCCAGCACGCCCAGGCGCGTGCCCTTGGCCACCTTGCCGCCGGGCGCTGCGGCGGGCAGGCTCTCGGGCGTTTCGGCCGCCGCGTTCACGGTCACCTCCTTCAGCGCCACCGGGGCCGCCGGGCTTTGCGCCAGCGCCGCGCCCGCCCCGGCCAGCAAGGTCCACGCGCAGGCCTGGGCGATCTGGCGCAGGGCAAAAGGATGGGCCGGGAAGGCACCCCGGGATGGGCGGCGAGTCTGCATAGAGAAGTCCTGAATCAAAAACGGGAGGAAAGAAAGGAGAGAGCCGCCCCACCAACGGATTGCAAACAAGAATGAGTGCGATTTCATGCAGAGCGCAAGCCAACTCCTTGACGGAGCTGCGCAAAAGCGGTGCCCAGAATGCGCTGCGAGGCGTGCCGACGCGTTGCATCCGGCATGCAGCGATGGTTCCACGCGGCCCACGGGCCTGTGTTTGCACGGCCAACAAAGATGTTTGCAGCACCCGCGCCGCCCGCAAAGAGCAAACGGCCAAGCGACGTTGGAGGCACCTTCCCGGGAGAAACGCGCTGCAAAGGAATCAGGAGCTTCCAATCTCCCCACGCGCCTGAGTGGGCGCGGCCCCGCCAGTGCCACCGTGGAACTGGCTTTGCCAGGCCACGGGTGGCGTCCCCCTGGGGGGAAGCCGCGAAGCGGCTCAGGGGGGCTTCAGATCCTCGCTCGGGCCAGCTTCGGCGGCATGCCGAACCGCTTGCGGTACGCCGTCGCAAAGTTGGCAGCGCTGTTGTAGCCCGCCACCAGCGCCGCCTGCCCCACCGTCAGCCCGTCCTGCTCCAGCGCGTGGCGCGCACGCTGCAGGCGGTGCTCGCGCACAAAGTCAAACACCGTGGTGCCGTACACGGCGCGGAAGTGGCGCTGCAGCGTGTTGGCATTGGTGCCCGCCTGGCGCGCCAGGGCGTCCAGGGACATGTCCATGGCGCCATCGGTCTGCAAAAAGGCGTGCAGCGCGCGCATGCGCTGGTGTTCATGGGGCAGCAGGCGCAGCGCGGCGGCAGCGGGGGCCGGTGCCGGGGCGGGCGCCGGTGCAGGCCCGGGGGCGTGCTGCGACAGGCTGGCCAGCGCCTCGCCCACCAGCTCCAGCGCGCGGCTTTCCAGGTACAGGTGCAGCAGCAGCGGGCTCAGGTCGGGCGCGCGGGTGATCTGCTCGGCCACGGCCGCAATGCGGGCCGAGGGCTGCCAGTGGTGCATGGCCAGGTGCTGGCGGCGAAAGGCTTCGATGGCATCTGACGCCGACGGGCCCGCCACCTGCTCCAGCCATTCGCCGCCCAGGCCCACGCTCACCCGGCGCGCATAGGCGCCCCGGCGGCCGCGCCGCTCAAACCGTTCGGGCTCGGCCACCGACACCAGCAGCGCACGCGGCAGGCCAGGCCCACGCGCAGGCTGGCTGGTGGCGCCGGACGACAAGGCCACGCGGCGCGGGCCATAGCTCACGTCCACCGAGCCCTCCAGCAGCAGCACGATGCGCAGGCCCGCCTCCATCTCGCCGCTGGCGGTGAAGTCCTGCACGTCGGCCGTGTCGTCGGCATGCAGGTGCAGCCCGGGACGCAGCACCCGCACGCGCTGCAAGTGGCGCTGCAGCGACGCCTGCATGCCTTCCGACGGCGGCGCCGAGGGCTGGACATGCAAGGGGCTGACAACGGACATGGGCAGGCGGGCTTTCCGGCAGGTGAAGGGACGGGACGGTGTGGCTCCGATAGCGGCAGAAGATGGGGCACGGGAAGGCCCTGGTCGCATCGGGCGCTGGCGCAAAGGTTTTTCTCCACCCCGCAAACACGGCGGGCACCGGGCCATGGGATGCTAGCAACTTGCGATAATAAATGCAAATGATTCTCAATAGTGATTTTTATCCGGTCCACCATCGGGCTGGCCTGCAAGCACCCTGCCATCCATGACCTTGACCCTTTCCCGCTGGCGGCCCGCCCAGGCGGCCCGCTACGTTTTGGCCACGTTCCTGTGCGCCCTGGCCGCTGCGGCCACCGCCCCCTCGCAAGCGCAAACCGCCACCCACACCGTGACCGACCTGGCCGGTCGCAGCGTGACCCTGCCCGCCCAGGTGGACCGCATCCTGCTCGGCGAAGGCCGCCTGCTGCCCGCGCTGGGTGTGTTCGAGCGCCAGGATGTGGCCCGCCGCCTGGTGGGCATGATGGGCGACTACGAAACCCTGGACGCCGCAGGCTACGCCCAATGGCGCAACCGCTTCCCGCAGCTGGACAAGGTGCCGCGCGTGGGCCGCAACAACGCGGGCAGCTTCAGCGACGAGCAGGCGATTGCGCTGCGCCCGCAGCTGGCCATCCTGGGCCTGGCGGGCGGCCATGGCCCGAGCAAGAACGACCGCGAAACCCTGGCCCGCCTGGAAGCGGCCGGTGTGGCCGTGGTGTTTGTGGATTTCCGCCACGATCCGCTCAAGAACACCACCCGCAGCATGGAGCTGCTGGGCGCCGTGCTGGGCAAGCGCCAAGAGGCCCAGGCCTTCAACAGCTTCTGGCGAGCGCAGCTGGAGCGCGTCGAGTCGCGCCTGCGCAGCCTGCCTGCGGGCACGCGCCACCCGGCCGTGTTCCTGGAAAACCGCGTGGGCCTGGCCGATGAATGCTGCGCCACCATGGTGGGCCTGGTGGGCGCGCTGCTCGACGCCGCAGGCGCCGACAACGTGGCGCGCGGCCGCATCCCGGGCGAACACGGCACGCTGAACCCCGAGTTTTTGATTGCCACGCAGCCCCGGCTGTACATCGGCACCGGCATCGGCAGCATGGCCACGGCCGAGAAGTCGCCCTTGCGCATCGTGCTGGGGGCCGACGCCACGCCCAGGGCGGCCCGCGCCTCGCTGCTGCGCGCCACGCAGCGCCGGGGCATCGCCCAGCTGCAGGCCGTGCAGCAGCCCGGCCGCGCGCACGCCATCTGGCACCACTACTACAACTCGCCCTTCAACGTGGTGGCCGTGCAGGTGTTTGCCAAGTGGCTGCACCCCGAGCTGTTTGCCGACCTGGACCCACGCGCCACGCTGCAGACGATGTTCACCCAGTTCCAGCCCATCCCGCTGACGGGCGTGTACTGGACCAGCCTCTGATGCCCGCGCCCCACCCCGCGCAGGGCACGCGCCGCGCGCTGCTGGCCGCCGGTGCTGGCGCCAGCCTGGGCCTGCTGGGTGGCTGCGCCAGCGGTGGCCCGGCGGCGCCCGCACAGTTGCTGCAGGCCCCCGCCGCCACACTGCCAGGCACCCACCAGCAGGACCTGCGCGACCCGGCCAGCGGCCACACCTGGCGCATCTGGGTGCAGCGCCCCGCAGGCCCCGCGCCCGCCACGGGCCACCCGGTGCTGTATGTGCTGGACGGCAACGCCGCCTTTGCGCTGGCCGCGCAGCTGGCCCGCAACGACGCCGCGCGCCCGCCCGAGCTGCGGCCCGACGCAGCCATTGTGGTGGGCATTGGCCACCCCGGCGACGCGGTGATCCACCCCGCCGAACGCCAGCGCGACTACACCCCACCGCCGCCGGGCGGCAGCGCCACGGCCCAGGCGGGCGGAGCAGACCTGCTGCTCGACTTCATCGCCCGTGAGCTGCAGCCCCGCGTGGCCGAAGCCTTTGCGGTAGACCGGCAGCGCCAGACGATCAGCGGGCATTCCTTTGGCGGCCTGTTCGTGCTGCATGCACTGTTCACGCGCCCGGCGTTGTTCACCCGCTACGCGGCCACCAGCCCGTCGGTGTGGTGGAACCAGGGCCAGGTGCTGCAGACGGCAGCGCAGTTCATGCAGGCGCATGCCACAGCGCCCCGCGCCTTCAGCGCCCGGCTGCAGCTGCGCGTGGGCAGCCTGGAGCATGCACAAACGGCCGCCACGCCCGCGCGCGCCGCCGTGCAGGCCGAGCGCCGCCTGCTGGAGCGCACCGAGGCGCTGGCGCAGCAGCTCACGGCCCTGCAATGGCCCGCGCTGCATGTGGAGATGGCCGTGTTGCCCGGCCTGGACCATGGCAGCGTGATGCTGCCCGGCCTGGTCGATGCACTGGCGCTGGCGCAGCAGGCGCGCTGAGCCTTTCACCCCCCTTTTTTGCAATGTCTGCCGTGCCTGATTCCGCAACCGCCTTGGCCCCCACTTCGCCCACCTCCCCCACCCCGCCGCCCGCTGGCCCGCTCGCACAGCGCTACCGGCATTTCGTGCGCCGCCGCCTGCTGCTGCTGGCCGCGCTGCTGGCCGTGCTGTGCGCCAGCGTGGTGGCCGACATCGCGCTGGGGCCCTCCACTTTCGCGTTTGCCGATGTGCTGCGCGGCCTGTTCACGCCCGGCGCGCTGTCCCAGGCGCAGCAGGTGATCCTGTGGGAGGTGCGCCTGCCTTATGCGGTGATGGCTGTGTTGGTGGGCGCCAGCCTGGGCCTGGCGGGTGCCGAGATGCAGACTGCGCTGAACAACCCGCTGGCCAGCCCGTTCACGCTGGGCGTGTCGGCCGCCGCCGCCGTGGGCGCCTCGGCCGCCGTGGTCAGCGGCTTCACGCTGCTGACCTGGGGCGAGAACCTGGCCGTGCCGCTGTGCGCGTTTGTGGGCGCGGCCTGCGCCACGGCGCTGATCCAGCTCTTGGCCTGGCGCCAGGGTGCCACGGTGGACACCGTGGTGCTGTTCGGCATTGCGCTGCTGTTCAGCTTCGAGGCGCTTTTGTGGCTGCTGCAGTTCATCGCCGACAGCAATGCGCTGCAGCAGATCGTGTTCTGGACCATGGGCAGCCTGGGCCGCGCCACCTGGACCAAGATCGGCATCGTGGGCACGGTGCTGCTGCTGTGCCTGCTGTGGTCGGCACGCCAGGCCTGGGCGCTCACGGCGCTGCGCGCGGGCGAGGACCAGGCGCGCAGCTTTGGCATCGCCGTGGAGCGGCTGCGCCTGGTGACGCTGCTGCGCGTGAGCCTGCTGGCGGCCACGGCGCTGTCGTTTGTGGGCACGATCGGCTTTGTGGGCCTGGTGGGGCCGCACATCGCGCGCATGCTGCTGGGCGAGGACCACCGCTACTACCTGCCGGGCAGCGCGCTGGCCGGGGCGCTGATGCTGTCGCTCGCGTCCATCCTGAGCAAGGCGCTGGTGCCGGGCGTGGTGCTGCCGATTGGCATCATCACCGCGCTGGTGGGCGTGCCGCTGTTCATGACCCTGGTGCTGCGCCAACGGAGGGTGGCATGAAGGACGGCCTGCAGATCGACCAGCTCACCGCCGGTTACCCCGGCCGCCCCGTGCTGCAGGGCGTGGACCTGACCGGCGTGCCGCCCGGCACCCTGGTGGCCGTGGTGGGCCCCAATGCCGTGGGCAAGTCCACGCTGCTCAAGGCCGTGGCCGGGCTGCGGCCTGCGCAGGGCCGCGTGTGGCTGGAGGGCACCGACCTGGCCACGCTGGCGCCGCGCGAGCGCCTGCGCCGCGTGGGCTACCTGCCGCAGGCGCTACCGCAGAGCACCTCGCTCGTGGCCTACGAAACCTGGCAGAGCGCGCTGCGCGCCAGCCGCAGCGAATGGAGCACCGCCCAGCGCGAGGCGGCCATCGAGTCGGTGGTGGCCACGCTGGGCCTGCAGGCTCTGGCGCTGCGGCGACTGGACGAACTCTCAGGCGGGCAGCGCCAGATGGTGGGCCTGGCCCAGGTCATCGTGCGTGCGCCGCGCCTCTTGCTGCTGGACGAGCCCACCAGCGCGCTCGACCT
>Ga0187845_1001656_pt1 | contig 12569 bp, 12 predicted proteins | sample SpaLakP09_SKY_68_FD_134515 | JGI IMG/M metagenome (GOLD analysis project Ga0187845, IMG submission 134515) | Oligotrophic lake water microbial communities from Sparkling Lake, Wisconsin, USA - SP09_SKY_68 | ecosystem: Environmental > Aquatic > Freshwater > Lake | place: USA: Sparkling Lake... | reverse complement strand
TTTAGGTGTTCCTGCTGGAGCAAACCAACCATACCAAGTACCCACATCCATATCAGGGCCCCCAGCCTCTTTCATGGTTGGAATATTGGGAAAATTAGGAGATCTTTTTGCTGTGGTTACTGCTAGAGCTCTCATATTGCCAGCATTGATTTGTGAAGCTGAGGTACCCATGCCATCGAACATTAAATCGCAGTTACCAGATAAGAAAGTCGTCATGGCAGCAGCCGTTCCCTTGTGTGGAATGTGCAACATCTTTACTTTAACGTTACTCTTAAATAACTCAGCAATAACGTGTTGCGATGTACCATTTCCAGATGAGCAATAAGTTAATTTATCTGGATTTTCTTTTGCGTACACAATCAATTCTCCAGCAGTCTTAAATGGTAATTTGGGATTAATCACCAAAACATTAGGAACTACAGCAGTCAAACCAACAGGAACAAAATCCCTGTCAAAGTCATAGCCCCTATTTGGATACAAGCTTTCGGACATCGCCTGATGAACTGCACCCACCACGAAGGTATAACCATCAGGTGCCGATTTAGCAGCGAATTGAACACCAATCGTGCCGCCAGCTCCGGCCTTATTATCAATAACGAAGGGTGAGCCTAGTTGCTCGCTCAACTTTGCTGCTAAAGGTCGAGCAAATGTATCAGCCCCTCCACCAGGCCCATACGGTACAACAATTTTGACTGGTCTATCAGGCCATGCACCATAAGCTGAAGATGCCAAGAGAATACCGACAATTCCAATCAATTTTAAAAAAACTTTCATTTTGTCTCCTTCACTTTTCAATAATTTTCCACGTTGAAGTTGCTACAGCGCATAAATCACCATCTGCATCAAATAATTCTGATGCCATAAATGCAACACTTTTTCCGCGCCTAAGAAATCTACCAATACATCTGCATCGACCGCTTTTCAGAGCCTTCATAAATTGAACCTTAATTTCCAATGTCACTCCAGTACCTTGAGTTTTCTTGAGAAGATGCCCCATTGAAATATCCATAATGGTAGTAATAACACCACCATGAAGCGATCCTTGAGGATTAAATGAAAGCTCTCTAGGCTCAAAGCTAATTTCACATGTCTTATCGGTATAGGAATAATTCAACCCATACAACTTTGAAAGAAAGAATAGTTCAAACTCTTGGCTATGCTCACTTGCTGCAGCCTCAAATGCCTGTCTTGCCTCTTCTAGATTTATTTTCTTTTCACTCATACATTAGCGCACTTAATTGCGCCCTTTTCCTCTAACGATATAATTTCATCTGGGCTGATTTTTAATATATCACTCAAAATTTCGCGCGTATGTTGACCTAATATTGGAGGCGCAGTATGGACTTCATCATTTCGATCATCAAACCTTAGCGGAGAATCAATATTCTTAACAATGCCAGCCGTTGGATGCGGCATCTTTAAAACCATGCCTCGACTTACAAGTTGCTCGGAATCACATACCTCACCAACATTTTTAATCATTCCGCTTGGAATTCCAGCATTTTCTAAAAGTCTAATCCAATAAGATTTTTTATTACCCTTAATAACCTCTCTTATTACGGGTAATAGCTCCAAGCGATTCTTAACCCTATCTGATGCCATTGCAAACTTTGGGTCATTTTGCAAATCTAAGCGATCAATTATTTTGCAAAAAGCATTCCAGAATTTGTCATTGGCTACACCAATATTGATCCAACCATCCGATGTCTCAAAGGTTTCATAAGGCACAATCGAGGGATGGGAATTTCCCTTTCTTTTAGGAGTATTGCCAGTAGCAAAATAACTGCCTGCATTAAAAGTGAGTAGAGATGCTAAGCAATCGTACATTGCCACCTCAATACGCCTACCTTTTCCAGTTCTAGACCTCTCAACTAGAGCAGCCAAAACACCCTGGCTGGCATATTGCCCCGTTATTAAATCCGCTATTGAAGTTCCTACCTTTGTAGGTGGCCCATCTGGATTACCAGTAATGTCCATTACACCAGACTCACCCTGAATAATTAAGTCATAACCTGGTCTATGCGAATCAGGACCTGTTTGACCAAACCCAGTTATTGCACAATAAATTAAACCTGGATTTTGCTTTTTAAGCTCTTCGTAACTTAGTCCAAATTTTTTCAAAGTCCCCGGTCTAAAATTTTCTATTAGCACATCGCTTTTAAGTGCTAATTCCTGAATCAATGCAATTCCTTCAGGCGTTTTCAAATTGATTGCACAACTTTTTTTATTGCGATTTACAGAAAGGAAATAAGCACTCTCTCCATTAACAAATGGGGGTCCATATGTTCTACTCTCGTCTCCAGATACTGGCTCTTCAATCTTAATAATCTCTGCGCCTAAATCGCCTAAAAGCATAGTTGCAAAAGGACCTGACACGATTCGTGTCAGGTCTAGCACTTTAACTCCGCTTAAAGGTTGCATCTCATACCATTGCATCAGCTAGAGATTTCATATCATCAACCCAAAGATCAGGCTGATGGGGAGTGTCTCCAAATGGACGTTTCCGACGATCAATAAAAGCAGTATGCATTCCAGCAGATTTCGCGCCAATACAGTCAAATACATGATTAGCAACAAACAAGACTTCATCCATTTTTACACCCATAATTTCAGCTGCTTTTTTATAGGTATTAATATGTGGCTTGAAAGTATTCGCTTCTGCTACTGAAATTACATTGTCAAACGGCACTTTATGATATAGCTTGGCAGTCTCAAGCATATCTCTATCACCATTTGATAAAACGACAATCTTATATTTTGTCTGCAATCTCTTGAGCGCCTCAGGAACATCAGGAAAACATCTCAATTTTTCAATGCAGGAAACAAGATACTTCACTTCATCTTGAGTAAAGGTAATACCAGCACGCTCAAGAGTTTTGGTAACTGCTCTATGACCAATTTCTCGGTACGGTGTATGTTCGCGCTGCAAAAGTGCATCAATCATTGAGTCCTCAAAGTGAGTTCTCCTCCACCAAGTAACAAATGAATTCGGATTACCCTTCCAACCTTTGGTAGCCAAAAAAGGGGTTGCAATCTCTACCAAGCCGCCCTGCATATCCACCACAGTTCCGTATTGATCAAACATGACCACCTTGATCTTCTTTTTTAACTCCTCGACGCTTGCCATATACAACTCCCTTAACTTAATCATTTAATAAATTAAAACCATGGATTGAATTTTGTATTTCAGAATATAATCAGTCAAATGAATAATTAAGATAGTGATATTGATTTTATAAATAATGGTATAAATCATGAAAAATTCTATCAACTTAAGATCCATCGATCTAAATTTGCTCGTCTTCTTTGATGCCTTAATATCCGAGCGAAATGTCACACGTGCAGCTAATAAGGTATCAATCAGCCAATCCGCAATGAGCAATGCACTGTCTCGCCTAAGGTATGTGTTCAAGGATGATTTATTTATCAGAACTTCCAAAGGTATGGAGCCAACCTTAAGGGCCTTAGAGCTTGGGCAATCTATTGAGCAAATACTGCACCAGACCTCACGCTTAATGTCTAGCGATATTAATTTTGATCCGTCAACATCAAATAGAGGCTACTCAATAAGAATGTCTGACCTTATTGGAGCGCTTATTCTTCCGGCTTTAGTCAATAATCTTGGTTGTATCGCACCGCATGTATCTTTAGATGTTTTACATATATCCCCTGAAAAAACAGTGGAGCTACTAGAGGCAGATCAATTAGATATTGCACTAAGCACGGATCTTGATCACAACAATAGCATTCGATCTCAAGCACTAATCTCTGATCGAATGGTGTGTGTTCTAAGAAGGGGGCATCCACTATCAAGCGGTAAGCTAACTTTAAAAAAATTTTTAAATGGAAAGCATTTACGGGTCTCAATGAGTCCCACTGATATTCGTTTTGTAGACAACGTGCTTGCAGACCAGGGGCATAAACGTGATGTAGTTCTCAATGTTCCGCACTGGCTTCTAATGCCTGAGATACTTAAGAAGACGGATTTAATCGCCGTGATTTCAGAGCGCCTTGCATCTAATTTCGCTAATGACGATCTTGTATTGCGACCTCTCCCTTTCATAGCAAATCATTTTCATTGGACTATGTATTGGCATAAGCGCTACGAACACAGCCAATCACACCAATGGCTACGAGGATTGATTAATTCCACCTCTTTAATCTATCGATAGATTAATAGAAAATCCGTTTAAACCAAGATGCGCTCAATAATCTCATTGAATTGCGCAGACTTTTCAAATTGAACCCAGTGCCCTGCATCTTCAATGATCTCCAGGGATTGATTCTTTTTAATAGCGCCAAGAGCCAACTCAACTAAATCTAAATTACCTCGATACAAAGCATCCTGGCGACCTATAATGCAATAAAACGGAAGTGCTAAATTTTTTAAAATTGTCATTAAAAAATCTGTCTTATAAATTTTGCGTTTACGCATCCTATCTTTAAGCAAATTTTTCTTATGAATATCTAGGGATAAATCTGAAATTGCCGACTGTCCCCAAAGCATTAGAGATGCAAGATTATTCCGAATCTTTTGATCTCTTAATTGCACATCTGAGGCTGTAGTCCAATCTTCAATCACAATTGATTCCACAGGGCTAATTCCAAGCGCAGGAGGAGCCACCAATATCAGCCGATTGATGTGATCTGGAATTTTCTTGGCTATATAGGCTGCCCCCATACTACCCATAGAGAAGCCAATTAAATCGATCCTTTGGTCCGGGAAAAAGCGGGAAAAAGCGGTCAAAAGAATATCGGATGCCTGATCTATATCTAAAACTCCAGTCGGAGCATCTGAGTCACCAAAACATGGGATATCAGGAATCCATACTTGCCTTTGTAGCCCAACCAAGGTTTTAATATTCCTACACCAATGATTCCAACTTCCAGAGCCCCCGTGCAAGAGCACAATTGGCAACCCTTGCCCCCAAACTCTCCAGATTATTTGATTACCCTCATGGTCCTGTTTATACAAACAACTCAAAGACTCTAGTCTTACTAGATCAGGAATTGAATCTATTGCCTCAGGATAGAATCGAATAGAAGACATTGCGCTACCATTTTGATGAGCTGCAGGATAGAATCTGAGTATAGTAGATAAGTGGCTAGAAGCAGATTGCAGGTACATTAAGCCCAGTCAAGTCAAATCAAATAGTGATTTCTGCCCATACACTATGAAAATAAGCATATTTTCCTTGCAAAAATAAAGGCCAATGAATGCTGAGGACTTTTTTATTGTGCGCGCCCAAAAGTTGACTGTAATTTAATAAAGATGATCTAGCACCTACTTTATGCCTGAGAATCTACCTGACGATTATCTTCTGTATTCCCCATTTCCACCTTCATCAACTCTGGAGAAGTGGCTTAAAGACAGCAATCAAATCACTCGTCAAATTCTTAAAAATCTTCAGGCTGGAGATGAGCATGTTCCTCAGCTAGACATCCTCAATCCCCCTCTTTGGGAATTCGGACACCTCACTTGGTTTCATGAGTTTTGGGTGCATCGGGATGGTCAGGCAAACAAACCATCATTTATGGCAGATGCAGATTACTTATTCAACTCTTCAGAGATTGCGCACCAAGACCGTTGGTCTATACCGATACCTTGTTTGGATGATCTATTGGAATATAACCAGAGCGTCATAGATAGAACTAGCCAGCTACTTCGTAATCCAGTAGATACAAAAACTGCTTACTTTATTCAGCTAGCCATTTTTCATCAGGATATGCATAACGAAGCATTTGCCTATATGTGGCAGACCATGGGATATTCAGCGCCATTTTCCCCCTTCATCAGTACAAGTAAGCCAGTGGATCGAGCACAGACATGGGCCCATTTTCCAAAATGCTCCATCAAAGCAGGATCTGATCCTGGTGCAGGCTTTATTTTTGATAATGAAAAATGGGGGTACTCGCTGGAGCTTCCCGCATTTGTTATTTCAAGTACGCCCGTCACTAATGGCGAATATCTAGAGTTTCTGCAATCAAAAGGCAATCTTACCCAGTCCATGCCTGTAACGCCACCCTCTCACTGGAAACAAGATGGGGGAGTTTGGTTTGAACGATTCTTCAAGGAATGGCTACCTTTAAATCCATCATCAGCAGTACGCCATATTAGCTACCATGATGCACAGCACTTTTGTGATCTACACAAACTTCGTCTACCCAACGAGCATGAGCTCAGTTTGTTAATGTCTCAAAAACAAAATGATTGGCAGTCTTCCCATTTATGGGAATGGACGAGCAGCCCTTTTGTACCCTTTCCTGGATTTAGTAGCGACCCCTATGCCGATTACTCTCAGCCTTGGTTTGATGGTACATATCAGGTACTCAAAGGAGGCAGCCCCTTTACACCGGATCGCTTAAAAAGGGTGCCGCTTCGGAACTTTTATCAGCGTAATCGAAGCGATCATTTTTGTGGCTTTCGCACGTGCTTACTCTAAATTGGGTAAGCTAACGTTGTTGTGGCATTTGCCATCTTTTAAATACTTGATTGATTCTTTATGACTACTCCTTATAACGGCCGCCTTACCTCTTTATCTCATGGTGGAGGCTGTGGCTGCAAGATTGCCCCTGGGGTCTTGAGCGATATTCTGAAAGCCTCCCCAGTACGCAATTTACCTGTCGCGCTCCTAGCAGGCTCCGATAACAATGAAGATGCTGCGGTCTATCAAATTAATGATAGTCAAGCAATCGTTGCAACAACAGATTTTTTTATGCCAATTGTTGACGATCCGTTTGAGTTTGGTCGTATTGCGGCTACCAATGCAATTTCTGATATCTATGCAATGGGCGCTCAACCCCTTTTTGCGCTGGCCCTACTGGGTATGCCCATTCAAGTTCTACCTCTAGAAGTAATTCAGCGAATTACTGCTGGCGGAGAATCCGTTTGTAATGATGCCGGCATCATGATCGCTGGTGGCCATTCAATAGATACAGTCGAGCCAATTTATGGCTTAGTAGCTATTGGTGTAGTAGATCCGAAAAAACTCAAACGTAACAATGGTGCTCAAGCAGGTGACAGCATCATTTTGAGTAAGCCATTAGGTGTAGGCATACTTTCTGCAGCCCTGAAGAAAGAGCTACTCTCCGATGCAGGCTATCAAGAGATGATTGCGCTGACTACCAAATTAAATAAGCCTGGCCTTGCCCTTGCGCAACTTGAAGGAGTCCACGCCCTAACTGATGTCACAGGCTTTGGCTTAGCGGGACATCTACTGGAAATGACAAGAGGATCCAAGTTAATGGCGCAGGTACGCTGGGATGCTATTCCAGTAGTCCCGGAAGCAGTGGAGCATGTCAAGGCCGATATTTTTACTGGTGCCTCCACTCGTAATTGGGCCGGCTATGGTAGCGAAGTAACGCTCGCGAGTAACTTAGCGCTATGGCAACAAAACCTATTGACTGATCCCCAAACTAGTGGCGGCCTCCTCATCTCTTGTGCTCCAGAACAAGAAGCCGAAGTCCTCTCTATTTTAAATCTGGGAGGCTTTGCTAGCGCCCAGAAAATAGGTCATTTTTCTCCGGGCACAGGATTATCAGTTGCCTAAGAAATCAATTCGGTGAAACATACTTTGACTCAAGAATTACATCTCGGTCTTACTGCCGATGTGCCATTCATATCGCCAAAGTTTTTCTACGATGACATCGGCTCCCATCTCTTCGATGTCATTACGCTACTCGAGGAATATTACCCAACGCGAACAGAGCAGTGGATCATGGATACCTATCATGGTGTAATTGCTGACGCCGTAGGCCCTTGTGAAGTTTTACTCGACCTTGGGGCAGGTAATTGCGCCAAGGCAAGTGGGCTTTTCAATAGCATTAAACCAAAGCAATATCGGGCGCTCGATATCTCAAAGGAATATCTTGAGACTGCCGTTGCTGATTTACAAAAACAGTTTCCAGACATCACTATGAGCGCGCAAGCTATTGACTTAAGCTTGCCTCTAGCATTTCCTGATATTGCAGAACTTCGGAAGATTTTTTTCTTTCCAGGGTCCTCAATTGGAAACTATGACCCTGAAAAAGCAGATCAGTTTTTTACCAATATCGCTCATGAATGTCATGGAAACGGCGGACTTTTAATAGGCGTTGATTTAGTCAAAGATCTTGAAACCTTACATCTCGCCTATAACGACCCTTTAGGTGTTACCTCATCATTTAATTTAAATATTCTTTTAAATGTAAATCGAATCATCGGTAGCAACTTTAATCTAGAGAATTGGGAGCACTACGCTTTTTTTAATGAACCCCTGTCTCGTATTGAGATGCACCTTCGTGCGCGATCGAATGTAGAGGTTAGCCTACCAGGTAGTGGCACTAAAGATCATGCCATTAAGTTCAAGGCTGGTGATTTGATACATACGGAGAACAGCTATAAGTATACTCAAGATGACTTCACAGAAAAACTTCGTCGAGCGGGATTTGATCATATCCATACTTGGACGGATCCAAAGAAACACTTTTTGGTATGCTTCGCAAATGCAAAAAAATGATCTTAAGCTAGCTTAAATTACTTAGCAATTAATGCGCCGACCATCTCTTGAATAGACTGTTTCTCACGAGCTGGTTTAATCAATTCTTTTTGCAAATCAATATGCTTATGTAGTGAAGCATAAAAACTTGGTATTGTTTCTGAGCGATACAAAAGATTAGCCAGTGCACTCTCGTCACCCTTCGGGTAGTAAGCAGGGTAATCTTCACCAAGCAAACCTCGATTACCTGGAATATCTGATGCGATCACTGGAATACCTAGCGCAATCGCCTCGGAGACTACGTGAGCGCCGCCTTCCATGAGGCTCGAAATGATCATCAGACGACTTTGAGAAAGCAGTCTCAAAGCATCCGTATGACTCACCTCGCCAATCCATTGGTAGCGATCGAGTGTTGCATTGAAGTTTCTGGCAAGGTCTTCCATTTGAGAGTTCATCGCCTGACCTAAATGCTTAATATTGATCTTAGAATCTGATGGCAATAGTGGAAGACTTCGGGCGACGCAAAAGGGATCCTTTTCTTCCCTCAGATGCCCAATAACACTTACTAAAAAATCTTCTTTAGCGATTGGATCAGTTAAATCAATCTCAACAGATTGATAAATTACTTGGGCTTTATACCGAAGACTAGGGGGTATCGAATCTAATGCGGATGACTGCAAGACAATCAACTGATCTGCCATCTCCATAGCTTGAAGAACTTCACTATGATTTTGCATATCTCGATATAGGTCGGTACCTGTCAAAATCAAGACAATAGGCCTGGTGGGGTATCTTTTCTTAAACTGCACAATCGATTGGTGACTACGAAAAGCATGAAGTGCTATTAATACACCAACATCTTCTCCAGACCAAGACTCGGTGACCTCCACCGAATAGCCAAGCTCCTCCAAAAACCCTTGCCAGCGTAAAGCAGTCATCCGGTTTCCATGAAGACTCCCAAGTGGTGCCGGAGTCACGATTTCAATAAGAGATTTGATATTTAGCCTTAGTTACAAGATTTCATCATACTAAAAAATTGAGGCTGAAAAAATCAAATCCCCATCTACTATCAACTTAGTTCGTTAGCTGAAATAGTCTCTCACGTTGATCTAGTTAATCCACCCAGACTGGGTACTTATGCATCACCGAATGAAATAACTCAGATTCAACATGTTGCTTGAGCCATTGCTTGACCAAGGTAAACGGTAACTCATTAAACTCTTGTGGCTTGACCATCGAAAACTGCCTAATGAATGGGAAAATAGCAATATCTACCCAAGTCAGTTTGTCTCCTAATAAATACTGGTGCGACTCCAAAGCAAGCTCCATAGGCTTTAGCATTAAATCTAATGCGGCACCCAGAACCTCTTCTTGATGAAGCTCAGAATATCGGTTCGGGTATTTATATTGATCTAATAGCGCCTTAAATGGTCCGTCGTTTTTCTCAATCCAGGCTTGGGAAAGGACTGTGTCAACTGCCCCCCAGCTTTCTGGGTCAGACTTCCCTAATGCCCAACGCATGATGTCCAGACTTTGGTCCAAGATGAGCCCGTGTACACATAAAACTGGAACTGTTCCTTTGGGCGATGCCACCAACATAGATTGCGGCTTATTGCGCAATTCAATCTCTCTATGCTCAAACTCAATACCCGCATATTTCAATGCCATACGCGCCCTCATTGCATAGGGGCATCTGCGGTAGGAATATAAAATTGGCATCATTATTTAATGGTCTACTAGAAACCGAGCCTTCAGCGCTTTGAAAAAAGTAGGGGCTACTTAGCCTGCATAATCAGATACTAAATGAAATATCACCAGGAGATGGTTCCAACTATCAACAGAAGGTTTTTAATTCCATAGCGATTAGCCGCTTCTGTAAGTAGTGAAAAAACTGCATTAAATCCACTATAGTAGTCATACCAATAGTACAGTCCACATAAAACGATGCGCTACTAAAAAATGTATACACTGCATCACAGACCAGCTAATATTAAATCATAAATGACTCTTACTGAACTTCGCTATATCGTTGCAGTTGCTCGCGAGCGCCACTTTGGAAGAGCTGCAGATTCTTGCTTTGTATCCCAGCCCACTCTATCGGTAGCTATTAGAAAATTAGAGGAAGAGCTCAATACACAAATTTTTGAACGTACCAACACAGAAGTGGCCATGACCAGTTTAGGCGCTCTCATTGTCGATCAGGCTCAAAGAGTACTGGAGGAGGCAAACGCCTTAAAACATCTTGCTAAGCATGGGCAAGACCCCTTATCAGGCCCCTTACGTCTAGGTGCAATCTATACAATTGCCCCGTATCTACTACCTAGCCTAGTCAGAATTGCAAGGGAGCGACTACCAAATGCTCCTTTATTTTTAGAGGAAAACTTTACTGCTCGCTTACTAGAAGTACTGCGCCAAGGTGCTCTAGACTGCATCGTCATCGCAGAACCCTTTGCGAGTACTGGCTTAAACCAAATTCATTTATACGATGAGCCTTTTTTAGTTGCAGTCCCTAAAGGTCACCCTTGGGAGCAGAGATCTGCAATACCTCACCGTGAGCTTAAGGAGCAAAACACCTTATTGCTAGGTACCGGACATTGCTTTCGAGATCATGTACTTGGAGTATGCCCGGAGTTAAATCGCTTAGGCTCAGGCTCTACGATTGGTGAACAACGCAGCTTTGAGGGATCATCTCTAGAAACAATTCGGCAGATGGTAGTCAGCGGAATCGGTATATCTGTTTTGCCAAGAACTTCTGCCCCCAATCCAATCTCTTCAGATCAACTCATTCGCTACATTCCTTTTGAGGACCCAATACCCACTAGACGGGTCTGCCTCGCTTGGAGGAAGAACTTTCCCCGCGCTGCTGCAATGAATGAATTAGCCGAGGTCATCCGTCAATGCGCCCTGCCTGGCGTCAACTACATTTGAAGCGCGTTGACTGATTTAGCTTAAGTCAGAAACTAGAGAGGCTAAAGTCTCTGACGGCAAGGTTTGTACATGCATTGGGTAGCCCTTATGATCGCAACCCACCATCATCTGAGCACCAGCCTTTAGAGCTCTTTTCATATCATTTGAGAGGTCAAAGCGCATAAAGTGTACTGCTGATGTTTTATTCGCAGTAGAGCGCTCCAAGTCTTCATCAGCAATTGCGTAGATACGTGGTTGACCTTCAACCTCAATAAACATTTGATGCTCAATGCCCACTAGCTTAGCAAGAGCGACCTTGCGATCTGCCTCATTAGGATATTCGATCATCATCGTGGCCTTGAAATCAGAACCACTAGGTACTAGAGGATTGTAGGCATTCAATTCATCCTCAATGCCCTCCTCCTCAAAAGTCTTTTCCACACGCAGCATTTCTTGTATCTGATAGCGCATCAAAAATTCATTCTCAAAAATCATTGTTACATGATCTCCGAGATGGACTGTCCGTAGACGACGCTCTTGTATTGCTTTCTCACGAAACGCAGGACGCTCCTTGTGATAAGCCTCAAGGCTTAAGAGGCTATCGCGTGTAATTATTCCCATGCTGCTGTATTCCTATATTTAAGTATGTTAGAGACCGTATGCCTTAGCAAGCAAAGTCAGTGGATGCGCCATTTCTGATTTAGGCAAGCCCAACTCTTCCATACCTTGCTCGATATGATGACCTGCAAGCTGACAATCTGAGCTAATGTAATTTGGCTCTTCCTCGGCCATCCTTTTAAAAACAGGCTTACCAATCTTCATGGCCATCTCGTGAAACTCTTTCTTTACACCCCAAGTACCAGAGTGGCCCGAGCAACGTTCGACAACATTGACTTCAGTACCTGGAACCAGCCTTAGAGTCTCTGCTGTTTTTTGCCCTACGTTTTGTACGCGGGAGTGGCAAGCCATATGGTAGCTAACATGACCAAGCTCTTTACTAAAATCTTTCTTCAAGAGCGCATCAGAATTTCGTGCCATGAAATATTCAAATGGATCCCACATGGCCTCTTTAACTAATTGCGTGTCTTCACAATCTGGAAACATTAAGGGCAACTCTTGCTTGAACATCAAGGTACACGAAGGTATTGGAGTCAAAATTGCATAGCCATCACGCGCTAATTTAGC
>Ga0187845_1001651_pt1 | contig 12589 bp, 10 predicted proteins | sample SpaLakP09_SKY_68_FD_134515 | JGI IMG/M metagenome (GOLD analysis project Ga0187845, IMG submission 134515) | Oligotrophic lake water microbial communities from Sparkling Lake, Wisconsin, USA - SP09_SKY_68 | ecosystem: Environmental > Aquatic > Freshwater > Lake | place: USA: Sparkling Lake... | reverse complement strand
TCCTTTGCCACGGCAGCGCTGGGTGGCGAGGTGGAGATCCCCACGCTGGATGGCATGGCCAAGGTGAAGATCGCTGCCGAAACGCAAAGTGGCCGGGTATACCGTCTGCGTGGCAAGGGCGTCAAGGCGGTACGCGGCACCGACTATGGCGATCTGCATTGCCATGTGGTGGTGGAAACGCCGGTCAAGCTGACCGAGCGCCAGCGCGAACTGCTGCGTGAGTTCGAAGCCATCAGCCAGGGCGACGTTGCCATGCATAATCCGCGTTCCAAGTCCTTTATGGACAAGCTGCGCGATTTCTTCGAATAAGCCGCCAGACAGCGTTTGCGCCTGCGTGCAGGCACTGTTGAACAACCCCCGGTTTTCCGGGGGTTTTGTTTTTCTGGCGTGTTGAGGGCGGCAGAATGAAAAAAGCCACCGCGGCAAGGCGGTGGCAAATGACTTTCTTCAAAGGAACCAGCCAGACAGCACAGCTTAGAAGTTGTGCTTCAGCATCAGCCAGGTGAGGGTGGTCTTGGCATCGCTCATGCCCAGTGCGGAGGCCGCACCATCGTTTTCTTTCACTTGACCGTAGCCGGCTTGCACCATGGTGCGCTTGCTCAGGCTGTAGTCGACGGCGGCTGCCCACTGGCTGGCACCCCAGTCTTGCGACTGGCCGTCCACTTTCACGCCGCTACGCTTGGAGTACACAAAAGACGGCTTGAAGGCGCCGATGGTGTAGGCTGCATTGATGGCCCAGGAGTGGCTGGTCAGCTTGTTCAGGCCGGTATCGGCGATGCCGAAGCTGGTCAGATTGGAGATGGCATAGCTGCCGTCAGTGTTTTTGGCCCAGGCATCGCCATACAGGGTTGCCTTTTGTACGGTGGCAGCCAGGTAGAGGTTGTTGGCGTCGTAGCCGAATTCAACGCGATGAACCGAGCTGTTCTTGTCCGAACCCAGCACGTTCAGCTGGGTCATGTTGGCGTAGGCACCGAAGAAACCGGAATTGGTATAAGCCAGACGTGCGCCGAAGTTGTTGCCAGTCTGTTTGCCGGTGGTGGTGGAATGGCCTTCGCCAGCGCCATATTCAACAATGGCGGTAAAGCCGTTCAGGTCCGGGCTGTCATAGCGGATGCCGTTCTTGGTGAAGCCGTCGCCGTAAGTACCAAACACGTCAGTACCTTCATACAGCGGGAAGGGGATGCCCATCGAATCGCGACGCGGGCCATACAGATTATCGGTGGCTTCGGTTTCGCTGAAGATGTCCAGCTGATTGCCCAGGGTCACTTTACCAAAGCTGCCTTCCAGGCCGACAAAGCTGGTACGGTTGGCCAGGGTGCCGGTGCCGGAACCAGACTTGCTGGCCACGCCATCAACCGCAAAGCCGTTTTCCACTTGCCATACCGCCTTCAGGCCGTTGCCCAGATCTTCACTACCCTTGAAACCGATGCGGCTGTTGTAGTCATCGACACCGGTGGTGGTCTGGCCATTGTATTTCAGGCTGTCGATACCGGCGCGCACGGAGCCGTAGATGGTCACGTCGGCCTGGGCCAGTACCGGCATGGCGGCTGCGATGGCAGCAACGAGTACGAGTTTTTTCATTCCTCTAAATCCTTTAGTAGTTTTTTCTGGCCTGCCTGATCTGTTGGCAGGCTGGGCGCGGTGTAAAGCAAGCCATGTGAAAACTTGATTTCACCAACGGGGCTGAGTGTGCGAAACACCTTTGTAACCGTCAACGAACATTTATTAACAAATTGCCATGGGAACTTGCCTAATTAGTCAGTGCAGATTAACTAATTTCATGTGATTTTTTCTGTTTTATCTTTTTAAAACAATTGCTTGTGTTTGTTTGAAAGTTCAATGTCCATCTGATGAATATTGTTTTTCATTGTTGTTTTTCAGCGAGAACCAGTGTTTTGCTAAGTATTTTAACTGTTGCATTTTGGCAAATTAGACATTTTGTCTTATAAAAATGCTGTTTTTACACAACACTTATCGCCACTCACCATGAGTAGCGAGAATGCTTGGTATGATTTTTTCTGATGCATGACGCGCTGTTGCTGCGTCTGCTTGCCTCGAATGCACTGCTTGCCGCAGCGCATGCCACCAGCAGTCGCGCCGCAAGGGAATGACGCTGCCAGCCGGCAGCAACAGGCGTACAATTCCCGGCATTGCTATTGTCACCTGTGATGGAAAGCCCATGATTTTTGCCAACCGCTATTTCCCGGCCACCCGCATGCGTCGCATGCGCAAGGATGATTTTTCCCGCCGCCTGATGCGCGAAAACGTATTGACCGCCAATGACCTGATCTATCCGGTGTTTGTGCTGGAAGGCGAGAATCGTGAGCAGGCGGTGGCCTCGATGCCGGGCGTGGTGCGCCAGAGCCTGGACAAGCTGCTGTATACCGCCGAACAAGCCCTGGAACTGGGTATTCCCATGCTGTCGCTGTTCCCGGTGATTGAGACCGGCAAGGACAATGCCGCGCAGGAAGCCTATAACCCGGATGGCCTGGTACCCACCGTGGTGCGTGCGCTCAAGCAGCGCTTTCCCGAGCTGGGCCTGATGACGGATGGTGCACTGGACCCTTATACCGTGCATGGTCAGGATGGCCTGATTGATGAGGCCGGCTATGTGCTGAATGATGAAACCACCGAAGTACTGATTCGCCAGGGCTTGTGTCATGCCGAGGCCGGTGTGGATGTATTCGGCCCGTCCGACATGATGGATGGTCGTATTGGCGCGCTGCGTGATGCCTTTGAAGAGGCTGGCTTCATCCATACCAAGATTCTGGCTTACTCCGCCAAGTATGCTTCCGCCTTTTATGGCCCCTTCCGTGATGCCGTGGGGTCGGCCGGCAATCTGGGCAAAGCTGACAAATACAATTACCAGATGGACCCGGCCAATCTGGATGAAGCCATCCAGGAAGTGGCGATGGATCTGGAAGAGGGCGCCGACATGGTGATGATCAAGCCAGGCATGCCTTACCTGGACGTGATTCGCCGGGTGAAAGACACTTTCCACGTGCCGACCTATGCCTATCAGGTGTCCGGTGAGTACGCCATGCTCAAGGCCGCCTTCCAGAATGGCTGGCTGAACGAAGAAAAGTGCATGATGGAAAGCTTGCTGGCATTCAAGCGCGCCGGTGCCGACGGCATCCTGACCTACTTTGCGCTGGATGCGGCGCGCCTGCTGCGTCGCGGCTGATCACTCGCACTACGCCGCCTGTTTGCCCGGGCGGCGCTCTGTGCTGAAAAAGGAGTAGGCCATGGATTTTCTGCACTCAACCTGGTTCTGGCTGTTTGTCATCGTGGCGCTGGTGATGTCTACCATCGGTTCGCTGGCCAGACTGTCCAAGGCTCCGCCGCCGGTCGACCTGCCCGGCATCAAGCCGCAGCCCTATGCGGCGGATGACGATGACGACCAGGACGGGCCTGACAGTCCGGCTGGCCATGCCCCGGCCAGTCTGCGCAAGCCAAAATAAGCATGTTTCATGCTGTGTGATGGAGGTGCTGGCGAGCATCACGCCAGCCCGCCACGCCGGAAATACTGCTGGATGAATTCGACACAGACACGCAGCTTGGCCGAACTGGCCAGCTTTTCCGGATATACCGCCCAGATATCGGCCTGCAGGTAATAGTCTGGCAGTACCTGTACCAGTTCTCCTTCTTCCAGTTCGCGTGCTACATCCCACAATGAGCGCAACATGATGCCATGGCCCTGCAAGGCCCATTGGTGTACTACCTCGCCATGGTTGGCCGCCAGTGCACCCTGCACCCGGATGCTGCATTCCCCCTGTGGGCCGGTCAGCCGCCACACCCCGAAGGGGTGATCCCTTTCCTTGATGACCAGGCAATTGTGCTGGCTCAGTGCATTGAGCGTGGCTGGGGAGCCATGCCCTGCCACATAGGCGGGTGCCGCGCACAAGATGCGCCGGTTATCCGCCAGCTTGCGCGCCAATAGCTGTGGGGCAATTTCATTTCCCACCCGGATGTCCAGGTCGATTCCCTCCTGGGCCAGGTCGATCAGGCAGTCGGCTACCTCGAAGCGGATGCTCAGCTCCGGGTAATGCCTTGCCAGTTCGCCCAGTGCCGGTGCCAGGTGCACCCTGCCAAAACCAAAGCTGCTGCTGATGCGGATGATGCCGCGTGCTTGCTCTCGTGCGGTACCGATCTCCACGCTCATCTGTTCTACGTCCTGCAGTATTTTTCCTGCCCAGTCGTGGATGCGCTCCCCACGCTCGGTCATGGCAATGCGCCGGGTGGTGCGGTCCAGCAGGCGACAACCCAGGCATTGCTCCAGCACCCGAATACGCTTGCTGACATAGGCTGGCGAGGCAGCCATGGCTTCGGCGGCCGCAGCAAATCCTCCCTTGCGCACGACCAGGCAAAATACCCGCAAATCCTCTAGCTGCAGTAGATCCTTCATGTTTCGTGTTTTCTGTATGCACGGATCTGCCCATTATCTGGGCTTTGTTTTCCGCCATGCTAGGCCTCGAAGTACAAGGTCATTATGTCGAAAGAACAGAGGAGGGCAGGATGCGGGCTTACAGGATTGCCGCCATCGCGGGCGATGGCATCGGGCAGGAAGTACTACCGGAAGGCTTGCGGGTGCTGGAGGCCGCTGCCAGGCGCTTTGCTATCGAGTTGACGGTGACCCGGTTTGACTGGGCTAGCTGTGACTATTACCTGCAACACGGGCAGATGATGCCTGACGACTGGTTTGACACCCTGCAGGGCTTTGATGCCATCTACTTCGGGGCGGTCGGCATGCCGGAGCAGGTGCCAGATCATGTATCGCTGTGGGGCTCGCTGCTGAAGTTCCGCCGCCAGTTCGACCAATACGTCAATCTGCGCCCGGTGCGTTTGCTGCCTGGTGTGCCCTGTCCGCTGGCCAATCGCCAGCCGGGTGATATCGACTTCCTGGTGGTCAGGGAAAATACCGAGGGCGAGTACTCCGCAGTCGGTGGCCGCATGTTTGAAGGAACAGAGCGCGAGCTGGTGTTGCAACAATCGATATTTACCCGCCATGGCGTCGATCGCATCCTGCATCACGCTTTTGCCCTGGCACAAGGCCGGCCGCGCAAAAAGCTGACGGCCGCTACCAAATCCAACGGCATCGCCGTGAGCATGCCCTATTGGGATGAACGCGTGGCGGCGGTGGCCCAGCACTACCCGGATGTGCAATGGGAACGGCAGCATGTGGATATTCTGGCTGCGCGTTTTGTATTGCAGCCGGACCGTTTCGACGTGGTGGTGGCATCCAATCTGTTTGGCGACATCCTGTCCGACCTGGGGCCGGCCTGCACCGGCACCATTGGCCTGGCCGCGTCCGCCAATCTCAACCCCGAGCGTCGCTTTCCCTCCCTGTTTGAACCGGTACACGGTTCTGCCCCGGATATCTTCGGCAAGAACATTGCCAATCCCATTGCCATGATCTGGTCCGGTGCGCTGATGCTAGATTTTCTGGGCCATAGCCAGGGGCCTTGCCGCGCTGCGCACGACGCCATCATGCAGGCCATCGAATCGGTGCTGCTGAGCGGGCCGCTGACTGCTGATCTTGGCGGCAAGGCCAGCACCACCGAGCTGGGCCAAGCCATTGTGGACGCTGTCATGCACTCCCCGCTGGTGGTGGAGGCTTAATCCAGAGCTTGCTGGCAGACCCGTCCGCTATGGTGCGGCGGTGCCAGCTCCTATTTCCCGGCAGCTGCTGGGCCAAGGATATAAGGAGAAAACATGCACACCTCCAAGCAAGGCCGGCGTGATATTCCGCTGGCAGTGGTCAGCCTGTTGATTGTATTTGCGCTGGTGTTTGTCATGATTGCCATGCCAAATCAATCGGTTGCGGTGGCCAACCAGCTGATGTACTGGTGTACCACGGTATTTGCCTCACCCATTTTGTTGTTTGCCTTTTTTGCCGTGCTGTTTGTCATCTGGCTGGGCCTGAGCAAGTACGGTCAGATTCGGCTGGGGGAGGGCGGGCCGGATTACTCGACATCAACATGGATTTTCATGTTCATCATGTCCGGGCTGGGCTCGTCCACGCTGTATTGGGGCTTCCTGGACTGGGCGTATTACTACCAGACGCCTGGCCTCAATTTGCCGGCGGCATCGCCGCAAGCACTGAAATACAGTGTGGCTTACTCCTTCTTTCATTCCGGCCTGAGCGCCTGGGCCATCTATGCGCTGGGAGCGGTAGCCATGTGCTATCACTTTCATGTGCGCAAGAACAAGGGGCTGAGTCTGGCGGCGATTATCGGCGCGATTACCGGACGCAAGCCTGACGGAGCCTTGGGGCGACTGGTGGATCTGCTGTTCATGCTGTGCATGTTCGGCGCACTGACCATCTCGCTGGTGCTGACCGCCATCACTTTTGCCCGGTTGCTATCCATGCTGACCGGGATTCCCGACAGTTTCACCACGCAGCTGATCATCATCCTGGCGGTATCGGTGCTGTTTACCCTGTCTTCCTGGGTGGGCATGGATGGCGGCATGAAGCGCCTGAGCCAGATGGTGTGCTGGGGGGTGGTGGTGCTGGCTGGCTACATCTATTTGCTGGGCCCCACCCAGTTCATTACCAGTAATACCCTGTCCAGCCTGGGACTGATGCTGAGCAGCTTTGTCGACATGAGTCTGTTCACCGATCCGATGGGCGATGGCAAGTTCACCCGCGAGTGGACGGTGTTTTACTGGTTGTGGTGGATTTCCTATGCGCCAGGAGTGGCATTGTTTGTCACCCGCGTTTCCCGTGGCCGCACCATTCGCGAAGTGTTACTGGCCATGGTGATGGGCGGCTGTGCCGGCATCTGGTGCGTTTACGGCGTACTGGAAAGCTATAGCGTGCACAGTTTCATCAATGGCCTGATCAATGTGCCGCAAGTGTTGAGCGAACAGGGCGGTGAGGTGGCGATTGGCCAGTTGCTGGATTTGCTGCCTGCCGGGCGTTGGGTGATGGCTTTCTTTCTGGCGGTGATGGCGATATTTCTGGCCGCCCACATGGATGCCGTGGGTTATGCAGTATCGGCTACCTGTACCCGTCATCTGGCAGAGGGTGAGGACCCATCCCCCGTCGACCGTCTGTTCTGGTGTGTGATGCTGACCCTGGTCCCGCTGGCAATGATTTTTGCCAAGGCACCACTCAATACCATGAAGACCACCGTGATCGTGACCGCCATCCCCTTCGCCCTGATTACGCTGGTCATGGTGTATGGCCTGCTCAAATGGCTGCGTGAGGATTATGGCGATGTTCCGGCGCATCAGATTGGCGAACAGCCACCCCCTGAAGTGGCCAGTCATCAGTCCGGCTCCTGAGTGCGGCCATGGCGAGTACTTATCAGCTTTCTGCGGAAATGCAGTCTTTTGTCAATCAGTGCGCCCTGTTTCAACCCGCCGATGACAGCCTGTCCGAAATGCGGGTCGCCTACGATGCCCTCTGTCGTTACTTCACCCCGGCGCTGCCGGACGGGCTGCAGGTGGAAGACCACGCACTGCCGGTGGCCGGAGGATTTATCCCGCTGCGCTTGTACCGCCCCGCAGCAGCCATGCCGCCAGCCGGTTGGCCCTGTGTGCTGTATTTGCATGGTGGTGGCTGGATGCTGGGGGGGCTGGATTCCCATGCCTTTATTGCGGCACCGCTGGCGCAGGAATGCGCTGCGGCAGTGCTGGTGGTCGATTACCGCCTGGCACCGGAGCATGTGTTTCCTGCTGCTTTCGAGGACTGTATGGCGGTGTGGGACACGCTGCGCGTGGATGGCCTGACGCTGGGTATCAACGCAGCCCGAGTGGTGGTGGCTGGTGACAGTGCCGGTGGCAATCTGGCTGCCGCACTCTGCCTGGCAGCTCGCGGCAAGCCAGGCCCGCCCTTGCGCGGGCAGGCACTGCTCTATCCCGCCTTGGCTGGCGCGGCAATCTTGCCATCGGCCATCGAGCATGCCATGGCACCGCTGCTTAGCCGTGCAGACATGGCGTATTACCTGAAGCAATACGCGCCGGACCCGGCACTGCATGCCGATCCGCGCCTGGCTCCACTGGCGGCCAGCAATCTGGCCGCATTACCCCCGTCCTTTGTTGCAGTGGCGGAGTACGACCCACTTCGTGACGATGGCCTGCGCTATGTGCAGCGCCTGCAGGCGCATGGTGTTGCGGCCGAGTGTCATGTCGGACGCGGTTTGCTGCATGGCTGCCTGCGTTTCTGGCCACAGGGCATGGAGACGGCCCGCATGTACCGCGCGCTGGTCGCCGCCATGCGCCGCATGCTGGCCGGCCAGACATGACAGCGGTGGCACCGCGGCGCGATCTTCCCTCCGGTCTTGCCATGCTTGTTCGTCAGGCATGACCGGATATGAAAAGGGCAGGCATTTACCGCCCTGTGACGACCCCCAAGCAGAGGAGAACACCCATGAATGATTACACCAGATTGAGCCCGGATTTCTGTGCCGATCATGAACGTGCCTGGACCTTGCCGGCCGAGTACTACACCTCAGCGCGGGTTTATCAGTATGAGAAGGAGAAGATTTTTGCCCATAGCTGGATTTGTGTAGCACATGTCAGCGAACTGGCCGAATCCAACGACTACATCACGCGGGATGTGGCGGGCGAGAGCATCATCGTGGTGCGTGGCCGGGATGGCGTGCTACGGGGTTTCTACAATGTCTGCCCCCACCGTGGTCACCAACTGCTGCAAGGCAGTGGGCGCGCCAAGAATGTGATCACCTGCCCCTACCACGCCTGGACCTTCAAGCTGGACGGGCAGCTGGGCCATGCGCGCAATTGTGAAAACGTGGTCGATTTTGATGCCAGCAAGGCCACGCTGTCACCGCTCAAGGTCGAGCTGTATGCCGGCTTCGTGTTTATCAACATGAATCTGGAGGCAGGCCCGGTGGAAGAGCAGCTGCCCGGTCTGGAAGAGAGCTTGCGCACGGCCTGTCCGGTGATCGACCAGCTGCATCTGGCCGCACGCTTTGTCACTTCTACCCCGGCCAACTGGAAAATCATCGTCGACAACTACATGGAGTGCTACCACTGTGCGCCGGCGCATCCGGGTTTTGCCGACTCGGTACAAGTAGACAAATACACCCATACCCTGCATGGCAACTGGACCGTGCAGTACGGTCTGGCGCGTTCGTCGGAAAAGTCATTCAAGATCGATCCCTCGGTAGAGAACCCCAGCTTCAGTGGCTACTGGGCCTGGCCTTGCACCATGTTCAACGTACCGCCCGGTGCCGACTTCATGACGGTGATCTACGAATACCCGGTGGATGCAGAAACCACCTTGCAGCACTACGACGTCTATTTCCGCAACAAGGAACTGACGGCCGAGCAGCAGGCACTGGTGGAATGGTATCGCACCGTATTCCGGCCGGAGGACTTGCGGCTGGTGGAAAGCGTGCAGCGCGGACTGAAGTCGCGTGGCTACCGTGGTCAGGGCCGCATCATGACCGACCGCCAGCGCAGCGGCATCAGTGAGCACGGCATTGCCCATTTCCACCAGTTGGTAGCAGCCCAGCACCAGGACTGATGCCACCCGCGGCGGTGCCGGTTCGCGGTCGCCGCCGCTCATGCGGAGTTTCCGATGACATTGCAAGACCCCCTGCTGTTGCGGCAGCATGCGTATATCAATGGCCAATGGTGTTCTGCCGACAGGGCAGACACGTTCGCCGTACACGACCCGGCTACCGATCAGGTGATTGCCCATATTCCGCTGATGGCCGAAGCGGAAACCATCCGTGCCATTCAGGCAGCCGATGCGGCGCTGCCGGCCTGGCGCGACCTCAGCGCAAAAGAGCGTGCCCGGCTGCTGCGCAAGTGGTTTTTCCTGCTGGAGCAGCACGAGGAAGACCTGGCGCGGCTGATGACCTGGGAGCAGGGCAAGCCGCTGGCGGAGTCACGCGGTGAAATCCGCTATGCCGCTTCATTTGTCGAATGGTTTGCCGAAGAAGCCAAGCGCCTGTATGGCGACGTGATTCCTGCTCCGCGCCAGGACCAGACGCTGCTGGTGATGCGCGAGCCGATCGGCGTCTGCGCCGCGATCACGCCGTGGAATTTCCCCGCCGCCATGATTACCCGCAAGGCCGCCCCGGCCCTGGCTGCCGGCTGTACCATCGTCATCAAGCCCGCCAATGAAACCCCGCTATCGGCATTGGCGCTGGCCGAGCTGGCCCACCGTGCCGGCATTCCGCCCGGGGTGTTCAACATCGTGACCGGCGATGCCCAGGCCATAGGCTGGCAGCTCAGCACCCATCCGCTGGTACGCAAGCTCAGCTTTACCGGCTCCACGCCGATAGGCAGGCTGCTGATGGAGCAATGTGCCGGCACCATCAAGAAAGTGTCGCTGGAACTGGGTGGCAATGCGCCCTTCATCGTGTTTGACGATGCCGATCTGGACGCCGCAGTGGAAGGTGCCATCCAGGCCAAATACCGCAACGCAGGCCAGACCTGTGTCTGCGTCAATCGCTTCTATGTGCACCAATCCTTGTATGCGGCGTTCCTGGAAGCCTTTAGCGCACGGGTCGCCGCGTTGCGGGTGGGGAATGGTTTTGCCGAGGCAAGCGAGATCGGCCCCTTGATTTCTGCCCGTGCGGTCAGCAAGGTGCAATCCCTGCTGGACGACGCAATTCAGGGCGGAGCCCGCTTGCTCACCGGCGGACACAGTCTGGCTGCCGGGCCGCAGTACTTTGCGCCGACTGTCATTGCCGATGTCAAGCCGGGCATGCGCCTGCTCGACGAAGAAATATTCGGCCCGCTGGCGCCGGTGATGCCGTTTGTCAGCGACGAAGAGGTCGTGCAACTGGCCAATGCCACCATTTACGGCCTGGCTGCCTACTTCTACAGCCGCGACAGTGCCCGCGTGTGGCGTGTGGCGCGGCAACTGGAATACGGCATTGTCGGCATCAATACCGGCATGGTGTCCAATGAGGTGGCCCCCTTTGGCGGCATCAAACAGTCCGGCCTGGGGCGCGAGGGCTCGCGTTACGGCATTGATGACTATCTTGAGTCCAAATATCTGTGCATGGCGTGCTGAGCGCCGCTGTCTGTTTCTCCAGTCAACTCCGAGCATGAAGCGACATGACCCTCCAGACCCCGAATATTGCCGTCCGCGTGGTGCGGATCGAACAAGCCAGTCCGCTGATCAAACGCTTTACCTTGCAGGCCGCAGATGGCGGTCCGCTGCCAGCCTTCAGTGGTGGCAGCCATGTCATTGTGCAAATGCCCACCGCCAGCGGTCTTATCCACAATGCCTATTCGCTGCTCAGTTCTCCATTCCAGCTGCAGCAGTACCAGATTGCCGTGCGGCGTGAGGAAGCCTCGCGGGGAGGCTCGGCTTTCATGCACGAGCACCTGGCAGAGGGGGACATCCTGCAGATATCCCCGCCTAACAACCTGTTTGCACTGCATGCCAGCAGTGGCCGGCAGATCCTGATTGCCGGTGGTATCGGCATCACCCCTTTCATGTCGCAGATGGAGGAGCTGCAGGCAAGCGGTGCCGCGTTTGCATTGCACTATGCCTTTCGCAGTCGCGAACAGGCCGCTTTTGTTGATGAACTGACCGCCCGTTACGGTGAGCACTGCCATTTTTATGATGCCGCCAAAGGCGAGCAGTGCAATGTCGCCGGCTTGTTGCAACAAATGACCGGGCAAGATCATGTCTATGTCTGCGGGCCCCAGTCGCTGATTCAGGCCGTACAGGCGGCAGGGGAGGCGCAGGGCATCCCGCCAGCGCGCCTGCATTGGGAGCAGTTTGCCGCCAGCACGCAAGGCGGAGAGGCATTTACCGTGGTGCTGGCCCGTTCCGGGCGCGAAATCCGGGTTGAGGCGGAACAAAGCATTCTGCAAGCCATCGAGCAGGATGGTTCGGTTGCCGTGGATTGCCTGTGCCGCGAGGGCGTCTGTGGCACTTGTGAAGTCGCCATTGTGCAAGGCGAGGCCGAACATCGCGACCAGTACCTCAGTGAAGAGGAAAAGGCTGCGCAGAAAAGCCTGCTGATCTGTGTATCGCGGGCGCGCACTTCCCGGCTGGTGCTGGATCTGTAAGCAGTGGCGGGCGGCCGGCCAGCCGCCTGTCCTGGTAGGGAAGTCTCCGCCGGGTGAGTGATGACAGTTGTTCGCAAACTGCTTGCAGCAAGGTGACAGCTGCTTGGTGAAATCCTTGATAACTGTCACTGATAAAGCCGCATGCGCTGGGCTAGAATGGATGACAGTTTCCAGGCGCGCGGCGATCCCGCTGCTGCTCGAACCCGGCGCCCCACGATTGGCCTACAAGGACATCCCTGCCATGAACCATACCTATCTTGCCCATCTTGAAGCGACGCTGGCGCAAATCCGCGCTGATGGTTTTGAAAAGCCGGAACGGGTGATTGCCACCCCGCAGCGTGCCGATATCGCCTTGTCCGGTGGTGGCCATGTACTCAACTTCTGTGCCAACAACTACCTGGGTCTGGCCGATGATGCCCGTCTGATCGACGCCGCCAAACGCGGGCTGGATGACTATGGTTATGGCTGCGCCTCGGTGCGCTTCATTTGTGGCACCCAGCAGGTGCACAAGGATCTGGAGCAGGCCATTTCTGCTTTCCTCGGTACCGACGACACCATTCTGTATTCCAGCTGTTTCGATGCC
>Ga0187845_1001650_pt1 | contig 12590 bp, 9 predicted proteins | sample SpaLakP09_SKY_68_FD_134515 | JGI IMG/M metagenome (GOLD analysis project Ga0187845, IMG submission 134515) | Oligotrophic lake water microbial communities from Sparkling Lake, Wisconsin, USA - SP09_SKY_68 | ecosystem: Environmental > Aquatic > Freshwater > Lake | place: USA: Sparkling Lake... | reverse complement strand
TCCATAAGACATCGCCTTAATCTGTCGACGCATTTCGGAGTCCACTTCATTTGCCTTGACGCCAAAGACCAATCCAGCGACAGTCGCGTGCAAATCTTCGCCCGTTTCAAATGCGGCTAATAGACCAGCATCGCTAGATAAGTGCGCCATGATTCGCATTTCGATCTGACTGTAATCAGCGGTTAAAAGCCCAACATAACCTTTACCCGCGATGAAATTGTTTCTGATGCTGCGACCTTCTTCAGTGCGAACCGGGATATTCTGTAAATTCGGTCCAACTGAGGATAAACGTCCTGTTGCCGCGACGGTCTGAGCAAAGTGGGTATGGATTCGACCATCATCGGCAATTTCTGCAATTAGCCCTTCGACGGTTGTACCGAGCTTCTTCGTCTCGCGAATACGAAGAAGTGATTCAAGCAATGGGTGCTTGGTCTTTTCAAAGAGCCAATTGAGGGCCTCGGCATCGGTTGTAAAACCAGTTTTAATCTTCTTTGTTTTTGGCAGTCCAAGTTCATCAAATAGAACTACTTGTAATTGCTTGGGCGAGGCGACATTGAATTCGTGTCCTGCGGCTTCATGTGCCAACTTGGTCTCGCGCGCTACCTCACCTTCAAAGAACGTGGCTAACTTTTCTAGCCCGCTACGATCAACAGAGATTCCGCGATGCTCCATAATCGCCAAGATCTGTGCGATTGGAAGTTCTAAATCGGTGAAAAGTTTAAGAACTCCTCGATCAGACATCTCTGTTTCTAGAGATTTACGCAAGGTAAAAAGCGAAGCGGCACTGGACAGCAGCGACTGTTCGGGGCTGCTCTTATCAATCCTTGCGCCATCGCCCCAGCGCTCTAGAAGGTCACTTAGCTCTTGCGTACGAACACCTGGATTTACGAGGTAGGCCGCAAGTGAAGTATCAAATACAACGCCGTCCAATAAATTCTCTCGCGCTAATTCCTTGGCATCATGCATGATTTTCTTAATTGAAACATCTTGCGCCCAAGCGCCCATGCTTGATGAGTGAACTAAGTGCACATCACTTGGCGAAAAAGCGACCGCGTAGCGATGCAGTTTTGCATCCTGCATCTCATAACCAATTGCGATTTCACCCGTGTGTGATGCGATCCGAGCAGAAATCTCGTCTGCAGTTAAAGTTTCACCTTCAATCTGTGGCGAGAAGAGGGTGAACTCTTCAACTTCGATCTCCTTAGAAGCAACGGAGGTTGTGTTCAAAATTGGCTTTAGTCGATCCTTTAGGGTTCGAAACTCTAATTGTTCAAATAACTTGGTTAAGTCTGCTTCGACAACTCCGGACCATGACAATGAATCTAGATCTAAATCCACAGGTGCATCATGTACTAGCTGAGTTAGTTCACGATTGCGGATTACGTTATCGATGTTATCGCGCAGTGACTGTCCAACTTTTCCGCCAACTTGATCGACATTAGATAGCAATTCTTGGAGCGAGCCGTAATCAACAATCCATTTGGCAGCAGTCTTTTCCCCAACGCCAGGTATCGAAGGCAAGTTATCACTTGGGTCACCGCGCAACGCTGCAAAGTCTGGATATTGATCAGGGGTCATACCGTATTTCTCTTGCACGGCCTCTGGTGTCATGCGTGCCATTTCTGAGACTCCGCGCTTGGGATAGAGAACCGTTGTTTTCTCAGTTACAAGCTGGAAACTATCTCTATCACCAGTACAGATCAGAACGTCCATGCCATCTTTTTCGGCTCGCTTAGTGATGGTTGCAATCAGGTCATCAGCTTCATATCCCTCAACTGCGAATTGTTGAATCCCAAATCCATTTACTAAGTCGTTAAGAAATGACATCTGTGAGCGGAATTCGTCAGGTGTCTTGGCGCGGTTAGCTTTATATTCGGGAAAAATCTCTGTTCTAAATGTCTTGCGAGAGACGTCAAATGCCACGGCAACATGGGTTGGTTTTTCATCCTTCAAAAGTGAGATCAACATTGTGGCAAATCCATATATTGCATTCGTATGTTGGCCTTGCGCAGTGGTGAAATTCTCAGCCGGAAGTGCAAAGAAGGCGCGATATGCCATCGAGTGGCCATCAATTAGAAGTAAACGGCCTTTGCTCATGGCTGCATCCTAGGGAACAAGTTACTATTTCTAACTATGACGCAACCAGAAAATACTCCTGACTTCCTTGAAATGATCCGCGAACGCGGCAGTGGCGCACTCGATAAGAAGATGGGTATCGAAATTATGGAAGCCTCTCCTGAACGTTTGGTGGGGCGTATGCCGGTTGAAGGAAATACTCAACCAATTGGTTTGTTGCACGGTGGAGCAAATGTGGTTTTAGCGGAATCACTTGGTTCGATTGGCACTCAGTTGCACGCTGGACCAAATCGCAAGATTGTTGGCGTAGATATAAATGCAACGCATCACAAATCAGCGGTATCTGGATTTGTAACCGGAGTCGCTACTGCTGTTTCTCTGGGAAGAACCCTGTGCGTTTATGAAATCGTGATTACAAATGACCAAGGTCAACGTACTTGTTCAGCCAGAATCACTTGCATGATCCTTGCGGATAAATAACTGATTTAGTGTGCGCCAGTACCTAGGTAGGCCTCGCGTACTGCAGGATCGTTAAGAAGATCTGAAGCCTTAGCTTCCTTAACAACATTTCCGGTTTCAAGAATGTAGGCACGGTGTGCGCGTTGCAGCGCTTGCTGTGCATTTTGCTCAACTAGCAGGATTGTTACGCCCGTCTTATTAATCTCGGTGATGATGCGGAAAATATTGGCGATCATCTGCGGAGCAAGTCCCATTGATGGCTCATCGAGCAACAAAACCTTAGGGCGCGCCATAAGAGCGCGACCAATAGCCAGCATCTGTTGTTCTCCACCGGACAAAGTTCCGCCTGCTTGCGAGATACGTTCCTTTAGTCGAGGAAAGAGTGTGTAGACCTTATCTAGATCTTCTGCCATCTCATTCTTGCGGTCATGACGGTGGAACTTGCCCATTTCTAGATTTTCCAAAACTGTCATGCCTGGGAAAATCCCACGCCCTTCGGGTGCTTGCGATAGACCAAGATCCACACGCTTATGCGCTGGAACGTTAGAGATATCTTGACCATTGAAAATGATTTGTCCACTAGTTGCTGGACGCAAGCCGGAAATAGTCTTAAGCATCGTTGTCTTTCCAGCGCCATTTGCACCGATGAGCGTGACGATTTCGCCTTCATTTACAACAATTGATACGCCTTTAATCGCTTCAATCTTGCCGTAGTGAACATGAAGATCTTTAATTTCAAGACGCATCGGCAGGTACTCCTAGGTAAGCCTCAATAACGCGAGGGTCGTTTTGTACATCAGCTGGCGAGCCGTCTGCGATCTTAGTTCCGAAATCAAGCACCACCACACGATCAGATATACCCATAATAAGAGACATGTCATGCTCGATCAGAAGAACTGTATACCCTGCATCGCGCACCTTCTTGATGGTTGCAGCTAGTTCTACTTTTTCTTGCGGATTAAATCCGGCAGCAGGTTCATCTAGCAAAAGTAACTTAGGCGATGTGCCAAGTGCGCGAGCAATTTCGAGGCGGCGCTGAACACCATAAGGCAAGTTTCGGGCTAAGCGATCTGAGTACTCGTCAATTCCAATAAACTGAAGAATTTCATGGGCCTTAGCTCGGTGCTCCCGTTCCTCGCGACGAGCACGAGGAGTGCCAAAGAGCGAGGACACGAGTCCACTCTTTTTATGAACATCGGTTGCAGTAATAACATTTTCTAGTGTCGTCATATCTCCGAAAAGGCGGATATTCTGGAAAGTTCGGGCTATACCAAGTCCTGTTATCTGGAAGCGCTTCTTGCCACCAATCTTTTGGCCATTGAAATTAATTGATCCAGAAGTTGCTTGATATACACCAGTAATAACGTTAAAGACTGTTGTCTTTCCCGCACCGTTTGGACCAATTAGTGCGAGAATTTCGCCTTCACGAATCTCAAGATTTACTTCATTGAGCGCTGTGACTCCACCAAATTTCATGGTGAGACTCTCAAGACTTAAAAGAACTTTAGCCATCTTTAAACTGCCCCTTTCTTCACAATTGCTTTTTCGCGTTTCTTGCGCGGCAGCAAACCATCTGGACGGAAGTTCATAACGATCACAAGAACTAAGCCGAAGACCAATAGGCGAGCATCTGAGATAAAGCGAATACGATCTGGAAGGTAGCCAAGAATTACTGCTCCAACAATTACGCCCCAGATATTTCCAATTCCACCGAACACTACGCAGGCAAGAATAAGAATTGAGACGTTTAAAGTGAACATTTCTGGTGCAATAAAGAGGTTCTTCGAAGCATAGAGAACTCCAGCAGCACCACCAATTGCAGCTCCAAGAGTGAAGGACCAGATCTTGTATTTAAGGGTTGCTACACCCATTAACTCAGCTGCATCTTCATCTTGGCGAATCGCCTCCCATGCACGGCCTGGGCGACGAACCGACAGGCGGCGAATCATCCAAATCGTAAGCAGGATCATTATTAGAACAACCCAGAAGAAGACCTTTTGGTCATCCAATTTAAATTTGAGTGGTCCAATATCAGGAGGCATGGGAACGTTGGCAATTCCGTTTGGACCCTTGCTCCAAGATGAGTTAAGAAGGACCAAGCGAACTATCTCACCAAATCCCAATGTAACAATTGCTAGGTAATCACCACGTAGGCGCAGGGTTGGCAGACCAAGGATCACACCGGCGATCATCGCAAAGGCGATACCAAAAGGCATGATTTCCCAAGTATTTAAACTTGTTGTTGTACCCATGATCGCCATTGTGTAAGCACCAATTGCGAAGAAGGCAACATAACCGAGGTCAAGCATTCCGGACTTACCGACAACAATATTTAGACCCAGCGCCATGAGTACGAATACAGCTACTGGATATACAAGAACTGCATCATAAGCTGCGATTGGCGTTGCTAGAAATGAAGCACCAGCGAACGGAAGCAGGCTAACTAGAAAAATTGTAGTTAGCGCAATTAGTACTCTTGCTGGACGGCCAGAGCGCTCCCAGATTCCAGCGCCCCAATCGCGGAGGTTCCAATAATTTCTAATTTTCATGAGTTAGGCCCTCGTTGTCTGAACGGCTTCACCAAAGAGTCCGTTCGGTTTGAAAAGCAGGACTAGGACAAGAATTATAAAGACAGTAACTGCTTTCCACTGTGTACCGAGTACTGCAGATGCATAAACTTCTAGAAGCCCAAGTGCAAGCCCGCCATAGAAGGCTCCACGAATATTTCCGATTCCACCGATAACTGCAGCGGTAAACGCGGCTAATCCCATAGTGAAACCAATGTTGAACTTGGTGTATTCGAAAACTGTTATATAGAAGAAGCTGGCTGCACCGGTAGCGAGGCCTCCGACTAAGAAGGTTGCAGTAATAACTCGGTTTAGATTTACACCCATTAACTTTGCAGCATCTTCATTCATGGAAACCGCACGGATCGCCTTACCCATTCGAGAGAGCTTTACGAAGCGCTCAAGGATGATGTAGATGATGGCAGCAGCAATAATTGTTATCACGGTATCAAGGCGGATATTTGCGCCCCAAACTTCGGTAAGAATTGTCTTCTCAAGAACGCGTGGAGATCCGACCGGACGTGAGTCTGTAAGTAAACGCATGATCTCTGACAATACGATTGATATACCGATCGCTGAAATAAGAGTTGCTAAACGGTTGGTGCCTCTCATGCGCAAGCGACGGTACGCAACAAATTCTACAAATACTGCAGTGAGTCCTGCTACTAGCATTGACATTAGCAGGCTTGATAACAAAACAAAGGCAAGTTTGAATCCTGTTGCAGGTTCTGAGACTTGTGTGTAATGAGAAATATCTCGCGATGTGATGACGGTACCAAAGGTGCCCCACATAAAAATTTCGGAGTTAGCGAAGTTGATCATGCGCAATACACCGTAAACCATGGTGTATCCAAGGGAGATCAGGACGTATATGAAACCTAAAGCTAGCCCTGCAATTGTTAGGGCCCAGAACTGATCAATCAGTACTGCAAACATCTCGCTCCTTCAATAACTTTGATTGGGCGATTCTATGCTCTTAAATTATGCAATTGGTGGGTGCCTCGCCTCTCTCTTGCGAGAGATTAAAAGCACCCACCAACCTTTAATGCATCAGGTCTATCTAATTACTTGATAATACCTGTGTTAACTAGAACGCCACCCTTTGATGTGAATCCAGCAAAGAGACCGTATGAAACGTCACCGTTCTTATCGAACTTGATGGTGTTTCCTGAGACGCTCTTACCGTTGTAGGCCTTAACGAACTTGAGCATTTTCTCACGAGTTGTGTTTCCAGCCTTGATTCCTTCAAGAAGGATATTTGCAGCATCGAATGATTCAACTGAGTAAACACCAGATGAAACGCCCATTTGCTTCTTGAAATCAGCTTCGATCTTTGCGCTGATTCCGGCAAGTCCGCCTACGCCTGTAACACGTGAACCTTCAGCTGAAGCTCCTGCAAGCTTTGGGAACTCCTGGTTGAAGACTCCGTCGCCACCAGCGAAGATCGCTGTTGAACCTGAGTCACGAAGCTGCTTTACGAAAATAGCAGCTTGGCTGTAGTAACCAGTGTAGATAACAACAGTTGCAGCAGATGTCTTGATCTTTGCAATTGTTGGGCTGAAATCTGTAGTTGTATTTGGAACTGAGTCAGTTCCTACAACAGATGCTCCAGCAACCTTCTTTAGACCGCCAGTTACGAAACCTGCCAAAGGCACGCCGTATGCAGACTGGTCATCAAAGATAAATACCTTTGCATTTGATACTCCCTGTGTTGCGTACTTAGCCAACGCTGGACCCTGAAGGTCATCCTTACCAACTACGCGGTGGAAAACTGGTCCACCGAAGTCAGGTGATGCTGGGTCTGTAATTGATACGCGAGTTGCTGAAGGAGAGATCATTACTAGTGATCCAGCCTTGTAGTAAGGAAGTGATGCGATTGTTGCACCTGAGTAAGCAGGTCCTACAACGCCAAGAACGCTCTTGTTATTGCCAACACCTGGAGCAACTGTTGATGCAACAGCTGGATCTCCTTGGTCATCAACTGAAAGAACCTTGATCTTGATGTTCTTATTCTTCGCCATGAATAGCTTTGCAGCGTACTTAACGGCGTTCTGCTCGTCGATACCAGTTGATGCTTCTCCACCTGAAAGTGGACCTTGGTATGCGATTGTGTAAGTCTTTGTTGCTGCTGAAGCTGTTGTTGATGCAAATGCGCCAAAAGCTAGCGCAGCTGCGGCAACGAGAGCGGCAGAAGCTTTGATCTTCTTGTTCATGTATTGCCTTCCTGTTTTTTCTTGCATGTGTCCCGGGACAGGGAGATTGGAAGTCTAAAGCCAGGCTCGAGTTCTATCAACTAGAAGTTGAGCGTGAATTTGTAAAGGTTTGGTTACTTTTCTGTTGGGTTTTCGCCCTAACGGCCAGGGACGGCATCGGGTGAAATGACGGCTTCAGCGACCTGTTTCATCGTTAGGCGGCGATCCATTGCCGCCCTTTGAATCCAAGAAAACGCTTCTGGCTCAGACAGATTAAGAGCTTGCATCAATATCCCTTTGGCGCGATCAATTGTTTTTCGCGTCTCCAGACGTTCGTGCAAGTCGTCCACTTCATCGGCAAGGGTTCGCATCTGCAAATGTCTACTGATTGCAATTTCGATAGCCGGAACTAAATCGCCAATTGAAAATGGCTTAACAACGTAAGCCATGACGCCCGCGTCACGTGCTCTTTCTACGAGTTCGCGTTGTGAAAAAGCGGTCAGCATTAATACAGGAGAAATTCCAATGATTTTTTCAGCAGCTGAAATGCCGTCAAGAATAGGCATCTTCACATCAAGAATTGCTAAATCTGGTTTATGCAATTGTGCGAGTTCAATCGCTTGCGCGCCATCTGATGCTTCCGCAACAACTTCGTATCCCGCCTCTATTAACATCTCAACTAAATCCATGCGAATTAACGCTTCATCTTCGGCAACCAAAATTCGGATTGCTGGATTTGTATTGGCGCTAGCGGTACTCATGTGCCTCGAGTCGGATTCGAACCGACACTATGCAGTGTTTGAGACTGCCCTCTCTACCGTTGGAGTACCGAGGCTTTCGTAATTGTTATCTTGCAGAGCAAATCTTAACGGTAAGCAGGAGCAGCGCCACCCACGGCATCGCCTACGCGGTGAACGCGCATCGCATTGGTTGACCCTGGAATTCCTGGAGGTGAGCCGGCGACGATCACTACGAGTTCGCCCTCAGTGCAGCGCTTACTATTTAAAAGCAAAGCATCTGCTGCCATAACCATCTCATCGGTGTGTTTAACCATAGTAGTTAACTCAGACTCTACTCCCCAGTCCAGCGCCATCCGGTTATAGGTTCCAACTTCAGGAGTAAATGCCAAGATAGGAATTGGTGAACGTAAGCGAGCAGTGCGACGTGCCGAGTCACCTGATTGTGTAAAAGTAACTAAGTACTTTGCTCCAACAATTGCGCCAACTTCAGTTGCCGCCTTAGTGATTGCGCCACCTTTTGTTTTTGGTGTTGATCTCATTGGGCGAATCATGTCCATACCACCTTGTTCGGTGCGCGAAATAATTCGTGCCATGGTTTGCACTGCTTCAATTGCAAATTCACCAACAGATGTTTCACCCGAGAGCATCAAAGCATCTGCACCATCAAGTACTGCATTCGCACAATCAGTTGCTTCGGCGCGAGTCGGACGCGAATTTGTGATCATGGAATCAAGCATCTGCGTCGCAACAATTACCGGCTTAGCCGCCTCGCGGGCTAACTCGATGCAATGCTTTTGCACCAAAGGTACTTCTTCAATCGGCAGTTCTACGCCCAAATCACCACGTGCAACCATGATGCCATCGAAAGCGTTTACTATGCCTTGAAGATTAGCAACAGCTTGCGGCTTTTCGATTTTTGCAATGACTGGAACACGAATTCCCACTTCATCCATGATGCGGTGCACATCAACAATGTCATCAGCGCTGCGTACAAAGGATAAAGCGATAAAATCAGCCCCGGCTTTTAAGCCCCAGCGCAGATCATCCATATCTTTTTCAGATAGCGCAGGAACCGAAACGGCAACGCCAGGTAAATTAATTCCCTTGTTATTGCTCACTGCGCCAGGCTCGATAACCTTGGTTACAACATCGTTTCCTTTTAATTCAACAACTTCGACAGTTACTTTTCCATCATCAATCAGGATCCGATCTCCGGGCTTGCAATCCCCTGGCAACCCTTTGTAGGTAGTGCCAACGCGCTCTTTTGTACCTTCTACTTCATCAGTTGTGATTGTGAAAACATCTCCACGGGCCAAATCATGTGGTCCGGCTTTAAATCTTGCTAAACGAATCTTCGGACCTTGCAAATCAACCAAGATTGCGATCGGAACTCCGGCCTCCTTTGCGGCTTGGCGTACTCGATCAAGACGTGCTTGATGCTCTGGATGCCCGCCGTGAGAAAGATTCAGCCGCGCCATATTCATGCCAGCTGCAATCAACTCCTGAACCTTTTCCGGAGAATCAACTGCTGGACCCATTGTGCAAACAATCTTCGCGCGACGCATGTGGCTACCTTATCTAATCGTTATTAATACCGGATAGTTCGTCGAACTTTTCAAGTGAATTTAAATGAAATTAATCGCTTTAAACCACCAATGAGCGATCAGTCGGCTCGATTGGCGCAGGAAGTTGCGTTTGCCCCTCGAGATGCTTATCTACTCCTGCAGCAGCGCTACGACCTTCAGCGATGGCCCAAACAATAAGGGATTGTCCGCGACCAGCATCCCCGGCCACAAAAACTCCTTCGCTGGCACTTTGGTAATCGCCATCGCGTTTAATATTTCCGCGCTCATCTAACTCAACTTCGAGTTGTTCAAGAAGAACAGATTTTTCTGGACCAGTAAAGCCCATGGCCAAGAAAACAAAATCAGCCGGTAGTTCTTTTTCGGTCCCTGGAACTGGTTCAAACTTTCCGTTAGTGAACTCTGTCTCAACTATTTTCAGCGCCTTCAGATTGCCATTTCCATCGCCGATGAACTCTTCAGTGCTAACTGCGAAGATTCGGTTATCGAGTTCTTCATGTGCAGATGACACGCGATAGATCATGGGGTAAGTAGGCCAAGGTTGTCCGCTTGGTCGCTCTTCTGTGGGACGCGGCATAATTTCTAGTTGTGTAACACTGGCAGCGCCTTGTCGAATAGAAGTACCTAAACAATCCGCGCCAGTGTCTCCCCCACCAAGAATTACCACGTGCTTGCCCGCGACGTTTATATCTGGATTAGTTACTTCACCGAGAGCTTGCTTATTTCCCCAAGGTAAGAACTCCATCGCTTGATAAACGCCTTTATTTTCCCGACCTTTAATTGGCAAATCGCGCCATTGGGTGGCACCGATTGCTAGAACAATTGCGTTGTACTTTCTACGTAGGTCAGCGCCAGTTAACTCGACTCCCACATTTACTCCTGGGCGGAAACGAGTGCCTTCTTTCTCCATCTGATTTAGGCGGCGATCAAGAACGCTCTTCTCCATTTTAAATTCTGGAATTCCATAGCGCAGAAGTCCACCAATTTTATCTGCGCGCTCGTAAACCACAACGGTATGTCCGGCACGAGTTAGTTGCTGTGCTGCGGCAAGTCCAGCAGGACCAGAACCTATGACTGCAACAGTTTTTCCAGTTAGACGATCCGGTGGCAATGGTTTTACATTTCTGGCGCCAAACGCTTCTTCAATAGTACGAAGTTCCACTTGTTTAATTGTTACAGCATCGGCATTAATGGATACTACGCAAGCAGTTTCGCAAGGCGCCGGACAGAGACGACCAGTAAATTCTGGGAAGTTATTTGTCGCGTGAAGTCGCGCCATCGCTTCTTCCTTATCGCCGCGCCACATCAAATCGTTCCACTCTGGAATTAGATTTCCGAGCGGACAGCCCTGATGACAGAAAGGAATTCCGCAATCCATGCAGCGTCCTGCTTGCTTCTGCAGATGCTCCAAGCTTTGCGGTTCATAGACTTCCTGCCAATCTTGAATTCGCACATCGATTGGTCGACGCTTTGGCAACTCACGTGGAGTTGTCATAAATCCTTTTGGATCAGCCATTTGCAGCAACCTCCATCACATATTGATCAACAGGTAAACCATCTTTGGTAGCTCGCTCAATTGCTGCAAGTACTCGCGCATAATCACGTGGCATCACAAGTGAGAATCGATTTAGAGACGCCGGCCAATCCTTTAATAGTTGCGCAGCAACCTCCGAACCAGTCTCGGCGTGAAATGAAGAAACATAACTCTTGAGCGTATCTTTTTGATCTTCTGGAACGGCCAAAATATCTACCATCTCAGGGTTTACGAGTGCTGGGATCAAATCGAGTACAAATGCGCGACCACCGGACATACCGGCTGCAAAATTGCGACCAGTACGTCCAAGAACAACAACTGCGCCACCTGTCATGTATTCGCAACCATGATCGCCAATTCCTTCAACAACTGCCGTGGCTCCAGAGTTTCGAACGCAGAATCGCTCACCGACTAGACCGCTAATAAATATTTCTCCGGAAGTTGCTCCATAGCCAATTACATTGCCAGCAATTACGTTTTCATTTGATGCAAAAACTGCGCGTTCATCAGGTCGCAGGACTACTCGTCCACCAGAAATTCCTTTACCGACATAGTCATTGCTATCACCATAGAGTCGCACGGTAATTCCACTTGGCAAGAAAGCACCAAGTGATTGACCTGCAGAGCCTCGCAAAGTTACATCAATAGTTCCAGCTGGTAGACCAACTGCCCCATAACGACGAGTGACTTCTGCCCCCAACATTGTTCCGACCGTGCGGTTTACGTTACGGACCGGAAGATCAATACGAACTGGTTCCCCATTTTCTAGCGCAGCAGCAGATAATGAAATCAATTGATTATCAAGAGCTGTGGCTAGTCCATGATCTTGAAAAGTTGTGCGATACAAAGGTGAATCCACATTTGGACGGACCAACAACGGTGCTAGATCCAAACCACTTGCTTTCCAGTGCTTTACCGCATCACGAGTATCTAGAAATTCAACGCGTCCGATCGCTTCTTGCAACGTGCGCATACCGAGTTTCGCCAAAATCTCGCGAACTTCCTCGGCGATATATTCAAAGAAGGTTTCTACGAACTCAGGCTTACCCGTAAATTTCTTACGCAACTCTGGGTTTTGCGTGGCGACGCCAACTGGGCAAGTATCCAAATGACAGACACGCATCATTACGCATCCTGATACAACTAGTGGCGCAGTTGCGAAACCGTACTCTTCGGCGCCAAGAAGTGCGGCAATTACGACGTCGCGACCTGTTTTTAATTGACCATCTGCTTGAACAACGATTCGATCACGCAGGCCATTTAACAGAAGTGTTTGCTGCGTTTCGGCAAGGCCGAGTTCCCAAGGGGCACCCGCATGCTTAAGAGAAGTAAGTGGTGATGCGCCAGTTCCACCATCGTGGCCAGAGATGAGAACAACATCAGCATGTGCTTTAGATACACCTGCGGCAACTGTTCCAACACCTACTTCAGCAACTAAC
>Ga0187845_1001648_pt1 | contig 12603 bp, 10 predicted proteins | sample SpaLakP09_SKY_68_FD_134515 | JGI IMG/M metagenome (GOLD analysis project Ga0187845, IMG submission 134515) | Oligotrophic lake water microbial communities from Sparkling Lake, Wisconsin, USA - SP09_SKY_68 | ecosystem: Environmental > Aquatic > Freshwater > Lake | place: USA: Sparkling Lake... | reverse complement strand
GCCGACATCCGCCGCATAGGCATACACCTGCTCAATCAAGGCCCGTCCGGCACCCGTGCCGCGCACCTCCGGCTGTACGAATAAATCCTGCAGATAACAGTAATTGCCCGGCGTCCAGCTGCTGCGATGCAATACGGTATGTACCAGCCCCACCGCCTGCTCGCCCTGCCAGGCCAGCCAGGCCTGCATCGGCTCGGCCGGGTCAAGAAAACGCTGCCAGGTGATGGCGGTATCCGCCTCGCTCTGACTACTGTGGTAGAAATCCAGATAGCCCTGCCACAGCGGCAACCAGGCGGCAAAATCGCTGGCAACAAGCGGGCGGATGTGAACAGTCTGCGACATGACAAACTCCTTGGTGTACCAGCCTTCATGCTGCACGGCTTATGGCCCCATGAGCAGAGCCAATGGCCCGCGACAACATGGAACCACTTTCAGTTGTCGGAAAAACTATGCCGGCTCACCTTATCCACAGCAGGCCGATAATCTGCTGTTTATCCACAGTGCATGCCTGTTCGGCAAGTTGATGAAACAAAAGGGATTTTAACTTATCCACAGACACAGCGACCTGTCGCGCAGACTGGGGGCTGTCATCGCGCTCAGCCGCAAGCAATCTGCCTGCTGGTCTGAATGCTGTGGATAAAGCGCAGCCATGAAAAACGGCAGCCGCAGCTGCCGTTTTGTTCAAACCTGTGGATATCAAGGCTGTGGATAAAATCAGATCTTGTCGTACAGCTTGGCACCACCCTTCACAAACTCCACCGACTTCACTTCCATGCCCTTCTGCAATGCCGCTTCATCGCTGATGCCCTGCTTGGCAGCGAATTCACGTACGTCCTGGGTAATCTTCATCGAACAGAAATGCGGGCCGCACATGGAACAGAAGTGCGCCACCTTGGCACTGTCCTTGGGCAGGGTTTCGTCGTGGAAGCTGCGCGCCTTGTCCGGGTCCAGGCCCAGATTGAACTGGTCTTCCCAGCGGAATTCGAAACGCGCCTTGGACAAGGCGTTGTCGCGAATCTGCGCGCCGGGGTGACCCTTGGCCAGATCAGCGGCATGGGCGGCCAGCTTGTAGGTGATGATGCCTTCCTTGACATCATCCTTGTTAGGCAGGCCCAGGTGCTCCTTCTGGGTGACGTAACACAGCATGGCCGTGCCGTACCAGCCGATCTGTGCCGCGCCAATGGCGGAAGTGATGTGGTCGTAGCCCGGTGCAATATCGGTGGTGAGCGGGCCCAGGGTGTAGAACGGCGCTTCGTGGCACCACTCCAGTTCCTTGTCCATATTCTCCTTGATCAACTGCATCGGCACGTGGCCGGGGCCTTCGATCATCACCTGCACATCGTGTTGCCAGGCAATCTGTGTCAGCTCACCCAGGGTTTTCAGTTCGCCCAGTTGCGCGGCGTCATTGGCATCCCACACGCTGCCCGGACGCAGGCCGTCACCCAGGCTGAAGGCCACGTCGTAGGCCTTCATGATTTCGCAAATTTCTTCGAAATGCGTGTAGAGGAAGTTTTCCTGATGATGGGCCAGACACCACTTGGCCATGATGGAACCACCACGCGACACAATGCCGGTCATGCGATTGGCGGTCAGCGGCACATAGCGCAGCAGCACACCAGCGTGGATGGTGAAGTAATCCACACCCTGCTCGGCCTGCTCGATCAGCGTGTCCTTGAAGATTTCCCAAGTCAGGTCTTCGGCCTTGCCATTCACCTTTTCCAGCGCCTGGTAGATGGGCACAGTGCCAATCGGAACCGGCGAGTTGCGCAGAATCCACTCGCGCGTTTCATGGATGTTTTTGCCGGTGGACAAATCCATGATGGTGTCGGCACCCCAGCGGATGCCCCAGGTCATCTTGTCCACTTCCTCGGAAATGGACGACGTTACCGCGCTATTGCCGATATTGCCGTTGATCTTCACCAGGAAATTGCGGCCGATGATCATCGGCTCGGATTCCGGGTGATTGATGTTGTTGGGGATAATGGCGCGGCCGGCGGCTACTTCCTGACGCACGAATTCCGGGGTGATTTCCTCCGGCAGCGCCGCACCATAGCTGTGGCCGGCATGCTGGCGCGTCATCAGTTCCAGCAGCTTGGCATTCTTGCCGCCAGCCACCTGCAGGCTCTCGATATAGGCCTTGCGGTTCAGGCTTTCGCGAATGGCGACGTATTCCATTTCCGGCGTGATGATGCCCTGGCGCGCATAGTGCATCTGGCTGACGTTCTGGCCGGGCAGCGCACGGCGTGGCTTGCGCTTCAGGTTGAAACGCAGCTCGTCCAGCTTGCTGTCGGCTTCACGGGCGCGACCGTATTCGCTGGACAGGCCAGCCAGCTGTTCGGTATCGCCGCGCTCGGCAATCCAGTCGGCACGCAAAGCCGGCAGGCCGCTCTGGATATCGATATTGGCTGCCGGATCGGAATAAATGCCGCTGGTGTCGTAAACATAGATGGGCGGATTGGCCTCGCCACCAAACTGGGTGGGGGTGTCGCTCTGGCTGATTTCGCGCATCGGCACGCGGATATCCGGACGGCTGCCTTCGACGTAGATCTTGCGGGAATTGGGCAGGGGCTGGATGGCGGCGGTATCGACCACCATCTGTTCATTCAATTTTGCAGGCGCGTTCATCGGGTTTCCTCCATGCGATGAAACGGCGCAAGGAGCGGAATTCCGGCGAACCGGGCTGCAAGGAAAGGGGGTGGGACCATGCAGATTGCGCTTCCCTACGCCGGGATTAACCGGGTCAGGTTCCAAGGGTATTTCTCACCCGTGCAATATGAATGGCCTATTCTTGTCATCCCACAGGAATATCAAGGCCATAACAGATCACACAGGACCCCTAGCGATGCTGTGAAGGTAAGGTAAATGTGGGATAATCGCAAGTTATCGTCATGACACGCTGCCCATGAAGTCAGGTTTTCCGCAATGCGGCACACCCGCTCTGGCAGCCAGCCCTTCGGAGTAAGCTGATGGATTTTGAAAATGCCCGTTTCAACATGGTCGAGCAGCAGATTCGTCCGTGGGACGTACTTGACCCGAAAATTCTGGACCTGCTGTTTCACGTGAAACGCGAAGAGTTCGTCGCTGACGACAAGCGCCAGCTGGCCTTTGTCGACACCGAACTGCCGCTGCCGCACGGCGGCAAGATGCTGCAGCCCAAGCTGGAAGCCCGTCTGGCACAGGATGTTGCGGTACAGCCGCAGGACAAGGTGCTGGAAGTCGGCACCGGTGCCGGTTACCTGACCGCCCTGCTCGCCAAGCTGGGCCGCCATGTATATAGCGTGGAAATCAACGCCGCCACCCGCGAAACTGCTGCGGCCAACCTGAAAAAGGCCGGCATCGGCAACGTTACCCTGGTGGAAGGCAATGGTCTGGATGGCCTGAAGGAACAGGCACCGTTCGACGTGATCGTGGTAGGTGGTTCGCTGCCGGTGGTACCGGAAAGCCTGAAAGCCCAGCTGGCCGTGGGTGGCCGCATGATCGTGGTGGTCGGCGACCTGCCGGTGATGAGCTGCAAGCTGATCAAGCGTGTGGGCGAATCCGCCTTCAGCGAAACCAATCTGTTTGAAACCTGTATTTCCCGTCTGGCCAAGGCAGAAGCTATCGAGCCGGAACGCTTCGTTTTCTGATGCTGCGGGAAATCACAGCCAGCGATCTGGCGGCGTGGCTGGCCGATGCCGGCGCAGAACAGCCCGTGCTGCTGGATGTAAGGGAAGACTGGGAAGTGCAGCTAGCCCGCATTCCGGGCTCACTGCACATTCCGATGAACCTGATACCGCTGCGCATGAGCGAGCTGCCGGACGACCAGACCATCGTCACTGTCTGCCATCATGGCGTACGCAGCTATCAGGTGGGCCTGTATCTGGCCAACGCCGGTTTCGAGCAGGTGCTGAGCCTGCGTGGTGGAGTGGAAGCCTGGGCCTGTGATGTAGATCCGGCCATGGCCCATTATTGAGATCAGCAGCCCTCGCTGCCGGCAAGCGCTACCCTGACAAGGCCATTCCCTCGCGGAATGGCTTTTGTTTTGCAACTTGTCCCTGCTGCCTGCGTCCAAAAACGCAGCAAAACCAACCCGAAACGGTATCTGTCTTGAGTCTGAAACAACTGCAATATCTTGCTCCTGCCCTGGCTCCGGTCCATCCCGCCTGGGAGGATGTGCTGAAATCACCCGCCGTGTTTGCTCGTCTGGTACAGATTGATCAGCAGCTCAGCCAGCAAGCTGCCCAGGGCAAAACCCTGTTTCCGCCGCGCGCCAACATCTTTAATGCCCTGCGCACCATGGCGCCGGCCGACATCAAGGTGGTGATCCTGGGCCAGGACCCGTATCACGGTCAGGGCGAAGCCATGGGCCTGTCGTTTTCCGTGCCGCCCGGCGTGCGTATCCCGCCCAGCCTGCGCAATATCTACAAGGAACTGGTAGCAGACCTGGGTGGCGGCATGCCGGCCAGCGGCGATCTGACGCACTGGGCCGAACAGGGTGTGCTGCTGCTGAACAGTGTGCTGACGGTGGAAATGGACAAGGCCGGCAGCCATGGCAAGCTGGGCTGGCAAGCGGTGACCGACGCGCTGATCGACGCCGTCAATCAGAAAAATCCCGGCTGCGTCTTCCTGCTGTGGGGCAACTGGGCCCAGACCAAGGCCGAGCGCATCGATAACAGCCGTCATCTGGTGCTGACCGCCGCCCATCCCTCTCCCCTGTCAGCCAGCCGCGGCTTTCACGGCTGTCGTCATTTCTCGCAGGTGAATGCCTGGCTGGCCGCCCATGGCCGCGGCACCATTCACTGGATGCCCGCCGCCAGCCAGAACAGCCTGTTCTGAGCCGCCGCCAAAGTGGGGTTGCTGCGGCAACCTTGCTCAGCAAAACCCTGCTTTGCAGCCGCGCCGCATTGCCCTAAGCTAGCAGGGGTTATCTTCCCGCCTCTCCCGCATCGTGGATATTTTCTTCCTGTTTGTTCTGATTGTGCTGAATGGCGTGTTTGCCATGTCGGAAATCGCCATCGTGTCCTCACGCAAGATACGGCTGCAACAATGGGCTGAAGAAGGCCGTCGCGGTGCGCGTTCGGCGCTGCGGCTGGCGGAAGAACCCACCCGCTTCCTGTCCACCGTACAGATCGGCATCACCAGCATCAGCATTTTTTCCGGGGTGTATGGCGAAGCCGCCCTGTCCGATCACCTGCGCGACTGGCTGGAACTGAACCTGCCGCAACTGCATGCCTACAACAAACCGCTGTCAGTGGCGCTGATGGTGGCCGCCATCACCATGTTGTCGCTGATCTTTGGCGAGCTGGTGCCCAAGCGGCTGGCCATGCTCAATCCGGAAGGCATCGCCAGTACCCTGGCACCGCCCATGTTGCTGCTGTCGCGTGCCGCCGCTCCGCTGGTGCGCCTGCTGTCGCGGCTGACCGATACCCTGTTGCGGCTGATCGGCGCACGCAAGAGCAGCGAGCCATCGATTACCGAAGAAGAAATCCGCGTGCTGATGGAACAGGGGGCGGATGAAGGCGTGTTCGACCGTACCGAACAGGAGCTGGTGGAAAACATTTTCCGGCTGGATGACCGCAAGGTGGCTGCGGTGATGACACCGCGCAAGGACATCGTTTCCATTGATATCGAAGACCAGCAGCACGATAACCGCCAGCTGCTGATCGCACACGGCTACAGCCGTTTTCCGGTATGCAAGGGCGGCATGGAGCATGTGCTGGGCATCCTGGACACCAAACGCATGCTGGACCGGGTGCTGGCTGGCCAGAGCGTGGATTTCATCGCTGACCTGGAGATCCCGCTCTACATCCCGGCCACGGTGAGCCTGATGCAGCTGATGGAGCAATTCAAGCTGGCGCGAACGCATCTGGCACTGGTGGTGGACGAATACGGCGAGCTGGAAGGCCTGGTGACCATGAATGACGTGCTGGAAACCGTGGTGGGCGATCTGCCATCCATTCATGCCATCGGTGAAGACGACGACATCGTGCAGCGCGAGGATGGCAGCTATCTGCTGGATGGCATGGTGACGCTGGATGCCTTCCGCCAGTATTTCGATATCGATGAGCCGCTGCCGGGTGAAGACACCGGCAATATCCACACCCTGGGCGGCGTGATGATGTATCAGCTGGGCCGGGTACCGGCGGTAACCGACCGCTTCGACTGGCAGGGCTTCAGCTTCGAAGTGGTGGACATGGACAAGACCCGGGTGGACAAGATCATGCTGTGCCGCCTGCCCTCCAGCCGGCTCGAGCATAACGACAACTAAGACCCGCTAACAAAACCCCCGCTCCTGCCTTGCGCAACCTTGCCCTACTCTTTTTACTGTCTGCGGCGGCCCGCCTTGCCCCAGGCAGGCTACGCTATGTTGTCAGCCCCCCAGGCTCAGCCATCCAGCGCCTGCTGCTGGCTCTGGCGATAGCGCTCGGTCCAGACAAACAGCAGCGGATTAAGCAGGATGGACAGAATGGCACCGGCCAGAATCAGCGAATGGCTGTGCTCGCTCATCAAACCCAAGGCAATGCCCAAGCCGGCCAGAATGAAGGAAAATTCGCCGATCTGCGCCAGACTGGCGGCAATGGTCAGCGCAGTGGCCGGGCTGCGGCCAAACAGCCGCACAATGCCATAAGCCCCCAGCGACTTGCCCACCACGATGATCAGCAGCGTGCCCAGCACTTCCCAGAAGTTGTGCAACAGCACACTTGGATTGAGCAACATGCCGACCGACACGAAAAACAGTACGGAAAAGGCATCGCGCAGCGGCAGTGATTCTTCTGCCGCACGGTGGCTGAGCGGTGACTCGGCCAGCACCATGCCGGCAAAGAAAGCCCCCAGCGCAAACGACACGTCAAACAGCAAGGACGCGCCGTAAGCCACGCCCAGCGCCGTGGACAGCACTGCCAGCCGGAACAGCTCGCGGCTGCCGGTATACACAATGCGCTCCAGCATCCACGGAATGAAACGGCGGCCAAACACCAGCATCAGCGCCACAAAAGCCGCCACCTTGCCCAGCGTCAGCACGATGGTCCACAGCACCGCGCTACCGCTGATGGCGGTGGCCACACCCTTGCCGCCCAATACCCCGGCAAAGATCGGCAGCAATACCAGCGTCAGCACCATCACCAGGTCTTCCACCACCAGCCAGCCGATGGCGATCTTGCCGTCGTCCGTCTGTTCCAGATTCTTTTCCTGCAAGGCCTTGAGCAAGACCACGGTACTGGCGGTGGACAAGGCCAGGCCGAATACCACACCCTCGCCCAGCGGCCAGCCCAACAGCTGCGACATGCCCAGCCCCAGCACGGTGGCCAGCAGGATCTGGCCGATGGCTCCCGGCAAGGCAATGGCCTTGACCGACAGCAGATCGCGCACCGAAAAATGCAGGCCGACGCCGAACATCAGCAGGATGACGCCCATCTCGGCCAGTTGCGGTGCAATCTGGCCGTCCGCAGTAAAGCCGGGGGTGAAGGGGCCGGCCACGATGCCGGCACACAGATAGCCGATCAACGGCGGCAGGCGCAGGCGGAAAGCCAGCGTTCCCAGCATGAAAGCAAACACCAGACTGCCGACAATGGTGGCAATCAGGGGCGAATGATGAAGCATGGCGCAGCCCTCCGGCAAAGTCTTGATGCAATGACTGATAGCAAAAAAGTCGTGGTAGTTCCGCTTAATATTGAATTTTGTATTAAAAAACACAAATAATTAATAATGCATAAAAATGTACCGCCTCCGGCCAGCAGGCAACTACAAATTACGACATGAATTCATCAGCTTGAGCGCACCGCTATGCCAGCCGGTCCATCCGGCGTGGCTGGTGGAAAAAAATATGTGCGTCGGTATGGCAAGTGTCCATCGCGGGGGGAATGGCGGGTGCAGGCTGCGGGAATGGATGACGGTAGAGACTGGTCATGGCCGGCGGTGCCCGGGCGTAAACAAGGCCTGCCGAATGCACATTGATGCCAGGCAAACTCCGCTTGCCCAGTTATTTTCGCTTGTTTTGGCCTTGTCTCACCCTGGCGCGCGCGCCTGCAAACAAGCGCCATGCGGTTTGCAGGAAGGCAGCCTCGGCGTATTCTCTGCCGACAACGACAGCTGGCCGCGGAAAATGGTTTCCATGCAGCCGGAATCAAGTCTCATCACCCTGCCCCTGGAGTCGCCATGGCCCGTATTCTTCCCCTGTTGCCCATCCTGCTGCTCGCTCAGCCTTGCCTGGCCGAGGAAGCGGTACGCAGCATGACGCTCAGCCTGGCCGGCAATGTCTACCAGACCAGTGCCGGCAGCGGCTCCCGCCTGCAGCCGAATATCGATCTGCGCCACGATACGCCCTATGGCAGCCTGTTTGTGCAGGAAGGCGAAGCCGGTGTTGGCCTGCCCGCTCCTGGCGGCTGGGTATCACTGGCCGCGGCCAATGAAAGCCAGTGGGAGCTGGGGGCCAACTCCAGCCACTGGATGGGGGTGGCGCGCTACGGGCTGGATCTGCCGCAGGATGGGTCGGTCTCCATCGGCTATGCCGACCGGCTGGGTCATGCCAGCCCCGGCAGCCTGTTGCTGCTCAATCTGGACATCACCCTGGGTAACTGGCAGAACCAGCGCATCAGCCTGCTGGGCTGGGGCAGCCTGGCCGATACCCAACGCGCCAGCAGCCTGGGGCATCAGGCCGATGGCAATGGCCGCCACCTGGAGCAAAGCAATCTATTGCTGATGCTGAACCATCCCTTCAACCCGCGCTGGTCGCTGGATGTCGGCGCCGGTTCGCGCTGGATGGCCGATCAGCAAGCGCAGCACACCGCCGGCTGGCAGGCGGTATTCAGTCTCAATGCCAAGCTGTACTGAACGGGGCTGAGCCAGTTCGTGGCGGCTACAAACGGCGGCCGCACACCGTAGTACGGCGCGAACCACTCCAGCGCCGTTCGCTGTCCGGATAACAGCCTAGCTCGGCAAAACCCGCCTTGCGCATCATCCCGGCCGAGCCGGCATTTTCCTCATGCCGATCAGCGCACAACCAGCAACAGCCCTGTGCACGCAAGCCAGTACACACCTCCAGCAATAGCCGACTGCCCAGGCCCTGCCCGGCACAGTCGTGGCTGATCACTGCCTCGATCAGAAAAGCCGCCTGCGCTGGCGCGATATCTGCCGGACGGTACTGCGGATAAGGGTCCTCACAGGCAAACAGCATGACGCCGATTACCCTGCCTTGCTGCTCTGCCAGCAAGCCCTGTACCTGGCCTGCCGCCAATTGCTGCAGCGTCGCCGCCACGCCATCAGCCGGCAAATAATTCCAGTCATTCGGCCCGTCGTTCAGTATCAGTTGCTGGAGCGCGGCCACATCCGTGCCAAGCGCGGGGCGTATCTGCATGGCAGTCCCTGTCATTCACGATTGAAAAACCGACCTGGCCAGAAGCGGCCCGTAAACCACCCGCCACGCTGCGCCAGCCATTCCGACCAGCCGGTATGGCAAAAATGCGCCAGCAGCGCGTCACAGCGCCTCTACGCCGCAGCAAGTGGCCAGATCATGGCCTTCAGCACTGGTGATAAGCGCGATACCAGTCGACAAAGGCCTGCATGCCGGTCTGGAGCGGTGTGTCCGGGGAAAAACCCACGGCAGCGCGCAGCCGGCTGGTATCGGCATAGGTCACCGGCACATCGCCATCCTGCATCGGGTAGTACTCCTTCACCGCTTCACGACCGCAAGCCGCTTCGATGCTGTGGATGAAATCCATAAGCGCCACCGGATTGTGATTGCCGATATTGAACAGGGCATACGGCGGCTGACCCTTGCCTGCCACTGGCACATGCTGCATCACCCGCACCACGCCTTCGACAATATCGTCGATGTAGGTGAAATCGCGTTGCATCTGACCGTGGTTGAACACCTTGATCGGCCGGCCTTGCAGGATGGCCTCGGTAAACAGCCATGGCGCCATGTCCGGCCGGCCCCACGGGCCATACACGGTGAAAAAGCGCAGGCCGGTACAAGGCAGGTCATACAGGTGGGCATAGCTGTGCGCCATCACCTCGTTGGCCTTCTTGGTGGCGGCATAAAAGCTCACCGGTGCATCCACCCGGTCGTCTTCGGCAAACGGCACCTTGGCATTCTGGCCGTACACGCTGCTGGAGCTGGCATACACCAGGTGCTTGACCGAGTGACGACGGCAGGCTTCCAGCACATTGGTCATGCCCAAGAGATTGCTCTGGGCGTAGACATGCGGATTGTCGATGGAATAGCGCACGCCGGCCTGTGCTGCCAGATGAATCACGTAATCGAAGCTTTCCGCCCCACACAGCGCGTTCAGCGCCGTCCAGTCAGCCAGGTCGAGTGGCACGAAACGAAAGCCGTCACGGCCCTCCAGCGTGGCAAGGCGGGCCTGTTTCAGGCTCACCGGGTAGTAATCATTCAGATTATCCACCCCCACCACCTCGATTCCCGTCTGTTGCAACAGGCGTTCGGCCACGGCCCGGCCAATGAAACCGGCCACGCCGGTGAGCAAAATCTTCATTTCCTGTTTCCCAAACGATGCAGCTCATTGAGCTTGGCGTATTTGATATAGCTGTTGAAGCAACCAATGCTGATGTGGACAAGACCGGGCAAACCATCCTGAAAACCACGGCGTACCAGGTAAAACTTGGCAAAGCGCAGCAGCGGGCTGAACACCAGCTTGGCCCATCCCGCCTTTTTCCCGCGTTTATACAGTAATTCCGCCTGCAGGCTGGTGTAGCGGTTCTGCTTGGCCAGATACAGCGCGATGTCTTCACCCGACTCGTGCATCAGGTCGCCGGACAGTTTTTCCACCGGGCAATCCGTCTGCACCGTCTCGTGTACCAGGTCGTCCGACCAGCGAGCACGGCGCCGATCAAACAAGCGCAAGCTCCAGTCCGGATAGCCTTCGCCATGCTTGAGAAAACGACCCATGAAACGGTTGCTGCGGGCAAAGCGGTAGGCAGCTGCCTGTGGATTGTTCAGTATCTCTTTGATTTGCAATACCAATTCTGGCGATGGCCATTCGTCTGCATCCAGACACAATACCCAGTCATGACTGGCAGCAGCCACTGCAAATTGCTTCTGCGGACCGAATCCCAGCCAGTCCTGGTGGATAACTTTTGCCTTATAGGCAGAAGCTATCACCACGGTTTCATCCGTACTTCCCGAATCCACCACCACGATTTCATCAGCCCACTGCACGCTGGCCAGTGTTTTTTCCAGCTGGAGAGCGGCGTTTTTGGTGATGAGCACAACGCTGAGCGGTTCTCGCATCTTTTCTTGTTATTCCCATATGTATATGGAAGAAACTAGTAGAAGAGGCCCACTTGCTGTGGATAAGTCCTTATTTACCAGTTTATTCAATGAATTATTGCAGCTTGAAAGTTGTTGGTCAGCGCATGACTGAAGACATGATCCTTTGTGGATAACTTTGGCAGTGTGCTGCAGACCGGGTTTATCCACATGCTGTCAGAGACTTGACCAAGCCGGTCTGTGCATACGCATTTTTGTCGTGTCCTGATTAGTTATCTTAAGCCCAATTTTATTATGAAGAGACTAATGAGAGCAGCGCTTTTCTGTTGATAACCCTGAAAAACCGTTATCTGTTCAGTAGCTTGCCCTGTTGATGGCACTGGGATTAATCGGGTGGCGGGAGGGCTGGCAGATTGTGGATAAATATGAGCGAAATTATTCACAGCGGCTTATCCACAAATGCTGCCTGTGGATTTTACGTGGTTAACCACAGCGACGCTCGGTTACAATGCGCGCCATGATGAACGTACTGATCGTGCGTACCTCGTCGATGGGCGACCTTATCCACACCTGGCCTGCCATTACCGAGCTGAAAACGCACTACCCCAACCTTCGTATCAGCTGGCTGGCCGAGGAAAACTTCGCTGACATCGCCCGTTTGCACCCGGCGGTGGATGAAGTCATTACCCTGGCCTGGCGGCGCTGGCGCAAAAACCTGCTGTCCGCAGCCACCTGGGCAGAAATCAAGGCCATGCGCGGCAAGCTGCGTGCCACCCGCTGGGAGCTGGTGGTGGATTGCCAGGGGCTGTTGAAAAGTGCGCTGCCGGCCAAGCTCAGCGCTGCCCCGCTGACCGGTTACGACCGCCAGAGCATTCGCGAACCGCTGGCCTGCCTGCTGTATGACAAAACCCACCGGGTGGACTGGTCCTTGTCTGCGGTCGAGCGCTGTCGCTTGCTGCTGTCCAAGGTATTTGGCTACCAGTCGCAAGGCAGTCCGCAATTTGGCGTACCAGCGGCGCTGCGGCCGCAGTGGCTGCCGGCAGGGGAATACGCCGTATTGCTGCATGCCACCAGCCGTGCATCCAAGGAATGGCCGGAACAGCACTGGATTGCGCTTGGTGAACGCTTGGTGGCACAGCATGGACTGCAACTGATCATCCCCTGGGGCAATGCCGCAGAACAGCAGCGGGCTGAGCGGCTGGCCGCAGCCATGCCGCAGGCCATGGTGGCGCCGCGCATGAATCTGGTGGAAGCCTGCGGTCTGCTCGGTCATGCCCGTGCGGTGATCGGGGTGGATACCGGCCTGTCGCATCTGGCTAATGCCTTGAATGTGCCGCTGGTAGCCATTTATACCGATACCGACCCCAGCAAGACCGGCGTGGTGGAAACCCCCTGGG
>Ga0187845_1001647_pt1 | contig 12606 bp, 9 predicted proteins | sample SpaLakP09_SKY_68_FD_134515 | JGI IMG/M metagenome (GOLD analysis project Ga0187845, IMG submission 134515) | Oligotrophic lake water microbial communities from Sparkling Lake, Wisconsin, USA - SP09_SKY_68 | ecosystem: Environmental > Aquatic > Freshwater > Lake | place: USA: Sparkling Lake... | reverse complement strand
TTTTCTTCTCATCAATTAACTTCCCTATTTCACTGGAAGGAGAATAGCCAGCGAAATACAGGTCCAGCCCTTCGTTCGCGCTACGAAGCAACGCTAAATCTCGGACATTCCAACCAGGAACTCTCGGCTCATATAGGGATTCGGATATCTCGCGAAAAACAATTAGCGTTCTGAGATCGCTAGGTGCAGCGAAAATAGCGCTACGAGTGCCGATTACCAATTTGTTCTTCTCGCCTATCGCAGCGAGATAATTTCGGTAGCGATCTGATCTCGACAAAGAGGCTGATAGAACGCAAGCGCGCGCTCCTAAAAGATCGCTTAACCGAGCTAATTCCCGTTCTTCGGGGACAATAAGCAGAACCGAACCTAATTTAAGTTTACTTAGAGCAAACTCTGAGATCTTAGCCATCGCATTTTCACTCGGTTCTATATGAATATAGGAAATCTCTTGATTATCTCTAGCCTTATCCGTCGAGTCTCGTACTTCGTGTGAAACAGCCTTATCTACACTCGCAACTCGTGGGGGAATAGCACTTCTAACGATGTCGTATGGATGAGCCAACCATCTTTGGGAGGCGATCTTGATCAACGAGATCAAATGCTGAGGTGCAACAACAACTGGTGATAAGACACTGGAAATCATTTTTAGACCCGCAAAGGAGGTAGCTTCCAGACGTTCTAAAACTAAACCTTCTACTTCACGTCCAGCGAAATTGACGCCGACCCGTACACCAGCGCGTACTGCACTATCTAGGCGCTGCGGAACTAAGTAATCGTATGTGGCATCTAGGTGGGAAAGTGAATTATCAACCCAGAGTCGCGCGACCGGAAGAACATCTGCGACCGCTTTATCTGGCCGCGCAACTTCTTCGGTCTTCAAGCGAAGTGGCCGCGCAGTTGACACGGCGCACTCCCCTAATTAATTAACGGCTGCGCGAAGTGCTTCGACGCGCGAAGTTGACTCCCAAGTGAAATTAGGAAGTTCGCGGCCGAAGTGTCCATATGCAGCGGTCTGTGAATAAATTGGTCGCAACAGATTCAAGTCACGAATAATCGCAGCTGGTCGTAGATCAAAAACAGTGGTGACTGCATCCTGAATCTTCTGCACCGCGACAGTTTCGGTTCCGAAAGTTTCTACGAAAACACCAACCGGTTGTGCCTTACCAATTGCATAAGCAACTTGAACTTCACAACGACGCGCTAATCCGGCTGCTACAACGTTCTTGGCAACCCAACGCATTGCATAGGCAGCTGAACGATCGACCTTTGATGGATCTTTTCCAGAGAAAGCACCGCCGCCGTGCCGGGCCATGCCACCGTAGGAATCAACAATGATTTTGCGACCAGTTAAACCGGCATCGCCCATTGGTCCACCAATTACGAATCGACCAGTTGGGTTTATCAGGGTTCGCATATCTTTTCGGGGCAAATCGATCTTGGACAAAATCGGATTGATGACATATTCAATAATCTCTGGGGTTAATTTTTTAGCAACATCTACTTCTTCAGCGTGCTGGCTAGAAATCACAACCGTATCAAGTGCGACTGCACGGTCCCCGTCATATTCGATAGTTACTTGAGTCTTGCCATCTGGGCGCAGATAAGGCAGGGCTCCTGACTTGCGAACCGCAGAAAGTTGTTGTGCCAGTTCGTGTGCTAACCAAATAGGCAGCGGCATCAATTCCTTGGTGTCATCGCATGCATAACCAAACATTAAACCTTGGTCGCCAGCACCCTGTAAATCAAGTGGATCAGCCGATGAAGCAACGCGATTTTCATAGGCGTCATCCACGCCTTGCGCAATATCTTGAGATTGCTGGCCAATTGAAATAGAAACTCCACAGCTGTTTCCATCAAAGCCTTTAACGGAAGAGTCATACCCGATTCCAATAACGGTATCTCGAACAATACCCATGACATCGGCGTAACCATTAGTTGTCACTTCACCAGCAACGTGTACTTGACCAGTAGTTATCAAAGTTTCTACAGCAACGCGGCTTGAAGGATCCTGTGACAAAAGTGAATCCAAAATCGCATCCGAAATTTGATCTGCGATCTTATCTGGGTGGCCTTCAGTAACTGATTCTGATGTAAAGAGACGTTTTGACATTTGATTAACCTAACTGGATAAGTGCTTGGTCGAGTAGTAGCTCGGCAAGCGTGTCTTTGCTGGTCTGCGAAACTGGAATATGAGCGCCATTGCTCGTAAGAATGAACCCCTCTGTCGAGTCCGATCCGAAGATCGCCCCACCAGATACATCGTTTAGATACAGAATATTAGCGCCCTTCGCCTTCATTTTCTCTCGTGCGGCGCCAATATCGTTATTGGTTTCCGCGGCAAAGGCAATAATTATCTGCTTATCTCGCATATTGGCGATCGACTTTAGTAGGTCGGGATTCTCGACCAATTGAATATCCTTTAATTGACCCTTCTTTATCTTTTCTTCAGAGATTTGCAAGGGCCTAGCATCTGCAACCGCAGCGCTCATAACTAATAAGTCTGAAGCAGGAAACTCTTTAGCAAGCGCTGTATGCATCTGCGTTGCTGTTTCCACAGCTATAACTTCGATGCCACTTAATTCCTGAACTTCCTGCGTTGATAACTGCGAGTTAGCCAGAATCATCTTTACGTGTGCGCCACGATCGCGAGCAGCGCGAGCAACGGCTGCGCCTTGTCGTCCACTTGATCTGTTTCCAATAAATCTGACTGGGTCTATTGCCTCGCGAGTTCCACCAGCGGTGACTAAAACCTGCAGTCCTAGTAAATCTTTTTGTGCCGATATTAATTTTTCGAAGTTATCAATTATCGAAATGGTTTCGGGGAATCGACCTGGGCCAACATCACTTCCGGTTAAGCGTCCAACTTCTGGATCCATAACCTCAAAACCTCGGCTTCGGAGAATTTCTACATTCGCTTTTGTCGCCGGATCTAGCCACATCTGTGGATGCATAGCTGGAACTACTAAAACCGGGGCATCAACAGCGAGAACCAAGTTGGTTAACAGATCATCAGCGCGGCCCGATGCGATTCGTGCAATCAGATCTGCAGTTGCTGGAGCAATAATCAAAGCATCCGCCGATGAAGCTAAAGAAATATGCCTAACTTCGTCTACGCGTTCCCAAACCTGTGTAGTGACCGGACGCCCTGATAGCGCCTCCCATGTGGCAGCGCCTACAAAATTCAGACTAGATGGCGTTGGAACAACAGTGATTGCATAACCGCGATCTTGCAGACGTCGCAACAGTTCGCAAGATTTATAAGCGGCAATTCCGCCACCAACCCCGAGAATTACTTCCCGAACACGCGCCATTGTTTTAACTAAAGTTAATACTTAAGCGGTTGGTTCGAGATTTTCGATAGTTAACAAACCTTCGTTGATTTCACGAAGTGCAATAGAAAGTGGCTTCTCGTGAACATGGGTCTCGACTAGTGGACCAACGTATTCAAGCAGGCCTTCACCTAGCTGTGAGTAGTAGGCGTTAATTTGACGCGCGCGCTTTGCAGCATAGAGAACAAGGCTGTACTTAGAGCCGCTCTTATCGAGAAGTTCATCGATTGGTGGATTAGTAATGCCGTCCATTTGGTCCCCCTGTTTACGTGCCAATTAAAGCTAAATCAAAGCTGATGAGTGGTTAATCCTATCAGGCGTTCTACGACCTCTTCTACGCGCTCATTTATGACGTTTAAGTCAAAAAAGCTAGATTGCGCTAACTCATCCTGGGCGAGAGCCAATCTGGCGGCCCGTCTCTCTGCAGAATCCGTTCCCCGGCCTTCCAGACGAGAAACTAATTCTTCCCATGACGGTGGTTGCAAAAATACTAATACCGCCTCTGGCGCTCTCTCTTTGACCTGACGAGCACCCGCAATTTCAATTTCAAGCAATACATTTTTACCCTCACGCAGCGCATCTTCTACTGGTTTTCGTGGCGTACCGTATCTAGACCCAGCGAATTCCGCCCACTCTAAGAAAAGTGCGGATTTAATAGCGTTATCAAATTCTTCTTCAGAATAAAAATAGTAATCAACTCCGTCATGTTCATTATGCCGCGCAGTTCTTGTTGTTGCAGAAACACTTACCCAAAATGACTGTGTTTGTCGCAGAGCTTTGGCAACGGTGCTCTTACCAACACCACCAGGGCCAGAGAGAACTAGCAATTTTCCACGTTGCATTGCTGCGGTACGGTCGGGAAACTCTCGCAATAGATTGGCACGTTGCGCACGGCCGAGGCCTTGCACGCGACGAGTTTGAGAGATAGCCAAACGATCTAAAGTAGCAATTGCTCGAACTTTACCAACCCCAGCAAAAGACTCTAAGAGTTCAACTACACGCATTTTGGCGATCGCTTCATCGCTATCTGCCAATTCAAAGATTGCAGAGAGCGTTAACTCACCTACTTTTACTCTTGCCTTGGTTGCGGCTCGCACCTGACGTGCGGCTGTTGATTTGGCCAACGCGCTCTTGCGCTGTTCTGGAGTTAATTTTGGCGGTATTGGCACAGGAGAACTCTACGCAATAGCCGAAAGAATCTCATCGGCGATTAATCGTGCCTTCGCGGTCATCGCGTCCGCACCATCTGCCCAAGACCTAGTAATTGGTCTTCCGATAACCACGTAATTTGCTCCAACTGCGATCGCATCCGCCGGTGTCATCGTTCGCACCTGATCATCGCTACCCATTTCAGATAGCGGTCTCACGCCGGGTGTAATGATGATCGGCTCTTCTCCAATTGCGCTTCGAATCGACGCAGTCTCAAGTGGCGAACAAACGATCGCCTTAGCGCCAGCGCCGACTGCAAGTTTGGCGAGGGCGACCGCGCTCTCTAGCGCAGGACTGGCATAACCAATTTCAAAGAGCTCACCTTCAGATATCGAAGTAAGAATAGTGACTGCAGTAACTGCAACGTTAGGCACTGCATCGGCTGCAGCCTTAACCATCGCCGCGCCCCCACTGGCGTGAACTGTAAGGAACTTAGGTTGCAACTTGGCAACTGCTTTCGCAGCACCTGCCACGGTGTGCGGAATATCATGCAGCTTTAAATCTAAAAATATCTGCACACCGGTTTGATCAATTACCTTCGCTACCCCATCAGATCCAAAATTCAAATAAAATTCCAGCCCCAATTTATAAACACTGACGCTATCTTTCGTTGCGTGAATCCAAGCAAGTGCGGTATCAAAATCTGATGTGTCAACCGCCAAAATTATTGGAGCTTTCATAGGCCAACCTCTCGATGCGCAAAACCAATTGCCGACTTTAGAGATGAGAAACCCTTTGCTATCGAGAGATCCCGCAGTTCACTTTGAATCTCCACGGCCGCATGTGGATTCCCAAAACTCGCAGTACCAATACTGACACCAGATGCTCCAGCCAAAATTAATTCCAGCGCATCGCGTCCTGATGAAACTCCGCCCATCCCCAGAATCGGCACTTCGGGAAGTGCCGCGTGTACTTGATAAATCGCTCGTACCGCGACTGGTCTTATGGCCGGACCTGATAGCCCACCCGTTTTACCACCAAGATGAGGTCGCATAGTTTCTAAATTGATAACCATTCCCAGCACAGTATTTATCAATGCAAGAGCGTCGGCCCCAGATTCAACTACGCCCTTTGCAATCTCAGGTAAGTTCGTTACATCAGGAGAAAGTTTTGCGATAATTGGCAGTTCTCCACCAATCGTTTTACGAACACCATCAATAACTCGTCGAGAAGCATCTGGATCACAAGCAAACACTAAGCCCCGATTTTCCACATTGGGACAAGAAATATTTACTTCTATTGCGCTAATTCCCGAAACCGACCTAATTTTTCGAGCGAGAGTTGCATACTCTTCAATCGTCTCACCTGCAATAGAAATTATTATTCTGGAATTTTGCTCTACTAACCATGGAATATCGTTTGCAAGGAAGGCTTCAATACCTGGCCCTTGTAGACCAATCGAATTTAACATTCCTGAAGGGGTCTCGGCCATTCGTGGCGTTGGACGGCCATAACGAGGTTTATTCATCACCGACTTAGTAACTACTGCGCCAATATCTTTTAGTGGAAAGAACTGCGCCAACTCCTTACCCGAACTAGCACATCCACTGGCCGTAAAGATTGGAGTATTAAAGAAAGCATTTCCAAGAGTTGTTGAGAAATCAAACTCGCTCATGGAAGGACCTCGGGTACTTGTCCAACCAGATGCCACTGCACCGTTGATCCATCCATAACTGGGCCATCAATGCACGAACGCAACATAGAAATCTGTCCATCATCACCTTTAATGGGCAAGACGCAGGTCATACAAATTCCAATACCGCACGCCATCGCTTCTTCAACAGCACACTGATGAACAACATCGGTGTTCGCAGTTAGCTCAGAGATGGCACGCAACATACCCATTGGACCGCATGAGTAGATAACATCAATTGCTTTCGCCTCTATCAAAACTTTGATTGGCTCAGTCACTCGCCCGAGCTCGCCCATCGTTCCATCTTCAGTATAAATTTTTAACGAATTAACTGAACGTTTACCCTCCATCGGGGCATAAATTTTCGCGCTCGTCGAAGCTCCAAGCAACATATCAACTTTACAGCCGCGCGCTTTCAGAACTTCGGCGAGACCAAACAACGGAGCCGAACCATATCCACCGCCCACTAGTAGCGCATTGACTGGTGATGTGGGTATTCCGAAAGCAGTTCCTAGAGGTAGAACAATGTCGACTTCAGAACCTTCGATCTGAGAGCAGAGCCATTTTGAACCCGAGCCGTGTGGAGCAACTATCAACTCCATAGTTCCACCGAAGCTTGCACTTTCGGACACGCGCGAAATAGCGAATGCACGACGCAGAATCATCCGTGATGTGTCACCACCTACGTTTATGGCAACGAAGTTCCCGGGACGACAACTCTTAACGAGATCCCCGATACCAAAAACAATCTGGTGGTACTGCCCAACTCTTTTATTCGCCAAAATAGTTGCGTTGATGTGCGAAGCGCTGCGGTTAATTTGAGACATTACTTCTTTAGCCACTCTTGAATTGGAGAGACCGAAAGATCGCCGCGGTGCAACGCTTTGATCCCTTCGACCGCCGCGCTAAATCCAGCAGTCGTAGTTATGCACGGAATAGATCTTTGTACCGCCGCCGTTCTAATCGCCCAACCATCAGCGCGCGTTCCTCGACCAACAGGGGTGTTGATTACTAAATCAACCCCACCGCTATTTAAAAGTTCGACGATTGTCTTCTCCCCCATCGGTCCTGAACCTTCAGAATTCTTTCTCACCTTAAGAGCCAATATTCCATTATTAGCCAGAAAATCGGCGGTTCCGCCTGTGGCTATCAAAATGAATCCTAGTTCAGCAAAGGCTCGCGATGGCGCTAAACCAGAACTCTTATCTTTATCGGCTAATGAGATAAATACCGTTCCAGACTTTGGTAGCGGACCAAAAGCGCTGATCTGACTCTTGGCATAACTTTCACCGAAAGTTTGCGCTATTCCCATTACTTCACCTGTCGAGCGCATCTCAGGTCCGAGAACCGCATCGACGCCACGACCATCTGTCCTGCGGAAACGGTTCCAGGGAAGAACCGCTTCTTTCACCGAAATTCCTTTTGCAATCCCATCTCCATTTGCTGGCAACAAACCTTCGCTACGCAGTTGCTCGATACTTGTACCTAATGAAATTCGGGCTGCCGCTTTAGCTAAAGGCGTTCCAGTTGCTTTACTTACAAATGGCACGGTACGTGACGCTCTAGGATTTGCTTCAAGTACGTAAAGAATATCGCCAGCGATCGCAAACTGAATATTTATCAAACCTAGAACACCGACACCTTGCGCAATTTTTAGTGTGGCTTCGCGAATACTCTTCTGCTGGCTTGCGGTGATTGTCATCGCAGGTAGTACACATGCGCTATCCCCCGAGTGAATCCCAGCCTCTTCGATATGTTCCATTACGCCACCGAGGAAAAGTTCAGCTCCGTCATAGAGTGCATCCACATCGATTTCAATCGCACTATCTAGAAATCGGTCAACGAGAACTGGGTGATCGGGAGTTATATCTGTGGCCCTGGCAATGAAAGCAGAAAGTGCTGCGTCATCGTAAACAATTTCCATACCGCGTCCACCGAGAACGAAGGAAGGTCTGACTAAAACTGGATATCCGATGCGTGCTGCAATATCCAAGGCCTCCATTTGCGAAGCGGCCATACCAAATTCTGGCGCCGTCAAACCTTGCTCTGCAAGAACTCTGCCAAATGCACCACGCTCTTCAGCCAGATTGATGGCATCCGGTGAAGTACCCAAGATTGTTACACCCGCCGCTTTAAGTCCCGCCGCCAAACCAAGTGGAGTCTGACCACCAAGTTGAGTGATGACACCAAGCACCGGTCCAGCCAGAGTTTCAGCGTGGACCACTTCCAGTACATCTTCCAGAGTTAAAGGTTCGAAATATAAGCGATCGGATGTGTCGTAATCTGTTGAAACAGTTTCAGGATTGCAATTAATCATCACGGTTTCATAACCCGCATCCCGCAGAGTAAAAGAGGCATGTACACATGAGTAATCGAATTCAATCCCCTGACCTATACGATTTGGACCGCTACCCAAAATAATTACCGCCGGTTTAGTTCGTGGGCGAACCTCGGTCTCTTCTTCATAACTCGAATAGTGATACGGGGTGAACGCTTCGAATTCAGCGGCGCAGGTATCCACCGTTTTATAAACCGGATGCAGACCAAGATGGTGGCGCACTTTTCGGATATCTTCTTCTTGAACTCCGCGCAGCTGGGCAATCTGAGCATCCGAGAAACTCATCTCTTTTGCTAATTTTAGATAATCTAGCGTTAATTCAGCGGGTTGCGCCAGTTCTCGTGCGCGAAGATTAATCAAATCTAATTGATGCAAGAACCAACGATCAATCTTCGTGGCAGTGAAAACAGCTTCGATATCAGCGCCAGCCCACATCGCCTGCTGAACTTGCTGCAAGCGATACTCAGTTGGAATTCGCATAGCGATCAAGAGCGCCGCAAAATCGATTCCGATGAGATCTGCGGGGAATTTGAAGATCGCTTCTTTGCGTTCCAGAGAACGCAACGCCTTCATGAGCGCTTCTGGGAACGATCGACCAATAGCCATTGCTTCGCCAACGCTCTTCATCGTTGTTGTCAGGCGCGGGTCTGCATCGGCAAATTTCTCAAAAGCGAAACGAGGAACTTTGACCACGATGTAATCCAGCGTTGGTTCAAATGAAGCTGGAGTCACTTGAGTGATGTCGTTCTTGATCTCATCTAGCGTGTATCCAATAGCTAATTTGGTCGCAATCTTTGCGATTGGGAAACCGGTAGCTTTTGAGGCCAGTGCGCTAGAGCGCGAAACCCGCGGGTTCATCTCGATAACGATGATTCGACCGTCATCAGGATTAACCGCAAATTGAATATTGCAGCCACCTGTTGCGACACCAACTTCACGGATGATATCGATTGATAAATCACGCAATCTCTGGAACTCAACATCCGTCAAAGTTAAAGCCGGTGCAACCGTTATCGAGTCCCCCGTATGAACGCCCATCGGATCAATATTTTCGATACTGCAGACAATCACCACGTTATCTGATTTATCGCGCATTACTTCAAGTTCATATTCTTTCCAACCAATTATCGATTCTTCCAAAAGTACTTCCGATGTAGGGCTATGACGCAGCCCTGCGCCTGCGATCTGACGCAGCGAATCTTCATCGAAGGCGATACCTGAACCAAGTCCACCCATTGTGAAAGAAGGACGAATTACAACTGGATACTTCAATATTTGAACGCCGGCAATAATTTCATCCATAGTATGACAAATAATCGATTTCGCGGATTGACCACCAATTTTTTCGACGATACCGCGAAAAATTTCGCGGTTCTCGCCACGCTCAATTGCATCAACGTCAGCGCCAATTAACTTGGTTTTATACTTTTCCAAAGTTCCAGCTTTTTCAAGACCAATTGCGGCGTTAAGTGCAGTCTGCCCACCAAGGGTTGCCAATACTGCATCGGGGCGTTCCTTTGCGATAATTTTTTCAATAAATTCGGGGGTTATGGGTTCGATGTAAGTAGCATCAGCAAACTCTGGATCTGTCATGATCGTTGCCGGATTTGAATTTACAAGAATCACACGGATGCCTTCAGCACGGAGAACGCGGCAGGCTTGAGTTCCTGAGTAATCAAATTCGCAGGCTTGCCCAATGACAATTGGGCCTGATCCGATTACTAGAACACTTTTGATTGATTCATCGCGGGCCATTAGATCACCGCCTGAACTCTTGGATATTTTTTCATTAGCGTAATAAAACGATCAAAAAGATAAGCAGCATCATGAGGTCCCGCCGCCGCTTCTGGGTGATACTGAACGCTAAATGCGCCACGCTCTAACAATTGCAAACCTTCTACGACTCCGTCATTTAATCCAACGTGGGTAACTTCCCCAGAACCGTAAACGGTATTTAATATTGCATCAGTTGGAGCTTTGATTGCAAAACCATGATTATGGGCGGTAATTTCTACCTTGCCAGATTTCTTATCCAAAACCGGTTGATTTATACCTCTGTGTCCAAATTGCAGTTTGTAGGTTTCAAACCCAAGTGCTCTGCCTAAGATTTGATGACCGAAACATATTCCAAATATTGGAATTTCTGCACCCAGCACTTCACGAACCAAATCGACCACAGCATTCATGGTTGATGGATCACCAGGACCATTTGAAAGAAAAACTCCATCTGGTTTAACTGCCTGGATATCTTCGAAGGTTGAGTCAAACGGAAGCACGTGTACCTCAACACCCCTAGCCGCTAAAGCACGTGGGGTCGCACCTTTAATTCCTAGATCAATCGCCGCAACAGTAAATTTCTTTTCACCAACCGCAGGTACGACATAAGTTTTTTCGGTTGAAACATCCTCGCTTAGGTATGCCCCTGACATCGCTTCGGTCTTACGTACTTCGATCACCATTTCCTCGCGCGTAAGTTCAACACCAGAGAATATTCCTACCCGCATCGCACCACGGTCGCGTAGGTGGCGAGTAAGTGCGCGAGTATCAATGCCTTGAATGCCAATGATCGATTGTTCGATAAGTTCAGTCTCTAAATCTTTTTCGCTGCGCCAGTTACTGGTTATTGTCGAAGGATTTCTCACAACAAAGCCAGCCACCCAGATTTTCCTGGATTCATTATCGAGAGTGTTAACCCCAGTATTGCCAATATGTGGAGCCGTCATTACAACTACTTGTCTGTGATAGCTCGGGTCAGTGAGTGTCTCTTGATAACCGGTCATACCGGTCTGAAAAACAGCCTCACCAAATGTGCGGCCGGTAGCAGCCCAAGACTTTCCTTCAAAGATTCTGCCATCATCTAAAACCAGGAATGCTTTAGCCATTATTTTCCAGCACCTTCGAGAGATCCTTGATGGATCGAAGTTAGTTTTCCATTCAAAAAAGTTGGCATGCCCCTGAAAAACGTAGCGGTTACTGCTCCCTGCAAATTCATTCCATGGAACGGAGTGTTGCGGCTGCGCGAGGCGACCAGGTCGCGGTCTACTCGGTATGTCTGTGTGGGATTAATTAGCGTTATATTTGCGATCGCTCCAACGCTTAGCGCCTTGCCATGTTCGTCATAACCTGCGATTTTTGCTGGCGCATAGCTCATGCGATCGGCCACCGACTCCCAGTCCATTAAACCAGTTGCCACCATTGTCTGGTTGATAATCGAAAGCGCGCTTTCAAGTCCCAACATTCCGAATGCAGCTTCTTGCCATTCACACTCTTTAGCTTCCGCAGGATGTGGCGCGTGATCGGTTGCGACAATATCGATCGTTCCATCGGCTAAACCTTCGCGCAACGCCTCTACATCTTTTTGCGTGCGAAGCGGTGGATTAACTTTAAAAATAGGGTCATAACTAAGCGCGCTTTCATCCGTAAGCAACAGGTGATGCGGAGTTACCTCTGCCGTAACGTTAATTCCTCGCGCTTTCGCCCAACGAATAATTTCGACTCCCCCAGCAGTTGTTAAGTGACAGATATGTAAACGTGATTGAACATGATCAGCCAACAAAATATCGCGAGCAATGATCGCTTCTTCAGCAACCGCTGGCCATCCCTTTAAGCCAAGACGAGATGAAATGTCACCTTCATTCATCTGCGCCCCTTGCGTCAATCGCGGATCTTGCGCATGTTGGGCAATAACACCGTCAAACTTTTTAACATATTCGAGCGCTCTGCGCATAACCAGTGGATCGAATACACAACTTCCATCATCACTGAAGACGCGAACTTTGGCACGAGAATCCGCCATCGCTCCAATCTCAGCTAAGTTTTCACCTTTCAAACCTTCTGTTACCGCCCCAATTGGAAAGACATCAACAAATCCTGCGCTCTGCCCAAGTGCGAATACCTGTTCAACGACTCCTGCAGTGTCTGCAACTGGTGACGTATTCGCCATTGCAGAAACGGCGACAAAGCCACCTTTGGCAGCAGCCATCGAACCGGAAAGAACTGTCTCGGCATCTTCTTTACCTGGCTCGCGCAGATGGGTGTGCAAATCAACGAGTCCCGGAAGTGCAATCGATCCTGACAGATCTATCTTTGTAAACCCT
>Ga0187845_1001645_pt1 | contig 12620 bp, 10 predicted proteins | sample SpaLakP09_SKY_68_FD_134515 | JGI IMG/M metagenome (GOLD analysis project Ga0187845, IMG submission 134515) | Oligotrophic lake water microbial communities from Sparkling Lake, Wisconsin, USA - SP09_SKY_68 | ecosystem: Environmental > Aquatic > Freshwater > Lake | place: USA: Sparkling Lake... | reverse complement strand
CGATCTTGGTGGTGCTGGCTTTCTTGGTGGTGCTGGCTTTCTTGGTGGTGCTGGCTTTCTTGGTGGTGCTGGCTTTCTTGGTGGTGCTGGCTTTCTTGGTGGTGCTGGCTTTCTTCGCAGCCATTATGCAAAATCCTCGTGCACAACATAAATAGGTTCATGGCTTTGTACGACGAAATTAATATTTCGCTTTGCATATTTTTTGATTTGATAGCCAAAAGGCTTATTCATTCTGCATCGAATTAAGATTGCAACACATTCAAAGGCATGGCTAAATTTGATCTTTTTTCCCTCACTCGCAGTTCTACCTACGTATGTAATCGGAATTTCGAATGGCTTGAGACCGTTTCGCAGTGCCATTGCCGTCATTTGCGTATCTAAACCAAAACCCGATTCCGTCAATTTGATTGAGCGCAAGAAATCAACTGGGAAAAGCTTTAGACAAGTATGTAAATCAGTTATTGCAGTCCCGTAGAGAATATTCGTTATTCCCGTCAATACTCGTCTACCAAGTGCAAAAATGAATGAAGGATGCATGGAGTTTATGCCCCGAATTCTCACGCCATAGACGATCGATGCAACTCCCATTTGAATTGGACGGAAAAGTCGTGGAATGTCATGACCGAAATACTCTAAATCCGCATCGAAAACTAATGCATGGGAATACTCGGCTAAGCTAATACCCAACCGAACCGCATGACCTTTTCCCCTATTTTCGGGGAGATCAATGAATCTGATATGGAAAAGGTGTCTTGGCCATTTGATAATCTCTCTTGTGTTATCTGTAGAGCCATCGTTGATTACAATGATTTCAAATGGAAAATTAACATCTACGCTAACCAGTTCGCACAACGCTTCGCATATTCGACTTGCCTCGTTATAAACAGGCACGATTACCGTTAGGCCAAGAGGTAAGTTTCCAGTCTCTGGATGGATTGGAATTACATTGCTCACGATAGATCCATAAGGCTAAGTTCTTGAATGATCTCTTCTCTTGTTTGGGCAAATACATACGATGCGATCCCGGAGTAGAGAGTTTGGAAATCTTCAATATTTAGATTCAATTCGACAAAAATTTCCTTGTCACTCCGTCCTTCTAACATGAGGCGAGCAATAATTTTCTGCATATAACTCAAGTGACTCGTCATTCCTTCACCAAACGAAAGTCCAATTGACCCAAAATTTCGATTCGATTCCCTGCGGCGCTTGAAATAGAAAAAGGAAAATATTGCTTGTAAACCTGCGAGTAGAGAACGATCAGAGCCCGAGATTTCAATTTGCTTTTCAAGAACGATAATCAAACCAGCGCGTGCTTCAAGATTTTGAATCAATGGGATGCAAATGATTCCGTGAGTCTCTTGGAATTCACTCGAATTTTCATCACTTACAGATGTGATGATTGGTCCATTCGCCGTCTCTTTGCCGTTGGAATAGGCCCGAGTAACGCGAGCCTGCTCAATTAGTTTTACAATTTTGTGATTGGAATTTAGTGAAAAAATCATCTTTTCAGGGTCATTGGAAGCAAAGTTGTGCTGGTGGGAAACTTTCCAGGTACTGGAATCGAGGTCATCACCGGGGGCAATAAGTAATGCACTAATTGCGTGGTGTCTTTCGAAAGTGGATACCACTAATAGTTCTAGCGCGCGACGGAAATCTTCTTCCTCGCATACAGCACCTAGAATTTCCATAAGGTTGAGTGAGTCAACAAAAGGAATTTCCTGGTCCATGAAAGGCAAAAAGCCCAAGCTACTATTTTCCATCAAAATACCTTCCTGAAGAACGCCTTGCGCGCAGAGGATTGACCTGCACGTTTAGATGGCAAATGATTACACACGGAACAAATTTCGGAGTCGGTGATCACACTTTTTGATGGGTTTGCACTAAGCCTATTTTTTGTTCTTGGAAAAAGCACTGATGGGTTTGCACTCATCAAATTGTTGATCAGATAATTTTGTCAAGTCAGAATACTCTTAGCAGTCTACGGATTGTAGAATTCCAATTTTTAGGCGAATCGATAAGTTATGTTGTGAGGGGTTATCCCTACAATTCAAAAAAATTATCTTTTTTTCACACTGAGATTCCTCAAGGCATATATATGAAAATCACAAATGTGAATTTTGCGTGAACAAAACATTTTGTGATAGTTGAGAGGGATTTTATTTATACTCACTGGTACATTTGTCAAGTCATTTTCCCCTGCTAGCCCTCAAACATCACCTATGTCTATGAGCCAGCGATGGATAAATGATGGGAACGCCCATCAGTAAAGCGTCAAAGAGAGGGGTTAGTATGAACAGAGGACTGGGATCAGTTGATGGGTTACCCAAATTACTCATTGTCGAAAACGACAAACTGCTGCTTACATTAATGGCTAATGCACTTCATTCAAATGGGTACGGCATTGTGGGCACTGCAATAGATGCAAAAACTGCCCTTCAATATGCCACAAAAATTAGGCCAGATGTGGCTATTTTGGATATCGCCTTGGGTGCAGGGCCTTCAGGTATAGACCTTGCTAATAAACTCCGCACTCAGTATCCGAAAATGGGAATTATTTTTTGTACATCCTTCAGTGATCCTCGATTTGGTAAGACTCCTACTAGATTGCTGTCGACCTGTGCATACCTTCCAAAACAAGGTGTCACTAAACTGGATCACTTAGTCCAAAAGATTGACGAGTCCCTTTCTCTGGCACAGAATCCTGAAGTTGAAGTGAAACTGAAAGTCTCAGCGATGCATCATCACCACTTGACGGCAAATGATATTGAGTTGCTCGAACTCATCTCACGTGGCTTATCGAATAAGCAGATAGCGCTCGAGAAGAGTGTGACAACCAAGTCTTGTGAGAATGCAATATCTCGCTTAGCCAAGAAATTAAAGGTTTCTAATTCTCCAGAAACTAATCAACGTGTACTCCTGGCGAAAGAGTATCGAAAGCTCTCAGGAAAAGAGCTTTGATTCAAAGCATTAAGTATGCTCAGCGTCAAGGGGAAAACTCCTTCTTTCCCTTGAGGTTGCTAAATTTCATACCAAAACTGGCCTGGAACCAGGACTGGAAGATCCACTTCAGGTTTACAAATGTAGTTTTTTTGGCGGCCCTCATCCCAACTCTCCTCTCCGAGTCTGGCGTAATTAAGTCTGAACGAATTTATCTATATTCACTATTAGAGAAAATTCTTTTGTGGGCTACATTTCTTGGACTTGTTGCGCTATTCAATTTTGCTTTACTCAAGCGCAGAGTTGGTCGAACTAATCTCTTCGAGGTGGCCTCATTGGGATTTATGGCTGGTCTTATAACAGCAGTTCTCGACGTCACGTATCAAAAATTTTTGGGACTGATTCAAATTGAGTTTTACAGCATTTCAAAAATTCTCTCCCTTGCCCTTACGGGTGCTCTCTGGATTCCAATTGGTAGCGCCCTGATGCAAGCCCCTCTCGAAGTAAGGGCAAAGAAGGCGAAGGCGCTGCAGGAATTAGAAAAATTACGCCGCAGCCAAATCCGTAACTCTGATGTTTTGAAAGAAATACAGAAGCAAGTTAACGCTGATTTTGAACTCCGCTTACAAAGCACTGTTTCAGAACTTAAGGTGAAGACACCTCAACTAGATATTTTCAACAAAAAGCCCGATATGACCCAGTACCTGAATAAAGAAATTGCCCAATGGAACCTAACCGCGATTCAATCTATGCGCCAACTTTCTCATGAGTTTGCTATCGCCAACAATGAAAAAAGCCTCAGGTGGGTAGAAAATCCTAGAAGAATTTTTTGGCGAATCCTGGCAATTATTGACTCATTCTCCACAAGCATTAAGTCGGCACCAACTAGTCCCTATCTCTTCACTGCAATGGTTGGATCACTCATCGCTTATCCCGTACTACGCGGACAGTCCTTTCAGGGTGGAGTAGTCAGATTTTTCACAGTTGTCTTTCTCATTTTTTTAGTGCAATCAGTTATCTTCATAGCTAGAAGGAAACTGAGGCCAGGTTGGTGGTTTCTGGACATATTCGGGCTGGCTGTGACCATGATTCTTCCTTGGATCATTCCATTTTTTTCTACGATAGATAATACGAAGCAGACACACGACAATAAGAGAATCATTTTTGATATTGCGATTGTCCTCATCTTCATGGCAATACATATCGCACAGAGTTACGTTATATCTGGTGAGGAAATTATCAGAGTCCTAAATAAGCAAAATTCTGAGAACTTAATAAGAGAAAAACTCACGAGTGAGCAGGTTGCAATTCTTTCAAGGAGCTGGGCAGAACATATTCACGGAAGGCTTGTGACCCGTTTGACTTCAGCTTCAATATTATTGGAGCGAGAAGGGCCCAAAGGCGATTCCGAATCAACGATTGCGGCACTGGATATAATTTCTGACGCGCTTCATGACGAAAATTCAAACCTGGCTGAGGCTGATGTTGAGAAAACCTTAGGTGAAGAGATTAGTTTTCGTGTTGAACCTTGGAGTGGGATTGTTGATATTCGAGTCCATTTCGAATCAAGATGCAAGTCAAAAAAATCACATAGGCTCTCTGAAATAGGTGTTCTGATTGAAGAAGCCATCTCAAATAGTGTTCGGCATGGGGATTCAACTGTAATAGATCTCTCAATTGCCATGGCTACTCGCACTGAATTACTCGTTCGCATCGTTGATGACTCTAAAGTTCCATTGGCAGCTGACATGACCGAAGGTGAATCCAGAAGCTTAGGTTTACTTATTTACGAATCAGTCTCTGATGGAAATTGGACCTTAGAGCACAATCCCCAAAAAATGGCCACGACCTTCCAAGCAAAGATTTCCTTAGTATGAAAATTACTCTTACCGAATGTGCGTAATTTTCCCATAATGTCCATCTCCACCTAACGAAAGGTAAGACGAAAAAATGAGAATACTAGTTACAGGGGCTGCAGGATTTTTAGGTTCCCACTTTGCAGAAAAGTATCTATCGGAAGGGCATGAAGTGCTCGGTGTGGATAACTTTTACACTGGTCAGAGAAACAATATTACCCACCTAATGGATAACTCGAATTTCGAAATGCTTCGCCATGACATCACTCAACCACTCATTGTTGAGGTTGACGCTATTGCTAATTTCGCGTGCCCTGCTTCACCGATTCAATATCAGCGTTATCCAGTTCAAACAATAAAGACAAGTATTTTAGGAATTACAAATATGCTCGGCCTTGCTAAGAGACTCAATATCAAGATCATGCAGGCTTCAACGAGTGAGGTTTACGGAGATCCCACTATTTCACCACAAGTTGAAACGTATTGGGGCAATGTGAATCCGATTGGAATTCGTGCTTGTTATGACGAAGGAAAACGAGTGGCTGAGACGATAATGTTCGACTACCACCGTCAATATGGAACTCAGATCAAGATTGCTCGTATTTTCAATACATACGGACCAAGAATGTCTCTCGATGATGGACGAGTTGTCACAAACTTTATTGGGCAAGCGCTTCGCAATGAATCAATAACGATTTATGGCGATGGTTCCCAATCGCGTTCATTTTGCTATGTTGATGACCTAATTTCTGGCCTATCCTCCCTCTTTGATTCTGCCCCCGATATCCATGGGCCAATTAATCTTGGAAATCCAGTTGAATTTACAATGATTGAATTAGCGACCAAAATAATCGAGCTGACAAATTCAAAATCAAAATTGGTTTTCGAAGCCCTTCCGGAAGATGACCCGAAGCAGAGGAAACCGGATATTTCTAAAGCTAGAGATATCCTGAATTGGGATCCTAAGGTTGCTCTTCAGGATGGCCTAGTCAAAACAATTGACTACCTTGCAAAACAGGTTTAATCAATGAGAAAAACACTAACTCTTGGTCTGGCCTTTTGTATATCTATACTGCAAATTGGAGCGGCATCTGCCAATACATCAATTGTATTCAAAGGCAGGACTATAAATGTTTATCACCCAAGTAACCCATCTGCTGGTTTACCAAAAGGGCTAGTCCTACTGCTTCATGGATATGGCGGAACCGGTAAGCAAATAAATGACTATTTACAGTTTAAGCAAATTGCGAAGCAAGCTAATGTAATATATGTAACAGTAGAGGGAACAAAAGATTCCTCTGGTAAGCAGTTCTGGAATGCGACTTCATCCTGTTGCAACTTTTCAAAGAAAAAAATTGACGAAGTCACCTATTTTAAAGAATTAATCCAAGACTTGCAGAGACAAAACTCAGTGGATCCCCAACGAATTTTTATCATCGGGCACTCTAATGGAGGATTCATGGCTCATAGCTTGGCCTGCTCGCTCTCGCCTATTGTTGCCGGGATAATTAGCATTGCAGGAGAGCAAGCACAAAATGCAGACGATTGTAAGCCTGATTATTCTGTCAATATTCTCCAAATACAGGGAATGGCCGACCTAGTTGTTCCATACTCCGGTGGCAATTTGGGTCTTGGTCCCTTTCCGGGTGCCGAGGCAACCTTGAAAATGTGGGCCACGAAGAATTCCTGTGATTTAGCGAAGTTTGAAGTTAAAGAGATTCCGACTTTAGTTTACTTGAAACCGTCTACGCCGAGTCTTTCTAAGAGTTACGCAAGTTGTCCCATCGGCGGTAGTGTCGAACTTTGGGCTATCCCGCGGGCTGGACATGTGCCCATTTTCAATCTTCAAGGACAACGCCAAATTGCTAATTGGATAAATACTCATCCCGGGTTAGTCAAAACTACTACTAAATACAATCCAGATGATCTCTCGGATTGAAATTTAGTCAACTTAAAGATGTGACTAAACGTTTTTCAATGATATCTGCGAGAAGTGCCGATCCAAAATTTGATGTATGGGAATCGTCAAAGACAAAAGGCTCTAAATTCCCAGCATAAGATCCAACAGCTGTGCATTGACCATTTATACTGCAAAGCTCTTTCAAAAGATTTATAAAATATGTTTGTTCTTGTCGGATAGATCTCTCCATTTTTGTATCTAAGGCTTGCATTAATAAATAGTCTGGAGTGAAGATCCTTTCCCCCTCTTTGAGCGCGATATTCTTTCGAACCAACACCGATGGTAAATCGGGACTCCACTGAGGGGAATTTCCTACAACAAAAATTCTAGATTCAGGGGATTTCTCATGTATTAACATGACGGTCTTTGACAAAGATTCAAGTAATTCCCTCTCACCAAATTTTGTTCGTAGAGATCCATTCAGCCAGTTTCCAGCAATAACTATATTCCTTGGCTTTAGACGATCGATGATTTCTAAGTCATGCTGAAAAACTACATTACATCGTGCCGGTAGAATTTTACTCTTTGTCAATGCAAAACAACCAGCAAAAGAAACAGTAGAGAAGTTATCTATTTTGTTTTTTAATCCATTTGAAATCATTGCCGCATGAGAATCACCGATTACTATAGTGCCCTTATTTGATCGATAGTCTTTTACACAATCTGGACTCAAATCCAAAGTTGATGAATCGACGCCAAGAAAACATCTACCATAATCATAATTTGTTTTATTTGATAATGACTTGAAAGCGAGAATGCTCTCTTGCTCGACAGAATAATTCTTTATGGTGCCAAGTCCGGATACTAGTACCGCCCCTACAATTATTGAAATTAGAGTAGCAATCAAAAAACCCCGAGAGATAAGTGAGTTTTTTGAGTCACTCGCATGTAGCCTACGCAATGGTTTCTCAACCCAAAAAGACAATCCGTATCCAAGAACAAACGTTAAAATCAGACAGGTCATTTTCTCCAGGTTATTTAATTCTCCTGTCACGGCATGGCGCCAAAGAACCAAAACTGGTTGGTGAACAAGATAAGTCGAGTAACTTGCCAAACCTAAACTTTGTAAAAACCTATTGTTTAAAGCCTGAGTCACGCGATTTTGTTTGGAAATTAGCAAGAGTAATATGCCGCTAGCCAAGACTGCAAGCAGTTGAATGTATTCTTGAAAAAGTGGAATTTGATCGCTGAATAAATGCAAGAACACAACGGTTGCTATTGCAAAAAATGAGAGAAATTCGGCATATCGAATTTTTCCCGAGGTGCCAATTTTACCTGTTAGCAAAATGGCAGCGATAAGGGATCCAAATAGAAATTCCCAAATCCTAAAGGGAAGTAGATAAAAAGTAGCGACGGGGAAATGATTCGCAAGAGCTAGATGCAGAACTAGTGAAGAAATAAATAGAGTAGATATGACCTTTGTTGGGGACTTACGACTCTTGAATAGGAAAAGTGCGAAAAAGGGGAAAATTAAATAATATTGTTCTTCAACCGAGAGGGACCAAATATGAATCAACGGAATGAAATCTGCAGATGGATTAAAATATCCTGTAGTACGCCAAAAAAAGATATTTGAAAATAATCCAAGTGATGAGAGATAGCTGGTTGAAAAAGTCGAAAGTTCATCCGGTAGGAGAATAATCGACGCAATGATCGAAGTTCCCACGAGGGTAAGGAAGAAGGACGGGAAAAGTCTAATAGTCCTACTTTTATAGAATTCTATTACTCGAAAAGTGGAATTATCTAAGTCGTGCCAAATTTTCCTTGTAATTACAAATCCACTAATAACAAAAAAAATATCCACGCCTAAATAGCCACCTGGAGATTCTAAAAAACTAAATTTAAAGTGATAGAAGAGCACCATTATAAGAGCGATCGCTCTTAGCCCATCAATCTCTGGGATTCGATTCGAATTCAGTTTTCCGATTTTTTTAGAATTCACCTAATAATTATAGAAGTTCAACCAAGTGTTTTGCCTATTTCTTTGAAATGATAGGGGTTACCACCTAAGATATAAGAGTGAAATGCCTTACCGATTGATATATTTCATTTACTATCACTGGATTCATGCTAGTTTGATAATAATATTGTTCGATATCTCACGGATGGAAATATTGAAATGCGCATACTCGTAACTGGTGGTGCCGGATACATAGGAGGCACAGCTACTTCAATCTTGCTCGATCTTGGATATGAAGTAACCGTTTTAGATGACTTATCAACGGGTCACGCAGATTGTGTTGATAGTCGGGCAAGTTTCATCGAGGGTTCCCTGCTAGATCCGCAAGCCATAAGGATGTCGCTTGTTGACTGTGATGCAGTAATGCATTTTGCCGCAAAGGCTCTTGTTGGCGAATCTGTCGAAAAGCCTGAACTTTATCAAGCTATTAATGTGGATGGATCTAGAAATTTACTTGATGAGATGATGGCTTCAGGAGTAAACAAATTAGTTTTTTCATCTACTTGTGCGACCTATGGCCAACCAAAGTTATCGCCAATTTCAGAGGATGCCGAAACGCTACCCATCAACCCCTATGGAAAAACCAAACTTCTGGTAGATAAAATGATTACCGAAGCGGCCAAAGGATCTCTTGCCGCTGTCAGCCTTCGCTACTTCAATGTTGCAGGTGCGATGAAAACTAAGAATGGGTGGTTAGCAGAACGTCACGACCCAGAATCACATCTCATTCCTAACACCTTAAGTGCGACTTCCAAGAATCCACTCATGGTATTTGGGACCGACTGGCCAACTGCGGATGGAACATGCATTAGGGACTATATTCATGTGATTGATTTAATTGATGCCCATGTTAAGGCGCTTGTATTTCTATCTCCAAGTTCCCATAAAATCTTCAACTTGGGAAGCGGAAGTGGCTATTCGGTGGCCCAAGTAATATCAACTGCAAGTGAGGTGGTCGGATATCAGATACCTTACGAGAATTCACCACGACGAGCGGGAGATCCTGCAGTGCTTGTTGCCGATAACTCCAAAGTAAAAACCGCACTAGGCTGGACTCCAACTCGGACTCTTAAAGAAATGGTCCGAGATGCCTGGCATTCACAACAGTGAAAACTTTTACTCTAGTTCATGATATTGGCGTAACCAAGAATTCTTCCAAAAAAGTAGTTTTTTAGCGATAACTAGGCAAAGCTAGGTTATTTACTTCCTCTTAAACCCTGCAGGACAAACTGGATTTACACCAGTTATTTTCTTGGCTTTATTGCCCTTGACGCAAGTAATTGTTCTCTTCGCTCCTGCGGCACCCGCCTGAGTAATTCTCATCTTGATTGTCGGAGATGAGAAACCAAACCCATAAGCACCCATACGGAAGAATCCATTTTTTTCGTTAATGATTGTTGTGGCTACCTGTGCCTGTCCATCATTGCTTAGTACAGATACTGTGGCACCGATTGGTGCTTTGCTAAATCCGTATAAACATCGAGCAACGGTTGAATTCAAAACTAAGTCGTACGTTCCAGAGGTAAGAGATCCATCTGGTTTGATGTGTGGAGCTGCAACTTTGTAATCCAAGGTTCCTTCGGTTTTATTGAACGCTGGTGCACCTGAAGAGAAAACGCTGGCATTGGTAAAGATCAAACCTGCTAGCGAATTGACATTGGACGTACATTTCGAAAGCTCTGATGCCGTATTGCTAGTTAGATTTAGCGTCTGGAAACTCCACTGGCTAGGCATTGCTACCGCTTTATCACCGAGGAAAGGCATCCATGACAAGAATTCATCTATTCCAAGATCGTCATACTTGTTGCTGTGGCCTTTAAGAATTGATACAGATTCAAATGGATCTTGCCGACTCGTGCCGGCATAGAGACCGCCACCACGATCTTTTTGATATCTCTCGCGCATTTCTGGGGTCAAATCTGAATTCTTAGTCCAGCCAAATACGACCGGTACCTTTACTGGTTCAGCGAGAATTTGTACTTTAGCTGTTCCGCCGTTGGTTGCAGTAGTTACAGAGACTTCTGGGTTTGCCATACGTCCGTAAAGCCAACCGTTGAATCCCTTTGACATATTGAGGGTAATTCCAAAGGAGTGGTTTGCAGGAAAAGGTTGCGACTTTATGCAAGTGGTTCGAGTTGCCATCAAACACCTATCGTCTGTGATGAATCCAGATAAGCTGGAGTTCATAGTGTCCGTGCCTGGTCCCACTCGCTTTCCAACGTAAAATATAGGGTCTAAATTTGGTCCACCGGGAACAAATTGTCCTGTTTCTACCGTAACCGGATAAAGGCTATTCGTTAGTTGATCAAGAACAAACCTATTTGATGTCCCTGCGTCTCGATGCGAGTAAAAATCAGATTTAACCAGATACAAATCACCGGCTGAATGTGCAGCGCTAGGTAACGAAACAACCAGCGGGTTTCCACCATTTGGTAAACCGATTCCTGGATTTCCCTTAACCGCAGCGTCAAAGCTTTCGGTTAACTCTGGTCTCGGGATAAATGAAGTTGAAACAGAACCGGTAGTTAGATTCTTACTTGTAATCCCTGCAATGCAATCAACTTCTGCTGAGTTTGCACAGGGAGTTAAATTCAAATTTGCTAATTGAAAAGTGAAATTGACTGGGCACTTCTCCATGGATTTACATCTAGCCATCCCAGTAATTACCTGATTTTCAACCTTGAAAGTCGCGACGTTGGTCCAGAAACGAGCAAGAGATCGTGTGTTGTTTACAAGGTAACCGGTGTATCCAGGTCCAGGTGGGCCAACAACTTCGAACTGTTCATCGATTGCTGTGTCTGCAACGGCTGTTGAAACCGAAGGAGCGCCTGTCACTGCAAGCATCGCTACCAGTAGAAGTGACTGAAACTTTCGGCGCTTGGCAATTCTCATCCTAGAAAGATAGTCGCAACTGCCAATTAACTCATCACGCACTGAGTGAATTTAAGGTTATTTCTGCCTGCAACAGTTATCTGGGCTACTTGGCTTTGCGCTGGCAACGGGGGCAAAAGTGTGAAGAACGGGCGCCGAAGGTGATGCGGCGGATTGGGGCGCCGCACCTTGGGCAAGGCTCGTCGGTGCGGCCATAGGCGGCAAGGGATTGCTCGAAGAATCCGCTTTCACCATTGACGTTTATATACAAGTCATCAAATGAAGTGCCGCCTTTTGCGATCGCTTCTTGCATTACCTCGGTGGCAAAATCAATGATCGTTGCAATCTTCTTCTTTGAAAGATCCGTTGTGGAAATTTCAGGGTGGACTTTGGCGCGCCAGAGAGTTTCATCAGCGTAGATATTTCCGACTCCGCTCATTATCTCTTGATTTAAGAGCGCAGTTTTAATTCGGATGTTTCGTTTAGCGAATTTGTTGATGGTTTCTTCGCGATCAAATTTTGGATCAAAGGGATCTTTGGCAATGTGTTGGGCAGATGTTGGAACACCATCTGTGATTTCCTCAACTGAGACCCAACCGAAGGTGCGTTGATCGTTAAATACTAATTCGCGCTTGCGCATCATTTTGGAAAGCTCGAACTTGGCACGCACATGCTTTGCTTCGGGGCGGTTCTTTTCGTGAATAAGGAATTGACCACTCATGCCAAGGTGGGCAACTAGAACTTGTGGACGATCGAGTGCAAACCAGAGAAACTTACCGCGGCGATTTAAACCAATTATCTTGGCACCGTTTATTGATTTTAGTGGTGCGATTGATTCGGGCTTGAGTGCACGCGGATGCAGATCGTGCGCTGCCGTAATTGTGTAACCCTTAACGAGCTTTTCAAGTCCGCGGCGAACGGTTTCAACTTCTGGTAATTCGGGCATTGCTTAACCTTTATTGATCACGCTAAGGGCTGCAAGTGCGCTGTCATAGCCTTTATCTTCTTTGCTGCCCGGCAATCCAGCGCGCGCAGT
>Ga0187845_1001641_pt1 | contig 12638 bp, 12 predicted proteins | sample SpaLakP09_SKY_68_FD_134515 | JGI IMG/M metagenome (GOLD analysis project Ga0187845, IMG submission 134515) | Oligotrophic lake water microbial communities from Sparkling Lake, Wisconsin, USA - SP09_SKY_68 | ecosystem: Environmental > Aquatic > Freshwater > Lake | place: USA: Sparkling Lake... | reverse complement strand
TTCGCTAGCATGATCATTCAGCCACCAGCTTTTTGGAAACGATCAAATTTGGAATCCATTCGAGCAGCAGTAGTTGGCCCGAATAAACCAGATGCCATGCCAGTTAGAGTCTTAGCTGGACCTGCGTAATAAACAGCATGGTTTTTTAAGTACTCAGGCATTGGTTTGCCTTCATCAAGCATTTGATTAATTTTGGCATGCGCTAAATCTCGGGCCACAATCATTGACCCGGTTAAAGAAACTCTTGCTTTAACTGGCAGTTTGGTTAGTTGAGCTAACACTGCTTTCATCGGTTGATTCAAATCAATTTTTGTCATGTCATCGTTTAGATGGGTATCAATTACTTCGGGTAAAAATTGTGCTGGTTCAGTTTCTAGTTGTTCTAAGAAAACTCCATCTTTGTTAATTTTGGCTAAAATTTGTCTATCAGCAGCACAAGAAACCGCTATGGAAACCGGTAAAGATGCACCATGTCGGGGAAGTCTGATAACTCGAACATCATGACAGAAATATTTTCCACCAAATTGGGCACCGATCCCAAATTTCTGACTCATTTCTAACACATGTTGTTCCATTGCTAAATCTCTAAATCCATGACCATCAATTGTGCCTTGAACAGGCAAAGTATCAAGAGATCTGGTTGAAGCAAGCTTGGCAACTTTTAATGAATATTCAGCACTTGGTCCACCAATAACAATTGCTAAATGATACGGAGGACAAGCTGCAGTGCCAAGTAAGCGAAGTTTTTCATCTAAAAATTCATCTAATTTTTGAGGGTTAAGCAAAGCTTTTGTTTCTTGAAACATTAAAGATTTATTAGCTGAACCTCCACCTTTGGCCATGAACATGAATGAATATTCCATTTCATGTCCTGGTTTAGTATCAGCATAAATTTCAATTTGGGCAGGAAGATTTGTGCCAGTATTTTTTTCTTCCCACATTGAAAGAGGGGCAAGTTGAGAATAACGTAAATTCATTTTTTGGAAGGCATTAAAAATTCCTTCAGAAATTACTTTTTCGTCATGAGAATTAGTTATGACATTAGCTCCACGTTTTCCGGTGATAATTACAGTTCCGGTGTCTTGACACATTGGTAATACCCCGCCAGCAGAAATGTTGGCATTCTTTAATAAATCAAGGGCCACAAAACGATCATTATTACTTGCTTCTGGGTCATCTAAAATCTTTTTCAACTGTTTTAAGTGACTAGTTCTCAATAAGTGTTGGGTGTCATGCAGTGCTTCAAAAGTTAACTTCTTAATGGCCTCTGGTTCAATTACTAAGAATTCTTTGTTACCAAGTTTTTCAACCTTGAATCCAGAGTCAGAAATTTTTCTATATTGGGTGGAATCTTCACCTAGTGGAAGAAGTTCGGTGTATTTGAACTCAGCCATGATGAATTTTCCTTTCTGACAGCACCTTTTCACCTCTTAGCCTATTCGCAAGATGTGAGAACGTGAGTTATCGGTAACAATGGTGTTCATGAGTGAGAAAAAACCAAGATCGGCACAGTCAGTTTCAGACATGATCCGATCTTTAGGAGCTGTTGGGCTTTTGGTTGCTTTGCTGGCAACATTTGTGTGGTTAACCCGAACTGATTCAGAACAGGTATTAAGAGAAGTTGATTGGCAAGGAATTGCCATTGGTGCTCAAACCAGAACAGATCTTCCAACTCTTGGACCTGTTGGTTTAGATAAAACCTGGGTTGCCACTAGTGCTCGTTTAGAAAATGTGGGGGATAGAGAAGTTTGGCGAGTGGGCGTTGTTACTCCAACGACAGAATATGTCAGCGTAATTGTTTCAAAAAATGAAATAAAGAAACTTATTAAGACATATGTAAATATTGAAAGCGAAACTGAAACTACTAAAATAATTGGAGCTAAAACTTACACAGCTCTAGAAGATCAAGAGAACAGAGTTTTGTATATTTCTGAATCAGGAATCAACACTTTAATTTATTCAACTGCTAACTGGGATGAAATTACAAAATTTGTGGAGAATTTAAAAGTTCCCACTAAGTAGTTAGTCTTCTTCGTCTTCTTCGTCGTCTTGAGTTAGTTCTTCTAATCTTTCTTGAGCATTATCTAAAATTGTTTGACACAAAGCTGCCAGCTCTTCACCTTTTTCCCATAGTTTTAAAGTTTCCTCTAAAGCTAGGTTGCCTGATTCAAGTTGGGTAACAATTTCTTCTAGAGCAGTCCTTGCTTGCTCATAAGACATGTTTGCATCTTTTGCCATAGGTTAACTCTATTTCTTCTACTTAGTTACTTGTGCATGGAGGGAATCTTTTTCAACACGAATATCAAGTAAATCACCAATTGTGGCATCACTAGATTTTCTGATCAGTTTGCCATCTTTACCTTGCACAATGGCAAATCCTCGAGCAAGTGTTCCCAGTGGAGAAAGAGTTCTCAATTGAGCTAAACGTGGCTTGAACCAAGATTGCTCATTGTTTACTTTGGAAATTATTAGTTCTCTTAAACCACTTTTGAGATCAAATAGTAGGTCTCTGTGAGTTTGAATGAATTCACTTGGTGAGTTAAGTGCTGAGGTTTCCAATAATCTTTCCAGAGATACTTGTTCTCTTTCTATTCGATTACTAATTCTTTCTCTCATTGAGTCAATGAATCTATCAATTAAATCAATTTCATCTTCTAAATCAGGAACAATTTTTGTAGCAGCATCAGTTGGGGTTGATGCTCTCAAATCGGCAACATAATCAAGCAGAGGAGTGTCTTGTTCATGCCCAATGGCACTCACAACTGGAATCACGGATGCTGCAACTGCTCTGATGAGTAATTCATCTGAGAATGGAAGAAGATCTTCAAATGAACCGCCTCCACGAGTGATGACAATTACATCAACTTTCTTTTCCGCATTTAATTGCGACAAACTAGCTCTTACTTCGGCAGATGATTTAACTCCCTGCACGGCAACTTCGTGCACGTCGAATTCAATTCCGGGCCAACGAAGTTTGGCATTTTCTATAACATCTTTCATAGCTGCACTTGCTCGACCGCAAATTAAACCAATTTTTTTAGGTAAAAACGGAATTGGTTTTTTTCTCTCGGGAGCAAACAAACCCTCCGCAGCCAATTTTTGTTTCAATTTTTCTAACTGAATCATTAATTCACCTAAACCAACAGGTGAAATAGCTTTGCCCCTAATTATTAAGGAACCACGATTCATCCAAAATTCTGGTTTGCCATGAACTAGCACTCGTAATCCGCTAGTAATTTCAGTAGGAGAACTTTCAATTACCGATCTATTAAAAACAACATTAAGTGTGGCATCAGCAGAGACATCTCTTAAATCCATAAAGACCCAGTCAGAACCAGGCCTGATTTTAACAGAAGTTATTTGACCTTCAATCCATACAGAAGGAAGTTGAGTAATAATTTCTGATAAAGCCCTAGCCGCATCCTTAACTTGGATTGCATCTTCTGGTGATTGTCCCGTTGCCATAGGAAACAGCGTAGGTGCTCAAGATGCTTATGACAACGCGAACGCCTACGATAATTATCGTGACCACCACAACTGGAAAAGTACTTTTAGCAGCCCCCAGAGGATATTGCGCTGGCGTTGATCGTGCTGTTGTCACTGTTGAAAAAGCACTTGAAGTTCACGGTGCACCGGTTTATGTTAGAAAAGAAATTGTGCATAACAAGCATGTGGTTGAAACATTAGAAAAACGTGGCGTAATTTTTGTTGAAGAATTAAGTGAAGTTCCAGAAGGTTCTTTAGTGGTATTTAGTGCACATGGAGTTTCTCCTGCAGTGCATGAGCAAGCTAAGGAAAGAAACCTTAAAACTATTGATGCCACCTGTCCTCTAGTGACCAAAGTTCACAATGAAGCAAAAAGATTTGCTAAAGACGGTTACAAAATTATTTTTATTGGCCACGAAGGACATGAAGAAGTTGAAGGAACAATGGGAGAAGTACCAGACAACATGGTGTTAATTGATGGACTAGATCAAGTTGAAAAACTTGAAGTCAAAGAAGGCGAAAAAATTGCCTGGTTATCTCAAACCACATTGTCTGTTGATGAAACTTTAGAAACAGTTCATGCGTTAAAGAAAAAACTTCCGCTTTTAATGGATCCGCCCTCTGACGATATTTGTTATGCCACCCAAAACCGTCAAGCAGCGGTAAAAAATATTGCACCTAAAGTAGACGTACTAATTGTGGTTGGTTCAAGTAACTCTTCTAATTCGGTAAGACTAGTTGACGTAGCTCTGGAAGCAGGAGTAAAAAAATCTTTTCGAGTTGATTCTGAAAGTGAATTAAAACATGAATGGTTTGAAGGCGCAAAGTCTGTCGGCTTAACTAGCGGAGCATCAGTTCCTGAAGAACTTGTTGATGGGGTACTTGCTTGGTTGAAAGTTAACGGTTATGGGGACGTGGAAGAAGTTGAAACAATTGAAGAACACATCACATTTTCGTTGCCAGTTGAAATCAGAAAAGATTTGAAAGCAGCAGGAAAAGCTTAAGCGCTTCTTCTTATTCTTCGCAAAGCAATAACAAAAGCAATCACAGTTGCACCAACTATCCAGGGTGCATTAAATGCCAAAGTGGTCAAAATCATGGCAACTTGTTTCAACATAAAAGATCCAGCTGAACCCAGTGTTAGTTGACCTAAAATTAAAGTAACAATTAGATAGGCAACAGGACCAGCAATTACTGGATCCCAAGCGTTTCTCATATTTATTGTTGTAGCCAGATAAAGCAAAGTAATCGAATAAGCAAGACTAGTAATTATTCCGATACGACCAGTTACTAAAACATCAATCAAACCAACAATTAGGGGCAAGACAAGTATTAATACTGCGGCAGTTTTTGCTGACAGGGATGATTTCACTCTGGAGACTCTTTCGGAATTATCACCCCGAGCATTAGCTTTGGAAGTCAAATTTTCGGTAATAACTTGATTGGGAGAAGTACCTCTATAAAAACTTTCAACTTTCTTGGCAATTTCTTGTGAGTCAGCAAATTTATCTTCAATGTTCTTTTCCCGTCTTCTAGCCAAAGCTGGAAATGCTTTCTCACTTTGTGGTCCAGTTGCTCCCACTGCTCGATAAAAGCGGGGTTCTAATTCGCGACGGTTTTCTTCACTCACGCTTAAGACCTTAGCGAACTAATCCAGAATCTAACAGTGGAGCAGGCTTAAAGTTCACTAATTGTTCGTGTTTTTGTGGCAAACCCAGGATAAAAATTCTTTCATACCAAGCCCACATAACAAATAAGAAGTTGGTTAATCTTCCAGACCCTCAAGTTCCAAGCGCGCATTTTCTCCACTGAAACGAGATTTAGATAACCCGGTGGATACTTCTGCGGGTGCTTCTATTTGTTTAGTGGTGGGCACACCTTTTTGTGCCAAACGTTTAGCTTGTGAAACTGCTTGACGATCAAAGGAGGAAACAAAAGAGTTATAGCCATCCACTGCTTTACTTAAACCAGAACGCATAGTGTCAATATGTTCCACTAGTTTTACTAAGCGCTTCAACATTTCAGCACCCATGTTTCTGATTTCTTCGGCGTTATTATTTAAATCTCTTTCACTCCAACCAAAAGAAATTGTTCTTAACAATCCCAACATGGTGGTAGGAGTTGCTGGTATCACATTTTTACCAAACGCTTTTTCTAATAAAAGACCATCAAAATCAAGGGCAGTTGTTAAAAGTGATTCAAACGGAAGAAACAAAATCACAAAATTAGGTGATTTTGCTGAAGTGGTTTGATATTCCTTGGCAGATAATTCATTAATTCTTTTCCCTAAATCTTTTGCGTGCTTATCAAGTAGTAACGCTTTTTCAGCTTGATCATTTGTGCCCATGGCTTCAAAGAAGGCATCCCAGGGAAACTTGGCATCAATTAAAACTTCGCCACCCCCTGCTAACAAAATAGAAATATCTGGACGAGCTACCCCATCAACTCCTGCTCGAGAATCTTGTCTTTGAAAATGGGTTCCTTCCAGTAAACCTGCATGTTTAAGTAGTTGCTCTAATTGCATTTCACCGTATTGGCCACGAGTTTGACCTTTGCCCATTGCTGAAGCAATTTGTCTGGTGGCAACCTCTAAAGATTCGTTTCTCTCTCTAACTAATTCCATTTCTGTTTTCAACATTGATTCAGCCATGCTGCGACGTCTATCAGCATCTTCAGATTTGGTCTTTAATTCCGAAAGTGCTTCTTGCACCGGTTTGAGCATTTGATCAATAGTGGAGGAGGCTAAAGAAGCTTTTTCTAGTGCACTATTTCTTTCTTCTAAAGACTGCACTTTGCCACTGAGCAAAACAGATCTTTGTCGACCAATAAACCAAGCAAAAGGTGTCGCAACCACAACACCAATCACAATTCCAAGAATTAATGACGAAGTTTGCATATATATAAGTCTGTATTAATGGGCAGACAATTTCATTTTGGCCACGCCCGTAGGATGGGGCATATGGCATTGTCAGTGGGCATCGTTGGCTTACCCAATGTTGGTAAATCAACCCTTTTCAATGCACTCACAAAAAACAATGTTTTAGCAGCTAATTACCCCTTTGCCACCATTGAACCAAACGTGGGAATCGTGGGTGTACCTGATGAAAGACTAAAAACTCTTGCCACAATTTTTGAATCAAAAGAATTATTACCAGCCTCGGTTTCATTTGTGGACATTGCAGGAATTGTGAAAGGTGCATCAGAAGGAGCAGGGTTAGGAAACAAGTTTTTAGCAAACATTCGCGAAACAGATGCGATCTGCCAAGTAATCAGAGTTTTTGTTGATCCAGACGTTGTGCACGTTGATGGAAAAGTTTCACCTCTTGATGATATTGAAACAATTAATACTGAATTAATACTTGCCGATATTCAATCAATTGATAAAGCGATTCCTCGTTTACAAAAAGAAGCTCGCGGAAACAAAGAAAAGACCGCATTATTAGAAGAAGCAGAAAAAGCCCGAAAATTCCTCGATGAAGGTAAAACTGTTTTTGCGGCCAAACTTGATATGGAACTATTAAAAGAGTTGTTTTTATTGACTGCTAAACCATTTTTGTACGTTTTCAACGTTGATGAATCAGGTTTAGGTAATGAAGCACTACAAGCCCCTTTACGAAAATTGGTGGAACCTGCTGAGGCCATTTTTGTGAATGCAAAATTAGAAACAGATTTAGCTGAATTATCTGAGGAAGAAGCAAAAGAATTGTTGGAATCTGTTGGGCAAAGTGAATCAGGTTTAGCAAGACTGGCTAGAGTTGCCTTTGACACACTTGGATTACAGACTTATTTAACGGCCGGGCCAAAAGAAGCAAGAGCCTGGACAATTCATAAGGGAGACACCGCACCTATGGCTGCGGGTGTTATTCACACTGATTTCCAAAAAGGTTTCATTAAAGCAGAAATAGTTTCTTTTAAAGATCTAGTTGAAGCCGGTTCAATGGCAGAAGCAAAATCAAAAGGAAAAGTAAGAATGGAAGGAAAAGATTACGTCATGCAAGATGGTGACGTAGTTGAATTCAGGTTCAACGTCTAAAGGGATAAATGACAAACATTAAAACAAGAGATGACATTAGAAATTTAGCTATTATTGCCCACGTTGATCATGGCAAAACAACATTGGTTGATGCGATGTTATGGCAGTCAGGTGCTTTCCGAGCTAACCAAGACGTGAACGAACGAGTCATGGACTCAACAGATTTAGAAAGAGAAAAAGGCATCACAATTTTGGCAAAGAATACTGCCATTAATTACACAGATCCAGAACTTGCCCCAAATGGCGTAATCATCAACATCATTGACACACCAGGCCACGCTGATTTTGGTGGCGAAGTTGAACGCGGACTTGAAATGGTTGATGGTGTGGTTTTGTTAGTGGACGCAAGTGAAGGACCACTGCCACAAACAAGATTTGTGTTAAGAAAAGCTTTCCAAAAAAGATTGCCCGTAATTTTGGTAATTAATAAAACAGATCGTTCAGATTCAAGAATAGATGCAGTAGTTAATGAAACATATGATCTATTTATTGATTTAGCTGACGATTCCATGGCACATGTTTTAGATTTCCCAATTATTTATGCTTCCGCTAGAGCTGGTAAAGCAAGCTTGACTAAACCTGGAGATGGCACAGTACCTGATTCAGAAAACTTAAGACCATTGTTTGAAACAATTCTTAAAACAGTGCCCGCACCAACTTATACAGAAGGTGCTCCATTACAAGCCCATGTGACAAATCTTGATGCTTCTGCTTATCTTGGTCGCTTAGCTTTATGTCGGGTAAGAAATGGTTACATCAAAAAAGGCCAAACAGCTGCCTGGATGAAAACTAATGGTGAAGTGGTAAAAGTAAAAATTAGTGAATTGCTAATCACCCAAGCATTAGAACGAGTGCCAGTTGATCAAGCTGGTCCGGGAGATCTAATTGCAGTAGCAGGAATTGAAGAAATCACCATTGGTGAAACTTTGGCAGATCCAGATAATCCTGTCGCCTTGCCGCTGATCACAGTTGATGAGCCAAGTATTTCTATGTTTATTGGAACTAATACTTCTCCGTTAGCAGGAAAATCAGGAACCAAAATGACTGCCCGTTTGTTAAAAAACAGACTTGATTCAGAACTAATCGGTAACGTTTCGTTAAGAGTTTTTGACACCGATCGCCCAGATACTTGGGAAGTTCAAGGTCGAGGTGAATTACAACTTGCAATTTTGGTTGAAATTATGCGTCGGGAAGGTTTTGAATTAACAGTAGGAAAACCACAAGTTGTGACCAGAACTATTGATGGCAAACTTTCTGAACCAGTTGAAAGATTAACTATTGATGTTCCGGAAGATTATGTAGGTGTGGTAACACAGTTGTTAGGTCTAAGAAAAGGTCGCATGGAACAAATGACAAACCACGGCAGTGGTTGGGTCAGAATGGAATATTTGGTTCCAGCTAGAGGCCTGATTGGTTTTAGAACCGAATTCTTAACTGAAACTCGTGGAACCGGATTAATGCATCACGTCTTCGAACGTTATGAACCATGGCATGGTGAAGTTAAAACCAGAGCTAACGGATCATTAGTGGCAGACAGAGCAGGAGCAACAACTGCTTACGCAGCATTCTCAATCCAAGAACGAGGCTCACTATTTCTTGGTCCCGGAATTGAAGTTTACGAAGGCATGATTATTGGTGAGAACTCTCGCGCTGATGACATGGATGTAAACATCACTAAGGAAAAGAAACTAACCAACATGAGAGCATCTGGTTCTGATGACACAGTTCATTTAGTTCCAGCTCGTAATCTTTCTTTGGAACAAGCTCTGGAATTCTTAAGAGAAGACGAATGTGCCGAGGTAACACCGGCCACGGTGCGCATCCGTAAGGTTATTTTGAATGCTGGCGAGCGAAATCGTGCTCGCGGTAAAAACAAATAATCTAAGCACAACATTCGAGGATAATTACTGTGATCTCAGATAAACGACTCTTATTAGTTCATGCTCATCCCGATGATGAAACCATTGGCTCAGGAATCACCATGGCAAAATATATTGCAGCTGGGGCAAAAGTAACTTTAGTAACTTGTACCAGTGGGGAAGAAGGAGAAGTTTTAGTTCCTGAACTTGCCCACCTGGCATCAAATAAAGAAGACAAACTTGGAGCACATCGAAGAATTGAATTAGCAAACGCGATGTCGACATTAGGGGTAACAGATCACAGATTCTTAGGTGGTCCAGGAAAATTTAGGGATTCTGGAATGGTGGGCACTCCCGCTAATGAAAGAAAAGATTCATTTTGGCAAACAGATATACAAGTTGCTGCTGATGAGTTAGTGAAAATAATTAGAGAAACAAAACCACAGGTGGTAATTACTTATGATGATTTTGGCGGTTATGGTCATCCCGATCACATCAATGCCCACCGGGTAACCCATTATGCAATTGCTTTAGCAAAAGTTTCTAGCTACAAACCAGAACTAGGACTAGCTTGGGAAGTTAGCAAAATTTATTGGACTTGTATACCTAAATCACAAATTCAACAAGGAATAGATGCCTTGGCTAATTCTGGATCAAAATTCTTTGGGGTGGACTCAATTGATGAAGTTCCATTCGCGGTTGATGACAAATTTGTCACCACCAGAATTGAAGGATTTGGTTTGGTAGAACAGAAATTAGCAGCATTGCGCTGCCATGCAACTCAAGTGGAAGACACTAGCCCATTTTTTCAAATGGCCAAAATTGTTGGACCAGAAGCTTTAGGTGTGGAATATTTTAGAATTGTGCAAGGTCACGCTGTGAAAGACGGCGAATTCGAAACAGATATTTTTGCTGGAATTTAGTTGAAAAGTAAAATTTTAAACCTACTAAATGCACTGCTTTTAGGCGTGGGGGTTTCTGTAGTAGGAGGATTTTTACAAGCGGGAACTTTCAAAATTTTTATAACGATTCCTTGGGGATTGTTGCTTTACTTATTTATTTTTCTTTACACGATTTTACATTTGCGAAAAACTACAAATTCCAGGATATTTGTAATTAGTTATGGTCTGGGATGGTTAAGTATCGCTTTAATAATGAGCACAAAACTTCAAGCAGGAGATCTAGTTTTAACTAATAATTTATTGGCAAAAATATATTTACTGGGATCGGTAGTAATTTTAGGGGCAATGAGTTCATTGCCCCTAAAGAAATAACTAAATTCCGTCTTTAACGGATTTTGTTTTATCAGTAACTGCTTGAGTCTTTTGTTCAACTTCGGTTGCCACTGCCAAAGCGTCATCAAGTGCTTGACGCAATTGAGTTGAAGCTGAGGCAAGTGAGCGACGAACTTTGGCTGCTTCTACTGCCACTCTGGATGCGGCATCTAGTTGAATTTCAACGTTATCTATCGCACGTTTTCTTTCAGCTTGTGCTTCTTCACTTAGACGACGAGATTCAGCTTGAGCCTCACTTCGGGTACGAGCCATCCATTCTTCGGCACGTTTTGAAGATTCACTAGTAATACGTAATTCTTCTGCTTTGGCTGCTTCCACAATTTCGTGTGCCTCTGCTGTGGCATTGAGAACAATTCGCTTCGCTTCTTTGTCTGAGGCGTCATATTCATTTTGTGCACGAATACGAAGCTCTTTTATAAACTTTTCGGCATCAGTATTAAGGCGGGCGATCTCAGTGTTGGTAGTTTCGATTAATTTTTTGTTCTCTTCCTTGGTGGCAGATAATTGTGCGGAAGATGTTTCACGTATTCCTTGCGCAATTTTTTCTGCTTCAAGTAAAACTGATTGAGCTTTTGATTTAGCAGCTCTAATCAAGGTGGCAGCATCTTCTCCGGCTATGGCGGTGATTTCAGCATCATCTAATTCAAAAATGTTTGGTCTTTTACCCAAGGCTTTTACTTGTTGTTCAAGTTCATTAATTTTTCTGCTGGCACTTGAAGAACTCACCACGATAGAACGTGACAACCAATTCTTGCCGCCTTTTTTTAGTGTTTCTTTAGGATCTTGAATCCATTCAGAGGTGGAGTTAATTACTGAGTTGTCGACGGTAGTTTCGTCAATATTTTGGTTGGCCATCGTGTCCGTTTCCTGGTTGGGCTGAGACTTTTAGATTAGCGAAAAAGGGGGAAAAAAACTAGAGCCAGGTCTGGCTTTTACGCTCAAATCTCCTATTACCTAACATTGGACTACCGGGGGTTTTGGATTGATTAGAGTGGGAAAGGGGTTGGTACGCAAGTGACTAAGCAGGACAAGTCTTCGGAGATAAGGCAATTTAGCAAAGAAAGTAAAAAATCTAAAAAAAAGAATAAATTTAGTACTAAAGAACAAGACGAACTGGTTGAGCAAGAATTAGAAGAGTTAATATCAAACCTGGATCTACTTAAACCAGTTGATAAAAACTGGAAATATCATGCAAGCGAGTTTTACGGTCAAGTAATTGTTACCACTCTTGCGTTGGCATTTATAGGTTTTTATATATGGACTCTAATTGTGGTGCCACCCAATGCCAAACTGTTTGGAATAGAAATTGGGGGAGAAACTGCACCAAGAGCATTTCAGTTACTAAACATTGAGGTTAATGACAAAGTTGATGATCCAATAACCATTAAAACTCCTCAAGGAGTTGTCACGGTTACCCCCAAACAGATTGGGATGGAGCTGGATTTACCAGGAACAGTAAATGGCATTAGAAAAAATTTGGTCACGTTTGTTAAATCTTCACTGGTGCCTACTGAATTAAAACCTAACATTTCCATAAATGAAAATACTTTAAAAATTGCCTTAGCAGAGGTGGTGCAACGAAACACTAATTCGCCAATAAATGCAACATTGACCACGCAAAGTGGCAAAGTGGTATCCACTGAAGCTGTGAACGGAACTGAGATTGATTGGAAAAAGACCCAGAAAAGTTTGCGTGATTCTTGGCTTCACCAAGGAAGGCAAGCAAAAATTGTAATTTCCTACATTCCACCCAAGGTCAGCAATGAAGATGTTAACAAAGTTAGAGCTAATTTAGCTGAGTTAGCAATCGCTGCACCTATCACCATAAAAATAGGTTCAAGAGAAGTCAAAATTAGTCCTGAAGTAATTGGATCCGCATTAGAGTTTGTGCCCAATAAAGAGAAACTCGAATCAAAATTTGATGAACAGGTTATTATTTCTGAAATTTCACGACAGATTCCAAAC
>Ga0187845_1001632_pt1 | contig 12691 bp, 9 predicted proteins | sample SpaLakP09_SKY_68_FD_134515 | JGI IMG/M metagenome (GOLD analysis project Ga0187845, IMG submission 134515) | Oligotrophic lake water microbial communities from Sparkling Lake, Wisconsin, USA - SP09_SKY_68 | ecosystem: Environmental > Aquatic > Freshwater > Lake | place: USA: Sparkling Lake... | reverse complement strand
TGGTTCGACAGCGTCGGCAGCTGGTTCGGCACTGGCAAGGGGCGCGGTACCGGCTTCCTGTTCCTGCTGATGGGAGCCGGCGTGGCGCTGGTATCGCTGCTGTCGCTGGCGGACCGCCGCCTGTACCGCTTCGAAGATGAAGTTGGCGATGCATTCTGACAGATGGAGCATTCAATGGATTTCATGACATTTGCCGTTGCCGCCGCCGTGGCCATGCTGGCCGCCGGCTGTGCGGTCGGCCCAGGCTACAAGGCGCCGGTCCTGCCGCCGTCCGACCGCGTGGCCGACCTGGGCAACTGGTGGCGCCAGTTCGACGACCCGCTCGTTGCCGAACTGGTCGACGCGACCCAGGCCGGCAATCCGACCGTGGCGCAGGCGCTGGCCCGGATCGCCCAGGCACGCGCCGCCGCCGGCCATGCCGCGGGTGCGCGTTTCCCTGCGCTTGACCTGGGCGCCAGTGCCAGCCGCAGCCGCACCGCGACGTCCGACGTCGCCACCACCACGGTCCGTGGCCTGGACGCGAGCTGGGAGCTCGATCTGTTCGGCGGCAAGCGCAAGGCCGCCGACGCTGCTGCCTACCGCGTTGAAGCGCGCACTGCCGACTGGCACGCCGCGCGCGTGTCGCTCGCCGCCGAAGTGGCGGGAACCCTGGTCAACTACCGTGCCTGCATGGCCACCGTCAAGGTGCTGGAGCAGGACCTCGATTCGCGCAACCAGACGTCCGAACTGTCGGAACTGAAGGTCAAGGCAGGCTTCACGACCGCTGCCGACAATGACCTGATTGCCGCGTCGGCCGCTGACGCGCGCCAGCGCCTGACCGCGCAGCGCGCCGCCTGCGACCTGGAAGTCAAGGCCCTGGTGGCGCTTTCGGGCATGGACGAAGCATCGCTGCGCGCCAGGATGGGCGGCGGCTCCGCGCTGCCGGCGCCGAAGGAAATCGACGTGGCCGCAGTGCCGGCGGGCGCACTGAGCCAGCGCCCCGACATCGCCGCGGCCGAGCGTGAGCTGGCCGCAGCCAGCGCCGACATCAATGTGGCCCAGGCCGCACGCTATCCGCGGATCGGCCTGGCCGGGAACATCGGCATTGCCGGCGTGCGCCTGAATGGCGAGAACGCCAGCAGCAGCACCTGGTCGTTTTTGCCGTCGCTGACGATTCCGCTGTTTGACGCCGGCCGCCGCAAGGCCGACGTGAACGCGGCCCAGGCGCGCTACGACGAGGCGTTTGCCGTATACCAGCAGCGCGTGCGCAGCGCCGTGCGCGAAATCGAGGAAGCATTGGTGCGGCTCGACTCGGCCGCGCGCCGGCATGGTGACGCCGAGGCCGCGGCCCGCAGCTATGAACGCTATTTCAATGCCTACAACGACGAATTCAAGGCCGGCGGACGCAGTCTGTTCGAACTGGAAGATGCGCGCCGCAGTTCCCTGTCGGCCCGGCAGACCGTGATCGGCGTGCAGCGCGAGCGCGTCAGCGCCTGGATTGCGCTGTACAAGGCACTCGGCGGTGGCTGGAAACCAGCCTGACCAACACATTTTAGGAAAAATCACATGAAAAAACTATCGTTGAAAAAGACTTCCATCGTTGGCGCCATCGCCGTCCTGTGCCTGGGCATCGCATTTTTTGCCGCCGCAGGACCAAAGGAAGAGGAAAAGGCCGCGCCGGCAGAACAGGCTGAAAAGCCGCGCGCCATGCTCACCGTGACTGCGGTGCGCCCCCAGACCGCCGACTGGCCCCTGAGCATGGCTGCCAACGGCGCCATCGCTGCCTGGCAGGATGCCATCGTCGGCAGCGAACTCGGTGGCCAGCGCCTGGCTGAAGTCAACGTCAACGTGGGCGACGTGGTGAAAAAGGGCCAGGTGCTGGCGCGCTTTGCCAGTGCCAGCGTGGCGGCCGACCTGGCGCAGCAGGAAGCGGCGCTGGAGGAAGCCCGCTCCGCGCTCGCTGAAGCGGTCTCCAACGCCGACCGCGCCCGCACCCTGGGCAACAGCGGCGCCCTGTCGAAGCAGCAGCAGGTGCAGTACCTGACCGCGGAGCGCAGCGCCAAGGCGCGCGTGGCGTCGGCCGAAGCGCGCGTGAAGACCGAAACGATCCGCCTGGGCCAGACCGAGGTGCGCGCGCCGGACGACGGCGTGATCTCGTCGCGCACGGCCACGCTGGGCGCCGTGGCACAGCAGGGACAGGAGTTGTTCAAGCTGATTCGGCGCAACCGCCTCGAATGGCGCGCCGAGGTGCCGGCCAACGACCTGCTCAACATCAGGCCGGGCCAGGCGGTGGAACTGAACGCCGCCGACGGTACGCCGGTGAAAGGAACCGTGCGCATGGTCAGTCCCGTGGTCGATCCGCAAACCCGCAGCGCCACGGTGTTCGTGGACCTGGAAGGCAGCGGAAAATTCCGGCCCGGCATGTTCGTGACCGGGAATCTGGAAATGGGCCGCAAGGCCGCGCTGACGGTGCCGCATGGCGCGTTGCTGATGCGCGACGGCTTTGCCTACGTATTTCGCATCGGTAGCGACGACAAGGTCGTGCAGACCCGCGTCACCGCCGGGCGCCGCATGAACCAGCGCATCGAAGTGCTCGACGGGGTCAACGAACGCACCCGCCTGGTCGACCAGGGCGCGGGTTTCCTTTCCGACGGCGACATCGTCAAGGTCACGGCGCGCACCGACAAGAAGGTCGCCGCCGCCGCGCCGCGTCCGGTGAAATAAGAGAGGCATGTCCATGAATTTTTCCGCATTCTCGATCCGGCGCCCGATTCCCGCCATCCTGCTGTTCATCCTGCTGACCATCGGAGGGCTGATCAGCTTTGGCCGCATGAAGGTGCAGGACTCGCCCGATCTCGACTTCCCGGTGGTGTTCGTCCACAGTTACCTGCCGGGCGCTTCGCCACCCCAGCTCGAGGCCGACGTCGCCCGCAAGATTGAAAATTCGCTGGCCTCGATCTCGCACGTGCGCCACATTTACACGACCATCAGCGACGGGGCGGTCGAGACCTCGGTCCAGTTCCATCTTGAAAAAGACGTCTCCGAAGCCATGACGTGCGCGATGCGGTAGGGCGCGTACGCAGCGACCTGCCTGCGGACTTGCGCGACCCTGTCATTTCGCGGCTCGACCTGGCTGGCGTGCCGTTCCTGACCTACAGCGTCAGCTCGGCCAGCAAGGATGAAGTGGCCTTGTCCTGGCTGGTCGACAACAAGATCAACAAGGCGCTGCTGCTGGTGCCGGGCGTGGGCAAGGTAGCGCGCATCGGCGGCGTGAACCGCGAAGTGCTGGTCGAACTTGACCCGGCCCGCATGGCGGCGCTGAACGTGTCCCCGGCCGACGTGTCGCGCCAGCTCCGGCAGGTGCAACAGGAAGCGTCCGGCGGCAAGGCCAGCATCAGTGGCGTGAACCAGTCGGTGCGTACCATCGGCACCGTGCGCAGCGTGGCCGAAATCGCTGCGCTCAACCTGTCGCTGTCGGACGGGCGCCGCATCCGCCTCGACCAGGTGGCGCGCGTGTCCGATACCAGCGCCGAGCGCCAGTCGATCACACTACTCGACGGCAAGCCGGTGGTCGGTTTCGACATCACCCGCAACAAGGGCGCCAGCGAGCTGGAAGTGGCCGCCGCCGTGCGCGATGCTGTTGCCAAGCTGTCCGAAACCGAACCGCAGGTGAAGATCGCCGAATCGTTCAACACCGTGGACGCGGTGCAGGACAACTACAACGGCTCCATGACGCTGCTTTACGAGGGCGCCATCCTGACCGTGCTGGTGGTGTGGTTCTTCCTGCGCGACTGGCGCGCCACGCTGGTGTCGGCAGTGGCGCTGCCGCTGTCGATCATTCCGACCTTCCTGATCATGCACTGGCTGGGTTTCACGCTCAACATGATCACGCTGCTGTCCCTGGCGCTGGTCGTGGGTATCCTGGTCGACGACGCCATCGTCGAGATTGAAAACATCATGCGCCACCTTCGCATGGGTAAAACGCCGCTGCAGGCAGCCATCGACGCGGCCGATGAAATTGGGCTGGCGGTCGTGGCGACCACCTTCACCCTGATTGCCGTTTTCCTGCCGACCGCCTTCATGAGCGGCGTGGTGGGGCAGTACTTCAAGCAGTTCGGCTGGACCACCGCCGTTGCGGTGGGCGCCTCGCTGGTGGTGGCGCGGGTCCTGACGCCGATGATGGCGGCCTATTTGCTCAAACCGATTGCACATGCGAAGCCGGATGGCCGCCTGATGCTGCGCTACATGGCTGCCGCCGCCTGGTGCCTGCGGCACCGCCGCCGCACGCTGGTTCTCGCCGGCGTGTTCTTCATCGTTTCGCTGGCCATGATCCCGATGCTGCAGACCGCGTTCTTCCCGCCCGCGAACGGCATCCAGACCCAGGTGACGCTGGAACTGGCGCCCGGCGCCACGCTTGCCGAAACCGGCGTCGCAGCCGACGAGGCGCGCGCGCTGCTGATGCAGGACAAGGACGTGGTGCAGGTGTTTTCCGCCATTGGCGGCAACGAACCACACCGCGCGGTGCTGACCGCCAGCCTCAAGCCGCGCGGCGAGCGCTCGCGCAAGCAGGTCGACATCAACACCGCGCTGCGGGCGAAACTGGTCGACCTGCCGGGCGTTCGCACCACGGTGGGCAGCGCCGACGAAGCCAGCGAAGAACTGACCGTGTCGCTGGTTGGCGACGATCCCGAAGCGCTGAAGGTGGCCGCTCAGGCCATCCAGCGCGAGATCCGCGCCATTCCCGGCCTTGGCAGCATCTATTCCGACGTCAGCGTGCTGCGTCCCGAAGTGATCGTCACGCCGGATTCGGCCAAGGCGGCCGACCTGGGCGTATCGGCTGCATCCATCGGCGACACGCTGCGCGTAGCGACAGCCGGCGACTACGACCAGGACCTGTCGAAACTGAACCTGCCGGAGCGCCAGGTGCCGATCCGCGTGCGCCTGCCCGAATCGGCGCGCCATGACATTGGCGTGCTCGAACGCCTGTCGGTTCCCGGCAAGCATGGCAATGTGCCTTTGAGTTCGGTGGCGACGGTGCGGATCGACAGCGGCGTGTCGCGCATCGACCGCCGCGACCGCGCCAACCGCGTGGTCATCCACGTGGAACTGAATGGCATGGATTACAACGAGATCGATGAAAAGGTCGACGAACTGGCCAGCCTGAAGCAGCTGCCGCCCGGCGTTGCACGCGGCCGCGCCGACATGGAAATGCAGAAGGAGCTGTTCTTCAACTTCGGCATGGCCATGCTGACCGGCGTACTTTGCGTGTACATGGTGCTGGTCCTGCTGTTCCGCGGCTTCATGCAGCCGGTGACGGTGATGGCGGCGCTGCCGCTGGCCATCGGCGGGGCGTTCGGTGCACTGCTGCTGACGGGCAGTTCGCTGTCGATGCCGTCCTTGCTGGGCCTCCTGATGCTGATGGGGATCGCCGCCAAGAATTCGATCCTGCTGGTCGACTACGCCATGCGCGCACGCCGCGAAAAGGGCATGAGCCGCAGCGAAGCGCTGCTCGAGGCGTGCCACAAGCGCGCGCAGCCTATCGTGATGACCAGCGTTGCCATGGCCGCCGGCATGCTGCCGATCGCCCTGGGCCTGGGCGCCGATCCAAGCCTGCGCGCGCCGATGGCGATTGCAGTCATCGGCGGCCTGGTGAGCTCGACGTTTCTGAGCCTGCTCGTGATCCCGGTCGTATTCGCCTACGTCGATGACATCCTGGTGCGGCATGCAGGCCGTCGCGCCAAGGCTGTCGCCACCACCACGGCGCTGCAGCCCCAATGATCCATGTTCAGCTTCAAGGCGTGGGATTTCGCTACCCGAACGGCATGCAAGCCGTGGCCGGGCTCGATCTCGACCAGCGTTCCGGCATCCTGGGTGTGCTGGGCCCGAATGGCGCCGGCAAGTCGACCCTGATGCGCATGCTCGCCACGCTGACCCGTCCGACCGAAGGCCGCATCCTGTGGAACGGCAGCGACAACCCCGATGCATTGCGGCGCACGCTCGGCTACCTGCCGCAGGAGTTTGGCGTCTATCCGGCCCTGAGCGCGCGCGAATTCCTGGCCTACCTGGCGGCGGTCAAGGGCCTGCCGCATGCAAAGACCGCGGCGCGGGTCGACGAATGCCTGCAGATGGTGGGCATGCAGGACGCTGCCGACAAGCGCCTGGGCGACTGCTCGGGCGGCATGCGCCAGCGCGTCGGCATCGCCCAGGCCTTGCTCAATGACCCGCAACTGCTGATCGTCGACGAGCCGACCGTGGGCCTGGACCCGGACGAACGGCTGCGCTTTCGCAACCTGCTCACCGACCTGGCGGGCCAGCGGCTGGTGATCCTGTCGACCCATATCGTCTCCGACCTGGAAGCGAGCGCCACCGACCTGGCGGTCATGCACAAGGGACGCCTGGTTTTCCATGGCACGCCGGAAGCGCTGATCGCCGGCGCCCGCGACAAGGTCTGGGAGTGGACTGTCGACGCGGGCAGCCTGCCGCAGGTGCGCAGCCGCCACAAGGTCTGCGCTTCGCTGCGCCGTCCGGATGGCGTGCGCGTTCGTGTGGTGGCCCACCAGGCACCGTCCGGCGAAGCCGAACAGGTGGTGCCGGGCCTGGAAGACGCCTACGTATGGCTGCTTGAACGGAAGGGTGGCGCCTGAGATGGAAGCTGTTCACCGTTTTCTGGCATTCGCCAGGGCCGACCTGCTCGAACGCGTGCGCTCGACCCGGTTCTGGGTGCTGCTTGCGCTGATCGCCGGCGCGGCCTGGTGGTGCTTTCCGCCGGTCGATGCCAAGTACATGATCCTGGGGTTGGGGGGAGGGCAGTACCGCGGCATGTATTCAAGCACCTGGATCGGCATGGTGCTGTCGATGCTGTGCATCTGGCTGTCGCTGGCCGGCTTCTACATGGTGCGCGGCTCGCTGGCGCGCGACATTGAAACCGGCGTATGGCAGCTGCTGGTGGCCACCACGATGCGCCGCCCGACCTACCTGCTGGCGAAGTGGTTCAGCAATGTCCTGATGCTGTCGCTGGTGCTGGCAGCTGCGGCGCTGGTGGGCGTCGCCGCGCAACTGGTACGGGCAGAAGGCAGTTCGCCCGACCTGGTCGAACTGCTCAAGCCCCTGATCCTGCTCGGATTGCCGACGCTGGGCATGACCGCCACCTTTGCGCTGGTGTTCGACCTGGTTCCCCCGCTGCGCCGCACGGCTGGCAATGTGCTGTACCTGGTGATCTGGATACTGATGCTGGCCAGTACCCAGCAGTCGTTGCGCTCGGAGCAGGGCTGGATCGGCGATCCATTCGGCGTTGCCGTGTTCGATCGCGCGGCAAGGCAGGAGCTGGAGATCGACATCAAGCCTGGTTTCTGCCTTGCCTGCGGCATGAAGACGAAACGTCCGATCCTGTTCGCATGGCAGCAATGGCAGCCGGCCGCGCGCGACGTCACCGGCCGCGCCTTCTGGCTTGCACTGGGCCTGGGCGTGGTGGCCTTCTCGGCCGGCTTTCTTGATCGTGCCGCCGCCCATGTCGCGCCTGTGAAGGGCGAGGGAGGTGGCCGCGAGCTGCGCTGGCTGGCGGTCATCCTGCGGCCGCTCCACCGCAGCCAGGGCGGCACCCTGCTGGCGCTCGAACTTCAGCTGGCACTGCGCCAGCGCCAGCTGTGGTGGTGGCTGGCGATGCTCGCCACCTGGGCTTTCCAGGCGCTGGGGTCGTCCCACGTCGGCATGCTGGCCGTGCTGGCGGCCTGGCTGCTGTCGCTGGACGTGTATGCGCGCCTGGCCCTGCGCGAGCAGATGACCCGCACCGGCCAGGTCGTGTTCAGCAACCCTGGCGGGCGCCGCCGCGTGCTCGCGGTGCGCTCGCTGATGCTGCTGGTGCTGGGCCTGGCGGCCGGCCTGCCAGCCTTGCTGCGCTTCGGCCTGCCCGTCGCGGTGGTGGCGCTGTCGATCGCCATCTGGGCCCTGGCGCTTGGCGCGCTGACCCGCAATCCGCGCACCTTTGAACTGCTGATGGCCGCCGGCGCCTACCTGGCCATCGACGGACTGCCTGTCTTTACCCTGATGCCACACCTTGCCCTGCTGCCCGTAGCCGCCGTGCTGCTGGTGCTAACGACTGAGAATCATGAACCATTCAAAAATTGAAATCGACAGCCTGTCCGAAGCAGCTCCCGACCTGAAAACCGTTGGCCTGCCATTCGGGATCGGGCTCCTTGTCGCCATCGTGCTGCTGGTGTTCCTTGGGCTGGCGTCGGAGCAACTGCCCGATCCCGTGGGCGCACAGGCCCCGGCGGCCGGGTTTTCGGCGGCACGGGCGATCACGCACCTGAAGCATATCGCTGCAAAACCGCACCCCACCGGCACGCCCGAAAACGCCGAGGTGCGCCAGTACCTGGTCGCCGAACTGGCGGCACTGGGCCTTGCCACGGAAGTGCAAAGCGGCTTCGGGCACCAGCAATCGCGTCCCTACGGCGTGATCGGCAAGGTGCACAACGTGGTGGCGCGCCTGCCCGGCACGGGGCCCGCCCCGCGCAAGGCGGTGCTGCTGTCGGCCCATTTCGACTCGGTGCCCAACAGCCCGGGCGCTGCCGATAATGGCGCCTCGGTGGCGGCCATTCTCGAGGCGCTGCGTGCGATCAAGGCCGGCAAGCCTTTGCAGAACGACCTGATCGTGCTCCTCAGCGATGGCGAGGAGGCCGGCCTGCTGGGCTCCGAACTGTATGCGCGGCTGCATCCATCGGTGCACGACGTGGGCCTGGCGCTCAATTTCGAGTACCGCGGCAGCAGCGGCCCGATGCTGATGTTCGAAACGGCCGGCGGCAACGGCAACATGATCGCCGCCCTGGCCCGGTCGACGGCGCGCCCGATCGCCAACTCGCTGCTGTATGAAATTTACCAGCGCATGCCCAACGATACCGACATGACCTCGTTCAAGAACGCCAGGCTGGTCGGCATGAACTTCGCGGCGATTGAAAAGCCGGCCACCTACCACATGCAGCACGACCGGATCGAGGAACTCAATCACGCCAGCCTGCAGCAGGAGGGTGAACTGGTGCTCGGCCTGGCCCGGCATTTCGGCAGCACCCCGCTGGCGGGCCTGAAAGCGGCCGACCGCGTGTACTTCAACCTGCCGTTCGCCGGCATCGTCCACTATCCGGCCGGGATGGCGAAGGTGCTGGCCGGCGTGGCCACCTGCCTGTGGCTGATGCTGGTTTTCCTGGCGGTGCGCAAGAACCAGGTGCGTGCGGGACGTGTCGTCGCTGCCGCTTTCGCCTTCGTGGGCAGCACGGTGCTGGTGGCCGTCGCCTGCCAGCTGATCTGGATGACGGTCTGCCTGGTGCACCCGGACTACAACCTGCTCGACGCGCCTTACAACAGCATGACCTATCTGCTGGCGATGTCGGCCCTGGCCGCGGCCCTTTTCATCAAGCTGCAGGCAGGCTGGGAACGCTGGATGAGCGCCTTCGAACTGGGGCTGGGCGCGATGCTGGTCTGGACCGGCCTGCATGTCGCCGCCGCCATCAGCATGCCGGGCGCCACCTTCATGTTCGCCTGGCCGCTGCTGCCACTGCTGCTGGTCATGCTGGTGACGACCGGTATCGGCCTGCCCTTGGCGGCGCAGGCCGGATTGCTGCTGGCTGGCGCGGCGCCGGCGCTGCTGCTGGGCGCACCGCTGGTGCGGATGCTGTTCAACGGTCTCGGTCCGCACATTTTCGTGGCCACCGGCCTGCTGATCGCGCTGCTGCTGGGCCTTCTGGGGCCGCTGCTTGCGCTGCTCAACCGCGCCCGGGTGGTGCTGTACACGGCGCTGGCGATCGGCATTCTGGGCCTGATGGCCGGCACCGTGACGTCCGAATTCGACGCCGCCCAGCCGCGTCCATCGAACCTGTTCTATGCCTGGAACGCGAGTAGCAACGAAGCGTTCTGGATTTCGCGCGACGATGAACTCGATGACTGGAACCGCAAGTACTTCAAGGACGTCGAAGCGCCGCGCAAGGTGCCCGAACTGTTCGGCGCGACCAGCCCGCGCCTGTACTGGGCTGCCAGGGCGCCGGTCATCGCCGGCCTGCAGGCGCCCGCACTGGAAGTGCTCGGTGAAGAAGACGAGGATGGCGCCAACCGCAACATCGTCATGCGCGTGCGCACCCGCCGCAATGCACCGGCGATCACCATCAAGATCGAAGGCACGCCGGTGCTCTCGTCGGTGGTGCAGGGGAAGGCCTTCGCCACCAAGGACAGCGAGCGCTGGGTATTCGAAAGCTACGGGCTCAATGAAGACTGGCTGGAAGTGAAGTTCACGGTCAGTGCAGGAAAACCGTTTTTGGTAAGACTGAGCGACGAGACATACGGCCTGCCTGCGGCAGATGCCGCCTCGCGCTCAAAGGAAATTGTCCCCGGAATGTATGGAACCAGTGGTGACACGGTCCGGGCTGTTCACATAAGGGAGTTTGCAGAATAATGAAAAAAGAAATCTATCCAATTGGCGAAGCGCCACCGCTCGGCGAAGTGCCGCCCATGATGTATGCCTGCACTGCACGGCGCGAGCGCTTCGGGGAGCCGCGCGAAAGCCTGCGCACTGAAATCGTGCCGGTTCCGGAAATCGGCGACGACGAAGTGCTGGTGTACGTGATGGCCGCCGGCGTCAATTACAACAATGTATGGGCCGCGCAGGGCATCCCGGTGGACGTGATCACCATGCGCCAGAACCAGGGCGAGGACATCGACTATCACATCGGCGGCAGCGATGCGTCGGGCATCGTGTACAAGGTCGGCAAGAACGTCAGCTACCCGAAGATCGGCGACGAAGTCGTGATCCATTGCGGCACCTGGGACGCCAATTGCCCGCGCGTCAGGAACGGCGCCGATCCGATGTTCTCGCCGACTTTCAAGATCTGGGGCTATGAACTGAACTGGGGCAGCTTCGCCCAGTACACCAAGGTCCAGGCGCAGCAATGCCTGCCACGCCCGCAGCGCCTGTCGTGGGACGAATCGGCCGCGTACATGCTGGTGGGCGCGACCGCCTACCGCATGCTGTACGGCTTTCCGCCCAACGTCGTGCGCGAAGGCGACGCGGTGCTGATCTGGGGCGGCGCCGGCGGCCTGGGTTCGATGGCGATCCAGATCTGCCGTTCGGTCGGTGCGATGCCGATCGCGGTGGTGTCCAGCGAAGAGAAGTACCAGTACTGCATGGACCTGGGCGCGAAAGGCTGCATCAATCGCAGCGAATTCGAGCATTGGGGCATGCTGCCGCACTGGAGCGACACGGTCAAATACGACCAGTGGATGGAAGGCGCGCGCGCGTTCGGCAAGGCGACCTGGAAAATCATCGGCGAGCGCAAGGCGCCGGCCATCGTGTTCGAGCATCCCGGTGAAGTGACGCTGCCAACCTCGCTGTTCTCTTGCGACACGGGCGGCATGGTGGTCACCTGCGCCGGCACCTCGGGCTTCAACGCCACGGTCGACGTGCGCTACCTGTGGATGCGCCAGAAACGCCTGCAAGGTTCGCACTTTGCGAACGGCGCGCAGGCCAAGGGTTTCAACGACCTGGTCGCCGCGGGCGAGGTCGATCCCTGCCTGTCGCGCACGTTCACCTTCGACGAAATCCCGGAGGCGCACCAGCTGATGTTTGAAAACAAGCACCCGCACGGAAACATGGCTGTCCTGGTCGGCGCACGCGCGCCTGGCACCGGACGTAATTTATCGGCATGAAGAGGAGTTTTGCGTGAATCGAATGGAACGAAATCTCGGTGAGGACGACCTGTCCATCACCAAACAGGAACGCGACCTGCTGGATATGGACGTGAGCGACAGCTCGGCGCCGCACCTGATCAGGGCAAGCACCCCGGCGCCCGCATGGGTGGCGGCGAACCGCCAGCAGATCCTCGACATGGTCGCGGCCAGGGGCTGGGCGCTGATCCGCGGCCTGGGCGTGGAGAATCCGGCAGACTTCCGCGCCAGCGTCAGGGAATTGGGCATCGCGCTGATGGACGAATACGGCGACCTGCCGCAGCTGCCGTCCGACGCCGGCACCACGGGCGTGTTCAACGTCACCAAGTACCCGGCCAGGAACGCGATCCTGTTCCACAACGAGGGCTCGCACACGACCCAGGCGCCGCGCCATATCTTTTTCCAGTGTGCGATCGCGGCCGAACAGGATGGCGAAACGCCGCTGGCCGATTCGGCTGCCGTGCTGGCGGCGCTGCCGCCGCACATGTCCGACGCCTTCGCCAGCCGCGGCCTGCTATACAAGCGCAATTTCGTCGAAGGGCTGGACGTCTCGTGGCAGCACTACTTTGGCACCAATAGCCGGCAGGAGCTGGAAGTGCGCTGCGCCGAACAGGGCATCAAGCTGATCTGGCGCGCGGACGGCGGCCTGGAAACCGAAACGCTGCGCCCGGCCGTGATGCGCCATCCGGACAGCGGCAAGGACGTGTTCTTCAACCAGATCCTGCTGCACCATCCGGCCAGCCTGGACCCGAAGGTGCGCAAGGCGCTCACCAGCATGCTCAAAGGGCAGGGCTTCCCGCGCGACGTGTGCTTCGGCGATGGCGGGACGATACCCGACAGCTGGGTGGCCGAGGTGCTGCGCGCGCATATCCGCGTGGCGGCGTCGTTCGCGTGGCGGTCGGGCGACGTGGTCGTGGTCGACAACTTCGCCGTGTCGCATGCGCGCCGCCCGTACTCGGGGGCGCGCCTGCACCATGTCATCCTGGGACAGGCATGACCGGCTTGG
>Ga0187845_1001628_pt1 | contig 12705 bp, 14 predicted proteins | sample SpaLakP09_SKY_68_FD_134515 | JGI IMG/M metagenome (GOLD analysis project Ga0187845, IMG submission 134515) | Oligotrophic lake water microbial communities from Sparkling Lake, Wisconsin, USA - SP09_SKY_68 | ecosystem: Environmental > Aquatic > Freshwater > Lake | place: USA: Sparkling Lake... | reverse complement strand
GATCCGCCGAGGCGGAGCCGTCGCCGTCACGAGAAAGAATGGAGATCAGCACTTCCCCCGGCGCCGGGGGAAGTGCTGATCTCCATTCTTTCTCGTGACGGCGACGGCTCCGCCTCGGCGGATCTCCTGGCGGCCGTTCGCGCGATCGTCACGGATCCGCAGATCCGGCCGCTTGGTGACCTGGTCACCGTCGCCAGCGCCGGCTTGGTCCCCTTCGTCGTGACGGCCCGGATCTGGACCTTTGCGGGCCCCGATGCGGCACTGGTCCTCGCTACCGCCCTGGCCAGCCTGAATGCCTATCTGTCGCGCTCGCGAAAGCTGGGGCGCAACATCACCCTATCGGGTCTGTCCGCCGCGCTGACGGTGGAGGGCGTGCAACGGGTCGTGCTCGACGCGCCCATTGCCGAAATCGTGTGCGGTCCGACCCAGGCCGCGCGCTGCACCGCCATCTCCGTGACCCATGCCGGCTATGACGAATAGCCTCCTACCTCCGAACGCGACGCCGCTGGAGCGGGCGTTGGAGGCGGGCGTTACGATGCCACCTCCGGTCGATGCGGCCGCACTGGCGGACGCCGTCGCCGATCCGATGACCGCGCCGGCATTCCTGCTCCCATGGCTCGCTTACGGAGAATCGGTCGACGCCTGGGATGCCGACTGGTCGGAGGCGGACAAGCGGACGGCCATAGCCGGATCGATCGCCATGCATCGTAAAAAGGGGACCCGTGCCTCGGTCGAAGATGTTCTGTCCCGCTTCGACCAGCTCGCGCGCCTGATCGAATGGCATCAGGCCAATCCGCGGCGCCCGGCCCATACCTTTGACGTGATCGTGCCGATGGTGTTGCCCGATGGCACCGCCCCCGGCGGGCGCCGCACATCGGCGGCCTTCGCGGATGCGATCATTCGGGAGATCGCGCGCGTGAAGCCGCTGCGCGAACATATGCGGCTGGTCCAGGAGATCCGAACGTCCGGCGCGATCGGGATCACCGGCGTCGCCCGTGCCGTCGCTTACACCCGCAACGATGCCGACCTGGTGATCGACCAGTCGCCCGACTGGATCGCCTATCTTCAGACCGAGGATGGCGAACCGCTCCAGTCCAACGACGGCACCTTTCTGGACACCCGCCTATGACCGCGCTCAAACTCACCATGACCACGGCCGGGCTCGGTCGCTTCACCGCCGCGCAAGCGAGCGACGATATCGATCTGACCATCGCCCGCGTCGGGCTGACCGCGACCAACTTCGTCGCCGCCCCGACGCTCACCGCACTGCCCGGTGAATTCAAGCGGCTGGCGACCGTGTCGGGCTCGGTCGAGGCGCAGAACATCGTTCACATGACCGTCACCGATGATGAGGCGGTGACCTATTCGGTGCGCGGGTTCGGGCTGTTCCTGGCGGACGGGACCCTGTTTGCGGTCTATGCGCAGCCGACGCCGATCGCGGAGAAGTCGGTCGGCTCGATGCTGGCGCTGGCGATCGATATCGCGTTCCCGGTCGCCGGCGTCGAAAACATTACCTTCGGCTCGACCAACTTCCTCAACCCGCCGGGCACCGAGGCACGGAAAGGCGTCGTCGAGCTGGCCACGCTGGCGGAAGCCGACGCCGGCGATACGACCCGCGTGACCACTGGCGCGGTGGTCAAGGCGATGATCACCGCCGCGATCGACGCCGTTAGCCAGGCGCTGGCAGGACTCACCGCGCGAACCATCTATGGTTCCGGCCTGGTCAAGGGCGGTGGCGACCTGACCGCCAATCGCACCTTGACGGTCGACGCCGCCAGCGGTGCCGAGGTGCGGGCGGGAACGCGCGGCGATGTCGCGATCACCCCGGCCGGGCTGGCGGCGCTGGCGGGGACGATCGCGACCAATGGCGAATTCCAGATGACGCCCGGCGTCTTCGTCAAGACCGGCGTGACCCAGGGGCCGCACGGGGAAGGCTCCGTCGCCATCAATTTCGCGACCCCATTTCCCAATGCTTGCCTGATCGCGGTCGGGATCGCGATCAACACCAGTGGCCGGATTGAGTGCGACAGCTACGTCCAGGAGCGCGCCCTCTCCGCCGCCACCTTCACCGCCTTCGTTCAGAAACAGGCGAGCGACAGCGCCAATATCGACGCGATCCGCTGGATCGCGGTCGGTCGATAAGGATCCGCGATGGCCAAGATCTCCGAACTCCCCCAACTCGCCAACCCCGCAGGGACCGAACTCGTCCCGGTGGTCGGGGCCGATGGCGCGACCAAGGCGGCCCGCATCGGGGGCTTGGTCGATGGCGCCGTGGCGCGCCTGGTGGTGGCGATCGGCATCGAACCGGTTCGTGCCGGCTGGCAGGAAGTGGTGGTCGACAGCAACAACCGCGTCGTGTCGGGCTATCACCCGGTCCTCAGCAATTATGACGGCGGGCGCTCTGCTCTGGAAAGGCGCATTCTCGTGCTGGAGGGCGGAGGCGAAGGCGTCGAGACGATCGCGCGCAAGGGCGGCTGGATCACCTGCACCGTCGACGTCAACGGCCGCGTCGTGCGCGGCAAGCATGTGCTGTTCGGCAACTACCCTGCGCAGGATGTCGAAACGGGTGGCGGCAATGCCGCTTGGGCAGCGAAGATCGCCGAGCTGCGTGGACTTCGTCTGCGCGATGCGGCCGCCCTCCACCCCAATCCGCCGAAGGTGGTTCGGCGGACATTAACCAAACCGCTGACCCCCGCCGCGTCCGCCGAGATCCTGCGCTATGACGATCCCCGCCTGACCGCATCCCTTCCGCTGGTCCATCGCAACAGCGACTATCCCAACAACGAAATGGTGGCGGGCGGGTGGATCAAGGCGGCGGACGGGTCGATCTACGCGCCCCACTTTTCCATCCGCTTCGTCACCGACGCCCCGCGTATCGATGTGCGGTACGGCTACACGGGACAGGCCCGGGTGCTGGTCGATGGCCAACCCGTGTCCCTATCGCGAACCCTCGACCTCGGCGATGGCGAGGACGATTGGCCGATCATGTGCATCGACTTCGGTGCAGACACCCGCACCATCCGCCCGACCTACACGGTGACGGCGGGGGGATCGGGCTATGCGGAAGGCGACGTTCTGACCGTCGCGGGCACCGCGGGCGATCCGCTGCGCTTGGAAGTCACCTCGGTCAACGCCGATGGCGCGCTCCGCGCCTCGGGCCTGCGGGTGAAAGCCTGGGGAACGCTGACCGCGCTTTCGTCCGACGCGGTCGCCGCCACGGGGGGCACCGGTACGGGTGCGACCATCAAGCTCAGCGGTGCCGATGGTTTCATCGGTCATACAACCCGCCGCATGCGTCGCATCGAGATCTGCATGGGCGCCGGCCTGGTCCAGTTTGCCGACCTGCGGGTCCCGAAGGGCAGCACCGTGCGGCCCTGGCCAGTCGCCGGGCCGCGCCTCATGGTCATGCAGGACAGCTATGGCCAGGTCTTTCCCGATTACCCGCAAGGGGTGTGGGCCCACCGCATGGCGGACATGCTCGGCATCGAGGACGTGTGGCTCAACACGATGGGCGGAACTGGCTTCATCAACGGCGATGTCCGGTATGGTCAGCGCCTTGGCGAGATCGCCGCGAACCTGCCCCCGGCGCATCAGCCGCTGATCTTTTTGACCCAGGCCAGCATCAATGATGCGGGTCGGAGCGAGGCGGAGATCCAGGCCGCCGTTACCGCCTATTGGACCGAAGCTTTCGCACGCCTGCCCGGCGATGCCGTGATGGTGCAGACCGGTATCCTGCGCGCGCCTGGCAACGCGCCATCCGATGCACAATCGGCCGCCGTGCGCGCTGGTTTCGACGCCGTGTGTGCGGCCGAGGACCCGCAGGGTAAGCGATCCTTCTTCGTCGAAACGCGGGCCCCGACCGCGATGATGGTCGTGCCCGATGCGACAGTGGAATGGATCGCCGGCGATCAGGCCCACCCGCCCCAGGTCGGTCACGACTATATCGGCGCGGCCTTCGCTCCCCTCGTGCTTCGCGGCCTCCAGTCGCTCTCGCTGTAAGGAACCATCATGGCAGACACCACCCAAGTCACCCGCCTCGCCTATGCGGCGGCCGATAACCTCGCCCCCCTTTTCTGCGACGATCCCGCCGCTCAGGCGAAAGGAACGACCGATTTCTGTCACGACTGGCGCACGTCCGTCCAATGGGGCGGAGCGCTCCCCGTCGCGGGCGCGGCGCAACCGGTCCTGAGTTTCGCCAATCTGGCGCTCAACAAATCCCCGGTCCTGGGGCGCGACCTGGCGGTATCGCTGCGCCTGGTCGAGGGCGGCGGTGACCCGTGGCCCGCCGATGCACGCGGCTATCGCGGCGGGTCGCGCAACGGTGCGACGGTCTATGTCCTGGCCAAAGCCGGCATCGACGACGGCAAGGTCATGAACCCCAAGAGCGAAGCGTTCCGCGACTTCTATATCGACCTCTGGTTCTTCATGGCGGCCGAGCCGGTCCAGTATCAGCAAGGGTTGCTCGGTCGGGGTTCGGGCATCGACATCGACTATGGACTCGCCATCGATCACGCCACGCGCGAGGTGGTCGAATGGACAACCGGCGTCCGCGCCCCGGCCCGCGCGGTGGGGACGCTGGTGCACATCGGTCATCACCTAGCGTTCGACACGACCGCCGATACCGCCACCTCGCGCCTGTTCTGCGACGGGGTCGAGATCGGCGCGGCCGTCGCGCATCGCAAGCCCAGCGCCTGGGTGGAAAATAACCGTCCGATGTATTTCAACGGCATGGCGGGATATGGCGCAGCCAACGCGATATTCCCGCGCTTCAGCCGCACCTTCACCAAATGGCCCGGACAGACGGCGCTCGATCCGCTCAAGCTGCATCAGGACGAAGAGCGCTACAACCGCGCCCGCCTGGCCTGAATCCGTCCGCCTCTTGTAGAGACCCTCTCTACAAGAGGCGGGGCTCGCCAACATTGGCGCGGGGCGCATGGTCGCGGTCATGGCCGATCCCGCCGATATCCAACGCCTCGTGGGCGATCTCCTGCGCGAAGGGCTGGTCGCGTCGGTCGACCATGACGCGGGCACCTGCACCGTCGCCTTCGCGGACGATCTGACCACCGGCGATATCCCCTTCCTCTCCCCCCGCATGGGCGCCGCGCGGATCTGGCTTCCGCCCGCGATCGGGGAACAGGTCCTGGTCCTCGCGCCTGAGGGCGATGCGGCGCGCGGCCTGGTCATCGGTGGCCTGGCCAGCGACGCACGGCCGCATATCGGTCGCGGCCCTGGCGCGGCGATCGAATTCGATGACGGCGCGCGCCTGGCCTATGACCCGCAAACCCATCGCCTGACCATCGCCCTCCCCGCCGGCGGGGCCGCCGCGATCGTCGCGGACGGCGGGCTGTCGCTCAAAGGGCCGCTGTCGGTCGAGGGCCCCGTCGACATCACCGGCAAGCTGACCGCCAGCGAGGATGTCGTGGGCGGCGGCAAGAGCCTGAAAAGCCACCTCCATACGAAGGTGCAGGCCGGCACCGCGATTTCGGGTCCGCCGCAGTGAACGGCATGGATCGCCACACCGGCCGCCCGATCGCCGGCGCCGATCATCTGCTCCAGTCGATCGACGATATCCTGTCGACGCCCCTCGGCACCCGCATCGGCCGGCGCGACTATGGCAGTCTGGTCCCCGAGCAGCTCGACCAGCCGAACAACGATCTGGGGCGATTGCGCGTCATAGCCGCCGCTGCGCTGGCGCTGATGCGCCAGGAGGGGCGCGCCCGCGTGCGTCGCATCACCCTGTCGCCGGGCGCCTCCGCCCATTCGGCGGTGCTGACCATCACCGGCACCCGCACCGATGTGCCCGGCCGCCCCGGCTTCTCTGTCATCTCGACCATCCGCGCGCTGTCCGCGCTTTCGCAAAGGGCCCCCTCATGAGCTTTCTCCACGGCATCAACGTTCGCGAGGTGACGCGCCAGGCGCGCGGGATCGCCACCGTCTCGACCGCCGTCATCGGCCTGGTCGCGACCGCGCCGGCCGCCGATGCCACTGCCTTCCCGCTCGACACCGTGGTCAAGGTGACCAACCTTCAGGACGCGATGGCAAAGGCCGGCGCGACCGGCACGCTCCAGGCCGCGCTGCGCGCCATCGCCGGGCAGGCGGACACGACCGTCGTCGTCGTGCGCGTCGCGCCTGGTGCCGATGCCGCCGCCACCACCGCCGCGATCATCGGCGCCGATGTCGCCGGCGTGAAGAGCGGGATGCAGGCGCTATTGACCGCACCGGCGCAGCTCAACGTCCAGCCGCGCATTCTCGGCGCCCCCGGCCTCGAATCGCAGGCGGTGACCACCGCCCTGATCGCGGTCGCCAAGAAGCTGCGCGCCCGCGTCTATGCCAAGGCGCTTGGCCTCGATCGTGGCGCCGCCATCGCCCACCGGGCGCTGTTCCCCGATGCGCGCGAGCTGACCCTGTTGTGGCCTGGCGTCACCGCCCCTTACGGCGCGGCCGGCGCCTCGATCGCCGTCCCGGTCGCGGCCGTTGCCATGGGGGCCCGCGCCGCCATCGATGCCGCGCAGGGCTGGCACAAGACCCTGTCCAATGTCGCGCTCAACGATCTCGACGGCCTGACCGACGATGTGACCTTCGACCTCCAGGACGAAACCTGCGACGCCAACGTCCTCAACGCCTCCGAGCTGGTCACGGTGGTGCGCATCGGTGGCGCCCTGCGCTTCTGGGGCAACCGCACCTGCGCGGTGACGGATAGCGACTTCGCCTTCGAGAGCGCGGTCCGCACCGCACAGATCCTGGCGGACAGCATCGCGACCGGCCTGGTATGGGCGCTCGACAAGCCGCTCCTACCGAGCCTGGTGAAGGACATTGTCGAGCAGATCAACGAACTGTTCCGCGCGGAGAAGCGCGCCGGACGGATCCTTGGCGCGGTCGCCAGCTTCGATCCCGCCAAGAACCCGGCGGCAAACCTGAAGGCCGGCAAGCTGCTGATCGGCTTCCGCTACACCCCCGTCCCGCCGCTCGAAAATCTCGGGATCGAGCAGGAGATCACCGACGAATTCCTGCTCGACTTCGCGGCCCTCTCGGTCGCGGCCTGATCGCATCCCCACGGTCCCTTGAAGGATAGCCCATGTCTTTCCCCCGCAAACTGAAACAGATGATGATGTTCATCGACGGCGTTGGTTATGCCGCCGATACCGAAAGCGTGACCCTGCCCAAGCTGGAGCGTAAGCTCGAAAAGTGGCGCGGCGGGGCGCTCAATCGCCCGGCTCCGATCGATCTGGGTGGCGGTGACGATCTGACGGTCGAGCACAGCTATGGCGGTCCGATCCGTGAAATCATCCGCCAATATGGCCTGCCGAGCATGAGCGGCGTCCAGATCCGCTTTGCCGGCTCCTATCAGGACGACAGCACCGGTCAGATCCATAGTTGCGAGATCACGCTGCGCGGCCGGCATCGCGAGATCGACCGTGGCGAGCAGAAGCCGGGTGAAAGCGGCAGCTTCAAGGTCATCTCCGACTGCGTCTACTACAAGGAGGAGTGGGACGGCGTCACCGATGTCGAGATCGACATCCTCGGGATGGTCGAGATCGTGGGCGGCGTCGACCTGATGGCCGGCCATCGCGACGCCCTGGGCCTTTCCTGATCTGACGATCGCCTTCCGGGGCCGGCAACGCCAGCGGCCGGCCCCATAGCAACCGGACCCATCTCATGACCGAAGCGAAGAACACCGAAACCATCACGCTTGAGGAAGACGCCGCGACCGAGGACGGTCAAGTCCTCTTGCCAAAGGGCACCGTTATCACGCTGCGCCGCCCGCGTGGCGGGGCATTGCGAGGAGCCAATCTCGGCGGCCTGGTTCGTATGGAATATGACCAGATCGCGATGGTCGCGCCGCGCATCACCACCCCGCCGCTTGTCCCGCATATCTTTGCTGCGCTCGATCCCGCCGATGTGACCCAGATCGCCGGGGAGATCGCCAATTTTTTGCTGACGAGTGCAGCACGGGAGGCGCTCTTCCAGCGCGGGTAGAAGACCCCATGGGCGATATCGCTTTCGTCTTCGGCTGGACGCTCGACAAGCTCGAACGGATGTCGGTGGCGGACCTGATGATCTGGCGTGGCGAGGCCGCCCGCCGTCACGACCCGGAACGTCATGGATCGTAACCTCCGCCTCCGCCTGTTGATCGAGGCCGGCGACCGCGCCACCCGCCCGCTGCGCGATATCGCCGGCGGGTCGAGCGCGGCGTCGCGCGCATTGAAGACCACCCGCGATCGGCTGGCGGAGCTGCAACGCGCCCAGGGCGATATCGCAGGCTTCCGCGCGCTGAAGATCGGCCTGCGCTCGACCGAGGCGGAGTTGCAGACCGCGCGCCAGCGCGTGACCGAGCTGGGTCGCGCCATGGGGCAGACCCAGAACCCGACCCGCGCCATGACCCGCGATTTCCAGCGCGCGAAGCAGGAGGCAGAGCGGCTGGAACGCCAGCATGCGCAGGAGACGCGCCAGCTCGGCGACCTGCGCACCCGCCTGCGCGATGCCGGGATCGCGACCACCGATCTGGCCCGCCACGAACGCGAACTGCGCCGCCAGGTCGAGGGGACCAACCAGGAACTGAACGACCAGGAACGCCGCCTGGCGCGCACTGCGGACCGCGAACGCCGCATGGCCGCCGGCCGCGCCCGCTTTTCGCGGGCGCAGGGCATGGCCACCGGCCTGGCGGCGGGCGGTGCCGCCTCGATCGGCACCGGGATGGCGATGGCCGCGCCGATCATCGCCGGCGTGAGGGCCGCGCAGGACTACGAATCGACCATGACCGATATCGGTCAGAAGGCGGATCTGTCCCGGCCTAAGACCGAGGCGCTCGGCAAGGGCCTGTTGATCGCCGCCCGCGCCGCCAACCAGATGCCCGCCGACATGCAGGCCGGCGTCGACGCGCTGGCGGGCATGGGCGCCAGCGTCCCCGACGCGGTGGCGATGATGACGCCGATCGGCCGCGCCGCGACCGCGTACAAAGCGGAGATCGCGGATCTGTCGAACGCCAGCTTTGCCGCGACCGACAACCTCAAGGTCCCGATCGCGCAGACCCAGCGCGTGATCGACATCATGGCGGCGGCCGGAAAGGCGGGCGCATTCGAAATCAAGGACATGGCGGGCGTCTTTCCCTCGCTGACCGCCTCCTACCAGGCGCTGGGTCAAAAGGGCGCCGGCGCCGTCGCGGATCTCGCGGCCGGGCTCCAGATCGCGCGCAAGGGCGCCGGGGATAGCGCCAGCGCCGGGACCAACCTGGCCAATGTCCTGCAAAAGATCGCATCGCCGGCGACCAACAAGGCGTTCGAAAAGATGGGCGTCAACCTGCCCAATGCCCTGAAGAAGGCCTACCAGGAGGGCAAGACGCCACTGGAGGCCATCGCCGAGATCACCAACAAGACGCTGAAAGGCGACCTGTCGAAGCTCGGCTATCTGTTCGAGGATAGCCAGGTCCAGCAGGGCCTGCGCCCGCTGATCCAGAACATGGCGCTGTTCCGCAAGATCCGCAGCGACGCGATGAAGTCGGACGGGACCACCGATCGCGACTTTGCCGAGCGGATGAAGGACTCGGCGGCACAGAGTAATGCGCTCAAGACGAACGCCGCCACCCTGGCGATCACGCTGGGGTCTCAGCTTCTACCCACGGTCAATTCCGGCCTGGCCACGCTCAACAATTTCGCCACCTGGATCGGCGACGCCGCCCGCCGCCATCCCACCCTGACCAGGGCTATCGCCCTCGGCGCCGCGACCTTCGCCACCCTGTTCCTGATCCTCGGGGGCGGCGCCATCGTCGTCGCGGGTCTCATCGCCCCCTTTGCCGCGCTCAGCTTCGCGGCCGGGGCCCTCGGCATCGGCCTGTGGCCGGTGGTCGGGATAGCCGCCCTGGTGGTGGGCGGGATCGTCGCGCTCGGCGCGGCGGCCTATCTCATCTATGCGAAATGGGGCGCCATCTCCGGCTGGTTCGGTGCGCAGTGGACTGCGATCAAGGGGCACGCTTTGTCCGCGATCAACTGGTTTGCCACCCTGCCCGATCGCTTCTCGACCATCGGGCGCCAGATGATCGCCGGCCTGGTCAACGGCATCCTGTCCAGCGTCCCCGGCCTGCGCGGCGTCGTCAACGCCGTCGCCGTCATGATGCCGGCCGCCACCCGCAAGAAACTCGACATCCATTCGCCAAGCCGCGTCTTCGCGGCGATCGGCGGCCATATCGTTGGCGGCCTGTCCGCCGGCATCGCCGCGCAGGAATCGGAGCCGGTCAAGCGCATGGACAGCCTGTCCCGCCGCTTGTCCGCCGCGATCGTCACCGGCTCCGCCCTGCCGGCGATGGCCATGGCCGCGCCCGGAACTGGCGGCGCCGGTGGTCGCGGCGCCACGCCGATCGCGGCCGGCCTGCCACCCATCACCTTCGTGATCAACGCTGCGCCTGGTCAAAGCGAGGAAGCCATCGCCGAAATGGTGGCGCGCAAGCTACGCGAGCTGGGGATCGCCGCGCCTGGCGCCGGCTCCCCCAGCTTCGGCGACCGGCCCGATTGGGAGTAACCGCCGATGCTGCTATCCCTCGGGCTCTTCGCCTTCGGCATCGATACGCTGGCGTTCGATGAGATCCAGCGGAAGTCGAGCTGGCGCCACGCAACCGCCACCCGCATCGGCGCGCGCGACGCCAGCCAGTTCACCGGCCCCGGTGACGAAACCATCTCCCTTCCCGGTGCGGTCTTTACCGAGATCGCCGATGGCGAGATCTCGCTCAACGAGATTCGCCGCATGGCGGGCACCGGCGACGCATGGCCGCTGGTCGACGGGCGCGGCTATGTCTACGGCGCCTTCGTCATCACCGGCCTGACCGAGACGCTCAAGCATTTCTGGCCAGATGGCACCCCGCGCCAGATCGACTTCGCGATCGAGCTGCTCCGCGTCGACCAGGACGCCGCATGATCCAGCCCATCCCCGATTTCCGCGTCACCGTCGACGGCCGCGACATTACCCAGATCCTGCGCGGCCGCGTCGCGTTGCCCGGTGGTCGCACCCGCCCCCGCCTGATCTCCATGGGGATCTCCGAAAAGCGAGGCGAGGAAGCCGACACCTTCGACCTGGTCCTCGACGATAGCGACGATGCGCTCGACCTGCCCCCGACCGGCGCCAAGATCCGCGTCTCGCTCGGCTGGCGTCAGGGAACCGGCGTCACCCCCGGCCTGGTCGACAAGGGGGAGTTTCACGTCGAGACGATCGACCATGGCGGATCGCCCCCCGCGCTGACCATCCGCGCCAAGGCCGCGGACTTCACCGCCGGCCTGAAACAACGGCGGGAAAAGGGACACAATGCCACCACCATCGGCGCGATCATTACCGAGATCGCACAGCGCCACGGCTATCAGGCCCGCTGCGCGGCCGTTCTGGCGTCGATCGCGGTCCAGGCCAAGGCACAAAGCCGGGAAAGCGATCTGGCCTTCCTACGCCGCCTGGGGCGCGAATATGACGCGGTCGCGACCGTGAAGGCCGGCGCGCTGATCTTCAAGCCGGTCGGCGATGGCCTGTCCCCCTCGGGCAAGACCCTGCCCTCGATCACCATCGTCAAAGCCTCCGGCGATGCCCACCAGTTCAGCCGCCAGAAGCGCGACGATGCCGAGGGGGTCCAGGCCACCTGGCACAACCGCGCGACCGGCAAGCGCGAGACCTTCGTCAGCGGCAAGAAGGACGGCGCCCGCCGCCTGTCCCGCGTCTATGCGACCGAGGAGGCCGCACAACAGGCCGCCAAGGCGGCCCAGGGCCGCGCCGCGCGCGAACCGGTCAGCTTCTCCATCAACCTGGCGCTGGGTCGCGCCGATCTGGGGCCGGAGCAGAAGGCCAAGGTCAGTGGCTTCAAGACCCAGATCGATGCGGTGGATTGGCTTGTGACCGAAGTGTCACACAGCTTGGGTGATGGCGGCTTCCGAACGCAAGTTAAATTAGAACAAGGATGATATCTGGGCTCAGTGGCCTGGCACCAGCCGTGTTATCACCGTCACGATCGCGGCAAGGGCGGTCAGCATGGCCGCCAATGTCGTGAACATCCACGTTTTACCGGGAAGATGGCGGACATTCTCTTTGATCGTCGCAAGATCGATACGAACCTCGCCTACGTCCTTAACAAGCTGGTCGACGTGTTTTTCCAGACGGGTAACGCGTTCCTGCATGGCATCGAATGTGCCATCCCCGCCGCCCCCTTTCAAGGGCGGTTGATCAGTCTGTTGGTCCACAACGCGAGACCGAGCTTGGAAATCAAACCGCACTACGCTGTCATAGGATGGGCGATTTTCATTCTCCATTGCTATCACCCCGCTCAATGACCCGACCGTTATTATCAAGAGGTGTATTGGTTGCAGTTGCCATTATGATGGTTTGAAAATGTTTTAGACTGTTAAGGCCATTATTGACCTCTGCTTGAAGATCAACGAATGCCGCATCGATTTCTAGCTGATCCCCAGCCCTCTGCGCATTCATAGCTCTTACGAGTGCGGCTAAGGCAAAATATGGCTTTTCGATAGCTACATAAAGCATATCAAGTGAAACCCGAGGGAGCTCGATTTCAACCGCCTGGTCTGCAGGGATTTCAAACCACTTTTCGATGAGAGCCGTGTCAATATGAAACTGACCTGAGCCGTCTTTCCAACTTTCATCAGTCATAAAAAAAGCCGGAAACGTGAGACACAATCGAGGCGGATGAGATATTCGACATAGCTACATGGCTTGTCATTT
>Ga0187845_1001627_pt1 | contig 12705 bp, 11 predicted proteins | sample SpaLakP09_SKY_68_FD_134515 | JGI IMG/M metagenome (GOLD analysis project Ga0187845, IMG submission 134515) | Oligotrophic lake water microbial communities from Sparkling Lake, Wisconsin, USA - SP09_SKY_68 | ecosystem: Environmental > Aquatic > Freshwater > Lake | place: USA: Sparkling Lake... | reverse complement strand
CCATCTCGCTCACCGCATAGCCCGCGCCCAGCGCCTTGCACAGCTGGCGAAACGGCCGGTCAGTGACGCCCGCCATCGGGGCGACGAACAACCGGTTCGCCAAAGGAATGTGGCCGATCTGCATGGGAGGGGTGCGGGAGGGGGCGACAGCGAATGCTGAAAAAGGAGGCGGGATTGTACCTGCTCAAAATTTCAGCAAATGAAATGCTCCGGCAACGCTGGCTATCCCCGCGCAGGACCCCATTGGCGATGCACAAAAAGACTTTGAACAGGTTCTAGCGGGCCGCGAGATCGGCTCCATCGGCGGGCTCAGGGATGGCGTCGCCATGGCGCTGCGCAAAATGCCACCAGGCGTCCGGCAGGTTGTCGAACTGGTGGCGCGCCATGAGGGCGTGCAGCCACTGGCGGTTGTGCACCACGTCCGGCGAATGGCCCGGTGCCGTGACCGATGCCCCGGCTTGAAAGTTGCCGGATGGTGTCCCCATGTCCACCACCTGGCCGTCGGCCAGCGGCCCGCGCACCACCTGGCGGGCCTTCATGCCATCGACCACCAGCACCTGCACCACCCAGCCACCAGGGGCCTGGCAGGTGGCTTGCAGCGCCAGCCCCTGGGCCAGCAGCGCATGGGCAACGCGCCCGAGCTCTGCGCGGGTGGCGGGGTCGTCTCGGCACAGCGCCCGGTCTTGCCCAGTGCTGACCGCCACAGCGGGTCCGCCCGCCCCGGTGGCCCCGACAGCAGGCACCGCCGCCTGCGGGTGGTGCGCACAAGCCGCCAGCAGCAGGGCCAGCGTGCCCCCTGCGCAGCCCGCCACGCGGGGCCAGGGGGTGAAACGGCTGGAGTGGCCGGAGCGCGGGCGGGTGATGGGGGATGCAGCAGTGGCGGGCATGGGGTGCTCCTGTCGCGGGGTTCGGGGGTGACAAAGCTGCACCTTACAAAACCCCTGCAGCCTCGCCCATGCCTGGATAGCGCGGACCACTGTAGGACAGTGCCCCGGTGCCCCGCGTCCCGATCGGCCGGTAGCCGCGCCCTACACTCCCCCCATGGAAATCTGGATGCACCAGCTGCTGGAATGGCTGGCCCTGCCGCAATTCGGCCTGAGCACGGTCTTTGTGGTGTCGTTCGTGTCGGCCACGCTGCTGCCCATGGGTTCGGAGCCCGCCGTGTTTGGCCTTGTCAAGCTCAACCCGGACCTGTTCTGGCCTGCCATCGCCGTGGCCACCGTGGGCAACACGCTGGGCGGCGGCGTGAGCTGGTGGATGGGCCTGGGCGCACACCGGGCCGTGGACCGGGCACGCGGCAATGCCACGGAGCTGCGGGCGCTGAACTGGCTTCAGCGTTTTGGCCCGCGCGCCTGCCTGCTGAGCTGGCTGCCAGTGGTGGGCGACCCACTGTGCGCCGTGGCGGGCTGGCTCAAGCTGCCCTTCTGGCCCTGCCTGGCCTACATGGCGGTGGGCAAGTTCCTGCGCTACCTGGCCATGACCACGGCGCTGCTGTACTTGATGCCGGGGCACGTGGGGGCATAGCAATGCTGGGGGCGCCCTCCCTCGGCCCGGCTACAAAAACGCGTGGCCGCTGTGTTCTGAGAGCAGGGAGTCGCCCTTGGCGATGGGCTCTTCCACCACCACCTGGTTGCGGCCGCCCTCCTTGGCCATGTACATCGCCGTGTCTGCGCGCGAGAAGAACTCCAGCACCGACTCGCCCAGCACGTACTGCGTCACGCCAATCGACACCGTCACGCGACCCTTGAGCAGGCCCGTCCAGGCATGCGTTTCCACCTGGGCGCGGATCCGCTCGCAGGTATTGAGCGCGGGCAGCAGTGAGGTGGCGGGGAAGATCAGCAAGAACTCCTCGCCGCCGTAGCGCCCGAACAGGTCCCCCCCCCGCACCCCCTGCTGCGCAATGCGCGCAAAAGTGCGCAGCACCTCGTCCCCACCCAGATGGCCCAGCTCGTCATTGATGCGCTTGAAGTGGTCGATGTCGAGCACGGCCAGGCACAGCGGGATGCCACTTTCGTCGGCCAGCTGTTTCTGCTCCTCCAGGGCGGCCAGGATGTAGCGGCGGTTGAAGCAGCCCAGCAGCGTGTCGCGCTGCGCGTCCTCCTGGATGTTCTTGATCTTGCGGCTGGCCCGGTACAGGCTGCGGTACAGGTGCTGCACCCGGCCCATGAGCACAATGAATGCGGGCACCGACACCGCCAGCGCCAGCAGGTGCAGCAGCTCCAGGCGCAGCAGCGCGGCATTGTGCTGCTGGTTGTGGTGCAGCCCGATCACCGCCGCATAGGCCACCAGCACCACGGCCGTCAGCGCCAGCAGCGTGCGGCGGGGCACGGTGAAAATGCCATACGCCACCGCCACAAACATGAAGGGCGCGAACAGGATCTGCGTGACAGGGGCGAGATAGAACACCACCAGCATGCCGCCAATCGCGGTGGACACAATGGCCAGCTGCAGGTGCCGCAGCCTGATCTTCTGCTGCACGTCGGCACGCAGCACAACCCAGAAAGCCACAAAACCCACCACGGCCATCGCCGCCAGCACCGCCAGGGCTTCGCCCGCCACCATGTCCAGGGCGTAAAAGCCCACCAGGGCCAGGGCATAGAGGCTGATCAGGCCACCGACGGCCCACCACTTCTTGCGCTCATGCCAGTCCCCCCGGGGCCCCAGGCCGTCCACTGCACGGCGCCCGGGCCGCACGGCGGCAGAGGCCGCAGACGACGAGTCGTCGAACTCCAGCACGGCGTCCGTCAGGGGAAAGGCGTCCGTCGCCGAGAACAGGTTTTTGCGTGCAAAGAACATGCGGGGGCAGGCACAGGCCTGGGTTTGTTCGGAAAACAGGGGGCCGAATGGCAAAGGGCCCAGGCGCGGATGCGCAGCACCGTGCAGACAATCCCTTGGAACCGCGCGCGATCTTACGTGGAACTGACACAAACAATCTGCGCGTTTTCCAGTAGCGCCACCGCCCGCCCTGGCCCGTTCAGGCAGGCACCACCCGCTGGCGCATCCACCAGCCTTCCAGGCTGTAGACCACCAGTGCTCCCCAGATCAGCACAAAACCCACCAGCCGCGCGGGCTCGAAGGCTTCGTGAAAAATCCAGACCCCCAAGGCGAACTGCAGGCTGGGCGAGATGTACTGCAGGATGCCCAGCGTAGACATCGGGATCAGGCGCGCGCCCGCTGCGAACAACAACAGGGGCACGGCCGTCATGGGACCCGCCAGCACCAGCCAGCCGATGGTGGCGGCATCGCCTTGTACAAGGGCCCCCTGCCCTTGCCAGGCCCACCACCCCAGCACGGCGGCCGCCACCGGCGCAAGCATCAGGGTTTCCAGCGCCAGCCCTTCGAGCGCGCCCAGCACGGCCACCTTGCGCAGCAGGCCATAGAACCCAAAGCTCAGCGCCAGCACCAGCGCGATCCAGGGCAGGCGCCCGGCTTGCAGCGTGAGCCAGAGCACACCTGCAGCCGCCACGGCCACGGCCAGCCACTGGCCCGGGCGGGGGCGCTCATGCAAAAACACAAAACCCAGCGCCACATTCACCAGCGGCAGGATGAAGTAGCCCAGGCTGGCATCGACCACATGCTGGTTCTGCACGGCCCACACATAGGTCAGCCAGTTGCCGGACAACAGCATCGCCGACAACGCAAAGGCCCCCAGCACGCGGGGCTGGCGCACCACGGCGGCCATCCAGGCCCAGTGCCTGCGCACGGCCAGGAGCCCGAGCACCACCAGCAGCGACCACAGCGTGCGGTGCATCACGACCTCCAGCGAGGGCACGTCCGCCACCTGCCGGAAGTACAGGGGGAACAGGCCCCAGGCGATGTAGGCGAGCGCGGCGTAGAGAATTCCGGTGTTCATGGGCAAACCCGCTGGAAAGTGGAGAAAGAGACGCAGAGAGGCGCGAAAAAAATCCCTGCCAGCCAAGCAGCCGGACAGGGACGGGGCCATGGCCCCATTCGCGGGTCCGCAGGCAGGTCAGGGGTGGGTCACACGTTGAACAGGAAGTTCAACACATCACCGTCCTTGACCACATATTCCTTGCCTTCGGCACGCATCTTGCCCGCATCCTTGGCGCCTTGCTCGCCCTTGTAGTGGATGTAGTCATCGAAGGCGATGGTCTGGGCGCGGATGAAGCCGCGCTCGAAGTCGCCGTAGATCACACCGGCCGCCTGGGGTGCCGTGTCACCCACGTGGATGGTCCAGGCACGCACTTCCTTCACACCGGCCGTGAAGTAGGTCTGCAGACCCAGCAGCTTGAAGCCAGCGCGGATCAGGCGGTTCAGGCCGGGTTCTTCCAGACCCAGCTCCTGCAGGAACATGTCGCGGTCTTCGTCTTCCATCTCGGCCATTTCGGCTTCGATCTTGGCGCAGATGGCCACCACGGGCGCACCCTGGGCATCGGCATAGGCCTTGAGCTTGTCCAGCAGCGGGTTGTTCTCGAAACCGTCTTCGGCCACGTTGCCCACAAACATGGCGGGCTTGGCAGTGATCAGGCAGAACTGCTTGAGCAAGGGCGCATCCTCCTTGCTCACGGCAATGCTGCGCGCGGGCTTGCCCTGGTCCAGCGCGGCCTGGATAGGGGTGAGCAGCGAAACGATCTTGGCGGCTTCCTTGTCGTTGCCGGACTTGGCCGCCTTGCTGTAGCGGTTGAGCGCCTTCTCGACCGTGGCCAGGTCGGCCAGGCACAGCTCGGTCTGGATGACTTCGATGTCCGCAATCGGGTCCACGCGGCCTGCCACGTGAATCACGTTGGGGTCTTCAAAGCAACGCACCACGTTCACGATGGCATCGGTTTCGCGGATGTGCGCCAGGAACTGGTTGCCCAGGCCTTCGCCCTTGGAAGCCCCCGCCACCAGGCCGGCAATGTCCACAAATTCGACGATGGCGGGCACGATGCGCTCAGGCGTGATGATCTCGGCCAGCTTTTGCAAGCGCGGGTCAGGCACCTCGACCACGCCAGTGTTGGGCTCAATGGTGCAGAAGGGGTAGTTTTCGGCGGCGATGCCGGCCTTGGTCAGCGCGTTGAAGAGGGTGGACTTGCCGACGTTGGGCAGGCCCACGATGCCGCATTGGAGGCTCATGGCAGGGCTTTCTGGAATTCGGAGACAAACCGCCGATTTTACGGGGCCGCCAGCGGCTCCTCCGTTCCGCCCCGGGTTACTGCGTCATTCGAACCGCAAATCGGCCGCCACGCGCTGCCCCACGCGCAGCATCTGGCCTGCACCCTGGCGCACGATGGCGTTCATGCCAAAGGTAATGGCGCCATCCACGCGCTTATCCTGGCGGTAGGTGCGCAGGGTGTCGCCCACCTCCGGGCTGGATGCTGCCGTGGCCGGGTCGATGTCGGGGATGGGACAGCGCTCGCAGGGCTTGACTGGCTGCAGGTGAATCTCGCCATCCGCCCCGCCGTCCACACGCACCAGGTCCACCCGGTCTTCATCGTGGGCATCCACGCCAGCCAGCACTACGTTGGGCCGGAAGCGCTCGACCCCCACCGGGGCATGGCCTGCAGCAGCCAGCCGCCCATTGAGTTCCTCCATCGAAGCCTCGCTGGCCACCAGGATCGGGAAACCGTCTGCAAACTGGTTGGGCACCTCCACGCCGTCCGTCCACTCCATGCTCGACAAACGCCGGTGTTCGGGGTCAAACCGCACCAGCCGGCAGGGTTGTCCGAGGAAGTCCGTGAACCACTGAGCAGCAACGGCCCCCATGTCCCAGGCGGGCACGGTGTCGCGCCACACGGTCACGGTGGCCGGGGCCTCCACCGCATCAATCGCTACATGCAAGGCCAGCATGCCGGGTGCCCGCAGCACCATTTCGTCGCTCTTAAGCTGTGGCCGGATCAGCGCCATGCGGGGCAGAGCACGCTGGGTCAGGAACATGCCGTCGGCATCCACCACCATCCAGGCACGGTCCAGGTCCAGCCCGGTGTCCGTGAGCAGGGCCTCCTGCACCTCGATGCCCGCACAGGACTTGATGGGGTACACAAACAGCCGCGCAATGGTGCCGGACAGATCGGAATCGGGGTTGAAGCTCACGGCCAGGGGTTCCTCTTGAGAAATGGCGACAGGGCGGAAACCGCAATTCTGCCTTGTGGCATTGGGGTGCAGGCGCCCTCCTACAATGGCCGCCATGGCCCAAACCTTTGATATCTGTATACGCGGCGCCGGCATTGTGGGCAGGACCTTGGCATTGTTGCTGGCACGCGATCGGCTGAAAGTGGCCCTGGTGCCAGCCCCCGCCCCCGCCAGCACGGCGGCGGCCGACGTCCGGGCCTATGCCCTGAACACCGCGTCGCGCCAATTGCTCGAATCCCTGCGCAGTTGGCCGGATGCCGAGCACGCGACGGCCGTGCGGCAAATGCAGGTGCAGGGAGACCAGGGTGGCGCCGTGGTGTTTGATGCCGAGCCACAGGGCGTGGACGCGCTGGCCTGGATTGTGGATGTGCCCGCCCTGGAGGCCCGCCTTGCCGAGGCCGTGCGTTTTCAACCCCAGGTCGAGGTGGTAGACGCCCCGGTGGCCGCGCCACTGACCGTGGTCTGCGAGGGCCGCGCCAGCAGCACCCGGGCCGAGTTTGGCGCCCGTTTCGAGGTCACGCCCTATGCCCAGCATGCCATCGCCACCCGCGTGCGCTGCGAACACCCCCATGGCCAGGTGGCACGCCAGTGGTTTCTGCCCGATGGCATTTTGGCTTTTTTGCCCCTGGACGGCGCCGTGGGGAACTCTGTGGCCGTTGTGTGGTCCGTCCCTCAGGAGCAGGTTGCGTCCTTGATGGCCCTGCCCCCCGATGCATTCACGGAGGCGCTGCAAACCGCCAGCCAGCAAGCGCTGGGCACATTGACCCTGTGCGCAGACCGTGCCAGCTGGCCTTTGCAACTGGCCAAGGCAGACCGCTGGTGTGGCAGCACACCCGCTGCCGGGGCCAGCCCCCGCAACGGGGGCGGTTGGGTATTGGCAGGCGATGCAGCCCATAACGTACATCCCCTGGCGGGGCAAGGGCTCAACCTGGGGCTGGCCGATGTGCAGACCCTGGCCGAGGTGCTGCGTACGCGCGACTACTGGCGCAGCGTGGCCGACCTGCGGCTGCTGCGGCGCTACGAACGCGAGCGCAAGGCGGCCCTGGTCACCATGGGTTTGGCCACGGACGGACTGCAGCAGTTGTTTGCACGCCAGGAAGCCCCGTGGCAGGCGCTGCGCAACTGGGGCATGAAGGGCTTTGAACGCAGTGGCCCCCTGAAGGATTTTGTGACCCGCCGGGCGATGGGAATGCGCTGAACACACGATGGGACGCCCGTGCGTCCTGCAAGGTATTGAGATTGAACGAGAACACCATGAAACTGACCCACCACCTGCTGGCCATCGCCGCCATGACCCTGAGCCTGAGCGCGACCGCGCAAGAGGCCACCATCCGCAAGGCGCTGGCCGAGCGCATTCCCCAGATGGACAAGATCGACGAGGTCCGGCCCACGCCCATGGCGGGGCTGTTTGAAGTGCGCATCGGCACCGACCTGTTCTACACCGACGCCAAGGGCAACTACGTGATCCAGGGCGAGCTGATCGACACCAAGGCGCGCCGCAATCTCACGGAAGACCGCATCGCCAAGCTCACGGCCGTCGATTTCTCGGCCTTGCCGCTCAAGGACGCGTTCACCATCGTGCGCGGCGATGGCAAGCGCAAGGTGGCGGTGTTTGAAGACCCCAACTGCGGCTATTGCAAGCGCTTCGAGCGCGACATGCAGAAGGTGGACAACGTCACGGTTTACCTGTTCCTCTACCCCATCCTGAGCCCCGACTCTGCTGAAAAATCGCGCAACATCTGGTGCTCGAAAGACCAGGCAGGCGCCTGGCAGGACATGATGGTGCGTGACAAGTCGGTCGCTTCGGCCAGCTGCGACACCAGCGCCCTGCAGCGCAACCTGATGTTCGGCAAGAAGCACAAGATCACCGGCACGCCGACGCTGATCTTTGCCAATGGCTCCCGCGTGCCTGGCGCCATTGGCGCGCAAGAAGTGGAAAAACGCCTGGCTGAAGCCAGCAGCGAGACCTCTGGCACAACCAACTGATTCCGAGCACCTTCGCCCAGCCGCCCATGCCCTCCCCACGCAGCACCCAGCCCGCCGAGGTTCACTACCACATCACCCCATCCGACCTGCATGCGCACCTGTTCAGCGTCTCGCTGGTCATCGCTCGCCCTGCGGCGCTGCAGGAGGTGTCCCTGCCCGTCTGGATCCCGGGCAGCTATCTGGTGCGGGAGTTTGCGAAAAACCTGCAGGGGCTGAGCGCACGCCAAGGCAAACGTGTGCTGCCTCTGGCCCAGCTTGACAAGCACCGCTGGCAAGTGGCCTGCACGCCGAGCAAGCCCCTGGAGCTGACGTACACGGTCTGCGCCTACGACAGTTCGGTGCGCACAGCATGGTTGGACGCCTCGCGTGGTTTTTTCAACGGCACCAGCCTGTGCCTGCGGGTGCATGGCCACGAGAAGCAACGCCACACGCTGGACATGGCCCGCAGCGCTGCTACCGCGCAGTGGTCCGTAGCCACAGGGCTGCAAGCGCTGGCCACCGACAAGCAGGGCTTTGGCCTGTATGGCGCGGCCAACTACGACGAGCTGGTGGACTGCCCCGTGGAACTGGGCCCGTTCTGGGTGGGCCGCTTCAAAGCCTGCGGCGTTCCCCACCAGTTTGTGGTGGCCGGTGCGGCCCCTTCCTTTGACGGCAAGCGGCTGCTGGCCGACACCCAGAAAATCTGCGAGACCGCCATCCGTTTCTGGCATGGCGCCGAAGGCAAGGCACCGTTCAAAAGTTACGTGTTCATGCTCAATGCCGTAGCGGACGGCTATGGCGGGCTGGAGCACCGCAACTCCACGGCCCTGATCTGCGGCCGCCGCGACCTGCCCCGCCAGGGCGAGCCCCGGGCCAGCGAGGGCTACACCACGCTGCTCGGGCTGATCAGCCACGAGTACTTCCACACCTGGAACGTCAAGCGCCTGCGCCCTGCCGAGTTCGCCACCTATGACTACAGCCAGGAGAATTACACCGAACTGCTGTGGTTCTTCGAAGGCTTCACCAGCTACTACGACGACCTGCTGCTGCGCCGCGCCGGGCTGATCGATGACGCCACCTATTTGAAGCTCATCACCAAGACCATCAACCAGGTGCTGCAAACCCCGGGCAGGGCCGTGCAAACCGTGGCCCAGGCCAGTTTCGATGCCTGGGTCAAGTACTACCGCCAGGATGAAAACACGCCCAATGCCACGGTGAGCTACTACACCAAAGGCTCGCTGGTGGCCCTGTGCCTGGACCTGGCCCTGCGCCGCGAAGGCAAGACCACCCTCGACGCCGTGATGCACGCCCTGTGGGCCCGCACGGCGGGCGGCCCGATGGCCGAGGCCGACCTGCGTGCAGTGCTGGAACTACTGGCGGGCCGATCCTTCGATTCGGAGCTGGCGCAATGGGTGCACAGCACCTCTGAGCTACCGCTGAAGGATCTGCTGGCCGCTCACGGCGTGACCCTGAAGGCCGAAGCCCCCCAACTGGCCCAGCGCCTGGGCCTGCGCGTGGCAGAGAACCACAGCGTGCAGATCAAGACCGTGTTGCGCGGCGGCGCGGCCGAAAAGGCTGGCATGGCGGCAGGCGACGAGTGGCTGGGCCTGGAGGTGCAAGGACAGGGCTGGCGCATTGGCAAGCTCGATGACGTCACGTTCTACGCGGGCACCGAGACAGCCTTGACCGCCATCGTGGCCCGGGACGGGCGCTTGCTGCGGTTGTCGCTGGCACTGCCCTCCACCACTGGCGGCAAGGCGGGTGCGGCCGCCACCACCAAGACACGCGGCAAAGCCGCCCCTGCGCAGCTGGCACAGCCAGCGGTTGACACGGTCAGCCTCGCCCCCACCGACACGGCGGCGCTGACGCGCTGGCTGGCCTGACGGCGTGGCCGGGTTGGGTATATTCCCTGCGCTGTCACAACAAACTACACAACCAGGAGATTTCATGGCCTACGAAACCATCGAGGTTCGCGTTGAAGCGGACAAGGTCGGCGTCATCACGCTCAACCGCCCCAAACAGCTCAATGCGCTGAACGATCAGCTGATGAACGAGCTGGGTACAGCCCTCAAGGCGTTTGATGCCGACGAGAACATCGGCTGCATGATCGTCACGGGCAGCGAAAAGGCGTTTGCAGCCGGTGCCGACATCGGCGCGATGGCCAGGTACAGCTTTGCCGACACTTACAAGGGCGACTACATCACCCGCAACTGGGAGACCATCCGCTCCATCCGCAAGCCCGTGATCGCGGCCGTGAGCGGCTTTGCGCTGGGCGGTGGCTGCGAGCTGGCCATGATGTGCGACTTCATCATCGCTGCCGACAATGCCCGCTTCGGCCAGCCCGAAATCAAGCTGGGCGTGATCCCCGGCGCTGGCGGCACGCAGCGCCTGCCCCGCGCCGTGGGCAAGTCCAAGGCCATGGACATGGCCCTGACCGGCCGCATGATGGACGCTGCCGAAGCCGAACGCGCGGGCCTGGTCAGCCGCGTGGTGCCTTACGACAAGCTCATGGACGAGGCCCTGGGCGCCGCCATCATCGTGGCAGGCTTCTCCCAGCTGGCGGTGATGGCCGCCAAGGAGTCGGTGAACCGGGCATTCGAAGGCACGCTGTCGGATGGCGTGATGTTCGAGCGCCGCCTCTTCCACGCGCTGTTTGCCACCCAGGACCAGAAGGAAGGCATGGATGCTTTCATGAACAAACGCCCAGCCAACTTCACACACCAATAATTTTTGTTCTATAATCTTGGTCTTGCGGTCGTATAGCTCAGTTGGTTAGAGCGCAGCATTCATAATGCTGATGTCGGTGGTTCAAGTCCACCTACGACCACCAAATCGAAACCCACAGTGCGGCAACTCACTGTGGGTTTTTTCTTTAAGGCGCCTGCTTCGCGGCCCCGGCAGCCTGCCTGCGGGGCCCCGCCCACGGCGCCTCCCCCTAAAATCGTGACTTCAGCCCCTGGATGTAAACCATGAATCGCTGCAACACTCCCGCCTCCGCCCCCATCTCCCGCCACCGGCACGCCTGGCTCATCGCCCTGGCCTGCGGCGCCCTGGTGTCTGTCGCCCTGCCTGCGGCCGCCCAGGTGGAGCCCGGGCTGGGCATGAACCGCCCCTTCCCGGAAGCCGCACTGCGCGGCACGCTGACCCTCTCGACCACCGCCGAAGCCGTGCTCAACGGCAAATCCATTCGCATGGCGCCCGGGATGCGGCTGTTCAGCCCCCAGAACACTTTGATCATGGCGCACACCGTGCTGGGCCAGACCTTCAAGGTCAACTACGTGCTGGAAGCCAGCACCGGCATGCTGCACGCGGCCTGGATCCTGACCGAGCGTGAGGCAGCGCAGCCCCGCAAGGGCAGTGACAGCACCACCAGCAACATCACGACCGGCTCTGGCGCCGTTCTGAAGTAGCTCCCACGGGTGCGGCCCTGGCGGCCACACCCTTGCGACCTCCACAGCCCCTCTCCGCGCCCTGCTGGCGGCGGTGACCATTTGCTATTTGCGACATTGCCATGGCCAAAAAAGTCTTTATCAAAACCTTCGGCTGCCAGATGAACGAGTACGACTCGGACAAGATGGCCGACGTGCTCCATGCCGCCCAAGGCTACGAACCCACCCAGAACGTGGACGAGGCCGACCTCATCCTCTTCAACACCTGCTCCGTGCGAGAGAAGGCGCAAGAGAAGGTCTTCAGTGACCTGGGCCGCATCAAGCACCTGAAAGCACGCGGTGTGAAGATTGGCGTGGGCGGCTGCGTGGCCAGCCAGGAAGGCGCCGAGATCATCAAGCGCGCACCCTATGTGGACGTGGTGTTTGGCCCGCAGACCCTGCACCGCCTGCCCGAGATGCTCAACCAGCGCGAGCAACTCGACAAGCCCCAGGTGGACATCAGCTTCCCCGAGATCGAGAAGTTCGACCACCTGCCGCCCGCGCGGGTAGAAGGCGCATCGGCCTTTGTGTCGATCATGGAAGGCTGCAGCAAATACTGCAGCTACTGCGTGGTGCCCTACACCCGCGGTGAAGAGGTGAGCCGGCCATTCGACGATGTGCTGGTCGAAGTGGCGGGCCTGGCCGACCAGGGCGTGAAAGAGATCACGCTGCTGGGCCAGAACGTGAACGCCTACCTGGGCAAGATGGGCGGCACGGTCGAGATTGCCGACTTTGCCCTGCTGCTCGAATACGTGTCCGACATCCCGGGCATCGAGCGCATCCGCTATACCACCAGCCACCCCAACGAGTTCACACCCCGGCTGATCGAGGCCTACGCCAAGCTCCCCAAGCTGGCCAGCCACCTGCACCTGCCGGTGCAGCATGGCAGCGACCGCATCCTGATGGCCATGAAGCGCGGCTACACGGCGCTGGAGTTCAAGAGCATCGTGCGCAAGCTGCGCGCCATCCGCCCGGACCTGCGCCTGGCCAGCGACTTCATCGTCGGCTTCCCCGGCGAGACCGACGACGACCACGCCAAGCTGATGAAGCTGGTGCACGACGTCGGTTTCGACGCGTCGTTCAGCTTCATCTTCAGCCCGCGCCCCGGCACGCCCGCCGCGGCGCTGGAGGACTCGACGCCCTACGAGGTCAAGGTCAAGCGCCTGCAGGAGCTGCAGGCCGCCATCGAGGCGCATGCGCTGACGATCTCGCAAGCCATGGTCGGCAAGGTCGAGAAGAT
>Ga0187845_1001624_pt1 | contig 12712 bp, 14 predicted proteins | sample SpaLakP09_SKY_68_FD_134515 | JGI IMG/M metagenome (GOLD analysis project Ga0187845, IMG submission 134515) | Oligotrophic lake water microbial communities from Sparkling Lake, Wisconsin, USA - SP09_SKY_68 | ecosystem: Environmental > Aquatic > Freshwater > Lake | place: USA: Sparkling Lake... | reverse complement strand
GCCCGGGTCTTTCAACCCGCTCTACCAACTTCTCTACGCCCCGCAACCCGTCTCCAGATCACTCAGCGCTTTGTCATCAGCGAAGCCCACGACTGTAGCACAGGTTTTTGGAGCAAGGCAAGCATCGGCCCATTTTTATGTTCTGCAAAGGCTCGCCAGCTGAAGCTGTCCCTCGCTCTCTATAGCGACTGGCGATCATGCAGAGCTGCGGGCAGCTCGCCTGCCTCCGTCAATGGACTGCGGCCGCGCCACCTTTGGCGGTTGCCAACTCCTTGCTGGCTACCGCTTGCGGGTCTTCGCTTTCCAGCACACGTGGCAGCGCAGCTGCCAGGCGCTGGGTATCGGCGCGGAGCACGCGCTGTTTCACTGCGGGGATCTGGGACGGGTGCATGGAGAAGCTGCGCAGGCCCATGGCCAGCAGCAGGTCGGTGAAGTCTGGGTCGCCGGCCATCTCGCCGCAGACGCTGACACCCTTGCCTGCCGCTCGAGATTCGGCGATGGAATGGTTGATGAGCTGCAGCACCGCCGGATGCCAGGGGTCGTACAGGTGCGCCACCGCTTCGTCGGCCCGGTCGATGGCTAGCGTGTACTGGATCAAGTCGTTGGTGCCTATGGACACGAAGTCCAGGTGGCGCAGCAGCAGCGGCAGCATGACCGCTGCTGCCGGGATTTCGATCATGACGCCGAGCTCGACGCGGGTGAAGGCGTGGCCCGAATCGGTGAGCTGCTGCTGCACCTTGCGGATGGTCTCGATGATCTGCCGCACCTCGCTGAGGTGGGCGACCATCGGCACGAGCAGCCTGACCTTGCCAAAAGCGCTCGCTCTGTAGATGGCGCGCAGCTGCTGGCGAAACATGCTCGGTTCGGCGAGGCTCCAACGGATGGCACGCAGACCCATGGCTGGGTTGAGCACATGCTCGTGACGCAGCTCAGAGACACTGAGACGGTCGAGCGGCTTGTCGGCGCCGATGTCTACGGTGCGGATCGTCACCGGCATGCCCTTCATTGCCTCGACGGCCGCCTTGTAGACGGCGAACTGTTCTTCTTCGCTTGGCAGTTCGCCGTCGCGGTTCATGAAGAGGAACTCGCTGCGGAACAGCCCGACACCGGTCGCGCCGGCCGCCACGGCGGCTTCCGCGTCAGCCGGCATCTCGATGTTGGCGTGCAGCTCGATGTGCTCACCGTCCAACGTGACAGCTGGGGTGTGCCTCAACCGGCCCAGCCGGGCACGCTCCAGCTCGCTCTGGCGTTGGCGGAAGCGGTATTCCTCCAGCACGATGGGCGACGGGTTGACGATGACGGTGCCGGCATCGCCGTCGATGATCACCCAGTCGTCCTGCCGGATCAGGCGCGAGGCCTCGCGGGTACCGACGACGGCGGGGATGTCCAGGCTGCGGGCAACGATGGCGGTGTGCGATGTCTTGCCGCCGATGTCGGTGATGAAGCCACGGAAGACGCTGCGCTTGAACTGGATCATGTCAGCGGGCGCGATGTCCGCTGCGACGAGCAGCAGCGGGTCTTCGCCGCCGAAGTCGCGCGGCGTGACGGGCGCGGGCGCGTCGCCCAGCGCATGCGCCAGCGCGCGCAGCACACGCTCGACGACCTGCTCCAGGTCGGCCTTGCGTTCGCGGAGGTATTCATCCTCCATTTCGTCGAACTGGCGCGCCAACACCTCGAGTTGAGCGGACAGCGCCCATTCGGCGTTGTAGTGCCGGTCGACGATCCACTGGCTGGCGCTGCCGGTGAGCGCCTCGTCGTGCAGCAGCATCAGGTGGACATCGAGCAGCGCGGCAAGTTCGTGGGGCGCGTCGTCAGGCAACTCGTCGCGCAGGGTTTCCAGTTCCAGCACGACGGCATCGCGACCTCGCAGCAAGCGGGCGATCTCCGGTGCGATCTGGTCGGGCGCGACGAAATAGTGGGCCACGTCCACACGGCTGGAAGCCACCAGCACTGCGCGACCGATGGCCACCCCGCGTGAGACCGCAATGCCGAAAACCTGGAAACTCATCGCACACCCCGCAGATCGAGGAGTCAATGTAGCCGGTTGCACAGGCGCCGCACGTCATGGTTTTTTCATAGTGCATTCATGGCTGCGTCAAACCGGATGCTCAGCATTCCGGCTCATGAACCGCAGCCAAATCGTCACGAACGCGCCATCGCATTCGCCCATCCTGTCGCGCCCAGAGCGCGCCACGCCTACCCGCCTGAGCGTCAGCTGGGCCAGCAGCGAAGCCGAAGTGCGCGAGGCTCAAGCCCTGCGCTACCAAGTCTTCGCCGTCGAGATGGGCGCGCGCCTGACGCCACCCAGCGGCGCAACGGCCGCCCTGGATGTCGACCTCTTCGATGCGTACTGCGAGCATGTCCTGGTGCGTGCCGGCGGCGAGGATGGCGAACCCGGTCCCGTCGTCGGCACGTACCGCGTGCTGACGCCCACTGCCGCCAGACGCGCTGGCGGCTTCTACAGTGACACCGAGTTCGACCTGACCCGCCTGCGCGGGATGCGCTCGCGGGTGGCAGAGATCGGCCGCTCCTGCGTGCACGCCGACCATCGCAGCGGCGGCGCCATCATTGCGCTGTGGGGCGCCATGGCCGAGTTCATGACCCGCAACGGGCTGGACACCGTCATCGGCTGCGCCAGCGTCAGTATGCGCGACGGCGGGCATTTCGCGGCCAGCCTGTGGAGGCAGATAGCGGCGACGCACCTCGCACCAATCGACTGCCAGGTGCGGCCGCGCCTGCCGCTGCCCATCGAACACCTGCGCCAAGATCTGCAGGTCGAGCCGCCCGCGCTGATCCGCGGCTATCTGCGCTGCGGCGCCAAGCTGATGGGTGAACCCGCCTGGGACCCCGACTTCAACACGGCCGATCTGCCATTGTTCGTGCGCATGGCCGACCTGCCGGCCCGTTTCAGGCGCGTCAGCTTTTGAGCCAGTGGGGGACCGACCTACTCGCTTCGCTCGATCGATCTGTCCCGCAAGGTCTTATTGACCTTCGCCGAACTTGTCGTTGACAAGGGCGGCGATCGCGTCCTGCGCCGCCTGCTCGTCTTCGCCTTCGGTCTCCAACTCGACGGCGGCGCCGAGGCCGGCGGCCAGCATCATGACGCCCATGATGCTCTTCGCGTTCACGCGTCGACCGTTGCGGCTCATGTGGACTTCACACTTGAAGCTGCCGGCCAGCTTGGTCAGCTTGGCCGAGGCGCGTGCATGAAGACCCAGCTTGTTGCTGATGGTGAGGGTGGAGGTAATCATTCTTCAGGCGGCAAGGGAGGCGTCGCGATGACGCCGGTGACCGCGCCTTGCACGGCGCGCCGGGCCAGGTCGGTCAATGACTTCTGGCTGGCGTAGCAGAGCGTGCGCCACAACATGGGCACGCTGACGCCACTGAGCACCTGCACCTGCTCCCCCACCAGGCGCAGGGCGCCGTTGCAGGGCGTGGCACCAAAGACGTCGGTCAGCACCAGCCACTCGGGCTGGCTGGCCTCGGCCATCAGGGCGCGGGCCGCCGTCTCGACGTCCTCGGCGCACATGCCGGGGTGGACGTCCAACACGGCCAGCGTGGGGGCACAGTCGGGAAAAGTGTGCTCGGCCACCTGCCGCAGCGCAGAAGCGAGCGGCGCGTGGGCGATCACGAGCAGTTGAGGCATGGGCAGGATGTTAGCGGGCGGGCTCGATGCGCAAACCGCCGAGGAAGCTGTCCCATGCGGCCGCATCGTCCCGGGCCGCCGCCATCAGCGCCTGGTAGACCCGCCCGCCATGCGAGAAGACGGCGACGCGGGTGACGCCGCCGTTGCTGGCGAGCCGGTACTGACCGGCCTGGGGCAACGGCGTCATCCCGGGCACCTGCAGCGGCTGGGCCGGTGGCAGTGGCTGGCCGAGCTTGGCGGCCAGCGCCTGAGACATGGCCTTCAGCGCAGCGCCGGCCTGGGTCGGGTCGGGTGCGTCGGCCCACGAGAGCGCAAACCGGAGCCCCGCCGCCTCGCACTGAGCCAGGCCCATGCCGGGTCGCTGCTCGACGTCTGGCTTGCATGGAAAGACGGCGACGGCGTGGGACTGCGCCGGCCTCACCTCGCGCCAGTTCAACGCCGGCTGGCACGCTGACATGAATGTCAACACTAGGGCAAATCCGGCGGTGAGGCGATGGCGCATCGGCGAATTATCGGCAGTAGGCCCACGACAATTCCGCAATGCAACATTTGCCCTCCCCTCAAGCACTGGCGGGCGTGCGCGTGCTGGATCTGTCCCGCGTGCTGGCCGGCCCCTGGTGCACGCAAACGCTGGCCGACCTGGGCGCCGACGTCATCAAGATCGAACGACCCGGCAGCGGTGACGACACGCGCGCCTGGGGCCCGCCCTATCTGAGAGACGCCGAAGGGCACGACACGAGCGAGGCGGCCTACTTCCTGGGCGCCAACCGCAACAAGCGCTCTCTGGCGCTGGACTTGGCCACGCCGCAAGGTCAGGCCATCGTGCGCAAGCTCGCGGGCCAGGTCGACGTGCTGGTGGAGAACTTCAAGGTCGGCGACCTGGCCCGCTACGGGTTGGACGCGCAAAGCCTGCTCGCCGAGCACCCGGGCCTCGTCATCTGTTCCATCACCGGCTTCGGCCAGACAGGCCCCTACGCCGAGCGCGCCGGCTATGACTACGCGATCCAGGGCATGGGCGGGCTGATGAGCGTGACCGGGGAGCGCGACGACCTGCCAGGCGGCGGGCCGCAGAAGGTGGGCGTGGCGGTGGCCGACCTGTTCACCGGGATGTACGCCACCGTCGCCATCCTGGCCGCGCTGCGCCACCGCGACGCCACCGGCCAGGGCCAGGTCATCGACATGGCACTGCTGGATACCCAGCTCGCCATGCTGGCCAACCTGGGCAGCAACTACCTGTGCAGCGGCAAGGTGCCGAGCCGCATGGGCAATGCGCACCAGAACATCGTGCCCTACCAGGTGTTCGAGGCCAGTGACGGCCACCTGATCCTCGCCGTTGGCAACGACCGCCAGTTCGCCAAGTTCTGCGACGTGGCCGGGCGGCCTGCCTGGGCGGTGGACCCCCGCTTTGCGACCAATGCCGAGCGCGTGCGCCACCGCGCCTTGTTGGTGCCGCTGCTGGAAGAAGCCATCCGCCTGAAACCCCGCAACGAGTGGCTGGCGGCGCTGGAGGCGGCCAAGGTGCCCTGCGGCTCCATCAATGGCATCGACGAGGCGCTGACCGACCCGCAGGCGCAGGCGCGTGGCGCCGTCGTGGCCATGGATCACCCGCTGACACCAGGTTTGCGCCTCGTCGCCAGCCCGATCAAGTTGTCGGCCACGCCCGTGCAGTACCGTCATGCGCCACCGCTCTTGGGCCAACACAGCGACGAATTGTTGCGAGAAGCCGGCTGTAGTGACGAGGAAATCGCGAGCTGGCGCGCCGAGGGCGTGATCGCTTGAGGGTAAACCCACCCATTGATCGGGTTTGGGTTTGCCCGCAAGGCCAGGCCTTGCGGGCAAACCCACCCCCGGACCAAGGGTTTCCACCCAGGCAGGGGATGGAGCGCGGGGCCACCTGTCTTCAGCATGCGTTCTCGCACCGCGGCGGGCCAACCACCTAGAACCATCCGTCGCGGCTTGTTGTCTCAGGGGTCATGTCCACACCGCCTTCTTCAGCGCCAGTCAGCGCCGCAAACGATGTCACGCCCGAGCCGACGCCGGTGCAGTGGGCCGACATCGTCCAGCAGTTGGGTGCCGAGATCGCCGGGCCGCTGAGCGCGGCGCTGGAACAGATCCAGGCCCTCGCCACCACCGGCCAGATCGACCGGCGCGGCCTGCGCCTGCTGCGCCGCAGCGTGGACGACGCGCGCACCGCTGGCATGCTGGGCCAACAACTGTCGCGCCTGGCTTCCGGCCGCCTGCGCCTGAACCGCGAACGCCAGCACCTCACGCAGATGCTGCGCAGTGTGCTGGCCCAGCGCAGCCGCGAGACCCAGGCGCGCGGCGTGCAGGTGCGCCAGTCGCTGCAGGCGGTGGAGATCTGGGCGGACGGCGCGCTGCTATTTGCGCTGCTGAACGCGCTGATGGACTGGGCGCTGGCCAACACGCATTCCTCCGTCGACCTGCGCCTGGACCTGACGCCCTGGCCCGTGAAAGCGCGTCTGAGCTGTCGCTTCGCCCATCGGTCACTGGAACTGCTGGGCGAGCAACCCGAGCCACGCGCCCCGTCCGCCGGGCTGGACTCGCTGGCCTGGAAGCTGCTGGAGCAGACGGCCATCACCCTGGGCGTGCTGCCGCTGCGCGAGCAGGAGGCCGGCATCACGCTGCTGACGCTGGAGTTCAACCAGCTGGCACCCGACGAGGCGCCGCCGCCCGACAGCACCCATGCGCGGCTGGAAGCCGAGGTCGAGCGCATGGGCGGCAACTCGCGCCCGCTGGCCGGCTGCCAGCTGCTGATCCTCTCGGCCAACCGGGACCTGCGCACCGAGGCCCAAGCCGCCGTGCGACACATGGGCATGCTGGTGGACGTGGTGGGCAGCGTGGCCGAGGCCGAGCAGTTCTGCCGAGAAGGCCTGCCGCACGCGCTGCTGTTCGATGCGGCGCTGATGAACGAGGCGCTGCTGCAGCTGATCGCCGAGGTGATGCGCGACGCGCCGGACTTCAGCTTCGTCGAGATGTTCGACGGCGAGCACCGCACCCAGCTGTCCACCGCCACCGATGACGGCGTCGCGCGCATCTCGCGCCGTCACCTGCCCGACGCGCTGCCGTCGCTGCTGATGTTCGAGCTGGCAAGAAGGAATTGACGGCTTTCCTAGAATGCGGCTCATGCTGAACCGCCGCACCCTTGCCGCTCTCGCCCTGGCCTGCGCCGCTGCCCTGACCGGCTGCGCCCGCGAACGCGCGCCCGAGGTCAGCTACACGCTGCTGAATGGCCAGAAGGCCAGCTCTCAGCAGTGGGCTGGCAAGGTCATGCTGGTGAACTTCTGGGCCACCAGCTGTGCGACCTGCGTCAAGGAAATGCCGCAGATCGTCGCCACGCACGACAAGTTCAAGACGCGTGGGCTGGACACGCTGGCCGTGGCCATGAGCTACGACCCACCAGCCTTCGTGTCGCGCTTCGCCGAGACGCGCCAGCTCCCGTTTGGCGTCGCCATCGACAACACCGGCGCGGTCGCCCAGGCCTTTGGCCCGGTGCAGATGACGCCGACGACCTTCCTCATCAACAAGCGCGGCGAAATCGTCAAGCGCTACGTCGGCGAGCCCGATTTCCTGGCGCTGCACGAGCTGATCGAGAAGCTGCTGGCCGAAGCCTGAGCGACCTGCCCGGTTATGGGCGGCGCACAAGCGCTCATGTCCGCTGCGCCGGCCGCTGGCTGACACTCCGGCGATGAGCACCAAATCCTTCGCCGCCATCGCCCCGGCCGTTGCCATCACGTTGCTGTTGGGCGCTTGCGCTCACGCGCCCCAGCCCTTCAAGCCGCCGCGCACCGAGCCCACCGTCATGCAACTGGACGCCGCCCGCCGCGTCGGCCTGAACGCTGCCGATCTGGGCGACCTGGTCAACAAGCCGCTGTTCCAGATGAAGCCGGCCGAGGTGGGCCGCTTCCTCGCCTGGCAGCAGCTGGACCAGCCCAATCTGCGCCAGCGCATCGCAGCCATCGCGCGCAAGAACATCGGCCAGCCCTACGAGCTGTATCTGCTCGGCGAGTTCCCCTATGAGACCTACGACACGCAGCCGCTGTTCAGCCTGGACAAGAGCGACTGCGTGGTGTTCGTCGAGCACACCTACGCCATGGCCTTGAGCGCGTCATGGGAGGAGTTCTTCTGGATGCTGCAGCGCATCCGCTACCGCGACGGCGTCATCGGCACGGCCACGCGCAACCACTACACGGAAGCCGACTGGAACATCGCCAACGGCTGGCTGGTGACGGACGTGACCCGCACGCTGGGCGTGACGACACAGCCCTACCGCCAGCGCATCGACCGCCAGGCCTTCCTGCTCAAGCAGTTCAAGATCCGGCGCGACATCCCGGTCCAGTCGTTCGACGATGTCTACGTCGCCAAGCAGGATGTGGCCGCCATCGAGGCGCAGCTGCAGGACGGCGACTTCGTCAACGTGATCTCGGCGCGCGGCAGCGATGCGTGGGCTTCGCATGTGGGCCTCATCGTCACCGGCGCCGACGGCTCGCGCCGGATCTTGCATTCGGCCGAGCCGCAGGTGCGGGAGGAAACGTTGCAGGCATTCATCGCCCGCCTGACCGAGCGCGATGCGCGCCAGGCCGGGCAGAACAAGGCCCAGCTGGCGGGCTTCAAGTTCCTGCGGGTCAACGATGCGCCGCAGGTGCCGCCGATGGCGCCGCAGCCGCGACCGGCGCGGCCGGTCGTGCTCGGCGGCTGATCAGGCCGCCGTCGGGTTCAGCGCCGCGTGGGCCTGCTCGTCCGCGTGGTAGCTGGAGCGGACCATTGCGCCCACTGCCGCATGCGTGAAGCCCAGCTCGTAGGCTTCCTTCTCGAACTGCTTGAACATGTCCGGCGTCACGTAGCGGCGCACCGGCAGGTGGTGGCCCGACGGCGCCAGGTACTGGCCGATGGTGATCATGTCGATGTTGTGCGCGCGCATGTCGCGCATCACCTGGCGGATCTCGTCGTCCGTCTCGCCCAGGCCGACCATGATGCCGCTCTTGGTCGGCACGCCCGGCACTTCTTCCTTGAAGCGCCGCAGCAGGTCCAGGCTGAACTGGTAGTCCGAGCCCGGGCGCGCTTCCTTGTACAAGCGTGGCGCGGTTTCGAGGTTGTGGTTCATCACGTCCGGCGGCGCAGCCTTCAGGATGTTCAGCGCGCGGTCCGCGCGGCCGCGGAAATCGGGCACCAGCACTTCGATTTGCGTGGACGGCGACAGTTCGCGCGTCTTGGTGATGCACTCGGCGAAGTGGGCGGCACCGCCGTCCTTCAGGTCGTCACGGTCCACGCTGGTGATGACGACGTACTTGAGTTTGAGTGCCGCGATCGTCTTGGCCAGGTTCAGCGGCTCGTCCACATCGAGCGGGTCAGGCCGGCCGTGGCCGACGTCGCAGAACGGGCAGCGGCGCGTGCACTTGTCGCCCATGATCATGAAGGTGGCCGTGCCCTTGCCGAAGCATTCGCCGATGTTGGGGCAGGAGGCTTCTTCGCAGACCGTGTGCAGCTTGTGCTCACGCAGAATCTGCTTGATCTCGTAGAAGCGGGTCGACGGCGATCCGGCTTTCACGCGGATCCAGTCCGGCTTCTTCAGCACCTCGGCCGGCACGATCTTGATCGGGATGCGGGAGGTCTTGGCCTCGGCCTTTTGCTTGATCGTCGGGTCGTAAGTCGTGTCGGACATGGTCATGGCGAAAGCTGTGCCGAGAGCCGCTCGGCGAGCCGCCCGGCCGCGGTCGGCCAGTCGGTGAAAACCCCGAGTTTATCGAGGGAAGTGGTTTCAAGCCCTTGGTATCCACACGGGTTGATGCGCTGGAAGGGCTCCAGGTCCATCGCCACATTGAGCGCGAGGCCGTGAAACGTGCAGTGGCGGCTGACCTTGATGCCCAGGGCGGCGATCTTGGCTAGGCCCTTGAAGGTGTTGTTCGGATCGACCGGCCCGGGGAGCGCCGCATGGCCGCCGGGGTCCGCCGGGCGCACGTAGATGCCCGGTGCGCCCGCGACGCGCAGGCCGGTCACGCCGTAGCTGTCCAGCGTCTGGATGATTGCCGTCTCCAGGCGGAACACGTATTCCTTGACGAAGATGCCCTGGCGACGCAGGTCGACGAGCGGGTAGGCCGTGACCTGGCCTGGCCCGTGGTACGTCACCTGGCCGCCGCGCTCGGTCGGCACCACGGGAATGTCGCCCGGCAACAGCAGGTGCTCCGTCTTGCCGGCAATGCCTTGGGTGAAGGTAGGCGGGTGCTCGCAGAGCCAGAGTTCGTCCGGCGTGTCTGCATCGCGCGCCGCCGTGAAGGCGCGCATGGCCTCCAGCGTGGGCAGGTAATCGACCCGCCCGAGGGTCTTGACGATCATGCGGGCATCATAGGCAGGCGCTGTAAGCCCTAGCCGACTCCAACCGACTTGCCTCGATGAAGATTCCTCTGATCGCCGCCCTGCTGCTCACAGCCTCACTGACCCAGGCCGCGTCTCTCGACAACGCGCTGGCCGCCTACGACGAGGGCAAGCTGAAGGCCGCCGCGAAAGGCTTCACCGCTGCCGCCAAACGCGGCGAGGCGCTGGGCCAGTTCAACCTGGCGATGATGAATCTGCGCCGCGAACTGCCCGGCGCGAGCGACGCCAAAGCCTGGCAGTGGCTGGAGCGCGCTGCGGCGCAGAAGTTCGCGCTGGCCGAGAACGCTCTGGGCGAGATGGTCGAGCAAGGGCGTCACGGCAAGCCCGACCCAGCTGCCGCCTGCGGCTGGTTCGAACGCGCCGCCGAGCATGGCAACGGCGACGGCGCTCTGGCGATCGCGACCTGCTACTACCTCGGCCGAGGCCGGCAGCAGGACATGGCCCAAGCACACCGCTGGTATCTAGAGGCTGCGAAGGCCGGCGATATGGGCGCCCAATACATCGTCGCGTCGATGTTCGAGGCAGGCCTTGGCGTAGAGGCCGACGCGCGACTGGCGCGCTACTGGTACGAGGCAGCTGCCGGCAACGGCGATCCGTCGGCCAGGATCAAGGTCCAGGCGTTGGACGCCCGCGCTCGCGCCAGCTGATCCGCTGCGCACGTGCTGTTCAACGCTGGTTGACGGGATTGCTCTTCTCGGCTCGCTCGTTGATCCAGACGTTGTGGCCCTGGCTGATCAGCCACTGCCCGCCACGCTTGGACACCACCAGTGTCAGCCGGTTCAGCGTCTTGTCCTGCAGAATGCCACTGGGCGTGCGGTAAGCATCCTGCTGATGAGTCCACACGGCCACCACGACGTCTGGGGCCACCTCACGGACCGTGAGTTCCCTGCCCTCAAGCCGGCAGTCCTTGAAGATGGTCTCGTGAAACACGGTGTGGGCCTTCACGACCTGCGGCTTGCCGCGCCAGTACATGCCCACCACGTTGACCCACTCGGCGTCCTCATGGAACAGCTCGCCGTAGGCCTGCATGTCGTGGCGGTTCCAAGCGGCTTCGAGCGAGGCCACGATGTGGCGGGCAGCCTCAGGGCCGCTCCGGCTCTCTGCAGCCGCCACCGGCAATGCCATGAGGCAGATCAGCAGGGCGCATAGGGACAGGATTCGATTCATGGGCTGCTCCGGCGAGAAGGCTGCACACCGACGGCGACGCCATGGGCAGGAGAAAGATAGCAGCGTCTGGTGTGCTGGCGAAGCGCCTGCGCGGGCACCTTCCGCAAACCGAACTACAACACCACCTTGACCATCGGATGCGTCGTCAGCGTCCGGTAGATCTCGTCGAGCTGCTCGCGGCTGGTCGCCGTGATGGTGATCGTCAGGCCGAGGTAGTTGCCTCCCTTGCTGGGACGTTGCTCGATGGTGGCCGGATCGAAGCCGGGGTCGAACTGACGGGCGATGTGGGCGATGGCGTCCACGAAGCCGTCGGCCTTTGCACCCATGACCTTGATGGGGAACTGCGACGGGTACTCGATGAGCGACTGCTCGGGCGGAATGTCAGGCGGCATGTTCATGAGGCGGTCCTCACTTGATCCACAGGCGGATCGAATCGAAAGCCCGGCCGAAGAGTCCGGCCACGGGCACAGCATCCTGCACGATCAGTGGCACCTCGGCCACCGGCGCGCCGGCCGTGGTCGTCACGCGCAACGTGCCCACGCGCTGGCCCTTGTTCAGCGGCGCGACCAGCGGATCGGTGTGCTCGACCTGGGTCTGCAGCTTGCCCGCATCGCCGCGCGGCACGGCCACGAAGATGGCGTCAGCAGCGCCCAGCTTGACCTCCTTGGCCTCGCCCTTCCAGACCGGCACGGTCTTGATGGCCGTGCCGGCGTCGAAGATCTTGACGGCATCAAACGCCGTGTAGCCCCAGTTCAAGAGCTTCTGGCTTTCGCTGGCGCGGGCTTCCTTGGACGACGTGCCCATGACGATGCTGAGCAGGCGGCGCTTGCCGTTGGGGAAGTCGCGGTTGGCGCTGGCCACCAGGCAATAGCCTGCGGCCTCGGTGAAGCCGGTCTTCATGCCGTCCACCGTCGGGTCGCGGCGCAGCAGCAGGTTGCGGTTGTCCTGGCGGATCTTGTTGAAGGTGTAGTCGCGCTGCGAGTAGTAGGCGTAGTACTCGGGGTAGTCCGTGATGATGCGGGCGGCAATCGTGGCGATGTCGCGCGCGCTGGCCCTGTGGCCGGGCTCGCTCATGCCGGTCACGTTGCGGAACTCGGTGTTCTTCAGACCCCAGGCCTGCACCTGGCGGTTCATCAGCTGCACGAAGTTCTCGACCGTGCCACCCACGCCCTCGGCCAGCGCCACTGCGGCATCGTTGCCGCTCTGGATGATGAGGCCGCGCAGCAGTTCGTCGACCTTGGGCGTCATCGTCGTGTCGATGAACATCAGCGAGGGGTCGCCCTTGCGCTCATCCCAGGCGCGCTTGGAGACGGGCAGCGTCTGCTCCAGCGTCAGCTTTTTCTCGCGCAGCGCACCGAAGACGACGTAGGCGGTCATCAGCTTGGTCAGCGACGCCGGGTCCTGCGGCGTATCGGCGTCGCGCTCGGCCAGGGTCTTGTGCGCCGTCAGGTCGACGAGCACGTAGTTGCGCGCCGCAAGCTCGGGCGGCAGCGGGGCCTGGGCCTGGGC
>Ga0187845_1001622_pt1 | contig 12735 bp, 10 predicted proteins | sample SpaLakP09_SKY_68_FD_134515 | JGI IMG/M metagenome (GOLD analysis project Ga0187845, IMG submission 134515) | Oligotrophic lake water microbial communities from Sparkling Lake, Wisconsin, USA - SP09_SKY_68 | ecosystem: Environmental > Aquatic > Freshwater > Lake | place: USA: Sparkling Lake... | reverse complement strand
GGTCAGGAAGCGACGCTGCCAAACCGGCGTCATGTCGCGCAGCACGGTGGCGTTGACCACCGCGTTGTCGAACGACAGCGAGACCTCCAGGACACCGAGCACCAATACGATCCACAAGATGCCGAGCGTGCCTGCGATATCGTGCGTCAGCGTCCAGCCGATCCAGGCCCCGATCGCGAGACAGATCGCCGCGAACACGAACGATCCTTTGAAATATTTAAACATTCTTCCCCCGTATGCCGTCGACCATGGTGGGACGGCCTTAATCCTTGCTGCCCGCGACCCAGCGAAGGCCCCAGTCGAAACGTTCGTCGAGCACCTGCTGGTCGCGAACATATTCGACGATCCGCGTCGCCTTCAGCCGCCCGCCGTCATTCTCGATCAGGACGATGCCGCACAGACGACGGTCATTGCGCCCCTCGGTCATGCGGACTTCGATCGGCGGCTGGTCCGGCATGGTGACCGTCACCACGCCGTCGGTCTGCTGCCAGTTCGGGACACCGTCATAGATATTGGCGAAGACGACGATGCGACGCAGGTCCGACCAATGCGCGCCATTGATGCGCATCGTTTCTCCCTGCGAGACATCGCCCGTGCGATCGTCACCAGAGAGGGCGATATAGGGGGCCTGATCAAAACCACCGAATGCCCGTCCCAGCGCCTGTACCACGCCCTTACGACCATTGGTCAGTTCAAACAGGCACCCCAAATCCAGATCAATCGCGGTGCTGCCACCGAAAAACGCTTTGCGCCCGCGCGACCAATTGAGGTTGACGACGATCTCGCCGAAATGATTGCCCTTCTTCTCCAGGCTGACCGTCTGCCCCGGCTTGTCGAGCGTGACCTTGCTCAAACGAACAGGCGGCGCCGGTGGGGGTGGCGGAGGCGCCGGCGGCGGAGCGGCGTCCTCGGCCACCTCGATCCCAAAGGAGCGCGCCAAGGGTGCCAGGCCGCCATTGAACCCCTGCCCCACGGCGCGAAACTTCCACTGGCTACCCCGCCGATAGAGTTCACCCAGCACCATCGCCGCTTCCGTCGCGCCAGCCAACATCGGCCGATAGCGGATCGTGTCGCCGCCGCCCGCCGGGGTCACGGAGATTTCGGCATCGGCGAGCAGCGCCAACGTCTGCCCCTTGGCCTGCGCCTCGTGGATCGTCACGCAGAAAACAATGCGCTCCAGCTCGACGGGCAACTGCGCCAGATCGACAGTAAAGCCGCCGCGTGGTCCGGTACGATCCCCGAAGCGCACCGCGCCAGCCGCACCATCAGGCTGGTTGTAGAACACCATGTCCGCATCGCCGCGGACCTTACCGCCTGCGGTCAGCAGATAAGCAGACGCATCCGCCTCGACATCACGCCCCGATGGTATCGCCCACGAAAAGCCGACAGACATCCTGCTGCCGGTGACAGGCGTGTTGCCGCCCTGTTGAAGCTCGGTCATGCCCCGCAATTCCCCGCCTGGACGATAGCTCAGAGAACAGCGTTGATCGCGGAACTCATGTCGTGGAACGTGCGCCCCATGGTCCGCTCGCCCAACGCCTTCATGTCCCAACTCTGACCGTTGCGGGTCAGCTTGGCCATCACCTGCCCGGTGTGGCTGCCCTCCCCCGTCAGGTCGTAGCGCGCCATCTCGCGTCCCGTGGTCAGGTCGACCAATCGGCAATAGGCATTGGCGATCCGCTCAAAGCTGTCGCCCTGGAAGCTGTTGACCGTGAAGACCAAGGTCTGGACCGAAGATGGAACGCGCGACAGATCGACATTGATCGTCTCGTCATCGCCGTCGCCAGCACCGGTCCGATTATCGCCGCTATGGACGATGCTGCCATCCTTGCTCGACAATTGGCGGAACCAGACCTCATCGACCATGCGGCGGTTGCCATCGAACAGCAGGCACGAGGCATCGAGATCGATGTCGCCGCCACCGCCGCCGAACAGACCGAATAGCCCTTTACCCTTGCGGACATCCCAGCCCAATCCCATCGCAACCTTGGTCAGGCTGCCGCCATCGGACTTCGCAAGCGAAACCGTCTGTCCCTTTTGCAAGCTAACCATATACGATCGTCGCCCCCGTTAGATATCCAGATGGTGGCGCGAACAGTGACACAAGGTCAAGGTCGCATCCGCCCGAATTTTTTCATCCATTTTGGTCCGTGCAAAAAAGATGACCGATACCCCTTCATCTTTCTATGCTTGGCGTGTGAAGGTGGGATGACATCGAGCAAAGGCGACGGGGGTTTATGATCGAGCGGGATCGCTTGACGGCACTGATCGAATATGTCGAGGCAACCGAACGAGATCGATTGCGCACGGTCAGCGACATGGCGGACTATCGTGCATTTCGGCGATCGGGTGAGGATATCATCCTTCTTCCCGGCGTCCTCGTCAACGTGCGCGACGGCGACGATCATCGCTGGTTGAGTGTCGACCGCCTTGTCCGCCGCCCTCCACCGGTGCCAAGCGACCCAGAATTGCGACGCTGGATCGACCTGCGCGACGATGTCGCGCAGGTACCAAGTCTGCGCCGCGAACTGCCTAGAGAGATGCTCGATGACGCGCTACGCGACGGGATCGAAACGTCCGGCCTGGCGCTGATCGATCACCCTGAAGCTGCGCGATTGAACGCGGCACTCGAGGGTTACAAACGCGAGATCTGGTCCGCCTGGGCGCTGGAGGAACGGCCCCGCCGCCAAGCGATCGACCTGTACAACAGCCTTTTCGCGCTTCGTCAGACGCTGGACGGCGGGTCGGAGCAGCCGGTCGAACTAGTATGGGGCATCGGCGTCGCGCGCTGGTCCCGGCCATTCGGGCGGCTGCATCACCCGCTGCTCACCGTCCCTGTCGAACTTACGCTCGACGAGGTCACGCACCGCATCGACATTCGCCCGCGTAGCGAAGCCCCACCGGGGATCGAGACAGCTCCGCTCGATGCGCTCGATGCGCCCTCGGTCGACGAGTGGCAGGCCGGCACCCAGCGCTATCTCGACGCGATGGAGGGCGAAGGCCTATCGCCTTTCGATGCGGAGAGCTTTGCACCGCCGCTACGCCGGGCGGTCGCACTGCTCGATCCCGACGGGCATTATCTGCCCGATCTGGGCGAACGCTACCCACCGAGCGGCGAGACGCTGCAGGTCGATGGCGGCTGGGTCCTGATCGAACGCACGCGGCAGGCGACGCAGTTGATGGACGACCTGCGCCGGTTCAAGGACGCCCTAGTCGCGATCGACGATCCGGAGGCGTTGCCTCCCGCCGTCCGTGTCCTGTTGCAACCTCCCGCCGACAGCGCGACGACGGAGGCCTATCCCAGCTATCGCGGCGTCTCGACGGTGCCGGGCGTCACATCGTCGGACGGATCGGGCCATGACCTGTTCTTCCCCATGCCGTTCAATCGCGAACAGGTGGAAGTGATCCAGCGTCTTGCTACTCGGCCAGGGGTGGTCGTGCAGGGGCCGCCGGGCACCGGCAAAACCCACACCATCGCCAATATCATCAGTCACTATCTGGCGCTCGGCAAACGGGTCCTCGTCACCTCGCAAAAGGCACCCGCGCTGAAGGTCCTGCGCGACAAGCTGCCCGCCGCCGTTCGCCCGCTTGCTGTCAGCCTTCTCGACAGCGATCGCGATGGACTGAAGCAGTTTCAAGAATCCGTCGACATCATTGCCGACCGGCTGCACCGCACTCGCCCGACCGAAACGGCGCAGCAGATCGCGGTGCTCGATGCCCGGATCGAAGCGATCCATCGCCAGCTTGCCACCATCGACCGGCAGGTGGAGGATATCGGTCGACAGGCCATGACCGGCGCGACCATCGACGGCGCCGCGATCGAACCCGCCGATGCCGCACGACGGGTAATTGCGGCGGGAGAACTGGCGGATTGGCTGCCCGATGCGATCGACATCATCGCCTCGCACGAACCCGAATTCGACGATGCCGCCCTCATCCGGCTGCGCGCGGCACGCAAGGAAGCGGGCGAACGGATCGCGCTGTTCGACCAGCCACCGCCGCCCGGCGACCTGCCCGATGCGGCGGCGATTGGCGCGATACACCGTGATCTGGTCGAGGCCCGCGCGCTTGGTGAACGGACCGGGGGCGATCAGGCACTGGGACGTCAGATCGGTGCCGAGGCCGTCGCTACCTTGCACGCGCAGGCCGAGGCTCTGCTTACCCTCCGGCGGCAGGCGATGGCGGGCGGTTTTGCCTGGTCGGCCACCGTGCGCGACCGCTGGTTAGCCGATGCCGACGATCCCGCGCTGGTCGCCCTCGAGGGATTGGCAGAGGAAGCCGCGCAGGTTGCCGCCGAGGCGCGGCACTTTCTAGTCCGCCCGGTCATTTTGCCCGATGATGCCCTCATCAATACGGCTTTCCGCGAGACCGTTGGTCGATTGGCGGCGGGTGAGGATCTTGGCCTGTTTCAGAGCCTGTTCGCGCGACAGCTCAAGACGCAGGTCGCCACCGTCCGGCTTTCAGGCCGCGCCCCCGGTGATGCCAGCGAATGGGCCGAGGTTCATCGCTATCTCGCGCTGTGCGATCGGGCGATCCGGCTGGCGGCGGCGTGGAACCATGCGGGACCGCTTGCCGGAGTTGATCCGGTGGCCGGGCAAGAGCCAGCCGCTGCCGAAGCCATGCGGCGGCAGCTTGCACACATCGCCGCCCTTCGCACACTGGCGCACGAAGAGCGGGCATTGGCCGATGGCGTTCGGACAGTCCTGCCCGGATGGCGACGCCCGCTTATCGGCGACGATGCCGCGACCGAGGCGCTGATCATGCTGTGCGACCAGCATCTGCTGGTATTCCGCCTATCCGCCGCCGAACAGGACCGCGACCGACTGGTGACTCTGGCGCGCACCATTGGCGGCGCCATCGGTGATGAAATATTTGCCATACTGCAGGACATGGTCGGACAGCAGGGCATCGACGCTCATCTGCTCGAACGTCGGTGGCAGGCGGCGCTGAGCGAGGTGGCGGTGCTGCGCGCATTGATCCCCAGCTTCGCGACGATCCGCGATCTGACCGCGCTGATCGCCGAAAACGGCGCACCCGGTTGGGCGGAGCGACTACGCAGGGAAGCCGTGACGGGCACTGAAGACGCGCTGACGCCCGGCGACTGGCGGGAACGTTGGACGCTACGCAGGCTTTCCACCTGGCTGCGCCGGGTCGATCGGCATGATCGGCTGCGCGCGCTGGGGCAGGAACGCGGCGAGCAGGAGGACCTGTTGCGCCGCGCCTATGAAGAGGCGATCGAACTTCGCACCTGGTGCCGCCTAGCCGAGAAGGCCAGCGATCAGGTTCGCACGGCGCTCGCTTCCTATGCGCAAGCGATGCGAAAGCTGGGGCGCGGCACCGGCATCCGTGCGGGTCGCTATCGTGCCGATGCGCGTGCCGCGGCTGACCGCGCCAAGAACGCCCTGCCCTGCTGGATCATGCCGCATTACCGCGTGTCGGAATCGCTACCCGCCGAACTGGGCCTGTTCGATCTGGTGGTCATCGACGAAGCGTCGCAATCGACCGTCGCCGCCCTTCCAGCCCTTCTAAGGGCCCGCCAAGTCCTGATCGTCGGCGATGACCGGCAGGTCAGTCCGGATGCAGGTTTCCGTGAAGAGGCACGGATGAACCAACTGGCCGACCGCCATTTGGGTGGACAGGTCGCAGACTATCGATCGGCGCTACGCGAGGAAAAGTCGCTATACGACCTGGGTACGGTCGTCTTTGCTGGTGGCGCGATCCTGCTCAAGGAACATTTCCGCTGCGTCGGGCCAATCATCGAATACTCCAAAGCGCAATTCTACAGCCACCAGCTAGTACCGCTGCGCCTGCCATCGGCATCCGAGCGGCTTGATCCGCCGCTGATCGATATTCTGGTCGAGGACGGCTATCGCCGGGGGAAGGTCAATCCGCCCGAGGTCGACTGTATCGTCGATGCCATCGGTCGCATCGCCGACGATCCGGCGATGCACAAGCGCTCGATCGGCGTGACCACGTTGCTCGGCCAAGAACAGGCCGTCGCGATCATGACAGCGATCGAGCAGGTGCTGGGCTCCGAAGTCCAGCTGCGTCACAACATTCGCGTCGGCGAGCCCGCAGCCTTTCAGGGCGACGAGCGCGACATCATGTTCATCTCGCTGGTCGCGGATGGGAAGAGCAGCGGCCTGTCCGGCCTGGGCTATGAGCAGCGCTTCAACGTCGCCGCATCACGGGCGCGCGACCGGATGGTGCTGGTCCGCTCGGTGGAGTTGGAGGATTTGCGCCCGGCCGACAAATTGCGCCGAAGCCTTATCGAACATTTCCATGCGCCCTTTGCGGGCGACACTGCCATGGTCGCCGATCGCCGGGCCAGATGCGAGTCGCCATTCGAAATCGAAATGTACGACCTTTTGGTCGAACGGGGTTATCGCGTCGACACGCAGGTGCCGGTGGGTACCAAGCGGATCGACTTGGTTGTCGAAGGCGAGAACGACCGGCGACTGGCGATCGAATGCGACGGCGACCGTTACCACGGCCCCGATCAATGGCCGCACGACATGGCCCGCCAACGCATGCTGGAGCGCGCGGGTTGGACGGTGTGGCGCTGCTTCGCCTCACGCTTCGTTCGCGAACGTGATGGTGTCATGGCCGAATTGATCGCTTTGCTGGATTCTCGCGGAATTGAGCCACAACGGGAGGAAGGCGCCCCGCCGAGCCGCTTTACGGAGCACCGCCGATGGCGCAGCACGCCAGAACAATCGGACCCTGTTCCTTACGCGTGGCTTGTTGCAGAGGATATCGTCTGAACCGAGCCGCACGGCCTGTCGGTTGGTATCGGCGCTTAGTAGAAAGCAGTTCGGGTACCTGTCTGCATCACTTGACGGTGGCCGATGCCATGATCAAATAGCTGCTGCACACGGGTACAGACCGTGTGTACAAACCGATGGGCAAGCGACCCATAAGAACCGCAGAAATACGTGCTTTTTACGCTGGATCAACGCCTCCCGTAGGGGTCACCATTGTCAAGGCAAAAGCGGCAGAAATTTGCGCTTTTTGCGGACACGGTGCGATTAGCGACATCATCTCGTCCCCCAAAATAATCTGGCTGTGATGGTTTGATATGGACCGCCTTGGGTCGAAGGTTATCGATTTGGATATGCCATCGCGTCTCGCATCCGAGTGTGGTTTCAGGCCCCATGAAGGCCGCCACGCCCCGCGCGTGAGCCGCTCTTCCCGTCGACGTCAGTTCGCTTCGATCTGACTCACTATTCCAGGCGTGGGTGACTCAGCATTCCAGCGCGACGGCATCAGCCAGTACGTCGCATTCCGTCAGTCAGCCGCAGCAGAGACCCACTTGCGGACGTTCATCCCAGCACATCCAGCGCCCGAAAGCAGACGTTCGTTCAGGCAGATGCCGACCTGCTACAACCGTCTACCGACAGGCCTCTTCGTGCCGGTAAGATGAAGAAGTCAACGAATCCCCGCCTATTCTTAGACCGTCGGAACCGTACCGCCATCGATGACGAACTCGGCGCCATGGATGGCGGCAGCACGATCCGAGGCCAGGAAGGCAATCAGGTCCGCCACCTCCGATGGCTCGGCGCCACGGCCGATCGGGATGCCGCCGATCCACGCCATCACGGCCTGCCGTGCGTCCTCATAGGTGCCGCCGTTGCTCGCCTGCATACCCTTCACGAGATCGACCGCACCCTCGGTCATGATCCAGCCGGACACACGATGTTGACGCGGACGCCCTTCGGACCGAGCTCCTTGGAGATGGATTTGCTGTAGGTCCTCAGCGCCGCCTTCGCGGCAGCGTAGGCGGTGGTGGACTCCGGCAAAGGCAGCACCGATTGGGTCGACGTAACATGCACCACCGCGCCACCGCCGCGATCGATCATTTGCGGGATCAGAAGGCGGTCGAGGCGCACCGTCGCCAGCAGGTTCAGGTTCAGCTCCGACAGCCAGATGTCGTCGGTCAGGGCTGCAAAGCCACCGGGCGGCATCGCGGAGCCGCCAATCACATGGGCCAGGATGTCGATCCCGCCCAGCCGCTCCAACGCTGCCGCCGCCAGCGCCTCGCCTCCCTCGGCCGTCGTCAGATCCGCCTCGACATACGCGACGCCCTCAATTGGATTCTTGATAGTCCGGGCGGCGGAGATGACCTGCGCGCCACCAGCGAGGAAACGCTCGACCGTGGCACGGCCGAGCCCCTTGGTGCCGCCGCTGACGAGCACACGCTTGCCCGCGAGTTCGTTGGGATCGGCCTCGATGCTCATACCGTCGTCTCCAGCGTCTTAATCGCGCCGTCCTCCAGCGTGAAGCGGTAGGTGAAGCGCAGCGGGCTGCCGGGAAAATCGCCGTGCGCGGGGCCTTCGACGATGACATCGCCGCCGTCGTTTCGGACGGTGTCGGGCGTAAAGATCGCCTTCACCAGCATCACCTCTTCCTCGAACAGCCGGCGGATCGCCGCCTGCCCGTCGAAGTGCTTGCCGTTGTCGATGAAGACCGCGTCGGGCCGGAACGGCTTCAGCATGCCGTCAAGATCGAGACGGGCATTCGCCTCGACATAGTTGGCGATCGGCTTGGGCAGGTCCATCAGCATGGTCATTTCCTCAACGTTGATGAGGATGATCTAGCGATGGACTAATCCCGTGATAATCGAGACAAAGCGGCATGAGGCATCGCGATAACCGGGACAATCATGCGTCATTCCCTCATCGAGCTTGAGGCCGTTCTCGCCATCGTCCGGTGCGGCTCGTTCCGTGCGGCGGCGCTCGATCTCGGCATGTCGACCACTGCCATCAGCAACGCAGTCGGCAAGCTTGAGCGGGAGCTTTCGGTTCGCCTGTTCAACCGCACCACGCGCAGCGTCTCGCTCACCTATGCGGGGCGCAGCTTCGTCGCACAGATCAAGCCGGCGCTCGAAGACACCCAAAAGACGATGAACACGGCGCGTTCCCAACAGGAGACGCCGTCCGGCACCTTGCGGATCAACGCCTTCGCGACTGCCGCGCGCGAAATCATGGCGCCACTCATTCTCACCTACCTTCAGCGCTACCCCCAAGTTCACATCGATCTCGTCACCGAGGGGCGGCTGATTAATGTCGTGGCGGCCGGCTTCGATCTCAGCATCCGCAGCGCCGATCTGGTGCCCAGCGACGCGATCGCCATCTCGCTTGGCCAGATGCGGCGAATGGCGGTGGTCGCATCACCGACCTTTCTTGCCGACAGCACCATCCCGCAGGTGCCGCAACAGTTGCTGGGCTTTCCTTGCCTTCGGATACGCCTTCCCAACGGGGCCTTGTTCCGATGGCGTTTTGAGAAAGGCGGCGAAGAGCTGCAGGTCGACGTCGAGGGCCCGATCACGCTCGACGAAGCATCGCTCGCCCCGATCGCGGTGACGAACGGTGTCGGGATCGGATACTTCATGGAGCCTGACGTGCGTGAGGACATCGCGGCTGGACGACTCGTCCGCATCCTCGAAGACTGGACGCCGCCTCTCGCGCCGCTGTGCCTCTACTACCCCAACCGACGCAATTCCTCAGCGGCCTTTCAGAGGTTCGTCGCGCTCGCTCGGGATTTTGCCGCCGGACGACTTTGACCCATAGTCGGTCATTGGGGGCACCTCACCAGCTTCCCATCTTCTGCCATTCGTTCATATTGGAAATAGCGCATCTTCCACCGTCGCGCTGGTCGGACGAACGTCCCGCAAAGGGTAGAAAGCAGACATCAGTGATGGAATTCGAAGCCGCAGCGAGTGCAAACCGCATGGGGCTCAGCAAGGATCGTCCTCCATGGACTTCGCTCGTTCCAGTAGATGCTCTGTCGGCAACGCGGACATGCGGAGCTAAGGTCAACATCCCGTTGCTAGCGAGCCAAGCCGCTGTCAGCCAAAAGCTTGCGCCAGCAGCCATAAGCAAGACTGCGACCGGTGCGAGCGCGATCGCAATGGGCCGGGCGAGAGCCGCCAGCTTCAACTTCGTCGCAGGCTTCAACGTCATTGACCGATGAGTAGCCAACTCGCGAATGGCCGCAAGTGGGCGAGAGCGAATCTGACCGACCGTCAACCATTGCAGCAAGCGCCGTGGATCGGGGCGCTTCCGCTAGGGAACCGGGACGATACTAAAATAGTCTGATCCCATGCCGGCCATCATCCACCGGCCTAAGCCGCAGGTATCAGCCGCCCCCCCTGATCTCGGCAAACACCTTCATAATAATTTCGAATACGTTGAAAAACCTCTTTGTTTCGCTGATGATCTGCAACGAACCATTCAATTGGCATCTTTCCCGATCGAAATATTCTAACCAAACTGAAGCATTTACATGTCTAAATATAGTTTTGCCTTGGTTAACCTAATATTTGCGATCTTTACTTTTCCTGGCAAGGTAAAAATGATAGGCTCTATCGCGCATTTCCTGAATATTTATGGTGTTTAGTGCTAGATCGATGTGCCAGGTATTGGTTGCACCGAACCCGGATGCGGACTGTGCCTTCGAAAACTGGTTGAACTCTGACTTTTCGGTATTGCATCCGACAAGCATCAAGATAGCGACAGGAAGGCAATAGATGCGCATCGACACATCTGTGAGAAATTATGGAATGCCCGCGAGTGGGCGGAAGCCGCCCTGCCCTGCCGCCGAGGAGGCCCAGGATCAGACATCCATAATCCCTTTTCTGCCGCCCAACTTCCGCGGCTTTTTCATCACCGCGTTCTGGACACTTTAGGAAGCAGGCTGTGCAAATCCGAGCTTCATGCTCGACGAGGTGCGGACGGCTTTGGCGGGCTATGGTACCCGGCGAACTGCCACGCTATGTCGAACCGTAGATGCCGAACCGGGCTCCTCGTAATACAGAACAAGGATGGTAGCTAACGGGGCAGCGGTGAGGATTAACAGAAAAAGGCCGACCAGCCAGTCGTTGGTATCTAGCGGCTTCGAGAAACTACCGCTGGGCGGCATGGACGGGTTAGGTCGGATAGGGCGCCTGCCGGCTGTCCTCGTATGAACCGGGCGATGCCCGCTAGATTGATGAGCGGACTGCTTGAAATGTAGGCGATCGTAGGCTGCGCGCGCTTCCTTCTTCCCTAAAACGGCATACGCCTCATTGATCTCCTTCGCGCGAGCAGAAACATCCACACCATGATTGGCATCGGGATGATATTGACGGAGGAGCGCCTTCCACGCGGAGTGTATGGTGTCACGACTTGCCGTCGAGGGCACCCCGAGAACGGTATAATAGTCGGGTGATAAAGCCATCTGGTTGTCACCTGTCGCTAAAACGTAAAACGAACCTACACCTGGCGGGCCATCACAATCAAACCTTCACGGCGATCAGAAGAGCGACTTTTGGCGTCAACCGTCAGATGGCTACCATTTCCGTACGCATGTTGGGTATTTCAACAAAACCACAATCGCCTCCGATGCCAATTCTTAGAAAGTGACATAGGCCAGAACCTTTGCGATCAACAGTATCGGACGATCCTTAATGTGTCTGGATGATAGGGCATCCACCACGTTTCCAAGCCGCGCATTTACTGCGGGCGATTATGATGTTGGCACCGACTTGGCGCAATGGAGGAAAGCGATGGGTCACTCGGCAATGGCCCCCGCCTTCCACGTACTTCGCCCTTGGAATGAGGGCCGATTGGTTGGTGCCAAGCGGGCATTTAAGCAGCAGCAAGTTTGGGCCATTCGCTTTTGGCTGGATCAACATCGGCGAATACGTGATCGAGCGCTGTTCGACCTTGCTATCGATAGAAAATTACGCCGCTGTGACGGGGTCAAAGTTCGCATCGGTGATCTGGTATCAGGCGGGCGTGTGCGGGATCGCGCCATCATCGTACAGCAGAAGACCAAGCGTCCTGTTCAGTTCGAACTCATGGATACGGCCCATAAATCAATACGTGTGTGGCTGGAACGGCGCGGTGGTACACTCAACGATTCCGTCTTCCCGAGCCGCAACGATTACATGGCTTACATGAGCACACGCCAATATGCCCGTCCTGTACGGGAATGGGTGATCGGCATCGGCCTGACGCCGCAGGATTACGGAACGCACTCACTTCGGCGAACGAAGGCCTCGATTATCTACAAGGCGACCGGCAATCTCTGCGCCGTTCAAATTCTCCTTGATCACGCAAAGGTTGATAGCACCGTTCGCTATTTAGGCGTCGATGTGGAGGACGCTTTGGAGTTGGCCGAACGAACGGACGTCTAACCGGCCCAATTGCGGTCATTCAAAGCCCCCTGCCTGCTTCCTGACCTCGAATATTCGTTCATGTCGATTTTCACAGCAGAATTGGACGGGGGCAGCAATGGCAATGGCGCGGAGCGGCGGAAAGCTTCCAGTCCGCTATTCTCGATTTTCGCTTACGGTCACTCGTTCAGCAGGGGCAAGCTTGCTCCCCACTTGCGCGAAAACAGCGTCGCGCATTCTGCATCGGACAGATCCTGCCAATACGCCTCGCGGCTTACCCCCTCGACGATGTCGAGCAATATTCGTGCGATCGTCTCGTCCGACCGTTCGGATCGCTCCATCGGGAGGACCGCCGTGACGTATCGCCGGTAGAAGGCGAAATGCTGGTCTCGCCAGGAGCCCAGCCAATGGCGCACGGCGGTGTCCTCCAGCGCCTCCGCCATGAGGATCGTCATGGTCCGTTCGCGTACCCCGCCGTCCGGTTCGCACATGCGGCGGGACAGCTCCTTCAGGGCGAGCAAGGCGTCGTCGGGCAGGTCCTGGCTCAGCTTGGCGTGTATCTTCGCCATCACCCGGTC
>Ga0187845_1001620_pt1 | contig 12737 bp, 8 predicted proteins | sample SpaLakP09_SKY_68_FD_134515 | JGI IMG/M metagenome (GOLD analysis project Ga0187845, IMG submission 134515) | Oligotrophic lake water microbial communities from Sparkling Lake, Wisconsin, USA - SP09_SKY_68 | ecosystem: Environmental > Aquatic > Freshwater > Lake | place: USA: Sparkling Lake... | reverse complement strand
CGGCGTGGATATCCACGCCGCCTCGGTCTTTGCCGACGGCCTGCTGTTCATGAGCGGCGAGGCCCTGCCCCTCGAAATGCACCGCCACGCCCCGACCCTGTCGCGCATCCGGCGGCGTCTGGCCGAGGCCCGCGTCGATCCGATGCAGGCCACCCTGGCCTACGCCATGGGCCTGCCAGAGGTGTCCGCCGTCGTCGCCAGCATCGCCTCGGCTGCCGAACTGCGCGCCGTCATCGCCGCGGCCCATGCCCAGACGCCCGATCTCGACTGGGCCTCCATGCAGCTGGAGCCGGCGACGATCGCCGCCGCCGGCCCCCGCAGGATCAGTAGCGCAGCCTGATTCCGACCGAGCCGGACCGGCCCGGCTCGCCATAGCCCAGCAGTTGTTGCCAGGTTTCGTCCGTCAGGTTTTCGATCCGCGCGGTCAGGGTGATGGCATCCGTGACATCCCAGGCGGCGTTCAGGTTCGCCGTCACGAAGCCGTCCCGCGTTCCGCCCGAGTCGGGCATGTCGCCCTCCGCCCGCACGGTCAGGGCTCCCGACCAGCGACCGCCGGTCCAGCCCAGGGTCGCGGACCCGGCCTGTTCCGGCACGCGCAGGATGGCGGCGCCGGTCGTTTCATTGACGGCGTCGGTCCAGGCGTAAGAGGCGCTGAGGTCAAAGCCTGCGCCCAGCACGGCCCGGCCCTCGAGTTCGACCCCGTCGGTCCGGGTCTCGGCAATGTTGACGTAGTAGAATTCGAAGCTCCCGGAATCGAAGAAGCCGTCGATCTGGTCCTCGACCTCCAGCCGGTAGAGGGTCGCGCGACCGTCGAAGCGGCCATCCGTCGACCGCCAGCCCAGGGCGATCTCGCCACCGCGGGCGTATTCGGGAACCAGCGGCGCGACCGCCGTACCCGGCAGTACGAAGCAGAAGTCGCAGACCGCCTGGCTGACGCTGGGCGTCTTGAAGCCGGTCCCGAACGCGCCGGACAGGGTCAGGCCGCCGTCGAGCCGGTACGCGGCCGAAATCCGACCGGTCGTCTCGCCGCCGAAGTCGTCGGTCGAATCGTGGCGCAGGCCGAGATTCAGCGTCAGCCGGTCCGACGCGGCCCAACGCAACGTCCCGAAGGCAGAATCGACGCCGAGGCCGGCGCTGTATCCGTTCAGATCGGCCCCGGTCTCCTCGCGCTCGATCCCGAAGGCATAGATCACCGGGCCGGTCCCCCGGCTGTCGGCCTGCCAGCGCCAAAGGCGGTGCTCGCCCTGATAGGTCGAGGGGAAGGCGCTGTCGGTGGTCCGCGCGATGTCCGAGACAGCCGCCGTGACCCGGTGATCGAGGCCGAGGAAGTCGGTGAGCGCCAGTCGGACGAAACCCGAGCGGTCGGTGGTGTCGGTCGTGTCCAGCGAATCGACCGGGCCGAACCCGTCGAGCTCGGCAAAACGGTCGGTATGACGGATGCGGCCGTCGATCTCGACGCGGCTGCTGAAGGCGTAGCGGCCGTTCACGCCCCAGGCGGTGGTCTCGAAGCTATCGGCCTCGGTCCCGCTCGCCGCGGCCGAGACACCCTCGCTTTCATGGTGTGAGACGAAGGCACCGAGCGCATGGCGGTCGTCTGCCCGGCCGATCTGCAGCCGACCGCGCCGGGTGCCGAGCGATCCGGCCTCGACCCCGGCGCGCAGGCCGTCCAGTTCGCGGCTGGTGAAGGCGATCACGCCGCCGATGGCGTCCGAGCCCCACAGGGACGACTGCGGTCCGCTGAGCGTCTCGATGCGTTCGACGTCGGTCAGGTCGAAACCCGCGAAGTCGAAGCCGCCGGCCGGCTGGGACGGGTCATTCACCGGCACGCCATCGACGAGGACCAGCGACTTGTCCTGGCTGGCACCGCGGATTCGCACCGAGGTCACCCCGCCGAGGCCCGCGCGATAGACGGACAGGCCGGGCACATCGCCGAGGATGTCGGCGGCGAAGACGGCACCGCGCCGGTCGATGGTCGCCCGGTCGATGATCCGGGCCCCCGGTGTGTCGGCGACGATGGCCGGCAGCCGGGTGGCGGTGACGACGACCTCGGGCAGATCGGCGCCAGGTTCGCCGGAGGTCGTCGCCCAGGCAGGCAGGGGAAGGCACACGGCCGCAGCCGTGGCGTAGAGGATGGATCGCGTCATGCGCGGGTCTCCGTCGGCCCCGCGCGGGCGCTGCGCGGCGGCAGGTGAAAGCGACCGACCCGGCCCCCGGAAGGGGCACGGCGCTTGGGTCGGGTCGCTTCGACGGAACAATTTCCGCAATTGCGGAAGGGTTGGCCCCACGCCTCTGTCTGGTCCCGGACAGCGGACGAGCGACGTCGGCGGCCAGGTCTCCTGGCTTGCGGGTCAACAACAGCCGTCCACGCCTTCCCGGTTGCCCAGTGGCGCCGGAGATCGCTCCCCGGATCGAACGACGGCCTCGCCGCCTACAGTTGCGGGCACAGCCGCGGCATCGCACCGCGTTCCCTTAACCGCCTGACGGGCTTGTCGCAGCCCGGCCATGCCTGTGCAAGGCCGCGCCATTCCGCTTGAGCGCGCCCGCGCAATCCTTCACCCTGTCGCGTCCCCATGAACGCCCCCCTCGTCCATCCCCCGACAGCCGACGCCGTCCCGTCCAGCGAGGGCGTGACGCCGGTCATGGCGCAGTTCCTGGCGGCCAAGGCCAGCCAGCCGGACGCCATCGTCTTCTTCCGCATGGGCGATTTCTACGAGCTGTTCTTCAAGGACGCCGAGATCGCCTCGAAGGCCCTGGGCATCACCCTGACCAAACGGGGCAAGCATCAGGGCGAGGACATCCCCATGGCCGGCGTGCCGGTGCATGCGCTGGACGGCTATCTGGCGCGGCTGATCCGGCAGGGATTCAAGGCCGCCATCTGCGAACAGCTGGAGGCCCCGTCCGAAGCCCGCAAGCGCGGCTCAAAGGCGGTGGTCCATCGCGACATCGTCCGCGTCGTCACCCCCGGCACCCTGACCGAGGACAGTCTGCTGGATGCGCGCGGAGCCAACCGGCTGGCCGCCGTCTCGGTACGCAAGGGCCGGGCGGCGGTGGCCGTGGTCGAGCTGTCGGCCGGATCGGTCGACGCGGTCGCCTGTTCGCTGGAAGATCTCGGTGCCACCCTCGCCTCCTTCCGGGCCTCGGAAGTGCTGGTGCCCGACCGCCTGTTCTCGGACGAAACGACCAAGGCCGCGCTCGACGGCTCGGGCGGGGTTGTTCAGGCCCTGCCCCAGGCGCTGGCCGAGCCGGTCGGGGCGCGGGTCCGGGTCGAGCGGCTGTACGGCGTCGCCTCGCTGGACGGCTTCGGGGCTTTCGAGGAGGCCGAGGTTTCCGCCCTGGGCCTGATCGCCGCCTATCTGGAGACCACCCAGGCCGGAAAGATCCCGGCCCTGTCGCCGCCGCGCCGTTCGGGCGACAGCGGCTTCCTCGCCATCGATCCGGCGACCCGGATGAGCCTCGAAATCGACCGCACCCAGCGCGGCGAACGCGAGGGGTCGCTGCTGGCCTGCATCGACCGCACCGTCACATCCGGAGGAGCGCGCGCCCTCGCCGAGCGGATCGCCCGGCCGCTGCGCGACCCGGCTCAAATCAATCATGGACTCGATGCCGTCGAATGGCTGCTGGAGCGCCGCGACCTGCGCCGCGACCTGCGCGACGGCCTGAGGGCGTCGTCGGATGTGGCCCGCGCCGTCTCGCGGCTGGTTCTCGGCCGCGGCGGGCCGCGCGATCTGGCCGCCATCCGCACCGGCCTGTCGATCGCCGAGGGCATCGCCGGCCTGTTCCCGCCGTCGCGCGACCCCCTGTCCGGCCCGCCGGCGCGGATCATCGCCTGCCTCGACCGGATGACGCTATCGCCCGATCTGGGCCGGCTGCTGGTCGATCTGGCCGAGGGTCTGATCGCCGAACCGCCGCATCTGGCCCGCGACGGCGGCTTCGTCTCGGCCGGCTATCGTCCCGAGCTCGAAGAGGCGCGTCGTCTGCGCGACGACAGCCGCCGCGTGGTCGCCGACCTTGAGGCTCGGGCCGTCGCCGAGGCGGGAGTGCCGTTCAAGGTCCGGCACAACGCCGTGCTCGGCTATTTCCTGGAGACATCGGCCAAGGCCGCGGAGCCGCTGCTCCGGCCGACCGGCGAGAGTCCCTTCATCCACCGACAGACCCTCGCCAACCAGGTCCGGTTCACCACCGTCGAACTGTCCGAGCTCGACGCGAAGATCAGCCAGGCCGGCTATCGGGCGCTGGCTATCGAGGGCGAGACCTTCGAGGTCTGGCGCGCCACGGTCCAGTCGCTGGCCCGGCCGCTTCAGGCGGTGGCCGAGGCGCTGGCCGAGCTCGACGCCCATGCCGCCCTCGCCGAATGGGCCGAGGAAGTCGGCGGCGTGCGCCCCGCCATCGACGATACAGGCTGTTTCGAGGTCACCGCCGGTCGGCATCCGGTGGTTGAGGCGGCGGTGAAGGCCCAGGGCGATCCCTATACGCCCAACGACTGCAGGCTGGACGGATCCGGCACAGCCTGCGCGCGCCTGTCGATCGTCACCGGCCCGAACATGGCCGGCAAGTCGCCCTTCCTGCGCCAGAACGCCCTGCTGGTGGTGCTGGCCCAGGCGGGCGCTTTCGTCCCGGCGAAGGCCATGCGGCTGGGCGTGGTGGACCGGCTGTTCAGCCGCGTCGGCGCCGGCGACGATCTGGCGCGCGGGCGCTCCACCTTCATGACCGAAATGGTCGAGACCGCCGCGATCCTGACCCAGGCCACGGACCGCAGCTTTGTGGTGCTGGACGAGATCGGGCGCGGCACCGCCACCTATGACGGCCTGGCCATCGCCTGGGCCGTGGCCGAGGCCCTGCACGACCGCAATCGTGCCCGCACCCTGTTCGCCACCCACTATCACGAGCTCGCGGGCCTCGAGACGCGGCTGGCGCACGTCTGCAACCTGTCGATGGCGGCACGGGAATGGAACGGCGATCTCGTCTTCCTGCATGAGGCCCGGCCCGGTGCCGCCGACCGCTCCTACGGGGTGCAGGTGGCGAAACTGGCCGGCGTGCCCGCCGCCGTGGTTGAGCGCGCCCGGGAAGTGCTCGAACGGCTCGAAGGGGAGAAGGCCGCCGCCATCAGTCTCGACGACCTGCCCCTGTTCGCGGTCGCCGAACCCGCGCAGCCGCCGCGGTCGTCGGCCGTCGAGGACGCCCTGCAGGCCATCGAACCCGATGAACTGTCGCCACGCGAGGCGCTGGAGGCCCTGTACCGGCTGAAGGGCCTCGGCCGCCGGTGACCGACGTGCTCGACGACCGGCTGATCGAGGCCGCGTCCGCGTCCGATGTTCGCAAGGCCGTGGCGGCCATTCTGGGCGAGTCGTTCGACGCCGCCCGCGCCCGCATCGCCCGCCGTCTCGACGCGGGCGGTGAGGGCGTCGAGGTGGCCCGGCTCTATTCCGCCGCCGCCGACGACCTGCTGAACGCCCTGTGGCGGTTCACCACCGAAACCCTCTATCCCGCCGCCAACCCCAGCGAGGCCGAAAGGCTCAGCCTGATCGCGGTCGGCGGCTATGGCCGGGGCGTACTGGCACCCCACTCCGACCTCGACCTGCTGTTTCTGCGCCCGTGGAAATCGATCCCGCGCACCGAACAGGTGATCGAGTTCATGCTCTATGTCCTGTGGGACCTTGGCATAAAGGTCGGTCAGTCGGCACGGTCGGTCGACGAATGTCTGGCCCTGTCGAAATCCGACATGACGGTGCGCACCGCCCTTCTGGAGGCCCGCCCCCTGGCCGGCGACGAGAAGCTGGCCGACGACTTCATCACCCGTTTCCGCGCCCTGGTGGTCAAGTCCGACCCCCGCCCCTTCATCGCCGCCAAGCTGGAGGAGCGTGACGTCCGGCACCAGAAATCCGGTGCGGTCCGCTACCGGGTCGAGCCCAACGTCAAGGACGGCAAGGGCGGTCTGCGCGACCTCAACACCCTGTTCTGGATCGCCCGGTCGCTGGCACCCGACAGCCCTCTGGGCGCGCGGGTGATGGACGGCCTGCTGACCGCGCGCGAACGGCGCACCTTCGAGGAGTCCTTCGACTTCCTGTGGCGGGTCCGGGCGCATCTTCACCTCACGGCTGGGCGGCCCGAAGAGAAGCTGACCTTCGATCTCCAGCCCGAGGTGGCCCGGCGGATGGGCTGGCGCGGGCGCGGCGACGAGCCGGCGGTCGAGCGATTCATGCGCCGATATTTCCTCGTCGCCCGCGACGTCGGCGCCCTGACCCGCGCCATGTCGGCCAAGCTGGAAGCTCGCCAGCAGAAATCGACCATGAGCCTGTCGCGGCTGATCCCCGGCCGCAAGCGCAAGCTCGGCCTCGAGGGCTTCATCGAGGACGCCGGCCGCCTGTCAGTCAAGGGTCCCGAGGTGTTCGCCGAGGCACCCGAGAAGCTGCTGATGCTGTTCCGCACGGCGGACGAGCACGACCTGGACATCCACCCCGACGCCTTCTCGGCCGTCAGCCGGTCCCTGTCGCTGGTCACCCCCTCGCTGCGCCGCGACCCGGAGGCGACGCGCGCCTTCCTCGACATCCTCGCACACGGCCAGCGACCGTACCGGGTTCTGACCCTGATGAACGAGACCGGCCTGCTGGGCCGGTTCCTGCCTGAGTGGGGTCGGATCGTCGGCCAGACCCAGTTCAACATGTACCACGCCTATACGGTCGACGAGCACACGCTGCAGGCCATCGGCATCATCAACGACATCTGGCGCGGCAAGCTGAAGGCCGACCATCCGTCCTCGTCCGAGATCGTTCACCGGATCGACGACTTCGAGGCCCTGATGCTGGCCATGCTGCTGCACGATGTCGGCAAGGGTGGCGACCGGGGACAGCTGGAGGACGGTGCGATCGCCGCGCGCCGCGCCTGCGACCGGCTGGGCCTCGATCCGCGGCGAACCGAGTTCGTGGTCTGGCTGGTGCGCAACCACCTGGCCCTGTCGGACTATGCCCAGAAGCGCGATGTGTCCGATCCGGCGACGGTCAGGGCCTTCACCAGGCTGGTGGGCGATCCCGAGCGGCTGCGGACCCTGCTGATCCTGACCGTGGCGGACATACGCGCCGTCGGGCCGGGCGTCTGGAATGCGTGGAAGGGCGGGCTGATCCGCGACCTGTACCAGCGCACCGAGGGCGTATTCCGGGGCGAGGACGTGACCCATGCGGACCCGCTGGACGACTACCCCGAACTGGTCGGGCGCGCCCGCAAGAGCGGCGCGGCGGTCGAGGTGCTGACGATCCGGGAGGACGAGGCCGAGGAGTATGCCGCCACCCGGGTTGCCGTCGCCGCGCGGGATCGGCCCGGCCTGTTCGTCGATCTGGCGGCCGCCCTGGCCGCTGCGGGCGCCGATGTTGTCGGGGCCCGGGTGGCGACCGCCGGGGACGGGACTGCCCTGGACGTGTTCGAGCTTCAGGACGGCGGCGGTGCCCCCTATGGCCAGGCCGAGCCGCGCCGCCTGACCCGGCTGATCGCCACCCTGGAGGCCGCCGCTCGCGGCGGTGCCCGGATCGCGACCGCGCCGGCGCCGGCGCCCAGCCCGCGCCGGGCCGCCTTCGACGTGCGGCCGACCGCCATCGTCGATCTGGACGAGAGCCCCGACGCCGCCGTGGTCGAGGTCTCCGGGGCCGACCGGCCGGGTCTGCTGGCCGACCTCGCCCGCGTCCTCGCCGACAACGGCCTGTCGATCCGCTCGGCCCATATCGCCGGTTTCGGCGAGCGCGCGGTCGACAGCTTCTATGTCACCGACTCCCGGGGCCGGAAGCCGGGCGCGGGGCCGAAGCTGGAACGACTGCGGCTTGAGCTGGAAGCCGTGCTGGACCGCGTGGACCGCGCCGGGACCCGGCATTCCACACCGGTCCGGGCCAGCCTGCGCGACGTGTCCGAGGTCGGCCGGCGCGCTTCCGCGCCAGACCCCGTATCGCGCGCGCCGGAAGCAGGATAAGCGCTGATCCGAACCGCTTTTCCGAGCCCCTGATGAGCCTCGCCCGCAATACCCTGGTCCAAGCCACCCTGACCCTGGGCAGCCGGATACTCGGCTTTGCCCGCGACATGGCCCTGGCCGCCCGCTTCGGCCAGGGGCCGATGATGGACGCCTTCACCACGGCCCTGATGCTGCCGAACATGTTCCGGCGGCTGTTCGCCGAGGGGGCCTTCGCCCAGGCCTTCGTGCCGGTCTATGGCGGCGTCCGCGCCCGCGAGGGCGATGCGGCGGCGGCGGTGACGGCGTCGGAGGCCATGTCCTTCATGCTCGCCGTGGTCGCCGGCTTCTGCATCGTGCTTCAGGTGCTGATGCCCTGGATCATGCCGTGGCTGCTCTCGGCCTATCGGGGCCAGCCGGAGATCATGACGGTCGCGGTCACCGCGACCCAGATCGCCATGCCCTATCTGGCCTGTATGACCGTGGCCTCCCTGCTGTCGGGCGTGCTCAACACCGGCGGGCGGTTCGCCCTGTCCGCGGGCGTGCCGGTGTTCCTGAACCTGTGCACCCTCGCCCCCTGCTGGCGGCCTGGGTCATTCCCGCCAGCCAGCCGCAGGTGCTGCTGTGGGTCACCGCCGCCGTGACCGTCTCCGGCCTGATCCAGGCGGGGCTGCTGTGGTGGGGCGTGCAGCGGCTGGGGATCACCCTCCGCCTGTCCTGGCCGCGGCTGACGCCCAATGTGAAGCGTGCCCTGGCCCTCGCCGTGCCGGGCGCGATGGCCGGCGGGGCGATGCAGGTCAATTCCGTGGTCAGCCAGATGCTGGCGGGATCGGACGAGGGCGCCCGGTCGGTGCTCTACAACGCCGACCGCCTGTACCAGCTGCCGCTAGGCCTGATCGGGGTCGCTATCGGCCTGGCCCTGGTGCCGCGTCTGACCCGGGCCTTCGTCAACGACGATCACGAGGGCGGACGCAAGACGCTGGACGACGGCATCACCCTGGCCATGGCCTTCACCCTGCCGGCGGCGGTGGCCCTGTTCGTCATTCCCTTCTTCGTCATCGACGCCACCGTGACGCGCGGTGCCTTCACCAGCGACGATGCGGCGCGGACCGCGGACGTCCTGCGCCAGTTCGCCTGGGGCGTACCGGCCTTTGTCCTGGCCAAGGTCCTGACCCCGCCCTTCTTCGCCCGCGAGGACACCCGCCGGCCGATGATCTACGCCACCACGGCCGTGGTCTTCACCATCGTGGTCGGCGCCGGCCTGTTCTTCACCCTGACGCGCATGGGCGTCGACGGGGTTCTGGGTCTCGCCGTCGCCACAAGCCTGTCGGCCTGGATCAATGTGGCCCTGCTGGGCGGGACCCTGATGCGCGAGAACATCTGGCGACCCTCGCCGGCCTTCCTGTCGCGCCTGTTCCGGGTACTGGCCGCCAGCGCCGTGATGGCCGGCCTGCTGCTCGTCGCGGGGATCGGCTACCCGACCCTGAGCCGCGTCCTGCTGGCCAAGGAAATCGCCGTCCTCGTCGTCTGTGGCGCGGGAGCCCTTGTCTATGCGGCCTGCATCGTGCTTTTCCGCGCCGTCAGCGTGGCCGAACTGAAGGCCACCCTGAAGCGTGAACCGGGCGCTGTTGCGCCGACCGGACTGGATTGATGACCGACGACGCTCCCGCCGCCCCCGCCTCCACCTACGCCGGCCCCCGCCGCATCCTGTCCGGCATCCAGGCCTCGGGTGCCCTGCATCTGGGCAACTACCTGGGCGCCCTGAAGCGGTTCACCCAGCTGCAGGACACGGGCGCACCCTGTTTCCTGTTCGTGGCCGACCTGCACGCCATCACCGTCTGGCAGGACCCGGCCCTGCTGACCGCCCAGACCCGCGAGATCGCGGCCGCCTATCTGGCTTCGGGCCTTGATCCGGCGCGCGCGGTGATCTTCCCGCAGTCGGCGGTGCGGGCCCATTCGGAGCTGGCCTGGATCCTCAACTGCGTCGCCCGCCTCGGCTGGCTCGACCGGATGACCCAGTTCAAGGAGAAGTCGGGCAAGCACAAGGAACGCTCGAGCGTCGGGCTCTACACCTATCCGGTGCTGCAGGCGGCGGACATCCTGCTCTACAAGGCCACCGAGGTGCCGACCGGCGAGGACCAGAAGCAGCATCTGGAACTGACCCGCGACATCGCGGCCAAGTTCAACAACGACTTCAACGCGCCCGGCTTCTTCCCCCTGCCCGAGCCCCTGACCCAGGGGCCGGCACCGCGGGTCATGAGCCTGCGCGACGGCGCGGCCAAGATGAGCAAGTCCGATCCCTCGGACCAGTCGCGCATCAATCTGACCGACGACGCCGACACCATCGTCGCCAAGATCCGCAAGGCCCGCACCGACCCCGACGCCCTGCCCGAGACGCTGGAAGGCCTCGAGGGCCGCGCCGAGGCCAGAAACCTTGTCACCATCTACGCGGCGTTGGCGGACATGAGCCGCGAAGCCGTTCTGGCCCAGTTCGCCGGCCAGGGCTTCGGTGCCTTCAAGCCCGCGCTGGCCGACCTCGCCGTCGCCTCCATGGCCCCGGTCAGCGCCGAGATGCGCCGGCTGATGGCTGACACGGCCGAGATCGACCGCGTCCTCAAGGACGGTGCCGAACGCGCCGCCGCCATCGCCGATCCCGTGGTGGACGAGGTCAAGAAGATCGTCGGCTTCTGGAGGGGCTGATGATCGAACTGCTTCTTGCGCTCACGGGTGCCCCCGCTGTTCAGGAAGCACCGGCTGCGCCCTTGAAGGTCGTGAATACCGCCTTCATCGTCTCGGGCACGGCCGCGCGGTTCGAGGCCAACATCAGGGTCGTCGTGCAGAACACGGGGACCGAGGCGGACCAACTGGTCGCGGTCTCCACGCCACTGGGCGAAACGCTGGAGTTCCGGACCGACGGCAATGTGTTCAGCAGCCAGGTGCCGGTCGCCCTGCCGATCACCCTGCCGCCGCCGGACGGCGGGCCGTCCTACCTGCCGCTGGTGGTGCGTGCGACGGGGCTCGAGCGCGGCGACTACTGGTCGACCGGATCGACGATCACCCTGCGCTTCGCCCGCGGCGGCGAAATGACCGTCCCGCTCAGCCAGGCCTCGCCGGCTCCGGCGCGGTAGCGCTGCATCAGGCGGTTTTCGGACCCGGCACCCCGGTCGTCTCTGGCGAACGGCGACGCTTGCGATAGACAGGGGCGATGACTCTCGCCCACCCCCTCGACAGACCCGTCTGGAGCGCCCTCAACACCCGCGTGGCGCCCTTCGCCATCCGCCGGGCGCAGGACGGTGGGACGGCCGTGCGGCTGGACCCGGATGTGGGAGTCTTCGTCGCCGCCGCCGACGACACGCCCGCGAGCCGCACACTTCTCGATGCCCTGTGCCGCGAATATCCGGGGGCGGGCCTGGTCGAGCCTGAGGGCCAGCCGATCGCGGCGGTCCTTCCGGACGTGCCGGTCCTCTCGCAAGCCTCCTGCGTGCAGATGACCGCCGCCGCCCTGACCGCCGGCCACGAGGGCGATCTGGATATCCTGACGCTGGGCGAGGCCGACGCGGACGAGATGCTGGCCCTGGCCACCCTGACCCGCCCCGGCCCGTTCCGGCGCGGGACCCTGCGGCTCGGCGGCTTCATCGGCGTGCGACGCGAGGGCCGGCTGATCGCCATGGCCGGCGAGCGGATGAAGGTCGAGGGCTACAGCGAGCTGAGCGGGGTCTGTACCCATCCCGACTTCCGCGGTCAGGGTCTGGCGGGCGTGCTGAGCCGCACCGTCGTGTCGCGGATTCTGGCGCGGGGCGAACAGGCCTTCCTGCATGCCTACGCCGAACACACGGCGACCGTCGCCTTCTACGAAAGCCTCGGGTTCAGCGTCCGCGCGCGGATGACCTATACGGTGCTGGCCTAGACCATTTTTGTTTCAGGTCGAATCGACCTGAACCCAAAAAATGGTCCAGAATTATGCTGGAGCGAAATCTGGGTCTTGGCGGACTGCGTCCACCAAGACCGATTTCGCTCTAGGCGACGCGGTCCAGCCGGGCGATGAAGAAGCCGTCCAGCCCGCCCTTTTCCGCCCACATCGACGGCAGGATGCGCAGCCAGCCTTCCGGCGTCAGCGCTTCGTCGGGCGCACCGACCTCGGCCGGAACGGCAGGGGCGGTCCTGAAGGCCGGGTTGCGCCGCAGGAAGGCGATGATCTGGGTCTCGCCCTCCTCGCGCTCCAGCGAACAGACGCAATAGACCAGACGGCCGCCGGGCTTGACCCGTTCGGCAGCGGCGTCGAGCAGCCGGTGCTGCACATCGGCCAGTTTGGCCACGTCAGCGGGCTTGGTGGCGCGCAGGACTTCGGGATTGCGGCGGAAGGTGCCGGTGGCGGTGCAGGGCGCGTCCAGCAGGACGGCATCGAAGGCGCGCGGGTCGTCCCAGTCCTCGGCGGGCACGGCGACGACCTCGGCGGCCAGGGCGGTGCGGGCCAGATTGGCGCGCAGCCGGTCCAGCCGCTTGTCCGACCGGTCCAGCGCCACGACCGAGGCGCCCGAGGCGGCGATCTGCAGCGTCTTGCCGCCCGGGGCGGCGCAAAAATCAACGATGGATTCGCCGGCCTTAGGCGCCAGCAGGCGGACAGGCACGGCGGCGGCGGCGTCCTGGACCCACCAGACGCCATCGTCGAAGCCCGGCCAGATCGACAGGTCGCCGCGGCGACCGGTGCGGACGGTGTTTCCGGCCATCACCTCGCCGTCCAGCGCCTCGGCCACGGCGGCGGCGTCCACGTCCGGCTTGAGGCTCAGGTCCGTCGACGGCTCCTCGCGGG
>Ga0187845_1001610_pt1 | contig 12798 bp, 11 predicted proteins | sample SpaLakP09_SKY_68_FD_134515 | JGI IMG/M metagenome (GOLD analysis project Ga0187845, IMG submission 134515) | Oligotrophic lake water microbial communities from Sparkling Lake, Wisconsin, USA - SP09_SKY_68 | ecosystem: Environmental > Aquatic > Freshwater > Lake | place: USA: Sparkling Lake... | reverse complement strand
GCCACGCTGTAACGACGCGCCAGCCAATGGGCGACAGCAGCCTGTTGGCGGCTGAGGTCACGCGGGTCGGTGGCCGTGGCACGGGCGATGGCGTCCGGCTCCGCATTGGTCAGCAGCGTGTTGCCGTCGGCCTCGGCGCGTGCTTCGTGGCGAGCATTGAGCCAGCCCAGCGTGGCCGACTCCAGCCTTTCGCGCAGGCCCGCCTGGCTCGTGAACACCAGCATGACCGACACCACGGCCAAGCCGACCAGGGCCAGCGTGTTGTGGCTGACCACGAGCAGGCCGTTGCCGATGTCCTGGATGAACAGCGACGCCGAGGCCTGCGTGTGGCGGGCCAGGGTGATCAGGTCTTGACGTGTCGTCATGCGACTCCTTGTTGTCGCGGCCCGCTTCAGACTGACGCTGGAGCGACGGTCTGAACGAGGCGACGGTGATAATTTGCCGGCCGATGACAAGGGTCTGTGGCATCTGTGTGCCCGGTGGACCCGGCCGGTTGGGCTTCGGTAGAAACCCGAACGCGGCGGATTCTACGGTTAGTAGATAACCCGTCAAGGCTATTTTGGCCAATCTAAACTACTTCTGGTTATGAAATACAGCGACCTGCGGGACTTCATCGCCGGCTTGGAAGGCCTGGGCGAGCTCAAGCGCGTGCGCGAAAAAGTCTCGCCCGTACTGGAGATGACGGCCCTCAGCGACCGCGTCCTGCGCGCCGGCGGGCCCGCGCTCTTGTTCGAGAACCCGACGGGCCATGCCACCCCGGCCTTGACCAATCTTTTTGGGACAACGCGCCGCGTCGCCCTCGGGATGGGCGCGGATTCTCTGGCCGAATTGCGGGATGTCGGCCGTGTGCTGGCCAGCCTCAAGGAGCCGGATCCGCCCAAGGGCTTGAAGGATGCGGGCAAGCTGCTGCAGATGGTCAAGGCGCTGTGGGACATGAAGCCTGCCGTGCAGCGCAAGGCGCCGTGCCAGGAGGAGATCCTTGAAGGCAGCGACGTCGATCTTGGCCGCCTGCCCATCCAGACTTGTTGGCCCGACGACGCAGCCCCGCTGATCACGTGGGGTCTGGTCATCACGCGGGGGCCGACGCGAACCCGTCAAAACCTCGGCATCTATCGACAGCAGCTCATCGGCCCCCGCCAGGTCATCATGCGCTGGCTGGCCCACCGGGGCGGGGCGCTGGACTTCCGTGACCACGCGCTGGCCCATCCCGGCGAGCCGTTTCCCATCGCTGTAGCCCTGGGCGCTGACCCGGCCACCATCCTGGGTGCCGTCACGCCAGTGCCGGACAGCTTGTCGGAGTACCAGTTCGCCGGCCTGCTGCGGGGCTCGCGAACCGAGCTGGTCAACACCGGCGTCGGCAAGTCCCAACCGCTGCAGGCGCCGGCCTCGGCGGAAATCGTCCTGGAAGGGCACATCCCGCCCGCTGCGCCTGGCTACACCGGGGTCAGTGCGCATGGCGTACCGCTGAAAGAGAAGGGTGGCTACCTGCACGCGCTGGAAGGCCCGTTCGGCGACCACACCGGCTACTACAACGAGCAGGACTGGTTCCCCGTTTTTGAGATCACGCGCCAGACCCAGCGCAACAACCCGATCTACCACTCCACCTATACCGGCAAGCCACCGGACGAGCCCGCCATTCTGGGCGTGGCGCTCAACGAGGTCTTAGTCCCCATCCTGCAGAAGCAGTTTCCGGAGATCGTCGACTTCTATCTGCCGCCCGAGGGCTGCAGCTACCGGATGGCCGTCGTCTCGATCAAGAAGTCCTACCCCGGCCACGCCAAGCGGCTGATGTTCGGCATCTGGAGTTTTTTGCGCCAGTTCATGTACACAAAGTTCATCGTCGTCGTGGATGACGACATCGATACACGCAACTGGCAGGAAGTGATCTGGGCCATCACCACCCGCATGGACCCGGTGCGCGACACCACGCTGGTTGACAACACACCCATCGACTACCTCGACTTCGCCTCGCCCATCAGTGGCCTGGGCGGCAAGATGGGGCTGGACGCCACCAACAAGTGGCCAGGCGAGACCAGTCGCGAATGGGGTCGAGGCATCACGCTGCCGCCGGAGGTCACGGCACGAGCCGAGGCGCTATTCGGGCAACTCTTCTTGAAGGCTTGAGCGCGCTCGCCTATTGTTGATATGCCTTTTCAGGCACAACCTCTGGCGCAATCCCTTGCGCGCCAGGAGCCCATCGGCAAATCGCCGTTGAGCCCCAAGGTGGCCTAGCCACCCGACCCCGCCCGGCCTCCAAGCCCGGCGGGGTTTCTACTTTCTGGGCTTGGGGTCAGCGGCCGGCCCACCGGGCCAGCGCCTCGTAGACGACATAGCGCACGCGCTCGAAACCGCTGTTCGAGGGGATCCAGTCGTCAAGGCCGAGTTGGCCTTGCGCACGCAGGCCCATCGGTGCCGGCTGCACGCTGATCCCCAACGGCAACGCTTCGGCCTCGAAGGCGCGCAGCGCCCGCGCCATGTGCTCTTCATGAGTCACGAGCAGAACGTGCCTGACGCCGGACTTCGCCAGCAGCGGCAGTGTGTTGGCGGCGTTCTCACGCGTGTCGCGGGCACTGCCTTCGGCCCAGCGCAGCGGCACCCCATAGTCTTGCTCAGACACGCGGGCCACGATGCTGGCCTCGGACTGTCGCAGTTCCTTCGCCATCCAGCCGATGCCGCCTGAAAACCCCAGCGGCCAGCCACTGCGCCGCGCCAGCCAGACGCCGTAGGCCAGTCGCTCGCCGGTGATGTCGTTGGCACGGCCGTGGCCGAACTCGGGGACGTGGCGCCGCACGCCGCCGCCCAGCACCAGGACGGCGCCGTCCGCGCGGCCGCGCAGCGCGTCCACCTGCGCGGGGCGCAACAGCGGGGGCTGGCCGACGGTCTGGCTGAGGAGTTCGCCCGCCGCATCCGTGCTGGACAGCCAGACCAGCGTCAGCGCCACCCCCAGCATCCAGCCACCGCCTGGTCGGCCGCGCTTCAGGCGCCAACCGCCCCAGGCAGCCAGCAGGAGCATCGGCGCGGGCGGCAGCAGCGCAGCGAGGAGCAAGGTCTTGAAGCTGAAATAGTCAAAGGAGAGGCTCACATTTGCATCATCGCCGACATGAATAATGCGTGCGCCGTGATGACCTCTCCCCGTTCCCCCGTTCGCATCGCCCGAATTGCTCTCTGGACCCTGGTCGCACTATCGGCCCTGGTCTCGCTCGTGCTGATCATCGTGACGCTGGCCTTGCCGGGCTGGATCGCCGGCCGCGGCGTGGCGCTGGCCAGTGAAGCGCTGGGCCGCCCGGTCCAGATCGAGCAGGCGCACTTTCAGCCCTGGCGGCTCGCCGTCGTCGTCGATGGCCTGCGCATCGAAGGTTCGGTCGCCGGCCAGCCCCCGTTGTTGACGCTGGCCCGGCTGGACGCCGCCCTGTCGCTGCGCTCCTTGCTGCGCGGTCACGTCGTCGTCCAGTCCCTGGCGTTGACCCGAGCCGAGCTGCACGTCGCCCGCGTGGCCGAGGGGCGCTACGACTTTGACGACCTGCTGCAACGCTTTGCCGCCAAGCCGGGCGCGCCGGAAGGCGACGATCCGGAGCTAGCTGTCTACAACATCGAGCTGACCGACGGCCTCGTCGTGTTCGACGACCGCCCCGTGCAGCGCAAGCACGAGCTGGCGGGGCTGCACCTGGCCTTGCCTTTCGTGTCGACGGTGGATTCCGACGTCAAGGTCAAGGTGCAGCCGCAACTCAGCGGCAAGCTCGATGGCGTGGCTTTCGACAGCCGGGCCGAAGCGTTGCCCTTTGAAGACGACGCCAGCGCGAGGCTGTCCTTCAAGCTGGCCGGCCTGGACCTGGCGCCATTGGCGGCCTACGTGCCACAGAGCCTGCCGCTGCGGCTGGCGGGCGGCCGGCTGGATGTCGACCTGGCGCTGGACTTTTCCGAGCGGCCCCGGCAGCCGCCCATCGTCAAGCTCAGCGGCGTACTGCAACTGCACGACCTGGCGCTGACCCAGCCCGACGGCAAACCGCTGCTCAGCCTCAAGCGTCTGAGCCTCCCGCTGGCCGACGCGCAGCCATTTCAGCGCCAGCTCGGCTTCGGCCAGATCCTGCTGGATTCGCCCAGCGTGTGGCTCCAGCCCCTGCAAGCGCCGACGCAGGGTGGGGGTGCGGCGCCGCCGTGGCAGATCAGCGTGAAGGGGCTGGACGTCAAGGATGGGCGATTCAACATGAACAAGCTTGAGCTGGAAGCCATCCAGCTCAAGCTTGCCGCCGCCGTCTGGCCCCTGAAGTCGTCCACCCAGCTGGACGCCAGCCTGCGCCTGGGCGAGGGCACGCTCAGCGCCAAGGTCAAGCTGTCGCCCGAAGCACTGGCGGCCGAGGCCGAGCTGCAAGGCCTGGCCGTCGAACGCCTGGCCGCCTGGCTGCCGTTGCCGCCCGGCGCCAGGCTCACGGCCGGCGTGTCGACCACGGCCTCTCTGAGCGTCGCAGACCCGCTTTCCGCCGGCGCCGCCGACCGCGCCCGGCTGACGCTGCGCGATCTGCAGATCAACGACGCCCGACTCAGCTTGGCCGCCAAGCCGCTGCTGACCCTGGCCAGAGGCCAGCTCGACCAGGCCGAGGTCGACCTCGCCAGCCGCTCGCTGCGCCTGGGCACGCTCAAGCTCGACGCACCTCGCGCCCAGCTCGCCCGTGAGGCCGACGGCCGACTCAACCTCGCGCCGCTGCTTCCCCCGGAGACTGCCGCATCGTCAGCGCCAGACCCCGCCTGGACGATGCAGCTTGCGGCGTTGCAGATCGACCGCGGCGCGCTGCGCTGGCGCGATGCCGCCGTGCCGGCCGGCGTGGCCCCGGTGGCGCTGGCCGTCGAGCCACTGCGGCTGCAGCTAGGCGCGCTCGCCTGGCCGGCCGCCGCGCCATTGCAGACGCAGTTCACGACCCAGCTCGCCGCGCTGGGCGCCAACGATCAAGCCATCACCGCCACCGCCGGCAGCCTGCAGTGGAGCGGCCGCGTGGGCCTGGCGCCGTTGTCGGCCAGCGGCAGCCTGCAGACGCAAGCTCTCCCGTTGCGGCTGCTCAATGCCTACCTGGACCCGGCCTGGGGCCTTCAACTGCAGCGCGCAGAACTGGGGCTGAAGGCCGATCTGGACATGGCCCGGCAACCCGGTGGCGACTGGCAAGCCACGCTGGGCGGCGACGCGCGCATCGGCCCGCTGAGCCTGGCGCAGACCCGCAGCGTCGGCGGCCAGCGCGTCGTCGGCGAGGAGCTGCTGAGCTGGCAGATGCTGCAGCTCGACGGGCTCAAGCTGGCACTGGCGCCCGGTGCGCCGCCGCGCCTGGCTGTGCGCGATGCCCAACTGGACGACGCCTACGCCCGACTCATCGTCGACGAGCAAGGCCGCTTCAACCTGCGCGACATCCGCCCGGCGGAGGCGGCCGCCGCGCCTGCGGCTGCCGCCTCCGCCCCTCAGCCCGAGTTCGCCGTTGAGCGCATCCGCGTCAACCGCAGCACGGTGGACTTCAATGATCGCTTCGTGAAGCCCAACTACAGCGCGCGGTTGACCGAGCTGTATGGCTCGCTCGGTGCCTTCTCTTCCACCAACGCAGCCATGGCGGCGCTGACCGTGCGCGGCAAGGTGGCCGGCACCGGCTTGCTGGAGATCGACGGCCAGCTCAAGCCCGTTGCGCCGCTGGCCATGGACGTGCAGGCCAACGCGACGGACATCGAGCTGGCGCCGCTGTCCGGCTACGCCGGCAAGTACGTCGGCTACGCCATCGAGCGGGGCAAGCTATCGGCCCGGCTGAACTACAAGGTCGAGCCCGGCGGGCAGCTGGTCGCCAGCAACCAGATCATCCTGAACCAGCTCAGCTTTGGCGACCGCGTGGAGAGCCCCGACGCGACGACCCTGCCTGTGCGCTTTGCGGTCGCGCTACTGAAGGACGGCAATGGCGTCATCGACGTCAACCTGCCCGTCAGCGGCTCGCTGAACGACCCGGAGTTCAGCGTCGGCGGCCTGGCCTGGAAGCTCTTCCTCAACCTCATCGGGAAGGCGCTCACATCGCCGTTCTCGCTGTTCACCGGCAGCGATTCGAGCGAGGAAGCCGAGGTCAACTTCGCGCCCGCCAGCGCGGAGCTCGGCGCCACCGACAAGCTCGACCAGATCGCCAGGCAGCTGGCCGACAAACCCGGCGTGCAGCTGACGCTGACGGGCTGGGCCGACGCAGCACGCGAAGCGTCGGCCCTGCGAGAGCAGCGTCTGAACACGGCGCTGAAAGCCGAGAACGCCCCCTCGCCCGAGGCTGCGCTGAAGCGCCTCTATGAAGCCACCAAGCTGCCCAACAAGCCTCGCAACGTCATCGGCCTGGCCAAGGACTTGCCGCCCGCACAGATGCGAGGCCTGATGATGGCCAGCTACGCAGTCGACGACGAGGCGCTGCGTCAGCTCGCCGTCGCCCGCGCCGTGGCGGTACGCGACGCGCTGCTGGCCCGCGGCGCGCCCAACGCCCGCGTCTTCCTGGCCGCCCCCAAGCTCTGCAACGGCGCTTGCGACAGCAGCTGGCGCCCCCATGTCGAGCTGACGCTCGATACCCACTGAAAGACACCCATGTCCGATACGAATCACGAACGCATCACCCTGGCCGGCGGCTGCTTCTGGTGCCTGGAGGCGGTCTACGAACGCGTGCGAGGCGTGCACCAGGTCGAGAACGGCTACAGCAACGGCAAGGGCCCCAAGCCCACCTACGAGGCCGTCTGCAGCGGCAACACCGGCTACGCCGAGGTCGTGCGGGTGGACTTCGACCCCGCCGAGGTCTCGCTGCGCGAGTTGCTGGAGGTGTTCTTCACCATCCATGACCCGACCACGTTGAACCGCCAGGGCGCGGACGTTGGCACCCAGTACCGCTCGGCCATCTACTGGCACACCGAGGGGCAGCGCCAGCTCGCGGCGGAGGTGCTGAAGGAAGCCAGCGACCATCACGGTGGCCGCGTCGTCACCGAACTGCTGCCCGAGACCGACTACCACCCCGCCGAGGCCTACCACCAGCACTACTACGCCCGCAACCCGGAGCAGGGCTACTGCGCCTTCGTCGTCGCCGGGAAGGTGGACAAGTTCCTGGCGAGCTTCAAGCGCCTCGTGAAGTGATGCTGGCCTGGCGTGACCTGGCGTATCAGTACCCGGGCGCAGACAAGCCCATCCGGTACACCGACTTCGCGCTGGCTCCGGGGAAGCATCTGCTGCTGCGGGGCGCTTCCGGCTCGGGCAAGTCGACGCTGCTGGCCTTGCTCGCCGGGCTGCTGCGCGTGCAGCAGGGTGAGCTGGAGGTGGCAGGCGCCGAGCTGACCCGGCTCAGCCCGCGGGCTTTGGACGCCTGGCGCGGTGCGACGCTGGGTGTCGTGCCGCAGCGCCTGCACCTGAGCGAGGCGCTCACCGTGGCCGAGAACCTGGCGCTGCCGGCGCTGGCCGCAGGGCAGGGCGCCGACCCGGCGCGCGCCGCCGATCTGCTGGCCGCGCTGGACATGGCCGAGCTCGCCAGCCGCCGGCCGCACCAGCTCAGCGTCGGCCAGGCCCAGCGCGTGGCGCTGGCTCGCGCGCTGATGCGCCGCCCGCGCCTGCTGCTGGCCGACGAGCCCAGCGCCAGTCTGGACGACGAGCACACGCTGCACATGCTGGCGCTGCTGCTGGACGCAGCGGCGCGCGAGGGCTGCACGCTGGTGATCGCCAGCCACGACGCGCGTGTCGTCGAAGCGCTGAGCGCCCGGGATGACGTGGCCGAGGTGGTGCTGTGATTCGCCTCGCCTGGCGCTACCTGTGGTCGAGCCCGCTGACGACGGCGCTGAACCTGCTGCTGCTGACCTTGGGCCTGGCGGCCGTGACCTTCGTGCTGCGCGCCAGCGCCCAGGTCGAAGCCGGTCTGAAGCGCGACCTCGCCGGCATCGACCTCGTCGTCGGTGCAAAGGGCAGCCCGATGCAGATCATGCTGGCCGGCGTCTTCCACCTCGACGCGCCGACCGGCAACATCCCGCTCGCCACGCTGGACCTGCTCAAGGCGCAGCCCCTCGTCGCCCAGGCCGTGCCGCTGTCGCTGGGCGACTCCTTCCGCGGCTACCGCATCGCTGGCACCACGCCGGACTACTTGGATCTCTACGGCGTCAAGATGTCCTTAGGCGCAGTTTGGACCCAGCCTATGCAGGCCGTGCTGGGCGCCGAGGTGGCCCGCACGAGCGGCCTCAAGCTGGGCGACCGGTTTGCCGGCAGCCACGGTTTGGCTGAGGGTGGCGGAGGGCATGGCGAGCAGCCCTTCGAGGTGGTTGGTGTGCTGGCCGAGTCGGGCAGCGTGCTGGACCGCCTCGTGCTGACCGACCTGGCCTCGGTGTGGGAGGTGCACGAAGATCATCACGCCACCCACGACGAGGAACAACCCAAGGAGATCACGCTGGCCCTGGTGCGCTACCGCAGTCCGCTCGCGGCCGTCATGCTGCCGCGCTGGGTCAATGCGCAGGACGGTCTGCAATCTGCCGCGCCGGCGCTGGAAACGGCGCGGCTGATGCGGCTGGTGGGTGCTGGCACCGAGGTGCTGCGTGGCTTCGGCATCGTGCTGCTGATGGCGGCTGGGCTTTCAGTCTGGGTCGCACTGCTGCACGCGGTGCGCGCCCGGCAGGGTGACCTGGCGATGCTGCGCATGCTGGGTGCGCCGGCCCACCGTGTCGCCTTGCTGATCGCTCTGGAGGCCTTGTTGCTGGCAGGGCTGGCAGCGGTGTTGGGCCTGGCCGCGGGCCATGGGCTGGTCGCCGGCCTGGAGCGGCTGCTGGCCGAACGCCAGTCGCTGCGCCTGGGGTCCCTGGGCTTCAGCGAGGCCGAATGGCTGGTGCCCTGCCTGGCCGCAGGGCTTGCGCTGCTCGCCGCCGCATGGCCGGCCTGGCGGGCCTATCGTCTGGATGTCACGACGCTGCTGCAGGCGCCACGTTGACCCTCGACAATGCGCCCATCATGAAGATCAAGCTCCTTCTAGCGCTCTGCCTGTCTGCCACGGCCGCCTTGGCTCAAACACCCCCGCCCATCGGCCAGGGTGCCGGCTATCACGACCCACGCAGCCCCTTCAAGCCGCTGGAGGAGCGCGCCGACATCCTGTCCTGGAAGCTGCTGTCGCAGGTCACCGCCAAGGCCGAAAAGAAAAAGCTCATCCCGAGCTTCCCGGCTGCTGTGCAAGCGCTGGACCGCAAGACCGTCAAGGTGCAGGGCTTCATGACGCCGCTTGAGGCGGGCGACAAGCAACAGCACTTCCTGCTGTCCTCCGTGCCGACAAGCTGCTCCTTCTGCGTGCCGGCTGGGCCGGAAGGCATGGTCGAAGTGCGCACGAAGAAGCCGGTGCGCTACACGCTGGAGCCGGTCGTCGTCGAGGGCATCCTGGCGGTGCTGATGGACGACCCCTATGGCTTGTACTACCGGATCGAGGACGGCAACGCCGTCAATTAGGGCGCGAGCCGTTCGCGGACCCAGCGGTCGGCGTCGAGCGTGAACACCAACCGGTCATGCAGCCGCGAGCGGCGGCCCTGCCAGAACTCGAAACGCTCCGGTACCAGCCGGTAACCGCCCCAGTGCGGCGGCCGTTCGGGGTTGATCCCGTGCTGCAAGGCCGCCTTGGCCGCATTCGCCACCAACACGGCGCGCGAGCTGATGGCGCGGCTCTGCGGTGAGGCCCAGGCGCCCAGGCGTGAGTCGAGAGGGCGGCTCTTGAAGTAGTCGTCCGACTCCTGCGCCGAGGTCTTCTCGACCCTGCCCTCGATGCGCACGACACGCTCCATCTCCACCCAGTGAAACTGCAGAGCCGCAAAAGGGTTGCCGGCCAGCTCCTCGCCCTTGCGGCTTTCATAGTTCGTGAACCAGACGAAACCGCGCCCGTCGCAGCCCTTGAGCAGCACAACGCGCGTCGACGGCCTGTTGTTCGCGCCCACGGTCGCCACTGTCATCGCGGTCGGCTCGGACACGTCATGGCCAATGGCCTCGTCCATCCACCGGTTGAACAGCGCCAGCGGGCCATCGGCGGCCTCGGCCTCGTCCAGTTCGCCCAGTTCGTAGCTTTTGCGGAAATCACTCAACTTGCTCATGCCCCGAAGTATGCAGACCTTCCCTTAAGTGAACGCCCCAGTTTCTAGATGGCAGAGCCGACCGGCATGCTTGCGCACTGCAGCAATTCGTGAACAGACCCCAGTGACCCTCAAACGACGCCCCGCCGTCGTCGTGCTTGCCGCAGGACGCGGCACTCGCTTTCGCGGCCCGGGACACAAGCTGGAACAGAAGTTGGGTGGCGCGAACGGCGCCGACACCTTGCTGGCCCGCACGCTGCGCCACGCCATCGCGACCCAGTTGCCGGTGGTCGTCGTGACGACCACGGCGTTGGCGCCGTCGGTGCACCGGTTCATCGCCGCCCGCGATGTCGTGATCCTGCCCGATCACGACAAGCAAGGCCGCCCACACCCAATAGGCATGGGGCATTCCATCGTGGCGGGGGTCAGCGCGGCGGGTGGTGCCGATGGCTGGCTCATCCTGCCGGCGGACATGCCGCTGGTGCAGCCCGCCACCATCCTGGCGGTGGCCGAGGGGCTGGAGCGATACCCGGTCTGCTACGCGCAATACCGCGGCATCCAGGGCCACCCGGTGGGCTTCGGCACCGAGCTCTTCTCCGAACTGATGGCCTTGCAGGGCGACGAGGGCGCGCGGCGCATCGTGGCGCGGTATGCGGCCCAGCCGATCACCGTGAATGACCCCGGTGTGCACGTCGACGTCGACACGGCAGAAGACCTTGCACGACTGCTGACCTGACTCAAACCGGCCCGCACAGCCCATGCCGCGCTGCCAGATGGGCCTGGCGCTCCAGTTCCCTGTCGCGGATCCCATGCTCACGCAAACCCTGAACGGTGCGCAGGAGGTAGTCCAGCGTCGTGCCGTAGCGGCCGCTCGCATGCTGAAAAATGTGCAGCAGCTCGGGCTCGCGCAGTGGCCCGGTCCAGTTCGGACTCTGGCGGGACAGCGTGAAGGCGAGGGCGCGCTGGCGGCCAAGGTCGGTGTCGCAACTCAACCAGCGCGGCTCATAGACGCCGTTGGGCATCTCGCGGGCCCACAGCCTGGGCAACACCGCTTCGGCTGAGGCGCGCGGGATGCGGTAGACGAGGCCCCGGCAGCTGCCACCCGAGATCAGCGCCAGCACCAGGCCCGGTTGCTGCGGTGAGCCCCGGTTAACCCGCGAGCTCATGCGTAGCACGCGGTGAAAGCCCAGCACCTTGGCCGGCACGACCTGGGCATACTCAAACTCCGGCCGCCAGATCAGCGAACCGTAGGCGAACAGCAGCAGGTCATCGCCGCTGTCCCGCCACTCGGCCGTGGTGCGCTGCAGGAGGTGTGCACTGCGCGCCGGGCCGTGAGGAATGTGGATTGCCTGTGACGCCATCGGCTTCATATTCTCATGCCGGTACCCAGGTCGTAACCCGGGACTCGCCGCAGGGAAGTAATATGGTTACTTAAATTCTCAAGGTCCGGTTACGAGACCGAGGCACCCGGAGACCCGCCATGAATTCCACCCTGAACGCAGTCACCGAACGCATCCGCGAGCGCAGCGCCAAGCTGCGTGGTGACTATCTTGACCGCATCGCCCAGATGGGCAATCGCCAGCGCGGCTTCGAGCGCATGGGCTGCGCCAACGTGGCGCATGCCGTCGCGGCCATGCCCGCGAACGACAAGCTGCGCATCGTGGCCGAGAAGGCGCCGCACTTGGGCCTAGTCACGTCTTACAACGACATGCTGTCGGCCCACCAGCCCTACGAGGGCTACCCTGAGCAGATCCGCATCGAAGCCCACCGGCTGGGCGCAACCGTCCAGGTGGCCGGCGGCGTACCCGCCATGTGCGACGGCGTGACGCAAGGCCTGCCCGGCATGGAGCTGAGCCTGTTCTCGCGCGACACCATCGCGATGAGCACGGCCATCGCGCTGACCCACGATGTCTTCGACGCGGCGCTGCTGCTGGGCATCTGCGACAAGATCGTGCCGGGCCTCTTGATCGGCGCGCTGCACTTCGGGCACTTGCCCTGCGTATTCGTGCCGGCTGGGCCGATGAGCTCGGGCATCTCCAACAGCGAGAAGGCCAAGGTTCGCGAGCTCTACGCCCAGGGCAAGGTCGGCCGCGATGAGCTGTTGAAGAGCGAGTCCGCCGCCTACCATGGGGCGGGCACCTGCACCTTCTACGGCACCGCCAACAGCAACCAGATGCTGCTTGAGGCCATGGGCCTGCATGTGCCCGGCAGCGCCTTTGTGCACCCGCACGACGACCTCCGCACTGCGCTGACGCGCGAGGCGGTGGCCACGGCGCTGAACATCAGTGGTCGCGTACAAGGCCAGAGCGCCAAGCCCATCGGTCATGTCGTCGACGAACGCTGCATCGTCAATGCGATGGCCGCTCTGCTGGCCACCGGGGCTCGACGAACCACCTCATCCACTGGGTCGCCGTGGCCCGCTCGGCCGGCATTCTGATCAACTGGACGGACTTCTCCGACCTCTCCGGCGTCGTGCCGCTGCTGGCCCGCGTCTATCCCAATGGCAGCGCCGACGTGAACCAGTTCCAGGCCGCTGGCGGCCCGAGCTTCGTCATCCGCGAGTTGCTGGACGCCGGCCTCATGCACGAGGACGTCATCAGCGTCGGCGGCGACAGCCTGCGCCCCTACACCTTCGTACCGCATGCGGTGGGGCAGGGCGGCGAAGTCGTTCGTCAAGCGCTGCCAGCCGTGAGCAGCGACGAAGGCGTCGTGCGCGGGGCCACCGCGCCCTTCAGCGCG
>Ga0187845_1001602_pt1 | contig 12836 bp, 10 predicted proteins | sample SpaLakP09_SKY_68_FD_134515 | JGI IMG/M metagenome (GOLD analysis project Ga0187845, IMG submission 134515) | Oligotrophic lake water microbial communities from Sparkling Lake, Wisconsin, USA - SP09_SKY_68 | ecosystem: Environmental > Aquatic > Freshwater > Lake | place: USA: Sparkling Lake... | reverse complement strand
TTGAGAGTGCCATCAACCGCATGATCTAGTGCATGAACTAAATCGCTCTGTAAGCGCGCCATAATTGGCTGTGTTTCTGGATCACCCATACGGCAATTAAATTCTAAAGTCTTAATCTTGCCATCTGTGGAAATCATGAGACCCGCATAGAGAAAGCCAGTGTAAGGAATACCATCTGCCTCCATACCCTTAACAGTGGGCATGATGACTTCACGTAATGCCCGCGCATGAATTTCTGGAGTCACTACGGGCGCAGGAGAGTAAGCACCCATGCCGCCTGTATTAGGGCCTTGATCAGCATCAAGCAGACGTTTGTGATCTTGGCTGGTAGCTAAAGCTAAAACATGCTTGCCATCCACGAGAACGATAAAGCTGGCTTCTTCACCAGTCAAAAATTCTTCAATTACCACGCGTGCACCTGCACTGCCGAGCTTGTTATCGGCGAGCATCATATCTACAGCTGCATGAGCCTCTGATAAATCCATTGCAACCACAACACCTTTACCAGCAGCAAGGCCGTCGGCCTTAATGACGATTGGTGCACCCTTGGTATCAATATAAGCATGAGCTTCTAATGCATTTGAAAATGTCTGGTATTCCGCTGTTGGGATGCCATGGCGTTTCATAAATGCTTTGGAGAAATCTTTTGAGGACTCTAATTGCGCTGCCAGTTGGGTTGGCCCAAAGATACGCAAGCCATTATTGCGAAATACATCGACGATGCCTGCGGCTAATGGGGCTTCCGGGCCGACAACCGTGAGATGAATCTTTTCACGCTTTGCAAAGTCTGCCAATTCTTGGAGATCGGAGATCGGAAGATTTTGAATGCCAGCGGCGACTTGTTTGGCAGTGGCAGTTCCGCCATTACCTGGTGCCACAAATACTGTTTGAACTTGCGGGGATTGAGCTAACTTCCAAGCGAGTGCATGTTCGCGACCACCGGATCCAATTAAAAGAATTTTCATAAAGGGTTAATGGAGATATTGTTGAATAGTATTTATGGTAGCAATAGACTAGAGAGATGCATTCGTAAAGACTTCTTGAACATCATCTAAGTTCTCAAGCGCATCTAATAGTTTTTGCATGCTTTCAGCCTGACCACCCTCGAGTTCAGTTTCAGTCTCGGGGCGCATCATCACCGTTGCTAATTCAGCTTTGAAGCCCGCTTGAGTGAGGGCATCCTGTACTTTAGAAAAATCAGGCACTGGAGTGAGCACCTCAAGCGAGCCATCATCATGGGTAATGACATCTTCTGCGCCCGCATCGAGCGCGATCTCCATGAGTTGATCTTCGTTGGTACCAGGGGCAAATAACATTTGGCCGCAGTGTTTGAACATAAAGGCAACAGAACCTTCAGCCCCCATATTGCCGCCATTTTTTGCAAACGCATGACGCACTTCAGCGACTGTACGTGTGCGATTATCTGTTAAGCAATCCACAATAATGGCCGCTCCATTCAGACCATATCCCTCGTAACGAATTTCTTCATAGTTCACACCCTCCAAGGAGCCTGTACCTCGTTGAATAGCCCGCTGCACGTTGTCATTAGGCATATTGGCATCTTTAGCTTTATCGATTGCTAGGCGTAAACGTGGATTGGTGGCAATATCGCCACCGCCTAATTTCGCTGCAACAGTAATTTCTTTAATGAGTTTGGTCCAAATCTTGCCGCGCTTTTCGTCTTGACGTCCTTTGCGGTGCTGAATATTAGCCCATTTCGAATGGCCAGCCATACAGGTAAGTCCTCTAGAATAATGTGCCTTGAAGAGCTCATTTTAAGGGCTTCTCAGCTTAAGAACGAGAGACCAACCACTTTTTTGTTACACTCTCACCTCTTAGTTGGCTTCAATGCAGTTTTTCCACTGCAAACACCTGCCCCGGTGATGGAATTGGTAGACGTGCCGGACTCAAAATCCGGTGCCGCAAGGCGTGGCGGTTCAAGTCCGCCCCGGGGCACCATCTCAAGTAGCTTAGTACTTACGCTAGTAGATGATCCAATCTTTAAATCTCGTAAGTCTCAGACTCGTTATTCATTGCCTGCTCAACTATTTTCTTGGTGAGCGTGGGTGAGAACAGCTCAATGAAGGTGTAGACAAAGGAGCGTAAATAAGCTCCTTGCTTGACTCCTAGATGTGTGACGTTATTACCAAATAAATGGCCAACCGGAATCACGCGCAGATTACGATCTCGATCCGCATCGTATGCCATACCTGCAACGATACCAACGCCCATGCCAGTCTCAACGTAAGTCTTAATGACGTCTGCATCAATCGCCTCCAAAATAATATCGGGACTCAGATTGCGCTGCGCAAAGGCAGCATCAATCTTGCTGCGACCCGCAAAAGCTTTGTCATAGGTAATAAGAGGATATTTTGCAATTTCTTCTAAAGTGATTGTTGATTGATTGAGGAGAGGGTGACTGAGCGGCACCATGATGACGTGCTGCCATTGGTATCCTGGTAAAGCCAGTACACCTGGGGTGTTAGCAATGCCTTCAGTTGCAATTGCGATATCCGCGCGATCATGAATAAGTAGCTCGGCAATTTGCCCTGGGTTACCCTGCTGAATGCTGACGCGCACCTTTGGAAATCGTTTGGTAAATTCTGTCAGGACTTTTGGTAATGCGTAGCGGGCTTGTGTATGGGTGGTGGCGATGACAAAGTTACCCTGATCCTGACTTGCAAAGTCTTTGCCTACACGCTTCAAAGTTTCTACTTCATCTAGGATGCGCTCAATCGAAACCAGAATGCGTTTACCTGGTTCAGTGAGGGAGCGGATGCGTTTGCCGTGGCGTCTAAAGATCTCAACACCTAGCTCATCCTCAAGCTCAATAATGGCCTTGGAAACCCCAGGTTGAGAAGTAAAGAGCGCCTTAGCGGCTGAAGTCAGGTTAAAGTTTTGTCGTACTGCTTCACGAACAAAGCGAAACTGGTGAAGGTTCATATTGATTCCATTCTTTATATCAACTGAGATATAGGAATCAAATTCTATATGATTTTGAGGTATTAAGCTCTAGATACCCAACGTAAGCCCACGATTGCCAAAATGAAATACATCAAGGGTGGAGTGAGGGCAGTAAGGAGTGCAGGCCATGAGCCCAGAAGCCCAACATTAGAGAAAAGTGAATTGAGTAGCTGAAAGCTCATGCCCAGCATTATTCCGCCGAATACCTTGATACCAACACTACCAGCGCGGACCTTAAGATAGGCAAATGGAAGTGCCAGTGCCAGCATTACAAAAATCGTGAATGGATAAATCACTTTTTTCCAGAACGCAATCGAATGGCGCTGCGCATCTTGTTTGTTGTCTCTTAAGTGGGAGATAAATCGACCTAAGCTAAAGATGGACATTTTTTCTGGGCTGACTAAAAGTACGCTCAAGATCTGCGGTGTGACTTCAGAATCTAGGCTCACGATAGGGTGGGTGATGGTATGCGCAGAATAGACGGGGTTCAGCGGATCTGTGCTTTTGGTTTCTTTAAAGCGGGTTTCCGTGACATTATCCAAAATCCAAGTCCCGGTTTGATCAAATCGTCCAGACTCAGCGCTGCGAATAGAGAGCAACCGATATGCGTCATCAAACTCATACATACGAATACTTTTGATTTCATTACCTTGCTCAATTTTGCCAACGTTGACGTAGCGCACCCCTGGTCTGATTGGTCCGCTACCATCATCATCTCGTAAGCGATCTTTTACCCAAACGCCAGTCTTAAATTGAGCGCTATAGCTTGAGCCCAGGGCTTTCATTCGCACTCGATCAGATAGATTGTCTGTGTAAGGGCCAAGCCACTCACTCATTACTAAAGTTAAAAAAATGAGAGGTAATGAAATTTTAGCCAGAGTCATTAAACCTCTTCGCGTATCTAACCCAGCAATCCGCAAAATAGTGAATTCAGATTGGCTTGCCAGCATGGCAAACACGTAAATACTCCCAATCAAACCAGCAATCGGAATGATCTCAGAAATTCGACTTGGTGCTTTTAATAAAACATGTAACAGTGCAAGCGGAAGTGTGTACTGACCCTTTACTGAGCCAAGCTCGCTCAGAATGTCGAAAAATAAAAATAGAGCCACCAGTGCAAATAAGATGAAAGCAAAAGCTGCATATATCTGCCTAGCTAAATAGCGCTCGAAGATGTAAGGAAAAAGAAAGTTCATCTATTTACTAAGAACGAGGGTAGTTGACGGCGCCACCATTTCAAGGAGGGATTGATGCGATTCCTAATCAACAAAAAGGCTATGCTAAAAGCGAGAAGATGTACGGGCCAAGCTGCCATAAAAACATCTATCTTTCCTTGCGACACAAAGCTTTGCGTAAGATTTAGGAGATTACTATAAATGAGATAAATGAGTACCGCATAAAACATTGCAGTGTAGTTACCTAGCCTTGGGTTTACGTAGGCAAGGGGTATGGCAATTAATACCAGACCCAAGGCCATGAATGGCAAGCCAATGCGCCAAAGTAATTCGGCGTGATTGGGGTTGATGGCGCTGGCATTAGGATCATTCAAGAGCTCTGCTACCGTTTTTTCTCGATCACGCGGCGCAGGGTCAAGGGCACTCTTACTCTGAATGTGAGTGCTGTACTCAGCAAACTCTAAGATCCTAAAATCTGGCTGCGTAGGCAGTCCCTCGTAACGTCGCCCATTGTGCAACACAATTGATTTTCCACCCCCTTCTGCATTTTCAATAAATCCAGTAGAGGCGACTGCGACACTGAGTCGACCATTCTTCGTTTCGGCTGCGAAGATATTTTTTACTTCGCTTTTATTGACATCTAGCTCTTCAATAAAAAATACACGCTCTGCCTTAGCTGATTCTCTAAACTGGCCCGCGGCAACCATGGAAACATCGCTACGTTGCTGAAAGCGCTGGCTAATGATGGTAGATTCGCGATTGGCCCACGGCCAAACGAAGAGGGCTAACAATGCGATGATGACAATCAGCGGTGCCGCAAAACGCAGGATTGGTCTAATAAGGCTAGCAATGCTTAGGCCGCTTGCGAACCAAACAATCATCTCGGAATCTTTGTACCAGCGTACCAGCACAATTAAGACAGCTACAAAGAGGGAGACGGTGAGTAGGACCGCCATATAGCCTAAGGTGGCCAGCGCTATGAGCACTAGGGCATCCTCTGGATTGACGGCACCATTGGCTGCGAAGCCCAGAATGCGGATGACTAGCGTGGTAATCATGATGGTCACCAAGACCAAGAAGACGCCACCAGTCGTAAAACTCAGCTCGCGGCGAAGGGCTTGGTGAAAAATCATAAATAGGCGATTTGGCTAACTGTTATTGGCCCACTCAAGATGTGAACCTGCATGTCGGAGGATAATGGATAAATATCTGTTTTCCCCTTGAATTGACTTAAAAATACCCCAATACATGATGACTATTCAATTTAGTACCAAGATTTTCTCGCAAGCCGATGTAAATAACCCTAAGCAAATCAGGGCGAGTCTCACGACCCTATTGGCGCAGAGCTCTGATTGCCTGGTTTTAGCCTATGCAAAGGCAGATTTAGCTGCCTTGGCAAGTACAAAATCCAAGTCAGGGCTTTTGGTAGAGTTAGACCGCTTACTCAGTAGTTCAGTTAAGCACGCGAACCTCGTTGGTGATTTAGATGGCCAGCCGGCATCTACTTGTGTAATTCGTGCTGAAAAATCATGGGCTGCATCTGGCATCAAAGTGAAGCGCGTTCTCTTGGTTTGTTTGGGTGATATTGCGCCGGCAAGTGCACGTAGTTTGAACGCCTATTCAAAAATAGCTCGAGCGGCCTTAAAGCAGTTGAGTGGTGGATCAATCCAAAATGCCTTGTGGTTTATTCCGAGCTTTGGCCTGGGTCATCGTGCTGATTTCATTGCCGAAGAAGTGCGTTTGACTATTCAATATGCGGGTGATCAAGCGTACCGTTTTGGGGTTCGTCAGCCGGCAATCAAGTTCAAAGCTAAAGATAAAGCTGATACTTTCACTCACCTCATCTTCGCTGGTAATGAGGCATGCGCTAAGGACCTAAAGGCAGCTGTACTAGAGGGTATGGCCATGGTTGAGGGTATGAATTTAGCTAAAGATTTAGGTAATTTACCCCCAAATATTTGCACGCCAACTTACTTGGGTAAAGCAGCGCAGGGCTTAAGTAAGAAGACTAGCCTCAAGGTTGAAGTCTTAGGTCGCAAACAAATCGAAGCCTTAGGAATGGGGTCGTTTTTATCGGTAGCACAGGGCTCTGATACGCCGCCGCAATTTATCGTCATGCGACACCAGGGTGGTAAAGCAGGTGAAGCCCCGATTGTATTGGTAGGTAAGGGTATTACTTTCGATACTGGGGGTATCTCTTTAAAGCCTGGCGAAGCTATGGATGAAATGAAGTACGACATGTGTGGCGCCGCATCGGTGATCGGTACGATGTATGCCACTGCTTTGATGAAGTTGAAAAAGAATGTCATCGGGGTTATTCCAACTTGTGAAAATATGCCCTCTGGTCGAGCTACTCGTCCTGGCGATATTGTCAAGAGTATGTCAGGGCAAACTATTGAAATTCTCAATACCGATGCTGAAGGCCGCTTGATTTTGTGTGATGCCTTAACCTATGTCGAGCGCTTCAAGCCTAAGGCGGTCATTGATGTGGCCACCTTGACTGGCGCCTGCATCATTGCTTTGGGGCATGTGCATAGCGGAGTATTTTCGGATGATGAAGGTTTAGTTAATGCGCTCACGAAGGCCGGACATACTTCTTTAGATACGGTATGGCGCTTACCTTTGGATGCTGCATATCACGAGCAACTCAAATCGAATTTTGCCGATGTCGCTAATATTGGTGGACGTCCAGCAGGAAGTGTTACCGCGGCCTGCTTCTTATCGCGCTTTACTGAAAAATATAAATGGGCGCACTTAGATATCGCAGGAACTGCTTGGAAGAGTGGCGCTGCTAAAGGTTCAACTGGGCGTCCCGTACCTCTGCTAGTGAATTACTTGTTAGAGCAAAAGTAAGTAAATAGCTAAAGATAGAAGACGGCATTTATGGCTCGCATCGATTTTCATAGTAACGTCAGTGATAAGCTGGAATACGCCTGTCGTTTAACGCGCAAGATCTGGAGCGCTACACCCGCTGGCGAACCTGTTCGCAATATTGTGATGGTGGGCGAGAAAGCCGATCTTAAAAAGCTCGACGAGCTTCTCTGGACATTTAGTGCAACGGATTTCTTGCCACATTGTTTTATTGAAGATGAGGCAGCGATGGATACACCAATAGTGTTGACAGACAATTTCTTATCGCCTGCTTTACCTCAAATTCCCCATGCGGATGTCTTGATTCATTTGGGGATGCGTATGCCTCAAGACGTGCCTGCATTGCTTGCGCGCTTCCCTCGTGTTGTAGAGGTTGTCACGATTAATGAGGCAGAGCGCCTTGCTGGTCGCGAGCGTTACAAAGCCTATCGTGATTTAGGTCACGAGTTACATAATTTTGATCAATCTAAAGCATGATCACTATTTATTTTCTCGTATGTTGATTCATCCTGAATTCGATCCCGCTGCGATTCGAATTGGTTCATTCGCCATTCATTGGTATGGCTTGATGTATCTCTTAGCTTTTGCTCAATTTTTGCTATTAGGGCGTTTGCGCATACGCGCTCCACGATATCAATCGTTGGGCTGGTCTTACAAAGATCTTGAGGATCTTCTGTTTGCAGGCGTTATAGGGGTGGTACTTGGTGGGCGTTTGGGTTACACCTTGTTTTATATGCCTGATTACTACCTCTCTAACCCTTTGAGTATTTTTAAGATCTGGGAAGGCGGTATGTCATTCCATGGCGGACTCTTAGGTGTCTTGCTGGCATTGCTCTGGTTTGCTTACCGCCGTAAGGTCTCATTCTTTGTCGTGAGTGATCTGGTTGCCCCGCTGGTTCCATTTGGTTTGGCATTTGGTCGACTGGGTAATTTTATTAATGGTGAATTATGGGGAAGGCCCACTGACTTACCATGGGCCATGGTGTTTTCGATGGTTGATTCCATCCCGCGCCATCCCTCACAGATCTATCAGTTCTTTGGCGAGGGAATCTGCTTGGGCGTTATCCTCTGGATCTACTCCAGTAAGCCACGCAGAGTGGGTCAGGTTTCTGGATTATTTTTATTGGGCTATGGAATATTCCGCTTCCTTGCTGAATTTGCTCGTGAGCCAGATAGCTTCTTAGGCCTCTTAGGTCTTGGCCTATCAATGGGTCAGTGGCTTTCTGTGCCCATGATCATTTTTGGAATTTACCTTATAGTGAGAGTAAATACTAAAAAACATTGATCAGTAATTAATGGGATTTTCTGAATTTGCCCCATTTTTGACTATGCCTACCCAAATCGAAAGAAATCCATGCTGGAGAAGTTAACCAAAGCTCGAAATTTGTCCAAGGCAAATAATGCGATCAAGCGCTTGATCTCGGAGCGAGGCGAATCCAATGCGCTCAGCATGGCAGATGATGTAGTGAACAACTACCGTAAATTAACGAAGGATCAGTACGTCTCTTTTTTCACATTCCTTTTTGAAAAACTTAATCCACAGGGCGATGTTGTTTTAAAAGCGGCGCAAAACTTTGCTGCAGACTCTAGTGCGCGTAATTACATTCAGCTACAAAAGGTTTCTGAATCTCGTCGCCAAGAATTCTTCCGTCGACTCAATCGTGCGAGTCAAGGTACTGCTGCTGTAGTAGAAATGCGTCGTGATTTATTGCAACTGCTAGATAAAAAACCAGAGCTGGCTGCAGTCGATTTTGATTTGCGGCACTTACTGTCCTCTTGGTTTAATCCAGGCTTTTTAAAAATGCATCGGGTTGATTGGAAGTCCCCGGCTGAGGTGCTTGAGAAGTTGATTAAGCATGAGGCGGTTCATGCCATTGACGGATGGGATGACTTGCGCCGCCGCTTACAGCCTGATCGTCGCTGCTTTGCTTTTTTCCATCCACAGCTTCCTAGCGAGCCCTTAATTTTTGTTGAGGTTGCCCTTCTACCCGAGATTCCAAAAATCATCGCACCATTAGTGGATAAAAAAGCAGACGTAGTGGATCAAGCCTCTCAATATAAAGTTGCAGTCTTTTACTCGATTAGCAATTGCGAGTCTGGTCTACGCGGAGTATCGATGGGGAACTTCTTAATTAAGCGAGTAGCGGAGCAGTTACACGCAGAATTTCCTGGAGTAAAAACGTTTGTGACTTTATCGCCAATTCCAGGCTTTATAGATTGGGTTGCTGCTGGTGCAAATTTAGGTGATGGTATTCCTCCTGAAAGATTAAAGCCGAATCTCAAGGTAGCGCGAGATGTAGCCTTGGCAGTGCTAAAGCTTGAGAGCCATTCTTGGAGTGAGCGATTGGCGGGTGGTTGGCATCCCGATCTGGCTTCTGGAAAGGAAAAAGAGGCCTTATTGTCTTTGGCCAGTATTTATCTTGGACTTACTTCTACTGGGCGCGATGGCAATCCGGTGGCTAAGTTTCATCTAGGCAATGGCGCTAAGTTACATCTGATTAACTGGGCAGGGGATTTATCACGTAAGGGATTGCGTGAGTCGGCCGGCCTGATGGTCAACTATCTATATGACCTAGGAAGCGTGGAGGATAACCATGAGCGCTTTGCAAACGGGGAAATCGTTTATTCCAAGGCGGTGGGTCGTTTAATGTCCCCATAGTGTTTTCCCTTATATATACTTTTGCATCAATTATTAACTACCCTTAGAATCGTGCAGTACTTACAAAACTCAACTTTAAATTGATATGAAGGAGACAAAGTGTTTAATAAAAAAAACAACTCATCAGTATTACTGGTTGGCGCCCTTAAAAAGGCTGCCTTTTTAATCTGCGCTGCACCTTTGACAGTTTTTGCTCAGGAATGGCCAGCAAAACAGGTGACATTCTTAAACCCCTTCCCAGCTGGAGGTGGAACTGATGCTTTTGCAAGACCTCTAGCTGCGCAGCTGACCGAGCAGTTAGGTAAGCAGTTCATTATTGATAATCGCTGGGGTGCAGGCGGAACCGTTGGTGCGTCAGTAGCTGCAAAAGCAGCTCCAGATGGCTACACTTGGTTTATCGGCGCAACTCATCACACAATCGCACCATCCATGTATAAAAATTTGGATTACGACATTGAGAAGAGTTTTATTCCGGTTGCCATGATTGCAAACGTCCCTCAGGTGCTGGTGGTGAATCCACAGCGGGTAAGTGCACGTAATGCTAAGGAGTTTGTTGAGCTTGTAAAGAAAAACCCCGGAAAATATAACTACGCTAGCGCTGGAAGCGGAACAGTTCATCACCTCGCTGGAGAGTTGTACAAAATTCAAACAGGTACATTTATTACCCATATTCCGTATCGTGGTGCTGGCCCAGCAATGAATGATTTGCTAGCGGGACAAGTTGATCTGGAGTTTGACGGTTTAGCAACATCCGCGCCCCAGATTAATGCAGGCAAGCTAGTAGCGATCGCTGTAGCATCTAATAAGCGCTCAACTGCCATTCCTAATGTGCCTACCTTTAAGGAAGCTGGCTTGCCTGACTACGAAGTATCTACTTGGTACTCTGTGTTCGCGCCAGCTGGCACTCCTAAGCCTATCGTGGATAAGATGATTGCTGAAGTTCAAAAGGCGTTAAACAATCCAAAGCTCAAATCAATTTGGGAGAAAAATGGATCTGACACGCCTAATCTCTATGGCGAGGCTTTTGGTAAACAGGTAAGCGCAGACGTTGCCCGTTGGTCTGTGGTGGTTAAGAAGTCTGGCGCTCAACTAGATTAATTGCAACTTTATTAATGGTTTGGTTTTGAGGCTCTAATGAATTTATATTCGCTATTGGAAAAAGGTTTTCCAAAAGATAAACAAGCATGTGCATTAGAAACGCATGATGGGCTCTATTACTCATGGAGTGACTTGGAGCGTGCTACTGCGAAGATAGCGAATCTTCTAAAGAGCCTCAAACTGCCAGCAGGATCTCGTATTGCGGTCCAGGTTGAGAAATCACCAGAGGCGCTATTTTTGTATCTGGCCACCATCAAGGCAGGCTACGTCTACTTGCCTCTCAATACAGCGTATCAAGCTGCAGAGATTCAATACTTTCTTGAGAATGCTGAGCCAGCAGTTGTGGTTTGTAGCAGCAAGAACTTCTCCTGGGTGTCTAAGGTGGCTTTTAAAGCAGGCACAAAACACGTCTTTACCTTAGATGACGATCGCAAGGGTACTTTGCTAGAACGTGCCGGTAGCCAAAGCGACAAGTTCAAAACTGTCTCCGTGAAGGGTGATGATTTAGCAGCTATCTTGTATACCTCTGGCACCACAGGTCGGAGTAAGGGTGCAATGCTCACCCATCATAATTTGGGAAGCAATGCGCAAGTTCTGCATAAATTTTGGGGCTGGAAAAAAGGCGATGTCTTATTACATGCGCTGCCAATCTTCCATGTCCATGGTTTATTTGTTGCAGCTCATGGTGCATTGATTAACGGTAGCAAGATGATTTGGTTGCCGCGTTTAGATACTGCACAACTGATTCATCACATGCCAAATTCTACTGTCATGATGGGCGTACCAACGTTCTACGTACGACTTCTTGCAGACAAAGGTTTCGATAAAAACGTTACTCGTAATATGCGCTTGTTTGTTTCTGGTTCTGCACCTCTACTCACTGAAACATTCAATACCTTTAAGGAATTGATTGGCCAACCTATTCTTGAGCGTTACGGTATGAGTGAAACAGTGATGCTAGTCTCCAATCCTTACAAGGGTAGTCGTGTGGGGGGCTCTGTAGGTTTGCCATTGCCGGGCGTCAAGGTACGCGTGGTTGATGAAAATAATAAACCTTGTGGTGTTAATGAAATAGGTAGCATTCAGGTGAAAGGCCCAAATATATTTAAGGGCTACTGGCGTATGCCTGAAAAAACTGCCGAAGAGTTTACTAAAGACGGTTGGTTTAAGACGGGTGACGTAGGTCGCTGGGGAGGTGCTGCTAATGGCGGTAATGCTCCGAAGGATTACCTCTGCATCGTTGGCCGAAGTAAGGATCTGATTATCTCTGGTGGGTATAACGTCTATCCAAAAGAAATTGAAAGTTTTATCGATGATATGGACGGGGTTGATGAAAGTGCCGTCATCGGCATCCCGCACCCTGATTTTGGCGAAGCAGTAATGGCGGTAGTGGTAGCAAAAGTAGGTGCTAAGTTAGATTCTCAGGCGATGATTGCAATGCTGAAAACTCAAATTGCTAACTTCAAAATTCCTAAGCGTTTAGAAATCGTTTCTGACTTGCCTCGCAATGCGATGGGTAAAGTACAGAAGAATATTTTACGTCAGCAATACACTAGCTAACAGCGTTAACAATATCGACTTAGAAACCAAATGCCTTGCGGCTTTCATTAAACATGAAGGCTGCAAGTAGAAAAAGCATTACACCAAAGATGCGCTTGAGTTGCGCAACATCAAGTTTCCTAGCCATTTTTGCGCCGAGCGGAGCAGTGAATATGCTCACTGCCACAATGCAGAGCACTGCTGGAACATAAACAAATCCTAATGATCCTTCAGGAAGATTAGGGTTGCCCCAGCTTCCATACATATAGCCAATTGTGGCTGCTGCCGCAATCGGAAATCCTAGACCTGAAGAGCTAGCCATCGCAGTGTGTGGTTTTACATTACACCAAAGCATAAATGGCACTGAGATGAATGCTCCACCGGCGCCAACTAGGCTTGAAATAACTCCCGTTAATGCTCCGAAAGAGAAAAGACCAACTGTGCCAGGCAACTCTCGTCCTGCACTAGGTTTTTTATTAATGATCATCTGAATCGAGGTATAGACGATAAAGATTGCAAAAACTAAAGAC
>Ga0187845_1001600_pt1 | contig 12839 bp, 10 predicted proteins | sample SpaLakP09_SKY_68_FD_134515 | JGI IMG/M metagenome (GOLD analysis project Ga0187845, IMG submission 134515) | Oligotrophic lake water microbial communities from Sparkling Lake, Wisconsin, USA - SP09_SKY_68 | ecosystem: Environmental > Aquatic > Freshwater > Lake | place: USA: Sparkling Lake... | reverse complement strand
GGCCACCGAGCTGCGCGACGCGATGAAGGCGGCAGTGCGTCTGCGCCTGCAGCTGGAGCGGCTTAACTGGGCCAAGCTGGGCCTGCCGGGTAAGGTCACCGCCAGCATGGGCTGTGCGGTGGTCCTGGCCAGCGACAGCAAGGCCGGGGCGGTGCTGAAACGCGCCGATGACGCCATGTACCGCGCCAAGCAGGAGGGCCGCAACCGGGTCTGTGTCGACCTGCAGGGGCAGCCGCCCGGCGTGGAGTAGGCTGGCTTACACCCAGTCGCGTACCGGCAGGAAACGCTGGTACAACTCGGCTTCGGCACTGCCCTCGGCCGGCTGGTAGCCATATTCCCAGCGTACCAGCGGCGGCATCGACATCAGGATGGATTCGGTACGGCCGCCGGTCTGCAGGCCGAACAGCGTGCCGCGATCCCATACCAGATTGAATTCCACATAGCGGCCACGGCGGTAGAGCTGGAACTGGCGTTGCGCCTCGGTCCACGGCGTGGCCTTGCGCTTGTCCACGATGGGGACATAAGCCGCGACAAAGCCCTGACCAACCGCCTGCATGAAGTCGAAGCAGCGGGCAAAACCCCACTGGTTCAGATCGTCAAAGAACAGCCCGCCCACGCCGCGCGCTTCATTGCGGTGCTTGAGGAAGAAATACTCGTCGCACCATTTCTTGTAGTCGGCATAAACCGTGTCGCCAAACGGCTGGCATAGCTCGCGTGCCACGCTGTGCCAGTGGACCACGTCCTCTTCCACGCCATAGTAGGGCGTCAGGTCGAAACCACCACCAAACCACCAGATCGGCTCGTCACCATCCTGTTCGGCAATGAAAAAGCGCACATTGGCATGGCTGGTGGGAACGTGCGGATTTTCCGGATGAATCACCAGCGATACGCCCATGGCCTCGAAACGGCGACCGGCCAGTTCCGGACGATGGGCGGTGGCCGAAGCCGGCAGCGCATCACCACTGACATGCGAGAAATTCACCCCGGACTGTTCAAAAACCGCGCCATGGCTCAGCACACGGCTGCGTCCACCGCCGCCAGCCGGCCGCTGCCAGGCATCCTCGACAAAGCGCCCGCTGCCGTCTGCCTGTTCCAGTGCGGCGCAGATGCGGTCTTGCAGTTGCAGCAGAAAGGCTTTCACATCGTTGGCGTGGGGATGGCTCATCGCAATATCCTGGGTGGTGGTGTGGCTGGCATTGTAGCAGAGCCCTTCCCGGCTGCTGCAGCCCGCGCTGCGGACAAAAAAGAACCCGCCTGAGGGGGCGGGTTACACAAAGTCACACAAAGGACAGAGGAGAACGGGCCCGTTGCCAGACCCTAAACAGATACAGAGCAAGCACCTTGCCGCAGGCTCGGGGGTATCCGCGGCATGGCTTGTTTGCATGGGAAACAGTGTGCCAGAGCCGAGTGGCCGCTCTGTGCGGCTAGCGTCTGGGCTATGTGCCTGCGCTGTGCCGGCTTGATGACATTGCATGACAAAGCGCCGCACTTTGTTGCTGTTGATGAAGCCGGGGAACTTTGCCTGCCCGCAATGACAAAGGGCCGGCACTGCTGGCAGTGTCGGCCCGGTGGCTGCAAGTGCCAGGGGGAAATCAGGCGACGAGGGCTTCACCCTGCCACAGCGGCTGTGTCGGGCTGGCCGGACAGGCCCGGAAAAAATCCACGCTGCGCGCCAGCACCGCCATGCGTTCGTTATCCACCAGAATCATGTGATAGCTGTCGGACAGCGGCATGAAGTCGACCGGCCCGCCCAGGTGTTTTTGCAGGTGGTGTGCCGAGCGCGGGCTGGTGATGTCGTCTTCGTCGGCATGCACGATCAGCGTGGGACAGGTGATTTCCTGCAGGCGCGGCATCAGCTGCTTGCGCAGTTTGTCCACCTCGCGGATGCAGGCCAGCGGCACATAAGGATAGTGAAAGCGTTCGCCGCGTTCGAAGCGTTGCTGGATCAGCTTGCGGATACGCTGGTTCTTGATGCCGAACGGCTCGGCTTCCGGCACGTGCATGCGGCGGGCCATGCCCGGCAGGATATAGCCCAGCTTGCGCAGCCAGGTCAGGCGCGGCAGGCTCCAGCCATCCAGAAACAGCGGCGGCGCATACAGCGCCAGCTTGTCCTGATGGTTTTCCAGCCGTGCCACTTCCAGTGCCACCAGCGCACCCAGGCAGACGCCGGCCAGATGCACTACGCCATGGCGCTGCTTCAGCGCCCGGTATTGGGCGCGCATGCTGTCTATCCAGTCCTGCCAGCCGGTTTCCAGCAGATCGTCCGGTACGGTGCCGTGGCCTGGCAGCAGCGGGGCATGGGTATCGATCCCGGCTTCTTCCAGGGTGCGGCCCAGCGAGCCGAGGTCGTAAACGGTACCACCCAGGCCATGAATCAGCAGGGCGGCGGGACGAGGTGAGGGCATGGAAAATTCCGGCAGGAGAGTGAACAGCCTGCAGTATGCGCAAGATAAAGCCGCCAGTCTGTCAGTTTCCTGTCACAGGATTGTGACAGGCTGTGACCCGTTCAGCTGAGGGCGATGCGCAGGGTCAGCCGCGCTCCGCCCAGCGGGCTCTTGCTGGCGAAGGCATTGCCGCCGTGATGTTCGGCAATCAGCCTGACATAGGATAGCCCCAGGCCGTAGCCGCCGGTGGCGCGGTCACGGCTGCGGTCCAGCCGGCGGAAGGGGTCGAAAATACGCTCCCAGTCTTGTGGCGGGATACCGTGGCCGTCGTCGTCAACATGGATGTCCAGCATATTGCCATGGCGCTCGACGATCAGATGCACCTGGTGCTGGGCGTATTTGAAGGCGTTCAGCAGCAGGTTGCGGCTGGCGACATAGATCAGCTTGCGGTCGAAGGTAGCCTGGCCGCGTGCACAATCCATGGACAGGGAGAGGGTGGCCGGCTTGAGCGGGTTGACCAGGTCGAGCAGGTCGTCGAACCAGTCGTACAGGTCGACCTGCTCCCGCTGCAGGATGGATTCACCCCGGTTGAGCTTGGCGTACTCCATGCTGGCGGTAATCAGCTCTTCCAGCTCCTGCATGTCGCGTTCCATGCCGTCGCGGTAGCGTTGGCGCTCGGCCTCGTCCTCTTCCTCTTCCAGCATGGTCAGGCCGAAGCGCAGGCGGGCAATGGGAGTGCGGATTTCATGCGCCACGGCATGGCTCATCGCCTGATGCATTTCCAGCAGCCGCTCCAGCCTGGCGGCCATGCTGTTCAGCGCAGTGGACAGCGGGGCGAACAGCCGGCTATGCGCCTGCGGGGTACGTACGTGGAAATCACCGTTGGCGAACAGTTCGGCGGCATCGCGCACCGAAACCAGATCGCGCCACATCGGCCGCAGGTAAAAGTAGATCAGCAAGCCCAGCGTGCTACCGGTAAACAGGATCCACAGCAGTAGTACTTCGATGTCTTCGGTAATCCAGCCGCTGTCGTTGCTGTTGCTGGTGGCATCCAGCGGCCCCATCAGCACCATGCGGTGCTCGTCGCGTAGCGGGATGTACAGCAGGTTGTTGTCGAAATCGAGATAGGTTTTGCCGGCGGCAAAGTTCTGCTTGCTCTCCGGGTCCAGATCGGCAGGCAATTCCGTGATCAGCTTGACCGGATAGCTGAAATGGCGCGTCAGCTGTGGCAGGGCGTGTTCGCGGCCGGCTGGTGGCACCCGTTCCAGCTCTTGCTCCAGCAGCGAGGCCGGGCCATCCAGCATGCGACGGGCGTTTTCACTGTCGCTATTCTGGTACAGCTTGCCCAGCATGAAGGCGAAACCGATGATGATGGCCAGCTCGGCGGCCATGGCGATGATGAAGTAGCGGGCGAACAGCGTGGCCAGTGATGCCTTGGAGGCTTTGCCGGGGCGCGCTTTCTTGTCTGCTCGCAACAGGGGCAGTTTCATCATTCCCAGTCACTACGCGAAAAAAGATAGCCCTTGCCGCGCACGGTCTTGATACGGGTGGGCGAATCGGGGCTGTCGCCCAGTTTTTTGCGCAGCCGCGAGATGCGGGCATCGATGGAGCGGTCCAGCCCGTCAAAGCCGATGCCGCGCAGCTCGTTCATGATGTCATCACGCGACAACACCTGGCCGGCATGGCTGGCCAGCAGCCACAGCAGGTCGAATTCGGCAGTGGTCAGTTCCATTTCCTCGCCGGCGAGCGAGGCCGAGCGCGTGCCCTGGCTGATGCTGAACTGGCCGAATACCAGCTCATCGTTGTCGCTGCTGTCGCTGCTGCCGCCATCGTCGACGCCGCGCCGTAGCAGGGCGCGCACCCGTGCCAGCAGGCGGCGCGGTTCGACCGGCTTGGCCAGATAGTCGTCGGCGCCCAGTTCCAGCCCGAGGATTTCGTCCACGTCCTCGTCGCGCGCGGTCATGATCAGGATGCGGCCATGGTAGCGCAGCCGTACCTCACGGCAGACATCGAAGCCTTCCTTGCCCGGCAGCATCACATCCAGAATCACCAGATCCGGCCGGGTATCCAGGATCACATCGGCAGCGGTATCGCCGCGACCATGCAGGCTTACCTGATAGCCGTGTTTGCCAAGGTAGGCGGAAATCAGCTGAGCCAGATGAATATCATCTTCGATAATGAGAATGTGGGGTGTCATGCCATGCCTGCGAAAATCAATGGGAGAAATAGTATCACCATACAGGCGGATGGCTTGTATTTCCGAATCCATGCGAACAGAATGAAACGCGTGTTTTCCCAACGCGCTCAGGCCGGTTTCATTACCGGCCCATGATTAATTCAAGGACAGAGAAAATCACATGCAACGCTTAAAGGAATGGGCAATCTGGATTGCCGTGGCCCTGGCGGGCGCCGTCGCTTTTGCCGTCGTGGCACTCAATCGCGGCGAGCCGGTCAATGCCATCTGGCTGGTGGTGGCCGCCGTGTCGGTCTACTCCATCGCTTACCGTTTTTATGGCCGGTTTATTGCCAATACCGTGCTGGAGCTGGATGCCAAACGGCTGACCCCGGCCGAAAAGCACAACGACGGCCTGGACTACGTGCCGACCAACAAGTGGGTGGTGTTTGGTCACCACTTTGCCGCCATTGCCGGGGCGGGGCCGCTGGTGGGGCCGGTGCTGGCTGCGCAGATGGGCTATCTGCCGGGCACGCTGTGGATTCTGATCGGCGTGATGCTGGCCGGTGCGGTACAGGATTTCCTGGTGCTGTTCCTGTCCATGCGCCGCGACGGCAAGTCGCTGGGTGAAATGATCCGGTTGGAGCTGGGCCCCATCCCCGGCGTGATTGCCTCCATCGGCATCCTGATGATCATGATCATCCTGCTGGCGGTGCTGGCACTGGTGGTGGTCAAGGCGCTGACTGGCAGCCCGTGGGGCAGCTTCACCATTGCCTGCACCATTCCGATTGCCCTGTTCATGGGGATCTATACCCGTTATATCCGTCCGGGCAAGATTGGCGAGATTTCCGTCATCGGCTTTGTGCTGCTGATGCTGGCCATTGTCTATGGCGGCGATGTGGCCAAGAGCGCCACGCTGGCACCGCTGTTCACGCTGCAGGGTACCACCCTGGCCTGGGTGCTGATCGGTTACGGCTTTATCGCTTCGGTGCTGCCGGTATGGCTGCTGCTGGCACCGCGTGATTATCTGTCCACCTTCCTCAAGATCGGCACCATTATCGGTCTGGCCATCGGCATCCTGATCGTGGCGCCGAACCTGCACATGCCGGCGCTGACCAAGTTCATCGATGGCAGCGGCCCGGTATTTGCCGGTAATCTGTTCCCCTTCCTGTTCATCACCATTGCCTGCGGTGCGGTATCCGGCTTCCACGCGCTGGTGGCCTCGGGGACCACGCCCAAGCTGATCGAGAACGAAACCCACGCCCGTGTCATCGGCTACGGTGCCATGCTGATGGAAAGCTTTGTCGCCATCATGGCGCTGATTGCCGCCTGCGTACTGGACCCGGGCGTGTACTTCGCCATGAACAGCCCGGCGGCCGTCATTGGCAAGACCGCAGTGGATGCGGCACAGGTTATTTCCAGCTGGGGCTTTGTCATCACCCCGGATGTGCTGACGCAGATGGCCAAGGATGTGGGCGAGACCACCATCCTGTCGCGTGCCGGTGGCGCACCGACGCTGGCCGTGGGCATGGCGCACATCCTGTCCGGCGTGATTGGCGGCAAGACCATGATGGCTTTCTGGTACCACTTTGCCATCCTGTTTGAAGCGCTGTTCATCCTCACCACCATCGACGCCGGCACCCGCGTGCTGCGCTTCATGATTCAGGATCTGCTGGGCATCTTCATCAAGCCCATGGCCAATACCGAATCCTGGGCAGCCAACCTGATCGCCACCGGCCTGGCCGTGGCTGGTTGGGGTTACTTCCTCTACCAGGGCGTGGTCGATCCGCTGGGCGGCATCAATACCCTGTGGCCGCTGTTTGGCATTGCCAACCAGATGCTGGCCGGCATTGCGCTGATCCTGGCTACCGTGGTGCTGATCAAGATGCAAAAACTGCGCTATGTGTGGGTGACTGCCGTGCCCACCATCTGGCTGCTGATCGTTACCCTGGTCGCCGGCTGGCAGAAGCTGTTCCACGCCAGCCCCAAGATCAGCTTCCTGGCCCATGCCAACAAGTTCTCCGCCGCTGCGGCCAAGGGTGAAATGCTGGCCCCGGCCAAAAGCCTGGCACAAATGCAGCAGATCATCTTCAATGATTATGTGGATGCCACGCTGACCGCCATGTTCATTGCCGTGGTGGTGGCCATGCTGGTGTTCTCCGTCAATGTCATCCGCAAGGCACTGGCCGTGAAGTGGGTCACCACCAAGGAAGTGCCGGCGGTCTATCGCCAGGGAGAAGCCAATGTCTGAGTTGTTGCGCCAGCTGACCGAGGCGGCGCGGCTGATGGTGGGGGTGAAAGACTACGACAAGTATGTCGCCAGCCGCCGCCGTTGCAGTCCCAATGCCCCGGTGATGAGCCGCGAGGCCTTTTTCGCCCACTGCCAGAGCGAGCGTTATGGTGGCAAGTCGATGAAAAGTGCCCTTGCTGATTTCTCGTCAGCCATAGAAAAACCGCCCGATTCCGGGCGGTTTTTCATTGCAGGCAGTGTTTCAGAGCTGGTGAACCAGATAGCTGATGCCGCTGTTGATCAGCGTGCCGCCAATCAGCAGCCAGGCAAACAGCGCGCTGGCCAGCAGCATGGGTTTGGTTCCGGCGCGGCGGATGGCGGAAAAGTGCGTGGTCAGACCCAGGGCACCCATGGCCATGGCCAGCAGCAGATTATCCAGCGCAATCAGCTGGGCCACCCAGGCTTGCGGCAGCCAGTGCAGCGAATTGAAAGCGGCCATGGCGAGAAAGCCCAGGGCAAACCACGGAATGGTGATGCGGCCTGCCTCGCTGCTGGCAGACTGATGGCGACGGGCCAGCCAGGTCGACAGGATCACCAGGAAGGGGGCCAGCATCATCACCCGGATCATCTTGGTGATGACCGCGCTGGTAGCGGCCTGCTCGCTCACCGCACGGCCGGCAGCCACGGCCTGTGCCACTTCATGCACGGTGGAGCCGGTAAACACGCCATAGGCAAATTCGGACACGCCCAGCGTCTGCACCAGCGAAAACAGCAGGGGATACAAGAACATGGCCAGGGTGCCGAATACCACCACGGTGGCCACCGCCACGGCAACCTTCTCGGCATGTGCCTTGAGCACGGGCTCGGTTGCCAGGATGGCGGCTGCGCCGCAGATGGAGCTGCCCGCCCCGATCAGGATGACGCTTTGCTCGTCCAGCCCCAGCTTGCGCCGGCCCAGCCAGAAGGCCAGCAAGAAGGTGGAAGTCAGCACACAGGCATCGATCAGGATGCCGCTGATGCCGACTGCGGCAATGTCCTGAAACGTTAGCTTGAAACCGAACAGGATGATGCCCAGGCGCAGGATCTGCCCTTTGGCAAAGGTGACGCCATGGTGGCTGGGTAGGGCAATGCGTGGATAGAGGGTGTTGCCGAGCACCATGCCGCCGACGATGGCTATGGTCAGTGCCGACAGGCCAAGCTGGCTGAACCAGGGCAATGCGGCGGCGTGGAGCGAACCCAGAGCCAGAACCAGAACCAGCAGCAGGCCGGGTGTGTGCTGACGTAGTGTGTTCATGATGAGCTACCTGCAAGAAGTGAGGGCGCTTTGCCCCGATGTCTGAACGATACGCCGCCGCATTAAAGTTGAAAAACGGATAAAATATCTAAAAACAATTAGAAAAATTAATATATTGGGTGGGTGTAATCCGGCTGGCCGCCTTGTCTGGTGAGCCGCCACAACAGGAGTAGCCGATGGCATTGCGTTTGAGCTTGCGTGAACTGGAAGTGTTTGTGGCGGTAACCGAGCAGGGCACGGTCACGGCAGCCGCCGAGCAGGTGGCGTTGACCCAGTCTGCTGCCAGCCAGGCGCTGGCGGCGCTGGAAGCCGGCTTGGCCGCCCCCTTGTTCGACCGGGTGGGGCGGCGACTGGTACTGAACGAACACGGCCGGCTGTTGCTGCCGCGTGCCCGCGCCATGCTGGATGCCGCGCAGGACATGCAGCGGCTGTTCGACAGTCAGGCGGCCATGCATGTGCGGCTGGCGGCCAGTACCACCATCGCCAATTATCTGCTGCCGGAGCAGATTGCCCGTTTCCAGCTGCAGCAGCCGCAGGCCAGGGTGGAATTGATGGTGGCCAATACGGCCGACGTGGTGGAGGCGGTGGCTGGTTTCAAGGTGGACATGGGTTTTATCGAAGGGCCCTGCCACCATCCGGACATTGTGGTAGAGCCATGGCAGGACGATATCCTGGTGGTGTTTGCCGCCGCCAGCCATCCGCTGGCGCAAGGCGCGGTCAGCCTGTCACGGCTGGCGCAGGCGCAGTGGGTATTGCGCGAGAGCGGTTCCGGCACGCGCGAGGAAGTGGAGCGCTTGTTGCTGCCGCATGTTGGCGGCTTTGCCCAGGTGATGGAAATGGGCCATTCCGAAGCCATCAAGCGAGCAGTCGCCGCCGGGCTGGGGGTGAGTTGCCTGTCCTTGCATGTGGTGCGTGAGCTGCTGGACAGCGGGCAGGTGGTGGCGGTGCTGGCACCGCTGCCCACCTTGCATCGCCCGCTGTATCGCATTCATCACAAGGACAAGAGCCAGACGCGCGGCATGTTGGCGTTCAACCGCATGTGAAACGGCCTTGCGGGCTGGCCCGCAAGGCCGTGGTGGGCTGCGGAAGGGCAGGCTGGTGACCGGCTGCTTACAGCCAGAAGTCGCTGCGCTGGCGATGGGCTTCCACCAGCTGCTGGAACACCTTGGGATCCTTGGTGTAGGTCAGCTCACCCGCCATCGGCTGGTACAGGTCGAGCAGGCGCGAAGTCCAGAAGCGCAAGGCTGCGGCGCGCAACATGACCGGCCAGGCCTGTTTTTCTTCCGCCGTCAGGGTACGCACCGACTGGTAGCCAGCCAGGAAGGCAGTGGCCCGTTGCGGGCAGATGCTGCCGTCTTCCAGCCGCGTCCAGTCGTTGAAGGCAATGGCCACGTCGTACAACAGGATGTCGTTGCAGGCGTAGTAAAAGTCGATGAAGCCGGCAATCTTGTCGCCGTCCATCAGTACATTGTCCTTGAACAGGTCGGCATGGATCACGCCGCTGGGCAGGTGGTCGAAACGGTGCTGGTCCTGGAACTGGATTTCCTGGCGCAGGCTGGCGGCGTCGGCTTCAGCCATGAAGCCATACATGGCGCTGGCGGTTTCGCTCCACCAGCGCGGGCCGCGCGGATTCTTCATCTTGCGCGGGAAGGTGGCGCTGGCCACATGCATCTGGGCCAGCATTTCACCCACGGCCCGGCACTGGATGGCGCTGGGCTGGCTGATGTCGGCACCGGACAGGCAGCTCACCAGACAGGCCGGCTTGCCAGCCAGGAGCGAGGCAAACTGGTCGGTGTGATCGGCCAGCGGTGCCGGGCAGGCCACACCGTGCCGCGCCAGATGGCTCATCAGCGTCAGGTAGTAGGGCAGTTCTTCCAGCTTCAGGGTTTCGAAGATGGTGAGGACGTAACGGCCATGGGTGGTGGTGACAAAATAATTGGTATTGGTGACGCCAGCGGCGATGCCCTTGAGTTCGACCAGCTGGCCGAGCGCATAGCGGCTCAGCCAGCTTTGCATCATGTCATCGCTGACGGTGGTGTAAACCGACATGCCTGTTCCTCAGAAGCGCTTGAGAACCCATTGCGGGATGATGATGCGGCGATTCGGGTCCACCTGCTTCATGCTGCCATTGCCCTCTTCATCCATCAGGTAATAAGGAAAACCGATGGCGGGGGTTACTTTCATCATGTAGAGCTGACCATTGAGGCGGTATTCCTCGATCTTGTCGTCGCCACGCTGGATGATGCGGACTTCCGGCTCGGCCGTGCCGGCGGCATCCTGCGAAATGGTGGGCGGCGGCGGCACGACGGCCGGGGCCGGCGGGGTGGCAGCCCAGGCTGCCGATAGCGGCAGCAGGGCGAGTAGGGCAAGGAGGCGGCGCATGATGATGGGTCCTTGGTGAAGTGTCGTTATAGATTGAGCAGTTTTTCGCGTTCTTCCGGCAGAGCCTCGAAGCCGCGGGTTTCGTAGTGCTTGAAAATGGTTTCCACGATCTGGCCGGGTTCGTCGATCAGCTGGATCAGGTTCACGTCGTCAGGGTTGATCATACCTTCTTTTACCAGATGGTTTTTTACCCAGTCGATCAGACCGCTCCAGAATTCGCTGCAGCACAGGATGATGGGGATGGGACGCGACTTGCCGGTCTGGATCAGCGTCAGCGCCTCGAACATCTCGTCCAGCGTACCAAAGCCGCCCGGCATCACCACATAGGCGATGGCATGCTTGACGAACATCACCTTGCGGCTGAAAAAGTGGTTGAACTTGATCGACAAGTCCTGGTATTCGTTGGGCTTCTGCTCGTGTGGCAGTACGATATTGAGCGCCACCGACGGGCTCTTGCCGTAAAAAGCGCCCTTGTTGGCCGCTTCCATGATGCCGGGGCCGCCGCCGGAAATTACCGAGAAGCCGGAATCAGAAAGAAGCCGGGCCACTTCCTCGGTCAGCTTATAATAGGGATGGTCGCGCGGAGTGCGGGCGCTGCCGAAGATGCTGACTGCCGGCGTGATGCCTTGCAGTTCTTCGGCCGAGTCGACAAACTCCGACATGATCTTCATCACGTGCCACGCCTCGCGCGAGCGGAAGCGCTGCATCATGTCGTAACGATCACTGGTCTGCGGCAACTTATCGGACAAGCTCATCATTCGCCCCTCTTCTATGAAAACATTGTTATTGATCGACGGCTCTTCCTACCTGTATCGCGCCTTTCACGCGATGCCCGATTTGCGTTCTCCGGATGGCCGGCCCACCGGGGCGGTTTACGGCATGGTCAACATGCTGCGCCGGCTGGAGAAAGAGGTGCAGTTCGATTATAGCGCCTGCGTTTTCGACGCTAAAGGCAAGACTTTCCGCGATGACTTGTACCCGGAATACAAGGCCAACCGGCCTTCCATGCCGGAAGAGCTGGCCGCACAGATTAAGCCGGTGCACGAGGTGGTGCAAGCTTCGGGCTGGCCGCTGCTGATGGTGGACGGCGTCGAGGCTGACGATGTCATCGGCACGCTGGCACGCATGGGCGAGGCTGCCGGCTTTCAGGTCATCATCTCCACCGGTGACAAGGACATGGCCCAACTGGTGACGCCCATGGTGTCGCTGGTGAATACCATGACCAATGAAAACCTGGACCAGGCCGGGGTGAAAGAGAAGTTCGGCGTGCCGCCGGAGCGCATCATCGACTATCTCAGCCTGATTGGCGACAAGGTGGACAACGTCCCCGGCGTGGACAAATGCGGCCCCAAAACGGCAGTGAAGTGGCTGGAAGAATACGGCACGCTGGACAATATCATTGCCAATGCCGAAAAAATAGGCGGCAAGGTGGGCGAAAACCTGCGCGCCGCGCTGGACTGGCTGCCACGCGGCCATGAGCTGATCACCATCAAGTGCGATGTCGATTTGCAGCAGGAAATGCCCTATGGCCTCAACAGCCTGCAGCACGGGGTAAAAGACCGCCCACGGCTGGCCGAGTTGTTCAAGGACCAGGGCTTCCGCACCTTTTACCGCGAAATGACCGAAGGCGAAGACGCGCCGCTCAGTAGCCCGGTGGCCGTGGATGTGCCGCGCGCTGCGGCTGGTCAGACCGACGACCTGTTTGCCATGGCCGATGCCGCGCCGGTTCCTGCGCCGCTCGCCCCGCCGGCCAGCGCCGTCTCCCGCCATTACCACACCATTCTGGACGAAGTCGCACTGCAAGGCTGGCTGGACAAGCTCCACAGCGGTGCGCTGGTGTCGCTGGACACTGAAACCACCAGCCTCGACCAGATGCAGGCCCGCATTGTCGGCATCAGCTTTGCCCTGCAAGCGGGCGAAGCGGCCTATCTGCCCTTGGGCCACCACTATGCCGGCGCCCCGCAGCAGCTGGCGCTCGACGACGCGCTGGCCCGGCTCAAGCCCTGGCTGGAAGACGCCAGCAAGCCCAAATGCGGCCAGAACCTGAAATACGACCTCCATGTGTTTGCCAATCACGGCATCCGGCTGGCCGGGGTGGTGGACGATTCCATGCTGGCCTCCTACGTGCTGGAAAGCCACCAACGCCACAATATGGATGATCTGGCGGCGCGCCATCTGGGCGAAACCACCGTCAGCTACGAAGATATCTGCGGCAAGGGTGCCAAGCAGATCGGTTTTGCCGAAGTGGATGTTGAAACTGCCGCCAATTACGCGGCGGAAGATGCCGACATCACCCTGCGCTTGAACCAGTACTTTGCGCCGCAACTGAGCGGTAAGCTCGGCGAAATCTACCGCGACATCGAATTGCCGGTGGCG
>Ga0187845_1001597_pt1 | contig 12855 bp, 11 predicted proteins | sample SpaLakP09_SKY_68_FD_134515 | JGI IMG/M metagenome (GOLD analysis project Ga0187845, IMG submission 134515) | Oligotrophic lake water microbial communities from Sparkling Lake, Wisconsin, USA - SP09_SKY_68 | ecosystem: Environmental > Aquatic > Freshwater > Lake | place: USA: Sparkling Lake... | reverse complement strand
GTTCGGGCCCCTGCCGACCCCGGCCGTAGCCATGATGACCCGGTCGATGCGGGCCGATCTCGGCGTGATGATCTCGGCCTCGCACAACGACTTTGCCGACAACGGCATCAAGCTGTTCGGCCCGGACGGCTACAAGCTGTCGGACGCCCAGGAGCTGAAGATCGAGGCCCTGATGGACGAGGGGCTGCAGGAGGGGCTGGCCCCGCCGCGCGGCCTGGGTCGGGTCAAGCGGATCGACGATGCCCAGGCCCGCTATGTCGAGATCGTCAAGGCCACCTTCCCGCGCCACCTCAGCCTGTCGGGCCTGCGGGTCGTCATCGACTGCGCCAATGGCGCGTCCTACAAGGTCGCGCCGACGGCGCTCTACGAGCTGGGGGCCGAGGTGATCACCGTGGGGGTTGATCCCGACGGCACCAATATCAATGCCGAATGCGGCTCGACCCATCCCGAGGCCATGGCCAAGCTGGTGCGCGAGTACCGGGCCGATATCGGCATCGCCCTGGACGGCGACGCCGACCGGCTGGTGATCTGCGACGAAAAGGGCCTTGTGGTCGACGGCGACCAGATCATGGCCATTATCGCGGACGCCTATGCCAAGGCCGGCAAGCTGAAGGCCGGCGGCGTCGTGGCCACGGTGATGTCCAATCTGGGTCTCGAACGCTTCCTGGCCGACAAGGGCCTGACCCTGGAACGCACCAGCGTCGGCGATCGCTATGTCATGGCCCGGATGCGCGAAGGCGGTTTCAACCTGGGCGGCGAGCAGTCGGGCCACCTGATCCTGTCGGACTTCTCGACCACCGGTGACGGCCTGATCGCGGCCCTGCAGGTGCTGGCGGTGATGATCGAGACCGACCTGCCGATGAGCGCCCTGGCCCGCCAGTTCGAGCCGGTGCCGCAGCTGCTCGAGAATGTCCGCTTCGCCGGCGGCAAGCCGCTGGAGGCCGCGAGCGTCAAGCAGGCCATCGCCGACGGCGAGAGCCAGCTGAACGGCTCGGGCCGGATCGTGGTCCGCCCCTCCGGCACCGAGCCCCTGATCCGGATCATGGCCGAGGGCGATGACCCGGCCCTGGTCAAGAAGGTGGTCCGGTCGATCGCGGCGGCCGTGAAGGCGGCCTGATTCCTGCGGGCCGGTGCGGCGCGCTAGCGCGTCGCCTCATGGATCCCGGCCTTGGTGTCCTCGCCGGCCTTTTTCGCGCCGGCCTTAAGATCGGCCCCGGCGGTCTTCGCCGTTTGACCGACCTTCGTGCCGGCGCTCTTCATGGCCTCGGTCGCGTCGCCGGCGGCATCCTTCAGGTCGGCCCCGGCTTCCCGGGTGCTGTCCTTGATGGCGGTTCCGGCTTCCTTGACGTCGGGATCGCTCGCAATCGTCTTGGCAGCATCCTTGACGTCACTGGCGACGGCCTTGCCGCCCTCCTTGATTTCGCCGGCGTGTTCAGCAGAGCAGGCCCCCAGCGACAGGGCGGCGAAGGCGGCAAGGATCAGGGGGGAACGCATGGGGGTGCTCCAGGGGTTGGCTGGTCCTGATAACGGGGCCTGACGGCCAAGGTTCCGACTTCGACTTTCCCCGGACGTCCGGGAGGTCTAAACCGCGCCCATGCGCATCGCCTTTCTTGGAACCCCTGATTTCGCCGTCGCCTGCCTGGCCGAACTGGTCGCCGCCGGCCACGAGATTGCCTGTGTCTATTCGCAGCCACCGGCCCCGCGCGGCCGGGGCCAGGATCTGAAGCCGTCGCCGGTCCATGCCTTTGCCGAAGGCCTGGGCCTGCCGGTCCGGACCCCGGTCTCGATGAAGGCGGCCGAGGAGATCGAAGCCTTCCGGGCGCTGGACCTGGACGCGGCCGTCGTCGTCGCCTTCGGCCAGATCCTGGTGCGCGAGGTGCTGGAGGCGCCGCGCGAGGGCTGTTTCAACCTGCATGCTAGCCTCTTGCCCCGCTGGCGTGGGGCCGCGCCGATCCAGCGGGCGATCATGGCCGGCGATGCGGTTACCGGGGTCCAGGTCATGCGGATGAGCGAAGGCCTCGACGAGGGGCCGATCCTGATGTCCGAGCAGGTGCGGATCGACCGCTTCGAGACCGCCGGCAGCCTGCACGACAAGCTGTCGGCCGTCGGCGCGCGGATGCTGCCCGTGGCCCTCGGGGCCATCGAGCGGGGCGGGGCCCGCGAGACGCCGCAGGCCGCCGAGGGTGTGACCTATGCCAAAAAGATCAGGTCGGCCGAGGCCCGCATCGACTGGAGCCGCCCCGCCGCCGAGGTCGACGCCCACATTCGCGCACTGTCGCCCTTCCCCGGGGCCTGGTTCGAGGCCCCGTCAGACAAGGGCCCCGTGCGGGTGAAGGCGCTGCTGTCGACGGTCGAGGACGAAGCCGGGGCTCCGGGGACGGTGCTGGACGACGCCCTGCTGATCGCCTGCGGCGACGGCGCGGTGCGCCTGCTCAAGGCCCAGCGCGAGGGCAAGGGGGCGCAGGACGCCGAGGTCTTCGTGCGCGGCTTCCCGATCCCGGCCGGGACGATCCTGGCCTGATGCCCCGCTACCGCCTCCTCGTCGAGTATGACGGCCGGCCCTATTGCGGCTTTCAGGCCCAGGCGACCCTGCCGTCCGTGCAGGGGGCCATCGAGGCGGCGGTGAAGGCCTTCTGCGGCCAGGACCTGCGCATCGCGGCGGCCGGGCGGACCGATACCGGCGTCCATGCCACCGGCCAGGTCGTCCATGTTGATCTGGAACGCGACTGGCCGGCCCGCACGGTGCTGAATGCGCTGAATGCCCATCTGACCCGCGAGGCGGTCAGTATCCTGTCCTGCGAGGTCGCCGAGGGCGACTGGCACGCCCGCTTCTCGGCCAATGAGCGGCGCTATCTCTACCGCATCCTCAATCGCCCGGCCCCGCCGGCCCTGGACAAGGGCCGGGTGTGGCACGTCAAGAAGCCGCTCGATGCCGAGGCCATGAACGCGGCCGCGCAGCATCTGATCGGCCTGCACGACTTCACGACCTTCCGCGACATGCACTGCCAGGCCAAGTCGCCGCTGAAGACCCTGGACGTGGCCCGGGTGCGGCAGGTCGGCGATGAGGTCTGCCTCGATTTCGAAGCGCGGTCGTTCCTGCACCGTCAGGTGCGGTCGATGACGGGGACGCTCGTCGAGGTCGGCATCGGTCGCTGGACGCCGGACGACGTCCGAGAGGCCCTGGCGGCGCGGAACCGCACGGCCTGCGGCCCGGTCGCCCCGTCCGACGGGCTCTATCTGGTCGGGGTCGGCTACGGCGACTGAGGCCAAGGCCCCGGCCGCCGCGCGTCGCCTAGCCCAGGCTGGGATCCATCAGCTTGTGGGCATGGATGATGAAATAGCGCGCATGGGCATTGTCGACAGTGGCCTGGGCCTTGGCCTTCCAGGCCACATGGGCCTCGGCATAGCTGGCATAGGCCCCGACGAATTCAACCTTCGACAGATCGCGGAACTCGATGTCGGAAACATCCTTCAGTTCGCCGCCGATGACGAGATGGAGAAGCTGCTTGTCGGGCATGGGTGAGCACGTTCCTGCGAGGAATATTGATTATGGGAGGTCGATATGCCCGACGCGGTTAAGGATCAATGGCGCAAGCGCCGCGTTGGCGCAAACCAGGCTCGGAACCAGCGGAATGGGGCGATTATAGCTGAAAGCGCGGCCCTTGTGGTCGGTCAGGCAGGCGCCGGCCTCCGAGCGGATCAGGTCGGCGGCGGCCACGTCCCATTCGCTCTTCGGCGACAGGGCGACCGCAGCATCAAAGGCTCCGGCGGCGACAAGGCAAACCCGGTAGGCGATGGAATTGCGGCTCTCGACCCGCATGGCTGGCCAGGGCGTGGTCCAGGCGGGATGCACGAACATCTTGGCGTCGCCCAGCATGGCGGCGTCTTCAAGAGCCTCGGTATCGCTGGGTGAGATGGCCATGCCGTTCAGGGTGGCCCCTTCACCGCGCCGGGCGGCATAGGTCTCGCTGAGGGCGGGTGCATGGACGACGCCGGCGATGGGGTGGCCGTTCTCGACCACGGCGATCGAGACGGCGAACCAGGGCTTGTTCTTCATGAAGGCGACGGTGCCGTCGATGGGGTCGACCACGAACTGGCGGGTCGTGGTCAGACGTGACGGATCGTCGGCCGTCTCTTCGGACAGCCAGCCATAGTCGGGCCGGGCCGCGCGCAGCCGCTCTTTCAGCAGGGTATCGACCGCCAGATCGGCGTCGGTGACCGGTGAGCCGCCCTCCTTGGACCAGATCTTCAGGCCGCCGGCGCGGGCTTTCAGGGCCAGCTCGCCCGCCTCCTTCGCCGCGTCGAGGATCAGGTCCAGATCGGTCATTTGCCGGCGATCGCCAGGCCGTCGACCAGCAGGGACGGGGCGTTGTTCGCCCCCCGGAACACCAGGTCCGAGCCGGGGATCAGGCGGGCATAGATATCGATCAGGTTGCCGGCGACAGTGATCTCGGTGACGGGACCGGTGATCTCGCCGTTCTCGAACCACAGGCCCGAGCAGCCGACTGACCAGTCGCCGGTATTGCCGTTCAGCGAGGGGCCGAACATCGAGGTGACCAGCAGGCCGGTCTCGGCATCGGCCATCAGCCCGGCCAGATCGCGCGCGCCGGTCGACAGGGTCAGGTTGGCGGTCGAGACGCCGGAAGGCCCTGCCAGCCCGCGAGAGGCGTGGCCGGTGGTGGCCAGGCCCAGTTGCCTGGCCGAGCTGGTGTTGAGCAGCCAGGTGGTCAGGACGCCATCATCGATGAGGGCTCGACGCTGGGTGTCCACCCCTTCGTCGTCGAAGGGGGCCGAGCCGAGGCCCCGGACCCGGTGCGGGTCTTCGATCAGGCTGACGCCCTTTGCGAAAACGGCCTGACCGAGCTTGTCCTTCAGGAACGAACTGCCGCGCGCAATGGACGGGCCCGAGATCGCACCCAGCAGCGGGCCGATCAGGGACATGGCCAGACGGTTTTCAAAGATCACCGGGGCGGTGGTCGAGGCAATCTTGCGGGCATTCAGGCGCGCCACGGCCTGTCGGCCGGCCTCGGCACCGATGGCCTCGGCCCCGGGCAGGTCGGCGAAGTGGCGGGCCGAGCGGCCTTCGCCGCCCCGCTCCATCCCGGCCCCCTCACCGGCGATGGCCGAGCAGGACAGCGAATGGCCCGTGGCCGCATGCGAACCCAGAAAACCGTCGCTCGTGGCAAGACTCCAGCGGGCTGAACTCCAGCTGGCCGATCCGCCGTCGGGATTGGTTACGCCGGCGACGGCGCGGGCCGCCTCTTCGGTGGCGCGGGCGGTGGCTTCCAGAGCTTCGGCGGAGGGCTCGTAGGCGTCCACCAGATCAAGGTCGGGGAAGGGGCCCGTGGCCAACCTGTCGCGCGGGGCGAGGCTGGCATAGGGGTCTTCAGGGGCGAGGCGCGCCATGGCGACAGCCCGCTCGATCAGCCGGGCCCGGGCCGGGCTGGAAATGTCCGAGCCGGACACCGTAGCGCTCCGCTGGCCGATAAAGACCCGCAGGCCCAGGTCGCGAGCCTCTTCGCGCTCGACCTCTTCCAGATCGCCCAGCCGGACACTGACGGAAAGCGATTGCCGTTCGGCAAAGACGGCCTCGGCCGCATCGGCCCCGGCCTTGAGCGCGGCCGAGACCACGTCGTTCAGCAGATTATCGTCCATGGGGTCTTATGGACGAGGCGGGCAGGGGCGGGCAAGGCCGCCCTGACCTCAGCCGATCGCGTAGAACAGCAGGGCCACGCCCGAGAAGATATAGGCCAGCCACGTACAGACCATGCCAACGGCACGGGGAATGGACGCGCCGCCACTGTTGGACAGGCCGATGGCATGGCTGAGACGGCCGGCAAACAGCATCAGGCCCACCAGGTGAAGCGCCAGGGGCGGCGCACCGACCAGGGCCAGGACAGCGATCGCCGCCAGGCCGGTCGGGATATACTCGGCCGCATTGCCAAAGGCCCGGATGGCCCGGGCGAGCTCAGGAATGCCTTCATCGCCCAGGGCGACCTTGTGCTTCTGACGCAGGCGTACAACCAGCAGCGACAGGGTCAGCAACAGAAACACATGCAGCCCAACCCAGAGGGCTGCGGCGTGACCCGAGGCGGCGGTATCCATATCTATCCTTCAAGGCAGCGAGGCGTACCCCATATGGGCCAGTCTTGCGCCGGGATGGCAACCGCAATCATCGGTCACGCGACTGCCCCCGGTTCGGCTAGTTTTCCCGGGCGATCGGGTACAGCAGGTGGTGATCATCGTAGAAGGGCGTGCGCCTGTAGAACCAGGCCAGCCGCGCGTCCGGATCAGCAGCAAAGGCGGGTTCGGCCTTTAGTCTGGCCTCGAACTCGGCCTTCAGCTTCGGATCGGCCTCCATCATTTTCTCGGCCAGGGGGGCGATGGCATAGGGCTCGATGTATTCCACACGGCTCAGCACCTCGGGCACCATGCCCCAGGCGAAGAAGCTCTCGCTGGACTGCGGCTCCAGCAGCAGCACGACGAGATCGCCCAGCGGCTGGTCGGTCGGCACCCGCACCGAGCCGGCCGGGAAGGTCCAGTCGCGCCTTTCGGCCTTGACCTGGGTGACGGTGATCTGGACGTGACCCTCATTGGCGCGGGGCGCCAGCTTGGGATCGGTCAGGCGAAGCATCTCGACCGGCAGGGTCCTGGCGGCGGACAGGGGCTCGACCGTCACGCCATGCAGCTTGAGCCGTTCGATCAGATCAGCCCGATAGCTGGGGACATAGTAGGCGGTGGGCCGCTTCAGGGTCAGGGACGGCTTTGAGCCGTAGAACGGCACCTGCCAGAGGTCGGGGTCCGGCTCGCCCAGCCAGCGGACTTCCTTCCGGCCCGAGGCGGGGCTGTCATAGGTCTCGTACCGGATGCCCTTGAAGGCGCGGGTGTAGGCCGGCTTGGGATCGGCGACGAAATTGGCGGGGATCTCGGCCGGGCGCAGGGCGCTGTCGGCGGCGATGGCCGCGCGGAGGTCGCCGCCCTTTTCGGCCAGCAGCTTCAGGGCGGTCTCGATGAACACATAGGTCCCCAGCACCCGCTGGGCGTGGGGCTTGAGGCTGTGGTTCTCGATCAGGATGGTCGGGACGTGGGCCGCCGCGCCCCAGCCGTTCGAGAAGCGCTCACCCAGGCCCCCGTCCGAGAAGCCGGCCTTGGGGTCGTGCTCGTCGATGCCGAACACCAGCTCGCCCGGGATATGGCCCTGAGCCTCGAGGCTCGTGTTCATCGCCGGCTTGAGGACGCCGTCCAGCCAGGAGGCGATGGCCGGAGAGCGGTTCCAGACCCCGTTCTCGCCATTGAAGCCGTAGGTGACGTCGTACTGGTAATCCATGCCGTCGGTGACATGCACGTCCACATAGAGATCGGCCCTGTACCGGGCCTGCAGGCGTTTCAGCGCCTGCATCTCCGGCTGGTCCAGCTTCATGAAGTCGCGATTGAGGTTCTGGTTGGTCGCCGTATTGCGCCAGCCCTGGATGCGCGGGCCCCTCTGGTTGGGGCGCGAATAGGCGCTGGCCCGCTCGTGGCCGTCGACCGACAGGATCGGGATCAGGACGAGGTTGACCTTGTCGAGCAGGCCGTCCTTGCCGTGGAAGGCGATGTCGCGCAGCAGCATCATGCCGGCGTCCTTGCCATCGATCTCGCCGGGATGGATGCCCGCCTGGACCAGCAGCAGCGGCTTTTTGGGATCAAGCTTCGCGCCGTCCCTGGAGGCGATCACCGCATAGATCTCGCGGCCCTCGGGCGATGTCCCGAAAGCCTCGATCCGGATCAGCGGGCTGGCCGCGTCCAGCCTGTCGAACCACTTGCGGGTGTCGACATAGGTCGGCGAGAAGTTGTGCTCCGGATCGGCCTCGAAAGCCGTCACCCAGGGATCAGTCTTGTCACGGATCAGCGCCTGGCTGGCACCCTGCCACGGCGGCGCGGGCGGCAGGAAGGCTTCGTCCCAGGGGGCTTTCACAGGAGGGGTCTGGGCCATGCTCGTGCTCGTCATCAGGGTTGCGGCGAGAGCCGCCAGGGTCAGGTTCCGCATTCTCAACGTCCCGCTCAGCCGGGTCATGCCTTCCAGATCGGCTTGCCGTCACCGGGCAATCCCAGCCGGCCCCACATGTCGCTGACCTTGTCGACCACGGCCTGATCCATGCGGATTTCCTCGCCCCATTCGCGCTTGGTCTCGGGCGGCCACTTGTCGGTGGCGTCGAGTCCGATCTTGGACCCGAGACCGCTCTCGGGGCTGGCGAAGTCGAGATAGTCGATGGGCGTGTGCTCGATCACCGTGATGTCCCGGGCCGGGTCCATCTTGGTGGAGATGGCCCACATCACGTCCTTCCAGTCGCGGGCATTGATGTCGTGGTCCACGACGATCACCCACTTGGTGTACATGAACTGGCGCAGATAGCTCCAGACGCCCAGCATCACCCGCTTGGCATGGCCGGGATAGGCCTTCTTCATCGAGACCACGGCGATGCGATAGCTGCAGCCCTCAGGCGGAAGCCAGAAGTCGACGATCTCGGGGAACTGCTGGCGGATCAGCGGCACGAACACCTCGTTCAGGGCCTCGCCCAGCACCGAAGGCTCATCCGGCGGCCGGCCGGTGAAGGTGATCAGGTAGATGGGGTCCTTGCGCATGGTGATCGCAGTCACCTGGAAGACCGGGAACTTCTCGACGCTGTTGTAATAGCCGGTGTGGTCGCCATAGGGGCCCTCGTCGGCGTACTCGTCGAGCAGGACATAGCCCTCGATGACGATCTCGGCATGGGCCGGGACCATCAGGGGCACGGTCTTGGCCGGAACCAGATCGACCTTGGCCCCGCGCAGCAGACCGGCGAACTGGTACTCCGAAAGCGTGTCAGGCACCGGCGTGACGGCGGCCAGGATCGTCCCCGGGTCGGCACCCAGCACGGCGCAGGCGGGCAGAGGCTCGCGGGTGCCGGATTTCTTGTGGCGGGCATAGTGCTGGGCTCCGCCGCGATGGGCCAGCCAGCGCATGATGCAGCGGTCCTTGCCCAGCACCTGCATGCGGTAGATGCCCAGGTTAAAGTCGTCCTCGCGGTCCTTGCCGGGCCCTTTGGTGACGACCAGCGGCCAGGTGATCAGCGGGGCCGGCTCGCCCGGCCAGCAGGTCTGCACCGGCAGTTTCGACAGATCGATATCGTCGCCGGTCAGGACGATCTCCTGCACGGGAGCCTTCTTCACCGTCCCCGGACGCATGGCCATGACCGTCTTGGCCAGGGGCAGCATGTCGATGACGTCCTTCAGACCCTTGGGCGGCTGGGGCTGGCGCAGGAAGGCCAGGAGCTCGCCGACTTCGCGCAGTTCGGCGGCGGTCTCACGCGGCTCGCCGCCGAGGGTCACGCCCATGGCCACGCGCTTGACGGTGCCGAACAGGTTTACCAGGGCCGGCATGGCCGAGCGGGTGCCGTCGGCCATCAGCACATGCTCGAACAGCACGGCCGGGCCACCGGTGGCGAGCAGACGGGTCTGGATCTCGGTCATTTCGAGGACGCTGGAGACCGGCTCGGTCACCCGCACCAGTTCGCCCTTGGCTTCCAGAACGTCGATGAACTCACGCAACGAACGATAGGCCATGGGAACTCCTCGGTAGACGCGTGACCCTAGGGACTTTTCAGGTCGGAGGGAATCTTTGACCCGGGCCGGTGACAGATCCCTTGATGGCTTCGACTATGCCGAAGCGAATCCACAAGCCCTGCCAGGGCCGAGACTTCAGGCCGTTACCTGCGGATGTCTCAGGCCCGGTTCAAGGCCCCGACCAGGATTTTCCGGATCCGGGCGATGTTCTGCGGGGTCATCTCTCCGAGCGAGCCGCGCATGGCCGGGGGGATATGGCCCACCGGATCGCCGTGGGTCTGGAAAACGAAGTGATCGAAAACCTCGCGCCAGATTTCCCGCTCACCCGGTGAGAGCTCCCGGATGGTGGCCATCGCGTGCAGCAAGGCTTCCAGCGGCCGGCCCAGGGTGGGGCGGGGCTCTGTCCACCAGTAGTTCACCAGTACGGTGAAGGGATCGAGTGACTTGACATTGTGGAACCAGAAATAGGGGATGTAGAGCGCGTCGCCGGGTTCGAGCTCGGCGACTTCCGCCGTCGCCCAGGCCTCCTCAAAGCGCGGAAACCGGGCCAGGTCCGGCTTGGCGATATCGACCAGGCTGACGGGCGGGCCGGCCGGCGTGAACTCCAGGGAGCCCAGATAGAGGTTCTTCAGCTGGTGCGGCGGGAACAGTGTAAAGCGCCGGCGCCCGGCCACCGCACAGGCGACATTGTAGCTCATGTCGAAATGGGTGGCTGTGGTGATGGCGTTGCCGATCCACATCCGCGGACCGACTGATGGGTCCAGCAGGGGTTGGGGATTGTTGGCGGCGAAGGCGGGAAAGGCCCCTTCGGTCGGCGTGGACTGCACGGCAATCGCCGGCGGTGTCGGGTCGGTGCGGAATGACAGGAGCGCCGACAGCGCCTCGGTCAATGGAACGCTCCTGCGGCGAAAATTGAGCGCTGTCAGGTCGTCAGTATAGAAGAAGCGCCCGTCGATCTCCGGGCCGCCATGCAGCACCGTGACGGGCCTGCCGGCGTCGAGCGCCAGCAGATAATCCGCCATCGCCTCGTCCGAAGCTCTACCGGCCGAGACAGCCGGCCAGTCCTTCACCAGACCGCGAAGGATCGCAGGTCGCTCGGACGGAATGATCTGGTCGCGAAAGACTGTGCGATCGACATTGTGCCATTCGCGGGTCCGGAACGTGGCGGGTTCGAGCGTCATGTCAGGGTCTCGGCCACGGCCAGATCATCCGCGTGGATCATGGGGCCTTCTGTGAAGCCAAGCTCGGCCTCGATCGCATCCGAGCGCAGGCCGGCGATGCGGTGAGCGTCCGCGCTGTCGTATCGAACGAGCCCCCGGCCGACTTCCCGTCCCGTCTCGTCGCGGATCCTTACGGCGTCACCCTTGTCGAAGGGGCCCTCGACGGCGCGGACGCCGGCCGCGAGAAGGCTCTTGCCCCTGGCGAGGGCTGCGGCAGCTCCGGCATCAACAGAGAGCCAGCCCTGAGGAGCCAGGCTCCCCGCAATCCACGCCTTGTAGGCGGCCGCCGGACTGGCCCCGGCCTCGATCAGCGTCGCCTTTTCCCCGGCCTCGATGGCCTTCAGGGGGTGGGGGCGCGACCCCAGCGTGATGAGGGTGGCGCAGCCGGCCGCCCGGGCGATGCGGGCCGCAGCAATCTTGGTGGCCATGCCGCCCGTACCGACTCCGGACGTCGCATTGGCTCCACCGGCCATGGCCTCGATCTGCGGCGTGATCTCGGAGATCAGGGGCAGATGGGCGGCGTTCGGATCCTTCCGGGGATCGGCGGAGTAGAGGCCGTCGATGTCGGACAGCAGGACCAGAAGGTCGGCCCCGGCCAGTTGCGCGACCCGCGCCGCCAGGCGGTCATTGTCGCCGTAGCGGATCTCTTCGGTGACGACCGTATCGTTCTCATTGACCACGGGAACGACGCCCAGACCGAGAAGCGTCTCCGTCGTCGCCCGCGCGTTCAGCCAGCGCCGACGGGTCTCGGTGTCATCGCGGGTCATCAGGATCTGGGCCACGCTGATCCCGTGTGGCTCGAACGCTTCCTCCCACGCTCTCATCAACAGCGACTGTCCTGCCGCGGCCGCAGCCTGCTTCTCCGGCAGGGTGAGGGACTTCCGGCCCGTCAGTCCAAGGCGACGACGACCCAGCGCTACGGCTCCGGAGGAGACCACAACAATCTGCTGGCCACGTGCTCTCAAGGCGGCGGCGTCGTCGCAGAAGGCCTTGAGCCAGGCATGGTTGGCGGCACCGGTCCGGGCATCGACCAGCAGGGCCGAACCGACCTTGAAGACGATCCGTCTCGCAGTCGCGAGGGGGCCGCTTCCCACCGCCTTGCCAGAGATCACGGAGTCCAGCCCCCGGGGGTCTCCGGGACATGATCTTCTTCTTCGTCGATCTCTTCGATCTCGTCGCCCCGCCGGATGCGAACCTGGCGATAGGCGGCCCGCAGCAGTTCCTTGACGCCCTTGCCGGAGACGCCCGACACCAGACGGGGCCGGACACCAGCGACGGCTTCAAGTTCAGCCAGCTTCTCGGCGATGGTGTCCTCGTCGAGGGCGTCGATCTTGTTCAGGGCCAGGATCTCTGACTTGTCGCCAAGCTCGTCGCCATAGGCTTCAAGTTCGCCGCGGATGGTCGTCCAGGCCCCGGTGATGTCGTCCTGGGTAGCGTCCACGAGGTGGATGAGCACCGCCGAGCGTTCTACATGTCCGAGGAAGCGCGTGCCCAGCCCGGCCCCTTCGGATGCGCCTTCAATCAGTCCGGGAATGTCGGCCAGGACGAAGCGTTCGCTGGTCGACAGGTCAACGACACCGAGGTTGGGGGTCAGGGTCGTAAAGGGATAGTCCGCGATCTTGGGCTTGGCGGCGGTCGCCGCAGCCAGGAAGGTCGACTTGCCGGCATTGGGCAGACCCACCAGTCCGACATCGGCGATCAGCTTCAGGCGCAGCCAGATCCAGCGTTCTTCGCCTTCCTGGCCTGGATTGGCGAACTTCGGGGCCTGGTTGACCGGTCCCTTGAAGTGCAGGTTGCCCCAGCCGCCATTGCCGCCCTTGCACAGTCGGACGGCCATACCGGCCGTGTCGAGGTCGGCGATCAGGGTTTCCTTGTCCTCCTCGAGGACCTGTGTGCCGACCGGCACCTTGAGGGTGATGTCGGCACCCGCCGCGCCATGGCGCGCGCGGCCCATGCCGTGGATCCCGGTCTCGGCCTTGAAATGCTGTTGGTAGCGGTAGTCGATCAGCGTGTTGAGGCCGTCGACGGCCTCGATCCAGATGTCGCCGCCCCG
>Ga0187845_1001594_pt1 | contig 12871 bp, 8 predicted proteins | sample SpaLakP09_SKY_68_FD_134515 | JGI IMG/M metagenome (GOLD analysis project Ga0187845, IMG submission 134515) | Oligotrophic lake water microbial communities from Sparkling Lake, Wisconsin, USA - SP09_SKY_68 | ecosystem: Environmental > Aquatic > Freshwater > Lake | place: USA: Sparkling Lake... | reverse complement strand
TTTCAACCGTGGCCGCGGCCGCGTTACCGGCTGCGCCATCGGGGTTGTAGTCCTGCATTTGCCAAGCGAACTTAGCCGTCTTGCCGTTTCCAAGAATGTCAAAGCTGCTCGCGCGAATTTGGGCACTAGAGGGGAAATGCGAGGCCGCCGCCATGGTGACGTGCTGCGGATGGATGGCCAGCATCATCGACGTCTCAAGATCGCCGGCATGGACACCAAAGCGCTGCTCTTGGGCACTAAACAGGCTGCTCAAGTCCTCGCCTTTCGGGCCCGTAAGCGGTAGTGCGTACCAATTGACACTAAACACCATCATGTCAAGCCGGGCGCGCAAGTCACGCGCAACCAGATCCATCAGATTGGCTTGCCCGCCGTGGGCGTTAAAAATAAGCAACTTGCGTACGCCGGAGGCTGCAACGCTTTCGGCCAACTCGGTCCAAACGCGCAAAACCGTCTCTGCCTTGAGGGTAAGGGTACCGGCAAAACGCGCATGCTCGGGACTGAAGCCTACGGCCTGCGTGGGTAAAAACAAGGCTCTTGAGTGGGCAGGCAGGTGTGCTAGTGCCGCTTGAATCACGCCATCAACAATGGCGCTATCGACCTTTAGCGGCAGGTGCGGCCCGTGCTGTTCAGTGGCTCCAACCGGCAGAACGGCTACTACGTCACGGATAGCGCCACTCGCTTGCAAAGCACGAAAGTGCGTAGTCGCACAATCGGCCCAAAACGGCGATGGATGGACCTTGCTAAGCGGCATGTGGAGATCTTTCTTGGTTAGGAGATGCGGCCTGTGGGTCTAAGCCGGCCAGATGCCGGCGCTGCCTTACGCTGTGGCGCGAGGAGCTTTCGCCAGCCGCAGATTGTGCCGTTTTGGCGCGGGTTAAGTCGGATTGGAGGACTAGTGGCTTAGCGCGGGCACCGCTGCCTCGGTAGTCAGCCAATAGGGCGGCGTGCACGGTCGACGCCGGCATGGCGCGCACATCGGTGAGGTAGGCATACAGGGCGTCAACCAGGGCCTCAGGGCTGACACCACTGGTGCGCGTCGTCGTTACCCACAGCCAACGGGAAAAGTCAGCGAATGCCGCAAACGCGGACGGACCCTGTAGAAGAAGCGGCAAGCTGGCGGGAAACCGCCCAGAGTTGGCAATCAAATCCCAATACCGTGCTAGTCGCGTGAAAGCGACTATGCACTCTGGTGATAGCGCATCCGTTTGAATGATCGCGTAGGGTGGACTTTCCTCAAACACCATCGCGGGGCCTGCGGTCAGGGCGAGCGGGGTTCCTCGCAAGCGTTTAAGTAGGCCGAGTTGAATTTCATGCGGACCCCAGGCCCAAAGCGTGTCAAAGCCAGCAGCAAAACTCTCCCAACTCTCACCAGGCAGGCCGAAAATCAAGTCAGTGTGCAGGTGCGCCTGGCTTTGCGTAACAAGCCATTCAATATTGGCGCGCGTTTTGTCCGTATCCTGGCGCCTTGCAATGGCTTTTTGGACTTGCGGATTAAGGCTCTGGATGCCAATTTCAAACTGCAAGCTGCCTGGCGGGAAACGCGCGATACAAGATTTCAGGGTATCGGGCAGGTGATCCGGTATCAACTCGAAATGAACAAACAATGCGCCCTGCGGGTCACGCACAATGAGGTCCAAAAAAAACTCCAATATGCGGACCGAAGCATCCACCTTCAAATTGAAGGTGCGGTCCACAAACTTGAAGGTGCGTGCGCCGCGCGCGTAGAGCGACTGTAAGTGGGCAAGGAAGGGCTCGAGCTCGAAAGCCCAGGCCGTTTTATCTAAGGCACTTAGGCAAAACGCGCACTTGAAGGGACAACCCCGGGACGCCTCCACATACAGTACCCGATGCGCCAGATCATCAGCGGTGTAATAGTCGTAAGGAAAGTCCAATTCCGCCAGAGGCGCCTGCACGCCTGCAATGACCTTCATCAATGGCTTGGATCCGTGGATCAGTGCGTGGCAAAGACGGGGGAAGCTGACGTCTCCCCAGCCAGTAATTAGGTAATCGGCCTGTGCCACGATGTCTTGGTGTTCCCATTCATGGCTGACTTCGGGGCCGCCTAGGACCAGCCGAATGTCCGGTCGCTGGTCCTTAAGCAGACGCATCACCGCCAGGGTTTGCTCCACGTTCCAGATATACACGCCAAAGCCAATGATATGAACCTCCTGGGCATCCCTGGGCCCGCATTGGGCTACTAAATCATCCGCGACCTTTTTGGCAGCGCTGTGGATGGTGAACTCGTGCAAGCTGGTGCAAAGTGTCAAATCCTGCCCACCGTAGCGCTCCATATTGGCCCGCAGATAACGCAGGCCCAGTGAGGCGTGCATATATTTGGCGTTCAGGGTCACGAGAAGAATGCGGTGTGGCATGGCCTTATTATGGAAGCATGGCTGGCGCGCAAGGGGAAACCTTCTTTCGCTGGGACAATAGTGCATTCGGTCGCCCAAGCGGCCACCTGCTTTTGGCCCGTTTTGGTGCGCCTGGGCTTGTATTTCCTTATTTGTCTATGCAATTGATGGTTATTTACCGCTTCTTCTTTGGGGATTTTTTTCATGCCGCAAGAGCCCATGCATGCCAGGCTCTCATGCTGCTTTTGCTGCTGGGCAGTGCAAGCCTCGCCACTGGCAAGGCATTGGGGCAAGCCGGTGCCGTGGTGCAGTATCCTGAATTGCGGGCCGAGTTGGTGGCCTATGCGCCCCAGGGCATTAACCCAGGCACACCATTCAGCCTGGGCTTGCTGCTGGACCACCAGCCCCAATGGCACACCTACTGGGTCAATCCCGGCGATTCCGGTTTGCCTACCGAATTGCAATGGACCTTACCAAAGGGGGCACAAGCAGGCGCTATTGACTGGCCGGTCCCCAAAAAAATTAAGATTGGTGCGCTAGCCAATCTAGGCTACGAGGGGCAAGTCCTACTTCCCGTTCAGGTCCAATTACCCAAAGGGTTTAGCGCCGAAGCGGACTCCTTCACGGTGCGCCTGCGTGCGTCTTGGCTGGTATGCCGTCAGGAATGCATACCGCAAGAGGGTGATTTCGCTTTGGTAATTCCAGTGCGAGGATCGACCAACTTACACGGTGCCTTATTTGAGGCAGCGTTCCAAAAGCGGTCTGCAAGTTTTGGAGGGCAGATTCGCAGCGAATTTGTCCCTGAGGGACTGCTATTGCGGGTTCAAGGCTTGCCCCAGGGCTGGCATGGCAAGGCGATTGCGGCCTTTCCTGAAGCTTCCTCGGTTTTCGCAAGCCCTTTGCTGCCGGACCCGCAAGACAAGGTAGCCGTATCGGCCGCAGTAAGCGAGAAGTCTGTTGCAGCTGCCACGCAGCGATGGGATGGCGATACCTGGACAGCCCTATTGCCGTTTTCACCCCAGCGTGTAGGCGGTCCCGATAGACTGGCGTTTGTTTTCTCCTCTGGCGCTAACTCAGTGCGCGCCACCGTGGATGCACCGGGCACATGGCCTGATGCCGCCCTCAAAACACCAGATGGGCTGCCCACTAAGCAGACACTCCTAGCAGACGAAAACGGGGCGTCGGATATCGCGCCGGGTGCTAGCAAACTTGCCTTCTGGGGCGCTGTTTTGGCAGCTTTCGTCGGCGGTTTGTTACTCAATTTAATGCCCTGCGTTTTTCCTGTGCTGGCGCTCAAGGCGCTTGGCTTGGCCAGCTTGCAAGGCACTGCGCAGCAGCGCAGGGCCCAGGCCTTGGCCTATACCGGCGGAGTGCTTCTGTCGATGGCAATATTGGGTGCCCTGCTATTGGGCCTGCGCGCGGGTGGCCAGGCGCTGGGCTGGGGTTTTCACTTGCAATCCCCTGTTTTTATTGCGGTGCTGGCGACCCTGTTCACGCTCATTTGTCTGAATTTGATGGACTTGCTTGATGTGTCCAAACTGATTCCCAGCCGCCTGGCGGGGATACAACTGCATAACCCGGTGACCGATGCCGCGCTTTCGGGCGTTTTGGCCGTTGCGGTCGCCTCCCCCTGCACCGCACCTTTTATGGGCGCCTCTTTGGGCTTGGCAATGACATTGCCCGGCTGGCAAGCTATGCTTATTTTTGTGGCGCTTGGCTTAGGGCTGGCGCTTCCCTACGCACTGGTCAGCAACAGCGCGGCCTTGGCGCGCCAACTGCCCAAACCCGGCCCCTGGATGGAGCACTTGCGCCGGTTTATGGTCTTCCCGATGGCGGCGACGATTGTTTGGCTGATATGGGTCTTGGCCCATATGGCAGGCTTGGATAATGCCGCCATGCTCGTGGCACTGCTTTTGTGCCTTTCTATGTGTTTCTGGGCTTTACGTTTGCCTGGCCGTGCTGCACTGGGCTTTGGCGCAATAGCGCTCATTGTTTCCGTGTTTACCGGGACCGTAGCCTTGCGCACTGCCTTGCAAGCGAACACACCTGCTTTATCTGGGCAAGGCAGTGGAGCGTCAAACCTATGGGGCAATTGGTCAGTACAGGCGGAGCAGGACGCACTAGCCTCGGGCCGCCCTGTGTTTGTGGACTTCACCGCCGCCTGGTGCATCACCTGCCAGTACAACGAGCAACAGGTATTGTCCAAAGCGCGTGTGCAGCAAGCATTTGCTGAAAAAAGGGTGATGTTGCTGCGGGCCGATTGGACCCGGCGGGATGCCGCTATCAGCCAGGCCTTGCAGCAACTGGGCCGCAGCGGCGTGCCGGTTTATGTATTACATCGTCCTGGAAAAGCACCGGTACTGATGTCTGAGTTGCTCAGCACCGACGAATTGTTGGCCGCGCTCGCAGACATTTAGGCGGCTTATGCAATCAACGCCATGGAGGCAATGTGCGCAAGAGCCTGCAGGCGCCCATAGTGATGGCGTTTGGCTTGGGCTCCGTCAGCGATTGGGCTGTCAAAATGGGTCAAAATCATCTATTTAGACCTTCTCTCGCCATGAACACCTCTGCTATGCCGCTTACCGGCACTTCGCTTGACGCCACCTTAGCGTCTATTGAAAACCCGCATTTTTTGCGCGCCTGTCTGCGGATGAGTACGCCGTATACCCCGCTGTGGCTGATGCGCCAAGCCGGGCGCTACCTGCCCGAATACCGGGCCACCCGAGAAAAAGCCGGGAGTTTTATGGGCTTAGCCACCAATCCAGACTACGCCACCGAGGTAACGCTCCAACCTTTAGACCGCTATGCGCTGGATGCAGCCATCCTGTTTAGTGACATCCTCACGGTCCCGGATGCTATGGGTCTGGGCTTGACTTTTACCCAAGGCGAAGGACCGCGGTTTGCCTCCCGCGTCTCGGATGAGGCGGCAGTTGATCAACTGCGCGTGCCCGATATGGACAAGCTGCGCTATGTATTTGACGCAGTAAGCAGCATTCGAAAAGCCTTGACACTGCCCAATGGCCTTTCCCGCGTGCCATTGATTGGGTTTTCCGGCAGTCCTTGGACGCTGGCCTGCTACATGGTCGAAGGTGCCGGCTCAGATGATTACCGGCTGGTAAAAACCATGATGTACGCCAGACCCGACCTGATGCACCGTATTTTGGCCATCAACGCGGACGCAGTAGCCGCCTACCTCAATGCCCAGATTCAGGCGGGCGCCCAGGCAGTGATGGTTTTCGATAGCTGGGGCGGCGTACTGGCTGATGGCGCATTTCAAAAATTCAGCTTGGCCTACACGGCGCGGGTGCTGAGCCAGTTACAGCGCCTAGGCCCGCAAGGGCAGATTATTCCGCGCATCGTCTTTACCAAAGGCGGCGGACCCTGGCTAAATGCCATGGCCGAACTCGATTGCGACGTACTTGGTTTGGATTGGACTACCAATCTGGGCACGGCCCGTGCACTCGTTGGCGGCGCTACAGGCGGTCCAGGCAAGGCGCTACAAGGCAATATCGATCCACTCGTACTGTTTGCCCCACCTGCAAGTATTGCCGAGGAGGTCAAGCGTGTGTTAGATAGTTTTGGCACGGCACACCAGGGGCCTGGAGTGGCGCCCAGCCTTATTTTCAACCTAGGCCATGGGATTAACCAATTCACACCGCCTGAACATGTAGCCGCACTGGTGGAGACAGTGCACGCACATTCGCGTAGCTTGCGCGCCTAATTTCGACACCGACTTGGTGTTTAGCCGGTGTTGCGCTTGCCGCGCACGACATCCACACCAAGTTGCTTTAGCTTGCGGTAGAGATGGGTGCGCTCCAGCCCCGTTTTATCGGCGACCCGGGTCATAGACCCCAACTCTTTAGCCAGGTGAAACTGGAAGTAGGACCGCTCAAAATCATCTTTGGCTTCGCGCAAGGGGCGATCCAGGTCAAAAGCTTGACTGGCTAGCGGGATCTGGTTTTCGTCGGCTGCAGCGGACACCGCCTCATCAAGTGGCGACATCTGCATGGCGCGCAGCAGACGGGGATCGCGCTGTTGCGCAAAACTCTTGGTCAGGCCTTGCTCCACTGAATTGAGCAGTTTTTGCAAGGTCACCGGCTTTTCTAGAAAAGCCATTGCGCCAATTTTCGTGGCCTCTACAGCGGTTTCAATCGTTGCATGCCCGCTCATCATGATCACCGGCATGTTGAGCAAGCCAGTGCTGGCCCACTCCTTGAGCAGGGTCACACCATCCGTGTCAGGCATCCAAATGTCCAGCAAAACCAGGTCTGGGCGCTCCCGCAAGCGCGCTGCGCGCGCCTGCGCTGCGTTTTCGGCCAGTTCCACGGCGTGCCCCTCGTCATTGAGAATCTCTGAGAGCAGATCCCGGATACCGTGTTCATCATCGACGACCAAAATGTTTGCCATGGTTATGTTGGGCCTGAAATAGTATTTTCTAAATGTTTAACGTTTGCCACGCAGCCTAATGATAACGAGACTTGAGCACCAAGGACGGATGCACCCATCATCCGGTTGCTAATTTCAATACGACCCCCATGGTCGTCGGCGATTTTTTTGACTACCGCCAGACCCAGCCCGGTGCCACTGCGCTTGGTGGTGACATAAGGTTCGAAGGCGCGTTTCAAAATGTGCTCCGGAAATCCGCCGCCCTGGTCTAGGACAATCAGCCGCACGCGCCCGGAGCTGGCGGTAAATTGGGTACGCACCACCAGTTCCGTCGCATCGGCGGCAAGACCATTGGGGCTGTGCACCGCTTCTTCCAACTTCAGCGTCGTCGCATCCAAGCCGTTTTGCAGAAGGTTGTGTAATACCTGGCGCAATTGCTGCGGATCGCCCAAGACCGCTGGGATGTCCGCCTCGAGCTCCAGCCGGACAGGGATGGGCGACGACTCGTACAAATGCAACACCCCATCGACCAATTCATTGAGATCAACCGCCTCTAATTGCGCCGCTGGCAGTCGCGCATAGTCTCTGAAATCGTTGACCAAGCGTTTCATCGCATCGACCTGCTCAACAATGGTCTTGACCGACTTGGCCAGCACCTGCTGCTCTGCGGCCTCGAGTTTGCCGGTCAACCTGCGCTCCAGGCGTTCGGCAGAGAGTTGAATCGGCGTCAGCGGATTTTTAATCTCGTGGGCTAGCCGGCGCGCCACTTCACCCCAAGCGCGCGCACGCTGAGCCGACACGATTTCAGAAATGTCGTCAAAAACAACCAAACGGCTGGCATCGGGCAAGATGGCGCCCCGGGCTACCAGCATGCGCGATCGATCGGCCATAGAGCCGGCGGGCACCGAGGCCACGCCTAACTCAAACGATTGCTGCCAATGGTCGTTCCCGCCCTCGCTACTGCCTTGCAAAAAATCATCAAACTGTTGTGCGATGCCTTGGCCGAATGCTTCCAAGCCTGGCAAATCTGCAATGCGCGAACCCTGGAGTTGCGCTGCATCTTGTTGCAAGATGCGCGCGGCGCCGGGGTTCACAGACCGCACGGCTCCCGCCGCGTTGAGCACCAGAACGCCTGATGTCAGGTTATCCAAAATAGTTTGCAAGCGCGCGCGCGCTGCATCGAGCTTGACGATGCTGGTTTGCACCGTCTGCCTGGCGTCGGCTAATTGCTGCGTCATGGACGCAAAAGCCCGCGTCAATCCGCCCAGTTCATCCTTGCTTTGCAAGGCAAATTTCGGCGTTAAATCGCCCGCCGCCACCTGGCTGACACCTTCTGTGAGCACCAGCAAGGGCCGGGCAATTTGATTACCCAGGACGATCGCTAGCAAAATGGCTCCGAAGACGGCCAAAAACAGACTCAGCGTCAACGTACCGATGTACATGCGCTGAAGCCCGGAGCGCCCCAGAGCGCGCTCTTGGTATTCCCGGTTGGCGCTGTCCACCGCCAGCGCGTTGGCGACGAAATTAGCCGGCAAAATTCTTTGCACTAATAAAAAACGCTGCTCACTTGCCAGACCCAGGCTGGCATTGGGAATCGGTACCAAGGCTTTAATGCTGGGCCGGGCCGCTTTGCCCATGGCCGCATCCTCCAAGCCATCGACCCATGCGTATGAACGTTCAGTCTTGGCTGCGCGCAATTGGGTGCTGCTGGGCTTGTCCGGGCTGAGCTGGACGCCAATAGAACCGGCGCTGGCAAGCAACTTACCGCTGGCGCTCCAGACTGCGGCGTCGCTGGCGCCGATTTGCTCCATCAAGCGCAGCAAGGCACTCTCTTGAACCATCTGCTGGTTGTCGGATAACTGGTCTGCTGCTAAGCGGGCTTTGGATGCTAAATCGTTGCTCAAAGTATCGAGTGTGACGCGGCCCAGGCTCAAGCCTGCATCCAAAGCACCTTCCACCTTGACATCAAACCAAGTCTCGATAGAGCGGGAAACAAACTGGTAGGACACCACATAAATCAGCAAACCGGGGGCGACGCCGACCAGGGCAAAAATCGTGGCAATCTTTAGCAGCAAGCGGCTGCCAAAGCGCCCCTGACGCATCCGTTGGTAGAGGCGCCATGCAGCCCAGGCAATCAGGACTGCCAGCACCCCAGCCACCACCAGATTGATGATGAACAGCTGCGCGTAATTTTGCTCATACATCTCGCCGCTGTTTGTCGCATTGGCCAGCAGGTAGAGCAGGAGCAAGCCAATCAGCACCATCGAGAGGGCAACCAGGGTGGTCACCCGCCGCATTAGTGCCGATGGTTGACGCACCGTTACGCCCGCCGTCTGCGTCAGGGCAGCATCAGCGCTGGTCATCGGGTTCCCTCACCACGCAAGGCGGTGCGCGCTAGGCCCTGAATATCCCATTCGGACTGCCCGATAGCGCCGATTTGGAAGGGGCGCGGCAATTGCGATAAATCCAAACGAAAGCGAAGTTGGAGCTTTATCTTGGCGGTCAGGTCGGTCTCTGACAAGTCGGCCACTTTCCACTGCGACACTTGCCGCACTGCGCTAAGCGCCTCAGCCAAGGTGTCGAAACTTCGGTTTAACGACAAGCCCTGCGTGTTATCGCCACCCTCACCGGCCGAAGGGTTCACCCGCCAGCGACGCGTCAAGGGTTGGTAGGCCAGGCGCAATTGGCGCTGCGCGCTGGCAATGCGCTTGTCATACCAATACCAGCGGTCCTGGTACAGCTCGGCTTCAAGCAAAAAAAACATGGGCACGCCCTTGAGCAAGGCTTCCTCGACCACAGCGGGTAGCTCAAAGTTCACGTTGGCAGATACAAACACCTCATTGACTGAACGCTCGGCACGTAATAGCGTGACCTCGGCCTGCGTCTGCGCGCGGGCTATTGCGCTGGCCATGGCCAAGCAGACCAGCAATAAAAAGCGCGGCCATGCCCTAAGCAAGGCGCTTTTCCAATAGGGCGTAGAAAAAACCATCGTGGTCATGCCCCAGATTGTCGTACAGACCTTGCATCGCACCGCCCGGCAATAAATGCCCGGGCGCAGGCAATGGCAGCGCATCGGCTTGCGTACCTAAAAATTTCTGTATCTGCTCTTGGCCTTCGGCCTTAAATATCGAACAGGTGCAGTACACCATGCGACCGCCGGGTCGCAGCAAAGGCCACAGCGCGCGAAGCATCTGCGCCTGCAAAGCTGCCAGCTGGACGATGTCCTCCTCGCGGCGCAGCCATCGCACATCGGGGTGGCGGCGCACAATACCCGAGGCGGTGCAGGGCGCATCTAGCAAGATGCCGTCAAACAGCACGCCATCCCACCAGGATTGCGGGTTTGCCGCATCGCCTTGGCGCACCTGGGCATGCAGGCCCAAGCGCTGTAAATTGGCATGGGTTTTTTCCAGGCGCTGGGCATCTTTGTCGATAGCCAAGACCTTGGCATCGGCCAGCTCCAATAAATGGGCCGTCTTACCACCAGGCGCAGCGCAGGCATCCAGAATACGGGGACGAGATCCTAGGCCCTGCAAAAGCAAAGGCGCAGCCTGCTGCGCAGCCGCATCCTGCACCGCCACCAGGCCCTGAGCAAAGCCCGGCAGGCGCGCCACCGGCACGGCTTTATCCAGCACGATCGCCGCGCCTTGGGCGGCCACCGCGCCTATACCCGCTTCATGCAGGTGCTGCAAATAGTCTGCCGCCGTGCTTCGGCGCAGGTTCACCCGCAAGGTCATAGGGGCTTGGGTATTGGAGGCCTGCAGCAAACTTTGCCAATGATCGGGGTACTCACGCTGCAGCCTTTGCACCCACCACAGTGGATGGTTCCACAGCGCTTGTGGGTCGACGTCGGTCGCGGCAATCAGTTGTGTACGCTCGCGTAAAAAGCGGCGCAGGCAGGCATTAACAAAATTAGCATGCGCGCGGCTAGACGCAACGCGCTTGAGGGCCTCAACCGCCTGATTGACCAAGGTGAATTCATCATAGAGCGCTTGTTGCGGATCCCAGATCAAGGCCAGGGCCAAACACAGCATAGCGTCAGCGCCCGGCGGCGGGGGGCGTTGCACCAGGCAGTCACGCAAAGCGGTAGCGCGGCCCATTTGGCGCCAGGCATGAAAGGCCAGGGCCTGCACGCCGGCGCGCAATGGCGCGGGCACTGTGTCCATCGCTGCCGTGCCGGACTGCCCTCGGCGCACCAGGTGTAGTAATTTGGCAGTGGCCTGGAGTTGATGCCACAGCGGCGGAGCGGGTGCGGTTTGCATTGCACCGCTACAGGGGCGTGGCCGGTACAAAACCCATCCGGCCTGCCACCCAGGAGGCTGGTGCTTGGCGCAAAGCGGCGTTGTAGTCCTGCATGGCCTGGTTGGCCGTGGTTTTGGCAAACAAGGCATGGTTGTGCGCCTCATCCCAGCCGCGGCGCAACTCCTGCAAAGCCTGGGCCTCAATGATGTCCTGGTGCACACCGCAAAACAACTCCCATGCGCCCGACATTTCTAGCCATTGGACGCTCAGTGCAAGGGCCTCGTCCTCGCGCCCGGTCATCAACTTGGCGCTTTTCATGGTCTTTAGGCTGAGCGACAGCTGCAGGGCTGCTACCGTCAACACTTCATGGGCTTTGGTCGCGGGATCTGGCCGGTCTAAAGCCTCTTTAGCCACCAACAACAGTGATTGCAAACCACGGTCCAAGTTGTCAACCGCTAGCCAGCAGGCGCTGCGCAGACGCTTGAGGCGCGCGTGTACTCCGACTAGCCAACAGGCCAGCAGCGCAACCACAGGCCACAGCAGAACCGACTCACCCATGCGTTCAAGCCTTCAGAAAAATGCCCCAGGCCTTTTGGTACAAAGGCCTGGGGCACGTACTACCTTCGCGGGCAGGCTTACTCGCCAGCGCCACCCTCAGCCGATTCGGCCTCGGTCTCGCCGGTAGCGTCAGCCAACTCCGCAGCGTCGGCTTCGGCAATCGCACGGCGCTCGGAGTCATCCATTTGCTCACGCACCAGACGCGCTTCGTGGTAAGCCAGACCGGTACCGGCCGGGATCAGGCGACCCACGATGACGTTTTCTTTCAAGCCGCGCAATTCATCGCGCTTACCCATGATGGCCGCTTCGGTCAGCACACGCGTAGTTTCCTGGAAGGACGCAGCGCTGATAAAGCTGTCGGTGGACAAAGAGGCTTTGGTGATGCCCAGCAGCAGGTTGCTAAAGGTCGCCGGTATCTTGCCTTCGGCACGCAAAGCGTCATTGGTGTTGAGCATTTCCGAACGCTCCACTTGCTCGCCACCGATGTAGTTCGAGTCTCCCGTGGCCTCGACCACCACCCGGCGCAACATCTGGCGCACGATGACTTCAATGTGCTTGTCGTTGATCTTCACGCCTTGCAGACGGTACACATCCTGCACCTCGTCCACGATGTAGCGGGCCAGCTCCTCGGAGCCCAGCAGACGCAGAATGTCTTGCGGGTCAGCCGGGCCGTCCACCACGGACTCGCCTTTGTTTACCACCTGGCCTTCGTGCACCAAAATGTTTTTCTCTTTGGGCACCAACTCTTCCCAGACTTTGCCTTCGGGGTCAGTAATTTGCAAGCGCACTTTGCCTTTGGTTTCCTTACCGAAGGAGACGGTGCCGGTGGCTTCTGCCAGCACGCCTTTGTCTTTGGGCGAACGCGCTTCAAACAACTCGGCCACACGCGGCAGACCGCCGGTAATGTCACGGGTTTTCTGGCCTTCGATAGGGATACGCGCCAGCACTTCGCCGGGGCCCACGTCCTGTCCGTCACGCACCTGGACCAAAGCACCTACCGGGAATCCGATGGTTACTGCATGGTCGGTGCCCGGAATTTTGACTTCCTTGCCCGATGCGTCAATCAGCTTGACCTGCGGGCGCACGATTTTTGCGGAACCGCGGCGCTTGGGGTCGATGACCACCAGCGTTGAAAGACCAGTCACCTCGTCCACTTGGCGAGCAACCGTGAGGCCCTCTTCCACGTTTTCGAAGTGCGCCCGGCCGGCAAACTCAGTAATGATGGGACGGGTCAAGGGGTCCCAGTCAGCGAGAATCGCGCCGGCCTTGATCGCCTGGTCTGCTTTGACGCTGAGTACTGCGCCATAGGGCACTTTGTGGCGCTCACGCTCGCGGCC
>Ga0187845_1001591_pt1 | contig 12887 bp, 13 predicted proteins | sample SpaLakP09_SKY_68_FD_134515 | JGI IMG/M metagenome (GOLD analysis project Ga0187845, IMG submission 134515) | Oligotrophic lake water microbial communities from Sparkling Lake, Wisconsin, USA - SP09_SKY_68 | ecosystem: Environmental > Aquatic > Freshwater > Lake | place: USA: Sparkling Lake... | reverse complement strand
GCGTTGTGGATCAGCATATTGGTCAGCGACACCGGCGGGTGGTACTGGCGCGGGTCCGGAAGAGTGAGAAGCGGCTGCGACATCATGTCATCCTGCTGAAATCGGGAAAGGGCATATTGTCGCACAATCAGCCGCGCCCGGCTCACCAAGCAAGCGCTTGACTTTCACATTCAAACATAAGCATGTGCTAATTAGCGACAGAAACGGATGTTTTTTAGCTTTTCGAAAATACTGATGTTGACACCCGAGCGCGACATCCGGATAATCCGTACTCGTTGAGATGCAGCAATTGCTTCTTGATAGTTTCTCCTCTATTTCTCCTTTGTAGACTTGGCGCGGGCCTCACGGCACCGCGCATTTTTTTGTCCATTTGCCAGGCAAGCCCAAAGAAAATCTGCATAACACAATGTTATTAAAGATTTTTTACACGAGCGGCAGTATTCTCCCTCTGGCCAAGAATCACGCGAACCACCATGACGGCCCTGTCATATACCACTTTGCGCATACTTGCAGCCACTGCGGCGACAGGACATTGGAATGTACATTGGCATGTTCGAATTTGCGCAATCTTGCGCAGCAAATGAAACATATACTGTATACAAGTTCAAATTGTGACAAAAAAGAAAAACCGAACATGCGAAAATGTTCGGTCTTGCTGAGCTAGCAAGGCAAAACAGCGGGAATTGCGCTGTTGATCGGGGAATCCAGTCTGGGGACCAAACCGGAAATGATGTGACAGAGCCAGGGAAATTAAGTTCTGACTTGTAGAAAATTCCACAGCACACATGATCAGCACTGTGGCAAGCAGCACACAGCTTAGCGGCTGCCCGACATCAGGCCAGCGCCGGGCGCGGTAGCTGCAGCCACTGCTGCACTGATGGTCGCTGCCATTGCCGAGCCGCATAGTCTGCCAGCCGCGCAGGCAGTTCATCGCCATTCAGCCGCAGGCGGTTGAGCATCAGCGCCAGATCGACATCGACAATGCTCCACTCGCCAAACAGGGTGTCCCGCCCCGGTAGCAGCAACTGATCGGTAACACGCAGCAGCTTGTGGGCGGCGCGCTGGCCACTATCCGACAGGGGCTGTGTCACCGGCCGATAAAACACCACCAGCGTGTCGCGCTCCTGTCTGAGTGCCAGCAAATCGCTACGCAACCAGGCCTGGATTTGCCGCGCTCGCGCCTTGTCCTGGGCCGATTGCGGGTACAAAGCCGGGCCGGGAAACAGCTCGTCGAGATATTCGGTAATGGCCGAAGACTCACTGAGCACGAAATCACCATGCTGCAAGGCGGGAACCCGCGCGGTCAGCGAGCTGAAGGCATAGGCCGGCGCATGATTGGCCCCGGCATCCAGATCCAGCGCCGACAGGGTAAAAGGCCGCTGCTTTTCCTGCAGCGCCACATACACCGACATCGCATACGGGCTGCAGTACTGGGCATCAACGGTCAGGTGTAGTGAAGCGGTATTGTTCATTGCCAAGTTCCTCCGCTGGTGACATCACTCCGCACAAGCCTGGTCTAGTTGCACAGACCCGGAAACAAAGCTTGCGCTGCTTATCTTCCCTTCTTCCACGGCATACAGGCACAGCAGCTCGATCTGGCCCGGGCCTTCGGCAAAATTGCGCCTGACCATTTCGTGGTCAATCACCACCTGCCCCAGTACCTGACGCCGTAACAGCCGTGCATGCAGATCGGGCTCGGCGAAGCGGGCGATGGCCCGCTGGCGAATCTCGGCATGACCACGCGCCAGCAAGGTGGCAGGGTGCTGGTACTGGCAGGCATCTGCCGCATAGGTAGCCAGCCAGGCGTCCAGATCATGGGCGTTATAGGCGTCCAGCTGTTGCTGGACCACCTCTTCAGGGGACAAATGCAGGGTCTCTGCCATCTTGGGTATTCTCCGGTGAGCACTAAGCGAAAAAAAAACGGCAGCCGCAGCTGCCGTTCTTGCACATTCAGCGGGCAGTCCGCTTATTTTTCCACCTGGGTCACATCACGCACCGCACCGGTATCGGCGCTGGTGGTCATGGCAGCATAGGCACGCAGGGCGGCGCTGACCGGACGCTGGCGGCCCAGCGGTTTCCAGGCATCACGACCACGGGCGTCCATGGCGGCACGGCGTGCTGCCAATACCTCGTCGCTGATGGCCAGGCTGATGCCACGATTGGGGATGTCGATCTCGATGGTATCGCCCTCTTCCACCAGACCAATCGCACCACCTTCGGCAGCCTCTGGCGACACATGGCCGATGGACAGGCCGGAAGTGCCACCAGAGAAGCGGCCATCGGTCAGCAGCGCGCAGGCTTTGCCCAGGCCTTTGGACTTGAGATAGCTGGTGGGATAGAGCATTTCCTGCATGCCGGGGCCGCCCTTGGGGCCTTCGTAGCGGATCACCACCACGTCGCCAGCCACAATCTGGTCGTCCAGAATGGCGGCGACTGCGTCGTCCTGACTTTCGAAGATACGGGCACGGCCGGTGAACTTGAGGATGGAATCATCCACCCCGGCGGTTTTCACAATACAGCCACGCTCGGCGATATTGCCGTAGAGCACGGCCAGGCCGCCGTCCTGGGAATAGGCATTGGCCTTGTCGCGGATGCAGCCAGCGGCGCGATCATCATCCACCGTCGGGTAACGCATGGATTGCGAGAAGGCGATGGTGGTGGGCACGCCACCCGGTGCCGCACGGTAGAAGCGGCGGGCTGCGCTGTCTTCGCCGTGGCGCATGATGTCCCAGGCTTCCAGTCCCTCGGCCAGCGTCTTGCTGTGGATGGTGGGGACATCGCGGTGGATCAGGCCGGCGCGGTCCAGTTCGGACAGAATGGCCACCACGCCACCGGCGCGGTGTACATCTTCCATATGATATTTCTGCGTGGCCGGGGCTACCTTGGACAGGCAGGGCACCGAGCGCGAGATGCGGTCGATGTCGGCCATCTTGAAATCGACACCGGCTTCGCTGGCGGCAGCCAGCAGGTGCAGCACGGTATTGGTGGAACCGCCCATGGCCACGTCCAGGCTCATGGCGTTTTCAAAAGCCTGCTTGGTGCCGATGGCACGCGGCAGCACACTGGCGTCGTCCTGTTCGTAATAACGCTTGGTGATATCGACGATCAGGCGGCCGGCACGCAGGAACAGCTCCTTGCGGTCGGCATGGGTAGCCACCAGGCTGCCGTTACCCGGCAGCGACAGGCCCAAGGCCTCGGTCAGACAGTTCATCGAGTTGGCGGTGAACATGCCGGAGCAGGAACCGCAAGTCGGGCAGGCGGAACGTTCCACCCGTTCCACGTCTTCGTTGGAAATGGCGCTGTTGGCCGCTTCCACCATGGCGTCGACCAGGTCGAGCTTGCGGATGTCGTTGCCCCACTGCACCTTGCCGGCTTCCATCGGGCCACCGGAAACGAAGATTACCGGGATGTTCAGACGCATGGCGGCCATCAGCATGCCGGGGGTGATCTTGTCGCAGTTGGAGATGCACACCAGTGCGTCGGCACAGTGGGCATTCACCATGTATTCCACGCTGTCGGCGATCAGGTCGCGGCTGGGCAGGCTGTACAGCATGCCGCCGTGGCCCATGGCGATGCCGTCGTCGATGGCGATGGTGTTGAATTCCTTGGCCACCCCGCCGGCGCGTTCGATTTCACGTGCCACCAGCTGGCCCATATTGTGCAGGTGGACATGACCGGGCACGAACTGGGTAAAGCTGTTGGCAATGGCGATGATGGGCTTGCCAAAATCCTCGTCTTTCATGCCGGTGGCGCGCCACAGGGCGCGGGCACCCGCCATGTTGCGACCGGCGGTAGAGGTTTTGGAACGGTATTGGGGCATGTCTTGTTTCCTTGATGATCAGATGCTTGCAGAGCACATTGCCGCTGACCACGCCTGTGTTGCAGGCAGGTCTGCCCTCTCCGGGGTGCCGCAGGATCGGGCTGGCCACATTCTGTCACGGTAATGACAGGACGCGGCGGAACGCATTCCGTATAATTTCGTCCATATTCTTTTACCGCAAACGCACCGACCTGACAAATGATCGTTCATCCGCAGTTTGACCCCGTCGCCATCCACCTGGGCCCGCTGGCCATTCACTGGTATGGCCTGATGTACCTGCTGGGCTTTGGCCTGTTCCTGCTGCTGGGCAATTACCGCATCCGCCAGGGCCATGCTTTTCTTACTTCCAAGCTGCTGGACGACCTGCTGATGTATGGCGTGCTGGGGGTGGTGATTGGCGGCCGGCTAGGTGAGGTGCTGTTTTACGAGCCGGGTTATTACTTCAGCCATCCGGCAGAAATCTTCATGGTGTGGAAGGGTGGCATGTCCTTCCATGGCGGTTTCCTGGGAGTGCTGGTAGGCATGGCCTTGTTTGCCCGCAAGCAACAACGCAGCTTCTGGGAGCTGACCGACTTCATCGCCCCGCTGGTGCCGCTAGGCCTGGCGGCCGGGCGTATCGGCAACTTCATCAATGGCGAGCTGTGGGGACGGGTAGCCAGCCCCGAACTGCCCTGGGCCATGCTATTTCCCCAGGCGCGGGCCAATGACCTGGCCGAGGGCCAGACCTCGTCCGACCTGCTGAACATGCTGATGCAGTATGGCGCGCTGCCGCGTCATCCTTCGCAGCTGTATGAATTTTTGCTGGAAGGCATCGCCCTGTTTGCCGTGCTGTGGATCTATAGCAGCAAGCCGCGCGCCCGTGGCCAGGTATCGGCGGTGTTCCTGATCGGTTACGGTCTGGCGCGTTTTGTCAGCGAGTTTTTCCGCAATCCGGATGCCGGTATTTTCGGCCATTCCTACACCATCAGCATGGGCCAATGGCTAAGCCTGCCGATGATCATCATCGGGGTGCTGCTACTGCTATTCTTCGGCAAACGCCAGCCACGCTAGGTTATAATTGCCGCTGGCAGCTTTTGGTCTGCCACCATCGCTCTATCCAGAAAGCCAGTCATCGACTGGCTTTTATTTGTCCTGCGGCCTTTCGCCCGCACCGCTAAGGAAATCTGGCATGAAAACCCTCAAGCTCACTCTGGCCACTGCCTTGCTGGCCGTCTCCGCTCTGGCCTCGGCCGAAGAAGCCGTGCTGAAAGTCTCTGCCATTCCCGATGAGGCCCCGACCGAACTGCAACGCAAGTTTGCGCCGCTAGGCCAGTATCTGGAAAAGGAGCTGGGGATGAAGGTGCAATTCGTGCCGGTGACCGACTACGCCGCGGTGGTGACTGCGCTCAACAGCGACAAGATCGATATGGCCTGGCTGGGTGGCTTTACCTTTGTGCAGGCCAGCCTGCATGGCAAGGTGGTGCCGCTGGTGCAACGTGAGGAAGACAGCAAGTTCACCGCCAAATTCATCGTCAATGCCGCGGTGGGCGCCAAATCGCTGCAAGACCTCAAGGGCAAGAGCTTTGCCTTTGGCTCGGCCTCCTCCACTTCCGGTCACCTGATGCCGCGTTACTTCCTGCAGAAGGAAGGCATCAAGCCGGAAACCTTCTTCAAGAACGTCGCCTACTCCGGCGCACATGACGCCACCGTGGCCTGGGTCGCCTCCGGCAAGGTGGATGCCGGTGCGCTCAATGCCTCGGTATGGGAAAAGCTGGTGCAAAGCGGCAAGGTGGATGGCAGCAAGGTGAAACTGCTGGCCACCACGCCGCCCTTCTATGATTACAACTGGACGGTGCGTGGCAATCTGGACAAGAAGCTGCAGACCAGAATCAGCGCGGCTTTCCTCAAGCTGGACCCGAAAAATCCGCAAGACAAAGCCATTCTCGATCTGCAGCGTGCCAGCCGCTTCATTCCCACCAAGGCTGACAACTACAAGGGTATCGAGGCTGCGGCAGAAGCGGCAGGCCTGCTCAAGTGAGCCTGCAGTTTGACAGCGTCAGCCTGCAACTGGGCGGAACAGACATCCTGCGCGATATCAGTCTGAGTCTGGCCCAGGGGGAGCAGGCGGCGCTGATCGGCCCGTCTGGTGCCGGCAAGACCTCGCTGTTATTGCTGGCCGCCACGCGCTACCGCCCCAGCCACGGCAACCTCAACCTGCTGGGCGACAATCCCTGGCACTTGTCGCCGCGCTGGCTGGCCGGTTTGCGTAGCCGCATCGGCATGATCTACCAGGCGGCACCGCTACCGGCCCGCCAGCGGGTGGTGCATGCGGTGGCAGCCGGACGACTGGGCCAGATGTCCGGCTGGAGCGCACTGCGCCAACTGCTGTGGCCTGATGATACCGCCGCCATCCTGGACAACCTGCAGCGGGTGGCGCTGGCTGACAAGCTATGGCAACGCTGCGATCAGCTGTCCGGCGGGCAGCGCCAACGCGTCGGCATTGCCCGGGTACTGCATCAGCGTCCCGCGCTGATGCTGGCGGACGAACCGGTTGCTGCGCTCGACCCCCGGCTGGCCGATGACACCATCCGCCTGCTGTGCGAAGAAGCCAGCACACACCAGTCCACCCTGCTGGTCAGCCTGCACTCGGTGGAACTGGCACTGGCTTATTTCCCGCGCATCATCGGGGTGCGCGATGGCCAGATCATGTTCGACCTGCCACGCGAGCAGGTGCATCCGGGCGTGGTCAGTGCCCTGTATGCCGGTGAAAGGCTGCGCGAGCCGGCTGAGCCGCCCGCCCCAGCAGCCAGCCGCCAGGACCTGCGATGCTGAGCAGCCATCCGCGCGATCCGGCGCGTTGGCCGCGCCTGCTTACCCTGCTACTGTGTCTGGCCTTGCTGGCCCCCAGCTTCAGCCTGACCCAGTTCAACCCGGCTACCCTGGCCAACCCTGATAGCTGGCGCACCATGGCCGGCTTTGTCGCGGGGTTCTTCCCCATGGCGCTGCAGGCGGATTTCCTGCGCGATGTGGCGCGGGAAACCATTACCACGCTGGCCAGCGCCACCGCCGGCATCGCCCTGGCCATGCTGCTGGGTACGCCGCTGGCCTTGGCCACCAGCCATGCCTTGCAGCGCCATGTGCTGGGCGGCGAGCGCCCTGCCCGCCTGACCGGCTGGCTGGCCTCGCTGCTGCGCGGGCTGATGGTGATCTTGCGCGGCATTCCGGAAATCGTCTGGGCGCTGCTGTTGGTGCGGGCAGTCGGCCTGGGCAGCCTGCCTGCCGTGCTGGCCATCGGCCTCGCGTATGGCGGCATGCTGGCCAAGGTGTATGCCGAGATTCTGGAATCACAAACACCCGGGCTGGCCTCTGCCCTGCATCTGCAAGGCGCCAGCCGCTGGCAGTGCCTGCTGTACGGCCTGTGGCCACAAGCCCTGCCCGAGCTGCTGAGCTATAGCGTGTATCGCTGGGAGTGCGCCATCCGCGCCTCGGCGGTGATGGGATTTGTTGGCGCCGGTGGCGTGGGCCAGTTGCTGGACACCAGCCTGAAAATGCTCAATGGCGGTGAAGTCAGCACCCTGTTGCTGGTGTTCCTGCTACTGGTCAGCCTGAGCGAAGGCATCAGCCTGTTGTCGCGCCGTGCCCTGGGCAGCGTGACCGCTACCCGCATGCTGCCGGCACTGGGCCTGCTGGCCGTGGCAGCCAGCGTGCTGTGGCTATGGCCGGGCTGGCGGGATAGTGGTTTCGACAGCAGCGCCATCGTGCGCTTTGCCCGGGACTTCTTCCCTCCAGCCAGCGACATGCTGACGGACATCGCCCACGGCATGGTGGAAACCCTGGCCATGTCGGGGCTGGGCAGCGTGCTGGCTTTTATGGCTGGCGCGGTGCTGGCCATGCCGGCCGCCGGCCGCTTTGGCACTGCCGCAAAGTGGCTGAGCCGGCTTTTGCTGAATGTGCTGCGTGGCGTGCCTGACCTGCTGTGGGCATCCATTGCCGTACTGGCAGTCGGCCTTGGCCCGGCGGCCGGGGTGCTGGCGCTGGCCTTGCACACCACCGGCGTGCTGGGGCGGCTGTTTGCCGAAACGCTGGAAAACGCCGACCCCGAGCCAGAGCTGGCCTTGCAACAGGCCGGGGCCGGCAGACTGCTGGCCTTTGCCTATGGTCAGTTGCCCACGGTGTTCAGCCAGTGGCTGGCCTACACCCTGTATCGCTGGGAAAACAATATCCGCAGCGCCACCGTACTGGGCATTGTGGGTGCCGGTGGCCTGGGGCAGCAGCTGTATCTGGCCTTGTCGCTGTTCCAGCAGCACCGGGCGGCCAGCCTGATCATCGCCATGCTGCTGCTGTCATGGGCGGTGGAACAGCTCAGTCGTTATTGCCGGCAGCGCATGGGCTGAATTGTCCGCATGCACAGCGCCTTGCAACGGCAGCCTTGGGCTGCCGTTTCTTATTCCATATTCTGATAAAAAATGCAGTTTTAATCGTTTTACCTGCTGAGCAGCTGCGCCTAGCATGGGGGCCATTCACAGCAGCGCCTACCGGAGCTGACTGTCCTACCCTTCTCACTCCACAAGAGGCTTAGCCATGAAAACCCCTTCCCTGCTACTGGCACTCACCCTGCTCGGCACCGCTGGCCACGCTCTGGCCGATCGCCTGGACGACATCAAGAAAGCCGGCGTGCTGCGCGTGGCGGCCTTCGACAGCAACCCGCCCTTTGGCTTCCTGGATGCCCAGACCCACCAGATCAGCGGTCTGGATGTGGAAGTAGCCCAGGCCATTGCCAAGAAACTGCAAGTAAAACTGGAACTGGTGCCCACCAATCCTGCCAACCGCATTCCGCTGCTGGTAGCCGGCAAGGCCGATCTGGTTGCCGCCAATTTCACCGTCACCGATGAGCGCAAGAAGCAAGTGGATTTCAGCCTGCCCTACTTTGCCTCCGGTCAGCAGTTCATCGCCCGCAAGGGCAGCCTGAGCAAGCCGGAACAGCTGGCCGGCCTGCGTGTAGGTGTGGACAAGGGCACCACCCAGGAAATCTATCTGCGCGAGAAATACAGCAAGACCACCGTGGTTGCCTACGACGACACCCCGCTGGCCTTTACCGCACTGCGTAACGGCAATGTGCAGGCCATTTCGCAGGATGGCTCCAAGCTGGCTGCGCTGCTGGCCAATGCCCCGGACAAGGCCAAGTACGAGCTGGCGCCATTCACCCTGACCCGCGAGTACCAGGCCATCGGCCTGCCCAAGGGGGAAGCCCGCCTGACCAAGGCAGTGAATGACACGCTGGTGGAACTGGAAAAGTCCGGCCAGGCCCGCAAGATCTACGACCGCTGGTTTGGCCCCAAGACCAAGGCCCCGCTGCCGCGTGATTTCAAGATCGGCGACGCCGCCTGAGTCTTGCAACACCGCACAAACCGGCCTGAGCGCTTATGGCGCAGGCCGGTTTTCCCGTTTCATCGCCGGATTTTTGAGCAGGAAAGATTGCCATGACACCCCCCTCCTGGCTGGGACAAGGCTGGCTGGCGCCACACTATCTGGGCTGGCTGCTGCAAGGTGCAGCCATGACTGCTGCGCTGGCGCTATGCGTCTGCCTCAGTGCCACTGTGCTGGGTGTGCTGCTGACCGCCGCACAGGATAGCAAGCAGCGCTGGCTGCAATGGCCGGCGCGTCTGTTTTGCAGCCTGCATCGCAACACACCGCTGCTGGTGCAGGTTCTGCTGTGGTATTTCGGCGTAGGCGGCCTGCTGCCGGACCAGGCCATGCAATGGCTGAACAGCCCGCACCAACTACCGCTGCCGCTGGGCTTGAACCTGTCCTGGCCCTCGTTTGAATGGCTGGCCGCCTGGATTGCCCTGTCCTGGTATTCGGCCTGCTTCATCAGCGGCGAACTGGCCGCCGGGCTGCGTACCGTCGGCAGCGGGCAACGGCTGGCTGGCCGGGCCCTGGGCATGAGCGAGTGGCAGATTTTCCGCTTTATCGTGCTGCCGCAGGCCTTGCGCCACATCCGCCAGCCGCTGCTTGGCCAGTACACCGCCATCATCAAGAACACCTCGCTGACCATGGCCATTGGCGTGGCGGAGTTGTCCTATACCTCACGCCAGGTGGAAAGCGAAACCCTGCTGGCCTTTCAGGCCTTTGCCGTGGCCACTCTGCTCTATCTGCTACTGGTGATCGCAACACAGCTGGCGGGTAGCCGGCGCAGCGCCGAGGAGCCTGGCCGATGATGCTGAGCTTGCTGCATGACAATCTGGACTATCTGCTGTGGGGCAATCTCACCCGTGGCCAGCCGGGTGGCCTGCTGCTGACCCTGGGCATCAGCCTGGCTGCCGGCGTGCTGGCCACGCTGGGTGGACTGGTCGGGGGAATTGCGCTGTGCATGGGTGGGCCGCGTCTGTGCCGGGTACTCAACACGCTGGTGCAGATTCTGCGGGCCATCCCGGTGCTGATGCTGATTTTCTGGTGCTATTTTCTGCTGCCGATTTTGTTCGGCATTGATATTCCTGGCGTATTGACGGTGATTGCCGCGCTGGCGGTGATCAATGCCGCTTATCTCAGTCAGTCGGTCAAGGCCGGCATCGATGCCATTGGCGACGGGCAATGGCGCGCAGCCCAGGCACTGGGCATGACCCGCTGGCAAGCCTTGCGCTACATCATCCTGCCGCCGGCCTTGCGCGCCATGTTGCCGTCCTTCGTCAACCAGTGGATCACCTTGCTGAAAGACAGCTCGCTGGCGTATGTGGTGGGCGTGGCGGAATTCACCTTTGTCGCCACCCAGATCAACAATCGCGAGCAGGTCTATCCCTTGCAGATCTTCGGCCTGCTGGCCATCGGCTATCTGCTGCTGTGCAGTACGCTGGAGTGGCTGGGCCGGCGGGCCGGCCGCATGCCGGCCTGAGGCCATCCGGTTTTATGGCTGCGGCGCAATGCTGCGCCATCGACTACACTGGCTACAGGTTGATCCGGCTGATGAGCGAGGGGTTCCACATGCATGTCAAGGTTCTGGGTGCGTCCGCCGGTATCGGACAAGCGGCGCGTACCACCAGTTTTCTGGTTGATGGCAATTGCCTGATCGACTGCGGCAGCGGCGTTGCCGACCTCGATACCGACGCCCTGTTGCAGATCGACACCGTGCTGCTCACCCACAGTCATCTGGATCACAGCGGCAGCCTGCCGCTGCTGGCCGATGCCCATGTGACACACGGCGGCAGGGGGCTGGATGTCTATACCCAGCAGGAAACCATCAGCGCGCTGCAGCAGCACATGTTCAACGGCCTGCTGTGGCCGGACTACACCAAGGCGGCTCCCGGCAATATGCCGTGGGTGAGGCTGCATGCACTGGAAGTGGGCGACTCGATTCCCTTGCCCGACGGCATGGCCACTGCCCTGCCCGCCGAGCACAGCGTGCCGGCAGTGGGCTGGCTCCTGGAGGGGCCATGGCGGGCGCTGGCCTTTACCGGTGATTCCGGCCCTTGCCTGGCTTTCTGGCACTGGATCAGCCATGTCCCGTCATTGACGGATGTGATCTGCGAATTGAGTTATCTGAACGAACAATCGGCGCAGGCGATGAAAGGCGGCCACATGTCGCCTGCCCTGCTGCTGCCGCTGCTGGAAATCCTGCCACCGAATGTCCATGTGTGGATCACCCACACCGAAAACAGCCTGCGCAGCCAGCTGCTGGAGCAGGTGCGCAAGGAACTGCCCTCGCTGTTGCACCTGCATCCGCTGGAGCAAGGCATCACCATCGAGTTGTAAGACCCGATAGCAAAACCCCCGCTCCAGCGTTACGCCGCCTTGGCCCGGGTTCTCTACGGGGTTGTGTGAGCGCTTCCAAGGGGAGATTGGACAGAGCGGCAGCCGCTTACTGACTGCTGCCGTAAATGCGGTCCAGCGGTTGCATGATGTGCGCCAGCCGGCCGCTGCGGCGGATACGTTCAAAACCTTCACGTACCTGCTGTACCAGCGCGTCGCTGGTATCACGGTTGAACACCATGTAGAGGCCGGATTCCAGCTCGCTCAGCACATAGACAGGCTCGATCTGGCTGCAATCCAGGCCGTGTGGCGCGCACTTGGCCAGGCCCAGCGGCACCAGATCGATGCGGCCAGCCTGCAACATCGGCAATAATAGATCGCTGGAGCTGACCACCATCAAGGTCTTGTCACCGCCATCGGCAAAGCCCTTGCGCCGCAGGTACTCCTCGCGGAAATCCATATTGACCACACCGATGCGATAGCGACGGGCATCATCCAGGCTATGTACTACCACGTCGCCACGCCCTTTCTTGCGAAACAGGGCAATACGGTTGCTTACCAGCGGGCCTATCCACTTGAACTTGTTCTCGCGTTCCGGCGTTCTGGCTACCGGATACATCAGGGTGCCGGGCCGGGCCAGCGTGGTGGTGTAGATTCTGGCCCAGGGCTGGATGTCCACCTGGTAGGGCAAACGGGCTGCGGCCAGCGTGGCGCGCACGCTGTCGGTGCAATAGCCCTGTATCGCCCCATCCTGCCGATAGGAAAAAGGCAGATTATCCTCGGCCAGCACGGGCAGCGGTGCTGCCGGCACCAGCCCGCTGCAGGCTGCCAGCCCGCACCACACTGCTGTCCACTTGATCAAAAAGCGTATCATCGCGTCATCTGCGGCCTGTAGCCGTCTGCTTGTAAACGACTGATGCCGGTCAGGGACCGGCATCTGCAATGACAGCAGTATAAGTGTTTATACCGATAGCCGGTACTTATTCATTAGCTGGCGACGACCTCGAAGCCGGCATCCACCACGGCAGCGGCCAGCTCCTCCGGCGACACGGTAGCCGCATCGTACACAATGTGTGCCTGCTTGTTTTCCAGGCTGACTTCGGCGCTGCTGACACCCGCCATGGTGGACAACACCTTGCTGATGCTATTGGAGCAGCCGCCGCAGGTCATGCCTTCGATATTCAGTTTCAGTTCGCTCATGTTTGTTCCTTTCAGTTTATTTCCAGCGGCGCAGCAGCAGCGAATTGCTGACTACCGACACCGAACTCATGGCCATGGCAGCACCTGCCAGCACCGGATTCAACAGCCCCAATGCCGCCAGCGGAATGCCCAGTGCATTGTAGAT